>Ga0114983_1000275_pt1 | contig 21676 bp, 19 predicted proteins | sample Shrwel_input2_RT_FD_87182 | JGI IMG/M metagenome (GOLD analysis project Ga0114983, IMG submission 87182) | Subsurface microbial communities from deep shales in Ohio, USA - Utica-3 well 1 S input2 RT | ecosystem: Environmental > Aquatic > Deep subsurface > Shale gas/oil reservoir > Produced... | reverse complement strand
ATTCATATATATTGCATAAATAAATTGCTGTGTTAGTCTAGCAAACAGCTAAAGCCAGTGTCATCTTTCATGGTGACTAAATTCAGTGAGACTAAGTATGTTGAGTTCGACCTTGAGCTTGATTCAGACCAAAAACTGCAATAACTCCCTGCGACGATAAACTTGTCATTAGGCGCTGAGCCACGGGCTTTCGTTGTGCCCTTCCTTTTTTGATTAGCTTGAAGAATTAGAAACCATGAAAAATATCGCCATCATAGGGGCCAGTGGATATACAGGTGCCCAGTTAACCGCCCTGATCCAAGCTGAACCAGAGTTAAGCATTCAAGGGTTGTATGTCTCTGAAAATAGTCTGGATAAGGGCAAAAGCCTGGCCGAGCTTTATCCTGTATATCAACATATCTCTGCAGTGTTGCAGCCGTTAACGCCAGAGGCCAAACAGCAGATAGTGGCACAGGCCGACGCCGTGGCGCTGGCGACCGAACATTCGGTAGGCCTGGAATTGGCAGCCTGGTTTTATGCCCAGGGTCTGGCGGTATTTGATTTGAGCGGTGCCTATCGTTTCAGCGATGCTGCAAACTACCCCAAGTGGTATGGCTTTGAGCATAACCAAGCCGAAGTATTGGCACAGGCAGTTTATGGCCTGGCCGAGTGGAATGCCGAGGCCATTGCCAACAGCAAGATGATTGCGGTTCCCGGTTGTTATCCCACGGCATCTCTGTTGGCACTTAAGCCGCTCAAGTCACTGATGACAGATGCCTTCCCCGTTATCAATGCCGTTAGCGGTGTGACCGGAGCCGGACGCAAGGCGCAGCTGCACACCAGTTTCTGTGAAGTGAGTTTAACGCCCTACGGTGTGCTTGGTCACAGGCATCAGCCCGAAATCGCCAGCCAACTGGGGCAGGAAGTGATTTTTACTCCGCACCTTGGCAACTTCAAACGCGGCATTCTCGCCACCATTACGCTGCAGCTCAAGCCGGGTACCAAGGCAAAGGACGTTGCCGAGGCTTACAGCATCTACCATGGCTCGAGCATAGTCAGCGTAAAGCAGAACCAATTTCCCAAGGTGGATGACGTGGTACACACGGGCAATTGTCATCTGGGGTGGAAGTTTGATGAACAGAACCATTATCTGGTGGTGGCCAGTGCCATAGACAACCTGATGAAGGGCGCTGCCAGTCAGGCGCTGCAATGCATAAAGATTCACTTTAAATACTAATTATTCCCGGAACGGTTAGAGAGAGTTGTCACTATGAGCACGAAAGACAAGGTGTTGGTTCTGAAAGTTGGCGGCGCACTGATGCAGTGTGAGATGGGAATGGCCAGGCTGATGGATACGGCGGCGAAAATGCTGGCCCAGGGACAGAAAGTGGTTCTGGTTCATGGTGGCGGTTATCTGGTGGATGAACAGCTCAAGGCTAATGGCATGGATACGGTGAAGCTCGATGGCTTGCGGGTCACGCCGCCGGAGCAGATGCCGATCATTGCCGGAGCCCTGGCCGGTATGTCCAACAAGATACTGCAGGCTGCGGCCATCAAGGCCGGTGTCGCCAGTGTTGGCATGAGTCTGGCGGATGCCAACTTGGTCGATGCGGTAATTAAAGATGAACGTTTGGGGCTGGTGGGTGACGTTTCCCCCAAAGACGGCAGCTATATCAATTTCGTCCTGTCTCAGGGTTGGATGCCCATTGTCAGCTCCATTGCAGTATCCAGCGAAGGGCAACTGCTTAACGTCAATGCCGATCAGGCTGCCACAGTGCTGGCTAAGCTTGTGCAGGGCAAGTTGGTGCTGCTCTCCGATGTTTCCGGAGTATTGGACGGTAAGGGGCAGTTGATCGCCAGTCTTAATCGCAGCGAAATCGACGACCTGGTGAAACTGGGCGTGATAGAGAAAGGCATGAAAGTCAAAGTAGAGGCGGCGTTGGAAGTCGCAGAACTCATGGGGCAGCCGGTACAGGTTGCTTCCTGGAGAGATGCGGCGCAACTGGCTGCATTGGCTCAGGGCGAAGCCGTGGGTACGCAAATAAAACCATAGGAGAAGGCAGTATGAAGCACCTGTTGACCATTAAAGAACTCACCCAATCCCAGTTGCTGGCGTTGTTGGACCTGGCCAAGAAGATCAAGTCCAGCCCGGCAGACTACCGACACGCGCTTGCGGGCAAGAGCGTAGTGATGCTGTTTGAAAAACCTTCCCTGCGCACCAGGGTCAGTTTCGATATCGGTATCCATAAGCTGGGTGGCCACTGTCTTTATCTGGATCAACAAAATGGTGCTTTGGGCAAGCGTGAATCTGTTGCCGATTTCGCCGGTAACCTTTCCTGCTGGGCCGACGCCATAGTGGCACGGACTTTCAGCCACAAGACCATAGAAGGCCTGGCCGAGTTCGGCACTGTGCCTGTGATCAATGCGCTGTCGGACTTATACCACCCTTGTCAGGCACTGGCGGATTTTCTGACCCTGTCAGAACAGCTCGGTGACTTGAGCAAGGTGAAATTGGCCTATGTGGGCGATGGCAACAACGTGACCCATTCACTGATGATAGGCGCTGCCATTTTGGGTGCCAGCATGACGGTTATCTGCCCCGAAGGGCATTTCCCTGATGGTCTGATTGTCAACGAAGTACAGCAACTGGCGGCAGAGAATGGAGGCAGCCTGGTACTGACTTCGGACATCGCCGCCCTGGAAGGTCAGGATGCCGTCTACACTGATACTTGGATTTCCATGGGCGACCAAACAGAACTTTCTGATATTGAAACAAAATTTAATCCTTATCAGATCAATCAGCCGCTGATGGATCAGTATAAGGTGAAGTATTTTATGCATTGTTTACCCGCTCATAGAGGGGTAGAAGTGACAGATGAGGTGATGGATGGCAAAGGTTCTCTGATCCTGCAACAGGCAGAAAACCGCATGCACGCGCAGAATGCCGTTCTGGTAACACTTTTGAGTTGATGGCCAAGGGCCAGTTGAATCTAGGAAAATTAAGATGTCTATTGCACAGAAAAACACAGATGTAAAAAAAGTTGTCCTGGCCTACTCCGGCGGCCTGGATACCTCGGCCATTATTCCCTGGCTGAAAGAGAACTATAACAACTGTGAGATCGTCGCCTTTTGTGCCGATGTTGGACAAGGGGAAGCCGAACTCGAAGGTTTGACAGAAAAGGCGTTGGCCTCCGGCGCCAGTGAGTGTCATATTGTTGATTTGAAAGAAGAGTTTGTTAAAGACTACATTTATCCTACCATAGCGACCGGTGCCATCTACGAGGGAACCTATCTGCTGGGAACCTCCATGGCCAGACCCATCATCGCCAAGGCTCAGGTGGAAGTGGCCCGTAAGGTCGGCGCTGACGCCCTGTGTCACGGATGTACCGGCAAGGGTAACGATCAGGTGCGTTTCGAAGGCTGTTTTGCCGCACTGGCGCCGGATCTGAAAGTGATTGCCCCTTGGCGTGAGTGGACCATGGAGAGCCGTGAAGATCTGCTGGCTTACCTGGCCGAGCGCAACATCAAGACCTCGGCTTCGGCCACCAAGATCTATAGCCGCGACGCCAACGCCTGGCATATCTCCCACGAAGGTGGGGAACTGGAAGATCCCTGGAATGAGCCCAGTAAAGAGGTCTGGACCATGACAGTCGATCCGCTGGATGCGCCAGATGAGCCTGAGTATGTCAGCCTGAAAGTGGAAAACTGCCGGGTGACTGAAGTCAACGGTGAAGCCCTGAGCCCCTATGCGGCGCTGATGAAGCTGAACCAGATTGCTGCCGCTCACGGTGTTGGCCGTATCGATATCACTGAAAACCGGCTGGTGGGGATGAAGTCCCGTGGCTGTTATGAAACACCGGGCGGCACTGTCATGTTTGCTGCTCTGAGAGCGGTAGAGGAGTTGGTGCTCGACAAGACCAGCCGTAACTGGCGTGAACAGGTGGCCGCTCAGATGGCACATCTGGTCTATGATGGCCGTTGGTTTACGCCTCTGTGCAACTCGCTGTTAGCGGCATCCGAGGCACTGGCCCAGGACATCAACGGCGAAGTGGTGATCAAGCTCTTCAAGGGCCAGGCGGTTGCCGTGAAGAAACGTTCTCCCAATAGCCTGTATTCCGAGGCGTTTGCCACCTTCGGTGAAGACACGGTTTACGATCAGAAACACGCCGAAGGCTTTATCCGCCTCTACTCATTGGCGAGCCGTATTCGCGCGCTCAACAGCAAGTAAGCGTCAATATATCAGGGGCGCATCGGCGCCCCTTAGTTTTTATGCCCGAGAAAGAGGACCTTATCATGGCTTTATGGGGTGGCAGATTCAGCGGTCAAAGCAGCGAACTTTTCAAACTCTTCAACGATTCCCTGCCGGTGGATTTCCGTTTACTGGAGCAGGATATCCAGGGCTCAGTCGCCTGGGCCGAGGCGATAACCCAGGCCGGCGTGTTAACCCAGGAGGAATGCCAGGCCCTGACTCAGGCGCTGGCTGAGTTGCTCGCAGAAGTTAAAGATACGCCGGAGCAGATCATCGCTTCCGGCGCCGAAGATATTCACAGTTTTGTGGAATCACAGCTGATCGCCAAGGTGGGTGACTTGGGTAAGAAGCTGCACACCGGCCGTTCGCGCAATGATCAGGTGGCGACCGATCTCAAGCTGTGGTGCAAACAGGAAGGCGCACACCTGCTGAGTCTGTTGATCGAAGTCAAACAGGGGCTGCTGGCTTTGGCCGAGCGTGAGTTGGATGCCGTGATGCCGGGATATACCCATCTGCAGCGGGCACAACCCGTGACCTTTGGCCACTGGGCTTTGGCTTATGTGGAAATGTTTGAGCGGGATATCAGCCGCTTGGAGGATGCACTGAATCGCCTCAACACCTGCCCTCTGGGTTGTGGCGCCTTGGCGGGTACAGCTTATGCCATCGACCGTCAGGCGCTGGCGGCCAGCCTGGGCTTTGCCTCTGCTACCCTCAACAGCCTGGACAGCGTGTCTGATCGTGACCATGTGATCGAGCTCTGCAGCGATGCCTCTATCAGCATGATGCACTTAAGTCGTATGGCCGAAGATATGATCTTCTTCAATTCCGGCGAAGCCAATTTTATCGAGCTGGCCGACAATGTCACCTCAGGTTCTTCCTTGATGCCGCAGAAAAAGAACCCCGATGCGCTTGAGCTTATCCGCGGTAAAGCGGGCAGGGTATACGGCAGCTTGATGGGGATCCTCACCACCATGAAGGCGCTGCCACTCGCCTACAACAAGGATATGCAGGAAGACAAGGAAGGCTTGTTCGATGTGATGGACAGCTGGAGCCTGTGTTTGAAAATGGCGGCTCTGGTGCTCGAAGGTGTCAAGGTTAACCGTGACAATGCGCTGGCCGCAGCTCAACAGGGATACGCCAATGCCACTGAGCTGGCGGACTATCTGGTGGGTAAAGGCATGCCATTCAGACAGGCACACCACGTTGTAGGTGAAGTGGTGTTGCATGCCATTGCCGAGGGTAAGCCGCTGGAAGCCTTGCCACTAGAAGTCTTGCAAGGCTATGCCGACATCATAGCGGAGGATGTTTATCCGCATCTGAGTATCGATTCCTGCCTGGCGAAGCGCAATATTCTCGGCGGTACCGCGGTAGAGCAGGTCAAGGCCGCACTGACAGCCAAGCAGGCCAAATAGAAGCTATCCCTCGGATTCGAGCCAAACAAAAACGCGCCAATCGGCGCGTTTTTTAATGTTTAGCAGACGGTGTTAAACAGACTGTTACTGGAACAGCTCTTCTGGCGGTGTTTCGATAAAGATGTCGCTGTCATCTTCGGCGCCAGTGGCGTATTCCTTGGGTTCTGTACCCTGAATAAAGTACTCGAAGTCGCTGGTGTAGTCTGTCTTACGTGACAGCTTGCCGCTATCCAAATCAATACGCACCGAAACGATTCCAGCCGGAGGAATGCTGGGTTCTTCCGGCGTTCCTTCCAGGGCATCGCGCATAAACTCGTTCCAGCCTGGGCCCGCGGTCTTGGCACCGGATTCGGCCCCTGAAATCTGATCTTTGGCGCCGCTGGCATTCCAGGCGGTACGTCCCAGCTCACGGCCATGGTCATCGAAGCCGACCCAGACAGTGGTGGCAAGCTTAGGATTGTAGCCACTGAACCAGGTGTCCCGCGATTCGTTGGTTGTTCCCGTTTTACCGGCTATGTCATGGCGTTTGACCACTCTGGCGGCGCGCCAGGCGGTACCGTTCCAGCCAGTGCCCTTGCTCCAGTTACCGCCACCCCAGATAACACTCTTGAGGGCATCGGTGATCAGGAATGCGGTCTGCTCGCTGATCACTTGCTTGGCGTGACGGGCACTTGGGCTGTCACAGCTGAAAGGATCTTCCTGAACCAGGGGCTGCTGCGGCTCTTGCATAGTCAAATTGGTTATCGCGTTATCCGCCATATCTTCTTCAGGCTTAAGTGGCGCGTCGCAGGCCAGGGCAGGATGAGCCAGCTCAAGGATTTCGCCCTGAGCATTCTGGATCCGTTTGATGAAGTAAGGCTCAACCAGATAACCCCCGTTGGCGAAGGTCGAGAAGGCTGTGACCACCTGCAAAGGTGTTGCCGATGGCGAACCCAGCGCCAGAGACTCGTTGCGGTTGAGCTCTTTGGCATCGAAACCAAATTGCACCAGTTTGTCGATGGCGGCATCCAGTCCAACATAGCGTAGGGTTCTCACCGACATCACGTTGATAGACTGGGCCAGCCCCAGACGCAGCCTGGTGGGGCCGCCGTATACGTCGGGTGAGTTCTTGGGACGCCAAGCCGTACCTTGGCTGAGATCCGGTTTGTTGATAGGCGCGTTGTTGATCAGTGTCGCCAGGGTATAGCCTTTCTCCAGCGCTGCGGCATATAGGAAAGGTTTTATGTTGGAGCCCAACTGACGCTTGGCCTGAGTTACCCGGTTGTACTGGCTCTGACTGAAGCTATAACCACCGACCAGTGCCTGAATTGCACCATCTTTAGGATCTATCGAGACTATGGCGCTGGCAACCTGAGGCACCTGAGCCGATTGCCAGATATCGCCGTTATGACGTACCCAAATCTGCTCGCCTACTTTCAGGAACTGTTCGGCTTTCTTCGGTGGTGCGCTCTGGCGTTTGTCACTGATAAATTTGCGGGCCCATTTGAGGCCATCCCAAGGCAGAGTGAGCTTTTCTCCCGAGGCGAGCAGGACCTGTGCCTGCTGTTCCTCTACTTGCAATACGGCGGCAGGCCTGAGCTCTTGAATGGGCATGGTTTTCTTCAGAGTAGCAATCAACTCGCTCTCATCAGGTTGTTTGTCTGTCCATAGAACCGCTTCAGGACCTCGATAGCCATGGCGTTCATCATAGGCGTAGACATTGTTGCGCAGTGCCTTCTGGGCTTTTAACTGCAGTGATGAGTCTATGCTGGTGTAAACATCGTACCCACCGGTATAGGCTTCCTCTTCACCGTATTTTTGCACCATATAATCTCTGGCCATCTCTGAAATATAGGGGGCGTAGAGATCGATTTCGGCGCCATGGTATTTGGCGGTAATAGGTTGAGCACTGGCTTCGTTATATTCACTCTGGGTGATATAGCCGACCTCCAGCATACGGTTGAGCACCAGGTTACGACGGGTCAAAGCTCGGCTGGGGGAGGTGATAGGGTTGAGTGTTGAAGGGGCTTTTGGCAAGCCGGCGATAACTGCCATTTCAGCAAGCGTCAAGTCTTTGACTTCCTTGCCATAATAAACTTGAGCCGCGGCGCCAACCCCGTAGGCCCGCTGTCCAAGATAGATACGGTTGACATAGAGCTCCAGAATCTCATCTTTAGTCAGCAGCTGCTCTATGTGGATAGAGATAAATATCTCTTTGACTTTACGAATAATTGTCTTGTCTCGGGTCAGGAAGAAGTTCCTGGCCACCTGCATGGTAATGGTACTGGCGCCCTGCTTTTTTTCGCCGGTGGCCAGCATAACCAGTGCGGCCCGCGCTACCCCTATGGGATCGACGCCTTTGTGTTCATAAAAACGTGAATCTTCGGTTGCCAGGAAGGCCTGCAATAACGGTTTTGGCACATCGGCCAATTCCAACGGGATCCTGCGCTTTTCACCGAATTGTGAGATCAGCTTGCCGTCACTGGAATAAACCCTTAGTGGCGTTTGCAGTTGCACTGTCTTGAGTGTGGCGACATCCGGGAGTTCGGGGAGGACGTAGAAGTAGGCTCCAACGATAGCTGCAACCCCCAAAAGGGCCAGACTGAATAGAGCTATGAGTATACGTTTTAACCACTTCACGAGATTATTCCAAAACTTGCTGCGGGCACAATAGTATATAAGGCGTTTTGTGCAGGGTGAAGCAAAAAGGCAGCGTCAAAAAATTAGCCGTTGTAATGTGCTCAAACATTTTATACAAAGAGGCGTAACAATTTGAAAATGTGCTACTCTAAAACCTAACAATAACAAAGTGACAAAGGACTATGCTTTCGAATCTATGGAAGCGTCAGGCTCCGCAAATGGTGGGTATTGACATCGGTTCTCACGAGGTCAAGGCAATCCTGCTGGGCAAGACAGGCGATGGTTATAAAATCCAGGCTTATGCCGTAGCTCCTGTTAAAAAAGGGGCCATCAATGATCATGATATTCGCGATCCTGAAGCTGTCATTGAAGCAATGAAACAGCTCAAGAAGCAATTGCCCAAAGCAACTAAATTTGCTTCCGTAGCTGTATCCGGATCAGCCGTAATGACTAAAGTCATCTACATGGATGCCTCTCTGAGTGAGGTGGAAATGGAGGCACAGATTGAGATTGAAGCGGATAATCTTATTCCCTATTCACTTGATGAAGTCAGTATTGATTTTGAGACGCTGAGCGTTAACAAGACAGATCCCAGTAAGGTTGATGTTTTGCTCAGTGCTTGCCGAACCGAAAATATCGATGCCAGAATCGATGCGCTGGACAGTGTTGACCTTGAGCCCAAAGTCGTTGATGTAGAAGGTTATGCTTTAGGCCGTTCCCTTGAATTGGTCTTGGGACAGCTGCCGGACGGCGCGGCAGATCAGGTGGTCGCTTTGGTTGATATCGGTGCCAATATGACTACCTTCGCGGTAGTGGAAAAAGGGGAAACGGCCTTTATCCGCGAGCAAGCATTTGGTGGTGAACTCTTCACTCAATCTATATTGTCTTTTTACGGCATGTCCTATGAACAGGCGGAAAAGGCCAAGATAGAAGGTGATCTACCTCGCAATTATATGTTTGAGGTGTTATCGCCATTCCAAACGCAATTATTGCAACAAATAAAACGCACGCTGCAAATATATTGCACTTCCAGTGGTAAAGATAAAGTCGATCATTTGGTGCTTTGTGGCGGCACTTCCAAATTAGAAGGTATGGCTAATCTTCTGACCAATGAATTAGGTGTTCATACTATAATTGCTGACCCCTTTCAGGGAAGTTTGCATGCAGACGATTCAGTAAAAAATGCCCTGCAACCCCATATCAGTAAATACATGGTGGCCTGCGGCCTGGCGCTGAGGAGTTATGGTCAATGGCGAACATAAATTTATTACCATGGCGCGAAGAAGCCAGGGAAAAACAGAAACGTGACTATATAGGGATTTTGGCTGCTGTTTTTATTGGCGCCGCGTTGTTGGTTTACATGGCACTGAACTTTATCGGTTTGATGACAGAGGACCAACGTCAGCGAAATGCTTATCTTCAATCAGAAATTAGTTTGCTAGACAAGCAGATAGCTGAGATTACCAAGATCAAACAGCGCAAAAAGGATATTGAACGTCGCACCGAGATTATTCTTAACCTGCAACAGGCGCGTAATTTGCCAACCCACGTATTGGATGAGCTGGTACGGGTTATTCCGCCAGGCATCTATCTTTCCAGCATAGAAAAGAAAGGCAGCCTGATCTGGATCGAAGGCCGCAGTGAGTCCAATAACAATGTCGCCAACATGATGCGAAAAATTAAAGCATCAGAGTGGCTTCAGGACCCGAGTATGCAGTCGATAGTTTCTCAGCAGGAAGAACTCAGAGAGCTGCAACGCTTCAGTCTCAAGGTCAGTATTAAGGGAGCAAACCGGCTTGAGGGGACGGCACAGATGGCGAAAGGAGCGGGCAAATGAGTTTCGATTTGAGCCAGTTCAATGACCTGGACATGGAGAATATCGGCGCTTGGCCGACTCAGGTCAAGGCTGTGTTTGCCGGCTTGCTGGCAATTCTGGTGTTCGTTGGTGGCTATTATCTGTTTGTTTCAGATGCCATAGATATCTATCAGTCTGAACAGGTTAAAGAGCAACAACTGCGTGATGATTTCAAGCAAAAGTATCTTTTGGCCGCTAACCTGAAATTATATCGGGAGCAGTTGGTGCAGATGGAAGCGCAATTTGCCGAATTGCTGAAGATGCTGCCATCTGAAAACGAAATGCCGGGTTTACTCGATGACTTGACCTATGTGGCTACAGATGCCGGGTTGAAGATCCAAAGTCTGGATTGGGACGCTGAGATCCAGCGGGACTTCTACATTGAATTCCCGATACGTATGGCCGTGACCGGCGATTATCACCAACTGGGCCACATGGTCGGCGGAGTTGCCAAGCTGCCGCGGATTGTCAGTCTGCATGATTTTGTTATTAAGCGTGACCCATCGGGCATCTTGGCGATGGAGATCCTTGCCAAGACCTACAGATTTAAAGAAGGAACGGAATTACCGCCGGAGAAGGCTAAGGGGAAAGGTAAATGAAACGACTCATTACCCTGACCGCTGCGGTGCTATTGCTGAGTGGCTGTATCGGTGACAGAGCGGATCTTGAGGACTTTGTTACCAGCACCAAGGCCCAGCCGGTTGCTCCAATCCCGCCGCTGAAAGAGCCGCCTCAGTTTGAGCACTTTGATTATCAGGCCGATATGATGCGTAGCCCCTTTGTACCGCCTTCCCGAGAGCTGACGGAAGAGGTGATAGACACCACCAAGGACTGCCTGCAACCGGATCTCAAGCGTCGCAAGGGCCGTCTCGAAACCTATGCTCTGGATAATCTCAAGATGCGAGGCACCTTGAGTGAAGACAAGGTGGTTTGGGCCTTGGTGGAAACGACCGATGGCAATGTCTATCGCATGGGAGTCGGTGAGTATTTGGGACTCTATCATGGCCGGATAGCTAAAGTGTCAGCACAGTATATCGATATCATTGAATTAGTACCGGACGGTTCCGGCTGCTGGACAGAGCGCAACAGCAGCCTGGAATTGACCGGAGAATAACAAGCGAAGGATGAGGGAATAATGGAATCTTCTGCCGCGAATATCACCCTAAAAAATGCAGCCAAATGGATGCAGTATGTCCTGGGCAGCTTACTCATCCTGGGGCTCAGTCCCTATGCTGATGCTTCCAACAAGCTGGTGGATGTTAAGTACCATGCCATTGTGGATCATCAACTGGAATTGGAGTTGGTGTTTGACAAGCCGATATCTGAGCCGGAAATCAATTTGAATGCTGATCCTGCCAGTATCCAATTGGACTTCAGCGACAGTATTTCTGCGCTGGAAAAAGCACAGATCCCTATTAACACTGCCGGGGTTGAGCAGCTGTCCAGCATGCAGGACGGCGACAAGTTGCAACTGGTTTTGGCACTGAAAAAAGTGAAACCTTATCAGGGTAAGGCCGTGGGTAACGTCTATCGTTTGACTGTCAATGATGAAGTCATGGAGCCCCAGAGCAAGGCCAGTAGTCCGTTTGTTAATAGCATAAAAAATATCGATTTCCGTCGCTTGGGGGATAAGGGTGGCGAACTGCTGGTTGAGCTGCGTAACTCATCGGTTGCCGCCAATGTGGAGCAGGTCGGTTCCAGGCTGGAACTGAAGCTGTACAACACAGATATTCCATCTGACATGCTTTATGTTATGGATGTACAAGACTTTGCCACCCCGGTGAAGAGTTTTGAGACCTTCAAAGAGGATCTGACCAGTCGAATCCTGATCGATATCAAGGGCGACTACGAATACAACTACAAACAAGACGGTAATATGTTCACCTTGGCGATGACCGAGGTCGAGCGTGCAGTTCAGTTGGAAGAAGAGAAGAAATACTCGGGCAAGACTCTGTCGCTCAATTTCCAGAATATTTCTGTCAGAACCGTGCTACAGATTATTGCCGATTACAACGACTTCAACCTGGTGACCAGTGATACAGTCGAAGGTAGTATCACCCTGAGACTGGATGACGTACCTTGGGATCAGGCGCTGGATCTTATCCTGCAGACCAAGGGGTTGGATAAGCGAATCGAAGGTAACATTCTTATGGTAGCGCCGGCTGAGGAGCTTGCCATACGTGAAGAAAACCAGCTCAAGAACAAGAAAAAAGTCTCTGAAGAGTTGGCGCCACTTTACTCGGAATATTTGCAGGTGAACTATGCCAAGGCCACCGAGATTGCCAGCTTGTTGAGGGGAGAAGGTTCAAGCCTATTGTCCAAACGTGGCACAGTTGCCGTGGACGAAAGAACCAACACTCTGCTGGTTAAAGACACAGCCGATATTCTGGAAAATGTGCACAAATTGATTGAAGTGCTGGACGTGCCTATTCGTCAGGTGTTGATTGAAAGTCGTATGGTCACGGTTAAGGATGATGTTGCTGAGGATTTGGGTATCCGGTGGGGGATTACAGATCAGCAAGGCAATAAAGGTACCTCGGGTAGTTTGGAAGGCGCTCAGGACATTACCAACGGCACCATTCCATCCATAGGCGATCGTCTCAATGTGAACCTGCCGGCGGCTCCTAGCAATGCTGCCAGCATAGCTTTCCATGTTGCCAAACTGGCCGACGGTACTGTTTTGGATTTGGAATTGAGTGCGCTGGAGCAGGAAAACAAGGGTGAAATTATCGCCAGCCCCAGAATTACCACCTCAAATCAGAAAGCCGCTTATATTGAGCAGGGTGTCGAGATCCCTTATGTGGAATCGGCTTCCAGTGGCGCGGCTACAGTACAGTTCAAGAAAGCGGTATTGTCGCTACGGGTAACACCACAAATTACCCCGGATAATCGTGTGATACTGGATCTGGAAATCACTCAGGATTCCCAAGGTAAGATAGTACAGACTCCGCTGGGAGAAGCTGTTTCCATCGATACCCAGCGCATTGGTACCCAAGTCTTGGTGGACAATGGTGAAACCATAGTGCTGGGGGGGATTTATCAACAGAACTTGATCAGCCGGGTTAGCAAGGTGCCTGTATTGGGGGATATTCCCCTGGTCGGTTTCCTGTTCCGTAATACTTCGGACAAGAATGAGCGCCAGGAGCTGTTGATCTTCGTAACGCCCAAGATAGTAACTGAAGAAATTTAGGGAAGGTGCGAAGTCCTCGTGACGTTCTCTTTTGTAGAGCGTGGTTTGGACTGCAATTGGCGTTCAAGGCATCTGATTGAGGCCATGCCGGGGTCTGCCTAAGTTTTTTCCAAACCTGTAAAACCTCAACCAAAGCCAGTGCCAGTCGCTGGCTTTGATGTTTGGGCGCGGGGAAATTTGGCTTTAATAGTCGGCATTACTTGCCTTGAATGTCCTTAAGCTGAGATAATCCCCGGTCAAGTCTCATAAGAGCAAGGTAACAAATCCCGTCGATTTGATAGTAAGTCGACATTCGGCAAACTTTTCATAAGATTCAGACGTACAAGAAATGGCTGAAAAACGTAATATTTTTCTGGTAGGCCCTATGGGCGCAGGCAAGAGCACCATAGGTCGTCATCTGGCACAAATGCTGCACTTGGAATTCCACGATTCAGATCAAGAGATTGAAAATCGCACCGGCGCTGACATTGCCTGGGTATTTGACGTTGAAGGCGAAGAAGGTTTCCGTCGCCGCGAGGCTCAGGTGATTTCCGATCTGACCGAGAAACAAGGCATAGTTCTGGCAACCGGTGGTGGCTCAGTTCAAAGCAAAGATATCCGCAACTTCCTCTCTGCCCGCGGTATTGTGGTGTATTTGGAAACCACTATCGATAAACAAGTGGCCCGCACTCAGCGCGACAAGCGTCGCCCCTTGCTGCAGGTCGATAACCCTCGTGAAGTGTTGGAAGCACTGGCAGACGTGCGTAATCCTCTCTATGAGGAAATCGCCGATGTTATCGTCAAGACAGACGAACAAAGCGCCAAAGTGGTGGCCAATCAAATCATTGAACAATTAGGTTTCTAGGACGCAAGATGCAACAGATCCGGGTTGATTTAGGTGAACGTAGTTATCCTATCTTCATTGGCCAGGGTCTGTTGGCCCAGAGCGATTGTCTTACGGCGAGCATCTCGGGGAAAAAGGTCCTCATTGTCTCCAATGACACAGTAGCTCCTCTGTATCTGCAACCCTTGCAGCGTCTTCTGCTGCCCGCGGCTCAGGTTTTTGCTCATATTTTGCCCGATGGTGAGCAGTTCAAGACATTGGCACAGCTCGAAAGCGTATTTACGGCTTTGCTTGAGCACAACTGCGGTCGTGATGTGGTGCTGGTGGCACTCGGTGGTGGAGTTATTGGTGATATGGTCGGCTTCGCTGCCGCCTGTTATCAGCGGGGCGTGGACTTTATCCAGATCCCCACTACGCTTCTGTCTCAGGTCGATTCCTCTGTGGGCGGCAAAACAGCGGTCAATCATCCGCTGGGCAAGAATATGATAGGCGCTTTTTATCAGCCACAACTTGTGCTGATAGATACCCTGTGCCTGAAGACTCTGCCGGCACGTGAATTTGCCGCCGGTATGGCCGAAGTGATCAAATACGGCATCATTTGGGATGCTGATTTTTTCCTGTGGCTCGAAAACAATGTCGAGTCACTCAAGTCGCAGCAGCCAGAGGCGCTGGCTTATGCTATCCGTCGCTGCTGTGAGATAAAAGCCGAAGTGGTTGCCGAAGATGAGACAGAGCAAGGGGTTCGTGCCCTGTTGAATCTGGGGCATACCTTTGGTCATGCCATTGAGGCCGAAATGGGCTATGGTAATTGGCTTCATGGTGAAGCGGTTGCCGCTGGCACAGTCCTTGCTGCACAAACGGCAAAAGCCATGGAACTGATTGACGAGTCAATTCTCTGTCGCATCAGGGCGCTGCTACAGGCGTTCGACTTACCGATAACTGCACCAGAGTCCATGGATTTTGAAAGCTTTATCAAACATATGCGGCGTGACAAAAAAGTTTTGGCTGGGCAAATTCGCTTGGTTTTGCCCACTGATATGGGGCAGGCCGGTATTTTTGCTCAAGTGCCGGAATCCCTACTTGAACAGGTGATCTGCCGCGCTTGAACCTTGATGGGTGACAATGGTGGCAACCGAAGAACTTCTCCTGCCCTCGCAAGAGGCACTGTTACAAAGATTACAGCATCTGGCCTGTTACGGTCAGCAGCTGGTTTTGTTGCAGGGGCAGGTTGGAGCCGGTAAGACACGGCTGTTGACCGCCTTGGCCAATGTGCTCGATGAGCATAATCTGGCGTTGGTCAGTTGTCCTCAACATGCGGATGCCGCCGAAATAAGGCGCAAGTTGCTGATCCAACTACTGCCCGATCCCCTGTTTGACGACGAACAACCCCTGGCCGATACCCTGCTGCGTTATCTGGGTGAGATGCGCAAGCCTATCCACATTTTGATCGACGATGCCGACAACATGCCGCTGGTGCTCTGGGCCGAGTGTTTGTTGTTGACTCAGCTGCAAGCCAGAGGTGAAGCTATCACGCTGACCTGTTCTGTCTCTCCGGAATTTGCCGAGCAGTTACAGCTGCAACTGCCTAAAGCACAGAAACCGCAGGTATTGCCGGTTAAGCTTGAGCCGCTTTCTCTGGCCGAGCGTGAAGGGCTGTATCAAACTTTGTTGACCCGCAGTGCGGTGCATACTTTTACGCCTCGGGCCATAGTGGTCAAGCAATTGGAGCGGCAACAAGGGACACCGGCCGAGGTTTTGGCATTGCTGGAGTTGGCCTTGAACGGTGAGCCGCCGAGACCAAGGGTATTCCCGTGGAAGACCTTACTGATATCGAGCCTTGCTGTGCTGAGTTGTTTGGCACTGCTCTGCTGGTATCTGTTGCGTTCGACCGAGCCTCTGCCCGAACTGACCAAGTCTGCCTTGGTACTGGAACATAGGACAACTCCTTTAAGCCAATTTGCCGAGCGCTGGCTCGATAATGAATCGGAATCGGCCTCGAAAGTTCTCAGCTCGGCTCCTGTATATATTCGTCTTGAACAACCGCGAAGCCAGAGCCTTGTTTCACCAGCGATTGACTCGCAGCAAGACCCGAAATCAGCTCAGAAAACAGAGTCCCAAGCGGATAGTCAGTCGACCCCAGAGCCGGAAACTGGTTCTGAACTGCTCAGCGATGCCAAAGCGGCGCTGGATGTAAAAACCGCTCCTGTTACCCAAAAGCCGCAAGTCAAAGAGGCTGCCTCTGCCTCTATGAATAATGAAGCGCAGGAAACTCAAGCTCAATCTGAGCTTGAACAAGAGCCCAGTGCCGGCGTGCTACCGACACAAGGTTACACCTTGCAATTGGTAAGTCTGAAACGCGAGTCTTCACTGACGGCATTTATGATTAAGCTGAAAAAAGTGAAAAATGTCAGAGTGGCCAAACATAAGGATTGGTGGGTGGTATTGGTAGGAGAATATGCCAGCAAGCAAGAGGCCATCGAAGCCGGGAAGGTATTGCAGCTGTCTTTGGACCTGCCTCAACCTTTGATTAAGTCCTGGCAATCACTGCAACACTATCGCTTACAAGCTGGCCTAAGTAACAGTGAAATTTCATCTTAAACCGAGTACAATCCTCACTTTCGTTTTTCCGGGCACCGATCAATTTTAATGAAGAAAAAACAAAGAGCCTTTCTCAAGTGGGCCGGTGGTAAATTTAAACTGGTTGATGCCCTGACTCAGCACTTGCCCAAGGGCGAGCGCCTGGTCGAGCCCTTTGTCGGTGCCGGTTCTGTGTTCCTCAACACAGATTACCCCAGTTACCTGCTGTGCGATATCAATCGTGATCTGATCGATCTCTACTCCATCATTCAGACTCGTCCGGAAGCATACATAGGGGCGGCGGCCGAGTTGTTTGTACCGCAGATGAACGACAAAGAGCAATACTATCTGATCCGAGATAAATTCAACCGTAGTCGCGATCCCTTCGATAGAGCTATCTATTTTCTCTATCTCAATCGTTTTGGTTTTAATGGCTTATGTCGTTACAACCGTAAAGGCTCATTCAATGTGCCCTTCGGTTCCTACAAGAAACCGTATTTCCCCGAGAAGGAAATACGTGGCTTTGCCGTCAAGGCACAAAATGCCGAATTTCGCTGTATTGGCTACGAGCAGGCGTTTGCCCTGGCCCAAAGCGGTGATGTAATTTATTGCGATCCGCCATACGCCCCCCTATCAACCACCGCCAGCTTTACTACTTATGTTGGGGCTGGCTTCTCTTTGGATGATCAGGCGCTGCTGGCCAGGCACTCTCGTCATACCGCCATTGAGCGTGGCATTCCAGTGCTTATCAGCAACCATGATATTCCGCTGACCCGTGAGCTTTATCATGGCTCGAGAATGGAAACGATTCAGGTGCAGCGTAACATCAGCCAGAAGGGCAGCACCAGAACCAAGGTGAATGAACTGATGGCTTTGTACGACGAAACCTATCACAACGAAAACGACTGACGCTTGCTGCCCACGGCAATCAGGCGAGTACTCGATTTACCAGCAGCAATAGTCCAACCACCAAGAATGCTGCCAGCAACACGCCTGTGATTATGTAGGGAAGCGGAGAGGAATTGGCGCTGAAGTCCCTGGCACGATTGGACTCACTCTGCACCCCGAAGAAGGCTGCCAGCGTACTGTAAAGGTAACGCCAGTAGCGGCCAAGCATCTAAAAACCGTTGTTGGAATTTGCCGGGGCGATATCGTCAACCGGTTTGCGTTGATGGCCGTGCAGCAACTCCATCAAGTCGACAAAATGGAACTGACCCGAACGACTCTTGCCGCTGAACCATCCCCTCCAACTCAAGTCATCTTCCTGAGTCGCACAGCGATTATTGGGATGGCTGGAAGGCAGACTGGGATTGTAGTCATTTTCCTGGCTGTAGCTACAGGCCAGATTGTTCGTGGAAGAACCCAGGCTTTGGAAGCCAACGGCAGTCGCTCCCACCACGCCAGCGGCGGCAGCGAGTATGACTGCTGACTTAATGCTGTGTGTGAAAACCTGCGGTTTCTGGTTCATCCTGTTCCATCCCCAAATGTGACATCGGTCGATTATAACAAAGCCGTTGATAAATTGAACAGCTTTTTACCAAGTAACAACCTTATTCCAACTTATGATGCTTTTCAACGGTAGAAATGGGCGCCAGGCTATAGAGCCCGAGCGCCTTGGCGGGTAAAATAGGCGACTTCTTAAACATCCTGTGAGATTGCTATGCGCCCATATCTTATTGCTCCTTCCATTCTGTCTGCCGATTTCGCCCGTCTGGGTGATGATGTTAAAGCCGTATTGGATGCGGGGGCCGACGTGGTTCACTTCGATGTGATGGACAACCATTATGTACCTAACCTGACCATAGGCCCCATGGTCTGTAAGGCGTTACGTGACTATGGCATTACCGCCGAAATCGATGTGCACCTGATGGTGAAGCCGGTTGACCGCATAGTGCCTGATTTTGCCAAGGCGGGGGCTTCTATTATCACTTTCCATCCTGAAGCCAGCGAGCATGTGGACCGCACAGTGCAACTCATCCGTGACCACGGCTGCAAGGCTGGCTTGGTATTCAACCCTGCCACGCCGCTGCACTACCTGGACTATGTGATGGATAAGCTGGATGTGATTTTGCTGATGTCGGTTAACCCTGGCTTTGGTGGCCAGTCATTCATTCCATCGACATTGGACAAACTGGCCGAAGTACGTCGCCGTATTGATGAGAGTGGCCGCGATATCCGTCTGGAGGTCGACGGTGGTGTTAAGGTGGACAATATAGCCGAAATTGCTGCTGCTGGCGCCGACATGTTTGTTGCCGGTTCAGCCATCTTTAGCCAGCCTGACTATAAGGCGGTTATCGACCAAATGCGCAGCGAACTGGCGGGAGTGTAAGTTATGATCGCAAGCAGTATCAGCGCGATCGCCTTTGATTTGGATGGCACTCTGGTTGACAGTGTGCCGGACTTGGCCGCCGCGACCCAAGCGACACTTGCCGATATGGGACTGCGTGGTTGCACTGAAGATCAGGTACGCAGCTGGGTTGGCAATGGCACAGAGATGTTGATGCGCCGCGCGCTGACCTCGAGCCTGGGAGCTGAACCGGATGCCTCTGTCATGGCCGATGCCATGCCGGTATTTATGAAGCATTATGAAGCCTGCCTTGAGCGTTACAGCAAGCTGTATCCCGGGGTTGAGTCTGTGCTCAGAACTCTGCAGCAAAGAGGTTTCAGGCTGGCTGTGGTCACCAACAAGCCTTATCGCTTTACCATCCCCTTATTGCAGGCTTTTGGTATTGAGTCGTTCTTCAGTGAAATTCTCGGCGGAGATTCTCTCACCAAGATGAAGCCGGATCCCTTGCCATTGACTCATCTGCTGGAGAAATGGCAGTTGCAGCCTCAGCAGATGTTGATGGTGGGTGATTCCCGTAACGACGTTCTGGCGGCGAAAGCTGCAGGTATTGCCTCAATCGGCTTGACCTATGGCTACAACTACGGTGAAGATATTGGGCTTTGCGGCCCAGATGCCGTATGCGATCATTTTGAGCAAATTTTGGCGCATTTGCCGCCACAGCAATCGGAGTAATGAAATTCATGAGCAGTCCCAAACCCATAGTATTGAGCGGTGCCCAGCCCTCAGGCGAGTTGACCATAGGTAACTACATGGGTGCCCTGCGTCAGTGGGTAGCCATGCAGGACAGCCATGATTGCCTCTATTGTGTGGTGGATCTGCACGCCATCACTGTGCGCCAGGACCCCAATGCCTTGCGTGAAGCTTGCCTGGACACATTGGCGCTGTACCTTGCCTGTGGTGTCGATCCCAAGAAGAGCACAGTATTCATTCAGTCACAGGTGCCGCAGCACACTCAACTGGGCTGGGTACTGAACTGTTACACCCAGATGGGGGAACTGAGCCGCATGACTCAGTTCAAGGACAAGTCGCAAAAGCACGCCAACAATATCAACGTCGGGTTGTTCGGTTATCCTGTGCTGATGGCGGCCGATATCCTGCTGTACCAGGCCAATGAGATCCCTGTCGGTCAGGATCAGAAACAGCATCTGGAATTGACCCGGGATATCGCCACCCGCTTCAATAACGCTTATGGTGACACCTTCACTGTGCCTGAGCCTTTTATCCCTGAGCTGGGTGCCAAGGTGATGTCGCTGCAGGATCCCACCAAGAAGATGTCCAAGTCAGATGACAACCGCAACAATGTCATCGGCCTGCTGGAAGATCCCAAGGCGGTGATGAAAAAGCTGAAAAAGGCGATGACCGACAGTGACGAGCCACCTGTGGTGCGTTTCGATATAGACAACAAGCCTGGGGTGTCCAACCTGCTGAGCCTGATGTCCGGGGTGACAGGCCAGAGCATAGCCGAACTGGAAGCCGAGTTTGAAGGCAAGATGTACGGCCATTTGAAAGTGGCTGCCGGTGAAGCCGTGGTTGGTATGTTGGAGCCACTGCAACAACGCTTCCGTGAGTTCCGCGAAGACAGAGCCTTCCTGGAGTCTGTGATGAAGCAGGGCGCCGAAAAGGCCCAGGCCCGCGCCGAAGTCACAGTGAAGAAAGTCTATGAGAAGATAGGTTTGCTGGTGTAATTCCGCCAATCTTGAGAGCCGACCTACAAGGTCGGCTTTTTTGTGGCTGCGTTCGAGTTACTGCGGTTGCGGCTGGCTTGCCATCAACATCAGCCAATCGGCAAAGGCCGCAATGGCCGGCTCTTTGAGGCGCCGCTCTTTACAGCAAAAAGTGAATTCAAACCCTGTGTGCACGTCCGGCAGTTCGAGTTCGATCAAACGGCCGCTGGCAATATCATCCTCCACCATAAAGTCTGACGCCAGTGCTATGCCTTGACCGGCAATAGCCGCTTCTATGGCCATCAACACATGGCTGAAAATATGCTGCCTGTGATTGGGGGTCAGAGTTACGGCGTTGGCCTCGGCCCAGCGGTTCCAGTCCAGTCCCAGTGGGCCTTCATCCACGGTCAACAGTGGATACTGCTGCAGACTCTGAATCGTTATTTGTCCAGCTCTGGGCGGTAACTGTGGGCTACAAACCGGAATAAGCCGTTCCTTGTGCAGCACAGTCTGCCAGTATCCCCGTCGTTTGAGACCTCCGCTGATAAAGAGATCGGCTACACTGTCGCTGAGCTCGGGATCTTGGGCCACCATCTCCAGCCTTATCTGTACCTCGGGGTGACGGCGGCGAAAGTCGCTGAGTCTGGGGATCAACCATTTAACCGCAAAAGAGCTGTAAACCGCCAGTTTCAGCTCACGATTGGGCTCGCCGAACAAACGGCCAAGGTCAGCCAGTTCGTTGAATATTCGCTCCAGTTCTTCGTAGAGGATCTCCCCCTTGGGTGACAGTTTAAGGCTGCGCCCCTGACGCAGAAACAGAGGCTCGTCAAAGTGTTCCTCTAACAACCTGACCTGGTGGGATACGGCGCTCTGGGTGATACAAAGCTCTTCGGCAGCGCGGGAAAAATGGCTCTGGCGTGCTGCCGCTTCGAACACCTGCAGCGCTCTCAAAGGGGGAAGT
>Ga0114983_1000273_pt1 | contig 21679 bp, 12 predicted proteins | sample Shrwel_input2_RT_FD_87182 | JGI IMG/M metagenome (GOLD analysis project Ga0114983, IMG submission 87182) | Subsurface microbial communities from deep shales in Ohio, USA - Utica-3 well 1 S input2 RT | ecosystem: Environmental > Aquatic > Deep subsurface > Shale gas/oil reservoir > Produced... | reverse complement strand
CTCTTTGCGCGGACTTGGTCAGGGGCAGGCGGGACTTGGTCCCGTCCAGGTTTTCCTTTTGCTGCAGGACATCCAGGGCGGTATTCATGCCGTTAAAAAACCGCATCCGGGTCAGTTGCAGATATTTCTTGCTGGTTTCGATCTGGCTTTGAAGCAGATTCTGCTTTTTTTTCTCATAGATCAGGCGCACCCAATTGCGGGCCACTTCCGCGGAAACGGTCATGGCCGCGCTCTTTAAGTCCTCCCGGGTGGCTTTGGCACTAAGCTCCCCGCTTTTCCTGCCCGCCCGGATCCGTCCCCACAGGTCCAGTTCGTACTGACTGACCAGACCCAGGGCACGGTTCTTTTTGATGATTTCCGTGTCCCCGCCCGGAGCGTTCCTATGTTCATGCGCATGGGAGACATCCCCGGACAGCTCCAGGTCCGGCCACCGGTCCGCCCCGGCAATGACCGCGGAAGCCCGGGCCTGCTTCAGCCGGGCCCAGGCCTGCTTCAGGTTCAGGTTGGAAGAAAGGGCCTCGTCAATAAGCCTGTTCAGTTCCGGGCTGTTTAGCTCCTTCCACCACATATCCGAGACAGTCCCGTTTCCCCCGCGGGCCTCGACAAAGGAATCCGGAAGGTTTTCTCCCCGGTCGGAGGGTGGAGCGGGATCGAACATGGTGCAGGCCGAAAGCAGAAAAACAAGGCTGCCTGTGCTGAATAAACGGATATAACGAATTACTTTCATTTCGGGTCGGGATGTCCAAATTGGGTATTGGGGATCTGCTCTTTGTTCATGCTGGAAAAGCAATGTTAAAATCTTTAAAAACAAAGATTGTGAATAAAACATCCTGAAGGGATTGGCAACAAGCGCCCCCGCCGTCCCGGGGCCGGTTCCCTTGTCCGGCAAATTAGAGACGGTTTTCCGAAAAAAGGGCCTCTACGCAATGGCGTATGGATTTTTTTATATTTCATCCGCCCGATCCTTTTAGATGCTTTTAACGAGAGGCCCGCGCGTTTTCTTGGCCCCGCCAAAAGGGGCAAACCGGACCGGGAAGCACCTCAGATTATAGACTGACAAAATACCAATTTAAATAATGCACTAAAATACATACTCCTCCAAACGAGAGTACGGAGGGGGCAAGCATCCCCCTTTGGCGGGGGCTAGAAAACTCCGGGCCGGAAGTTTGGCATCTAAAAGGATCAGGCGGATGAAATCCATATCTAACGTCGAGGACCCAAGAAAGGATCATCACGCGGTCTTTAAAAAAAGAGGCAACTCCCAGGAGGGCGGTTTGGATGGTCCCGGCTTTGACAAAGGGGGGACGCGGAACTATTCAGGTGAGGATTCGGACTCGAGTCCCGCGCCTGGGCGGGGCGGGAAATTTTTTCTCCGGGAGTGGTTTTATGCAGTCCTTTCGTTTCGTTCATGCCGCGGACCTTCATCTGGACGCCCCGTTTAGGGGGCTTGGTCTGGATTCCAAAGACATGGGCAATGCCCTGTCCCGGGCCACCTTTGACGCCTTTGCCGATCTGATCCGTCTCTGCCTGGAGAAAGAGGCGGATTTTCTCCTTGTTTCCGGGGATGTGTACAATCAGGAGAAAAGCAGCCTCCGGGCCCATCTCGCCTTCCGGGACGGCCTGGCCGAATTGGCCGCGCACAATATTTGCGTATATGTCGTGCACGGCAACCATGACCCTGTGGGCAGTTTCTCCCGGGCCGTGGACTGGCCGGAAAACACGCACATATTCAACTCGGATGAGCCGGAAAGCATCCCTTTTTCCCGGGAGGGCGAGATCCTGGCCCTTATTCACGGGGCCAGCCACATGAGAAGCAAGGAAACCCGGAACCTGGCCGAAAGATTCGTGCGCGACCAGCGGGAGGTTTTCCAGATAGGGCTTTTGCACTGCAATGTGGGCCGAAACACCGGGCACGAGCCTTATGCCCCGTGCGATCTCCGGGATCTGACAGAGACCGGCCTGGATTACTGGGCCCTGGGGCACGTGCACACCCGAGGGGTGTTGTCCGAAAATCCGCATGTGGTCTATCCGGGAAACATCCAGGGCCTGAACGTGAATGAAACCGGAGCGCGGGGGTGTTTTGTGGTCGATGTCGGGGAAAAAGGTGCGGCCGAGCCGGTTTTCCACGCCCTGGACAAATTCCGCTGGGCCTGCGTGCGGGTGGACATCCGGGATATAACCACCTTGGACCGTCTGGAGGAGAAAATTCTCGGACTTATCGAGGCCGAGCAGTGTGAAGCCGGGAAGCGGGGGCTGGTGTGCAGGGTGGTTCTGAGCGGTCGCGGAGCTTTGCATCATTATTTGAGCGAGGACGGGTCGCGGGATGATTTTTTGCAGCGCCTCCGGGAGCAGCTCTCCGGTTTCGATCCCCCGGTGTGGATCAAGGACCTTGTCCCGGACACCGCCCCGGAAATCGATCTGGAGGCCAGACGGGACAGACGGGATTTTCTGGGCGAGGTTTTGTCCCGGGCCGAGGAGGTCAAAAGCAGGGAGGATAAGCTGGAATTTCTGCAAAAGGAGGTCTTCTTTGATCTCTTCGGGCACCGCCGGGCCGGGAAATATTTGCGCGAGCTCGATTTAAACGAGGCGGAGGAACTCTTGCGCCGGGCCGAGCTTCTGGCCGCGGACAGACTGGAACCCGGAGAGGAGTAGGGACCGGATATGCATATCACTGAATTCAATCTGCGCGGATACGGCATTTTTCACCAGTGCCGGGTAAAGGGTCTCTCTCCGGGGCTGTGCCTTTTTCTGGGGGATAACGAGGCCGGGAAGTCCACCTGCCTCAGCTTTATCCGGGATGTCTTTTTCGGCGCCCCGGACAAAAGGCACAAGGAAAAGACCTATCCCGCCCTCAGGGGAGGAGACTGGGGAGGGAGCATCACCCTGGACACCCCGCAGTCGGGACGCATCCTCCTGGACAGGGGAAGCGGGCCCCGAGGGGGGCGGCTCAATATATACGGCCCGGAGGGCGGGACCCTGGATGCGGACGTTCTTCCCCGCCTGCTGGCCGGGACCACCCGGGAGGTGTACAAGAACGTGTACGCCTTCAGCTTAAGCGAGCTGCAGACCATGGACAGCCTGAGCAGCGAGGGGGTGCGGGACGCCATCTACAGCGCCGGTTTGGGCACCGGTCTGTCCTCCCTGCCGGAAGTGCTGAAGTCCTTGAAGGGGGAAAAGGAAAAGCTTTTCAAATCCGGGGGGCAGCAGCAGGAAATAAACAGGCTGGTGAAAAACCTGGAGGAAGTGGACAAGGAAATCGCCCGGGCCTCCGGGGATATTCAGACCTATGATCGTGTGCTCCAGGAGCTGGCAGAGCTTGGGGAAGAAAACAAAAGGCGCAAAAAAGGGCTTGCCTCTCTTCAGGCCCGCCTGGTCGGACTCAAGGACATGCGTGATTCGTGGGATCAGTGGACGGAACGCACGGGCATAATCCGCGAACTGGAGGAGCTCCCGGCCACGGGGGATTTCCCGGAAAACGGCCTGGCCCGGTATGAGGAAATTCGACGCAGGCTGGAGGAACTGGAAAAAAGCCGCAGGGAACTGGTTCTGGAGATTGAGGACATCAAGTATCGCCTGCACAAGCTCGCCCCGGACGGGGAGCTTCTGGAGCGGGAGGACCAGGTCCGCTGGCTGGCCGAGGAAAAGACCCGTTTTGTCGAGGCCGGGGAAGAGCTCGCCCGGCTGGAGCCGGAGATAGAGGCACGGCGGGAAGGGGTGCGGGCGGTTCTGCGCCGCCTGGGCGCGAACTGGGACCGGGAAAAGATAGGCGGGTTCGACTGCTCGCTCAAGGTAAAGGACGGCATTTCCCGGTTCAAAGAGGATCTGCACAAGCTGGAAAAAGAAATGGACCGGGCCTCGGCCGAGGCTGAAACGCGCAATGGGGAGCTTGTCCGCGCCGGGGAGGCGCTTGAAAAAGCCCGGGAGGAACTGGACGCTCTAGGGCCGGAAGATCCGGCCTTTGATCCGGATCTGGTCGGGAAAATAAGGCGGGATCGGGACCGTTTCGCCCAGGCCGCTGAGGAACTCCCGGTTCGGGAGCAGGAGAAGAAACGCGGGCTTGAGGAAAGCAGGCGGATTTTGGCGGAGATAAATCCGCGGTGGTCCCGGGAGGATGCGGAAAAGTTCGATACCTCGCTGAAGATCAGGGAAAAAATCGAGGAGTTCCGCAAGGGCTTCGCCCGGGGAGACCGGGAACTCTTGCAGCTGGAGCAAAAGATGGAAAGCGCCCGGCAGTCCCTGGATGGCGTGCGGGAACGGGAGGAAAAAGCGAAAAAGGCCCTGCAGGAGGCCACGCCCGGTCGTTTTCACTCCCCGCAGGAGGTCCGGGATGCAGCCACGGGACTGAAGGAGATGCAAAAAAAGGGCGCGGAACTGAACACCCTGGAGGTAAAGTCCGCATCCCTCCGGGACAGGCTGGCCGCCCTGGATCGGGAACTGGCGGAGTTGCCGGGAAAAAGCGGTCCGAACGGTACGGGATTTTTGTTTGCGGGCGCGGGCGCACTTGTCCTTAGTGTGGTGGCTTTTATGTCCGGGTTGAGCGGGATCTTTCCGGTGTACGCCCGGCCGGCCGCGGCCATCTTCGGCCTGGGCGGACTGGTCTTTTTCGGGGTGCATGCGGGCAAAAAACTTCTTTTCCGGAGTCTGGCCGCGGATCGGGAAAAAAGGCGCCGGGCCATGGACGGGCAGAGGGAAGGGATTGAAGAGGAGATTAAAAAATATGACCGGGAAAAAAAGGAGCTCGAGGAACAGATACGGGATATAAGAGAGCGTCTCGGCCTGTCCGGGGATGAATCTTTGGACGGGGTGGAAAGCGAACTGCAGAATTCCCGGGAGGTCCTGCAACGGGTAAGTCACCTCCGGGAGGAAAAGGAGGAGCTTGCCCGGCAGCGGGAGAAGTTCATCCGGGAAATGAAGAGTCTTGAGGAGTTGCGGGAGAGAAAAAGCGCGGAAACGGATGAGCTTCGCCGGTCCTGGAACTCGGAGTTGACCGGCATGGGCCTTGATCCGGACCTGGACCCGGCAGTGGCCGCGAGATTGGTGGACCGGGTGGAAACGGTCCGGGCCCAGATAAATCATCTGCGCGGGGCCGAGGATCGCCTGGAAAAGCTGCACGAATTCATGCACGGTTTTGCTTCGCAAACGGCCCGGGCCTGTGCCGATCCCGGTTTGGAACAAGAGACGTCCGGGACCGTGCTCGCGGCTGCGGACGATTATCTGCAAAAGGCGGAACGGGAAAGACAGAGGCTTATAAACCGTCAGGCGGCGAAAAAAGAGGTGCAGAGGCTCTCCGGGGAGTATTCCCGCCTGCAAGAGGCATTGCAACAGGTTGAACGGGATAAAAAGCGCGCCCGGGAGGAACTTGAAAAGCGGAAAACGGCCTGGAGCCGGTATCTGGAAAGCATTGCCCTGGATCCGGAATTTACCCCGGACCTGGCCCGGGAGGCCCTTGCGGACATCGAAAGGGCGCAGGCTATTATCCGGGAGCAGACCGAGCTGGAGGACAAGAAAAAGCAGTACCAAAAGCGCCGCCGGGATTTTATTTCCCGGGCAAGGGCGCTTTCTGCGGAGCTGGGCCGGGAGGAGCCGCAGGAGTCTTCCCTGCCCGCCTTTGTGCACAAGCTGATGCAGGATCTGGATGCGGCCAGATCCGACTTTGCCAGCCACAGGGAACTTTCCGGGCAGCTCAGGCAAAAGGAAAACGCCCTGCAGGAAATGGATCGGGAGATTCAAAAGGCAAAGTCCGGGGAGGTAGAACTCCTGGAGGCCGCTGACGTCCTTGATGTTCGGGAATTTTTACGCCGGGGGCGGATACTGGAGAAAAGGCAGGCTCTTTTGGATAAATTGCAGGACCTGGACCGCGGACTGAAGCGCGGGATCGGGGAAAGCGACATGGAGCGGATAAAGGAATTTTTCTCCGCCTGGAGCCTGCAGGGACTGGAAGAAGAGATCGCCCGCCTAAAGCGGGAGATGGAGGAGGAAGAAGCCCGGCACCAGGAAAATGTCCAAAGAAGCGGGGAGCTGAAGGCGGAAAAGGACAGGCTGGCCTCGGACGATGATCTGTCCCGTCTGCAGCAGAAAAAGGAGTCCCTTTTGGAGGATTTGAACCGGGCCTCGCGGCGGTGGTGCAAATATGCGCTTGTCGAGCACCTCCTGCGCCGGGCCAGGGAAAAATACGAAAAAGAGCAGCAGCCGCAGGTGGTGCGCACGGCCGGGCGGTATCTGGCCCGGATCACAGCCGGGGCCTACACCGGGGTGTTCGCTCCCCTGGGAGAGAATTCCGTGTATGCCGTTGATACCGAAGGCAAATCCGTCAGCCCGGAGGATCTGAGCCGGGGCACCGCGGAGCAGCTGTATCTGTCCCTGCGATTCGGGTATATACACAACTCCGGGCGGCAGGGAGAGCGCCTGCCCGTGATCATGGACGACATTTTGGTCAATTTCGATCCCTTTCGCGCGGAAAATGCCGCACAGGCCATAGCCGAGATGGCCCGGGAAAATCAGGTCCTTTATTTTACCTGCCATCCGCAGACCCTGGATGTGTTTAAAAACGCCGCCCCCAAGGCCGCGGTCTTTGAGATCGGGCAGGGGGACATCCGGCGCAAAAACTAGCCCGGCGAAGCCGGGAGCAAAGGCCCCGGGGGGATGAAAATTCCTTTCACGTCCTGAACGCGGTTTCTCCGGCCCTGACCGCGTCCATGCCCTTTGCCGCTTATTGCTGCGACCGTATTGCCGAGATGATCTGATTTGTGTATCCCGGACTCCGGGAGTCGACCGGTGCAAAGGCCCCGGCCCGGGACCGGGGAGGAAAAGCAGGGGAACATTATGGGCTGTATTGACTACTCCGTTTTTGAGTTGCTCGAGGTCGGACCGGGTCCGTCCAGTTCGCATACCATCGGTCCCATGCGGGCCGGGTACGATTTTGTGTGCACCGCCTCCTCCCTTTCTCCGCAGGTCTTAAAAAAAGCGGACAAAATCGGTATCCGTCTTCTGGGCTCACTGGGCGCCACCGGACGGGGGCACAAAACGGACAAGGCGGTCATGGCCGGGTTGCTCGGCTATCGTCCGCAAACCTGCCCCCCGGGTACTTTGGCCGGCATTTCGCCCCGGGGCGATGAGCGCTATCTTGTTCGTCTGGGAGATAAACAAATCCCGGTCTCCGGGGAGGACATCGCCTTTGAATGCCTGCACCGCGAACTCGCCTACAGCAATACACTTATCATCAGCCTCTTTGCCGAAAGCGAGCCGCTTTTTGAGCGCGAATACCATTCCGTGGGCGGGGGGTTTATCCATTGGCCGGGCAAACAGGAGGAAGAGCGGAATCCTCCGGTGCATTGCTACGCAAACGGGGCGGAGCTTAAACGGATCTTAAGGCGGAAGGATATCCCCCTGCATGAACTGATCCTTGAAAACGAAGAGGCGCTGAGCGGGGAGGGCAGGGAAGTAATTTTAAAGAAACTGGACGGCCTGCTCGAGGTAATGGAAAACTCGGTCAAACGCGGGCTGGCTGCGGAAGGACTGCTTCCCGGGCGCTTGAAGCTGCACCGCAAGTCCAAAGCCCTTTATGAGCGGGCCGCGAACATGGACAACCCGGCCGGGCGCTTTACCACTTCCCTTTGCGCTTACGCCTTTGCCGCTTCCGAGGAAAACGCCTCCGGACAGCCCATAGTCACCGCCCCCACCTGCGGTTCTGCCGGAGTGGTTCCCGCGGTATATCAGGCCATGAAGTATCACCTGGAATTCGATCACGAGGCCATCCGCCGCGGACTTTTGGCAGCGGCGGCAATAGGCATGATCGTCAAGCACAACGCCAGCATCGCCGGGGCGGACGTGGGATGTCAGGGCGAGGTCGGGGTGGCCTCGGCCATGGCCGCGGCCATGCTCACCTATGCGCAGAGCATGGATGCGGAGCAGACGGAAAACGCGGCCGAGAGCGCCCTGGAGCATCATCTGGGCCTTACCTGCGATCCGGTGGGCGGATATGTGCAGATCCCGTGCATCGAGCGCAACGCCATGGGCGCGGTCAAGGCCCATGCCGCATACCGCATAGCCACCACAGAGATGTCCCATTTCCACAAGGTGGAGCTGGACAGCGTGATCGGGGTCATGAACGAGACCGGACGGGATATGTCGCCCAAGTACCGGGAGACCTCCACCGGAGGTCTGGCCGCGCGCGTGAAGTGCGAATAGCCGCTTTTACGGATTTTTTGCCTCCCGGGCGGAGTGGAAAATATCCGGCAAACCGGTTGGTAGACCCAATTAACACTCCGAAGGCCGCAAGAAAGCTCAATGCCGCAAAAATATATCCCCCCGAATGAAATCAGGATTGTTTTCGATCCCGGCCTGGCCGAGCTTGTCCGCGGCGGCTGCCGGGAGGTTTCCTACCCCTTGAAGCGCCGGGCGAGCATAAAGGATATCGTCGAATCCCTGGGGATTCCGCACACCGAGGTCGGGAGCTTTCGGCTTCGAGAACGTAGGCTGTATTGGGATTATATCCCCTCGGGCGGGGAGAATCTGAGGGTAGAGTCCATTGTCCCTCCCTTCGATGTAACGTCTCCCGGCTATCTGCGCCCGAACTCTCTTCCTGATCCAAAATTCGTCTGCGACGTCAATGTGGGCAAGCTGGCTGTCCTTATGCGCATGATCGGCGCGGATGCATGGATGGAAAACGAATGGGACGACGCCTGTATTGCGGCCGCGGCCCAAAAGTTCGGCCGGGTTGTTCTGAGCAAGGATTCCGGACTGTTGAAGAGAAAACAAATCGAATTCGGCCGCCTTGTGCGCAGCGAAGATCCGGACCGGCAGCTAAAGGAAGTGGTGGACTTTTTCGGTATCCGACCCGGACCATTCTTTACCCGCTGCCTGCGTTGCAATTCCCGGCTCGTCCCGGTGGAGAAATCCCGGATCGAGCACCGCCTTTTGCCCAAGACCAGAAAGTATTTCCACGAATTCTTCCTTTGCCCCGGTTGCGGGCGCATCTACTGGTCCGGATCGCACATGGACAAGATGCGCGACAGGCTGCGGGCGGTCGGGATATTGTAATTTCCGTAGGTTCAGGGTGCCCCCTCGACAAGCTCAGGGAGTACGGGGGGGCGGTAAACCGCATGCCGGAAGCAGGAAGCCAGAGACGAATGAGTGCCTTTAAAAGGCGCATTTGCCGGAGGCCGCGCGGTCCAATTTATTCTCCGGTCCCCGGATGGGTTTTGGCATACCACAGACTTATTCCCCCCAGGATCACCGGCAGGAGCATGAAAAATCCCATCCAGAAATATGTCCGGCTCAGGCCGTAACTTATGGCTGAGGCGGAAACAGAGCTTATGTCCATGGACGCGGTTCCGGTGGCCGAAAGGATGAGAGCGGTAAAAAGGGTTCCCACCAGGGGAATGCCCGTGGTCACTCCCAGGTTCCGGGACAGGGCCAGAAGGCCGGAGGATATGCCCAGTCTCTTCCCGGGGACCGAACCCATGACCGCGGTGTTGTTCGTGGCCTGGAAAGTGCCGATGCCCATGCCCAGGGGGAATATCCTGGCGATATACCCGATCGCCGACGTGTCCGCATGTATGGTGCTGACCAGAAAGCAGCCGAACATAATGGCCGTGCTCCCGATAAGTCTTATGCCCAGCGGCCCCCATCTGTCCGCGAGCCAGCCCGCCACCGGGGAGATCACCCCTTCGCCTATGGGCACGACCATGAGCAAGAGCCCCACGATTTGGGTGGGATAGTTTTGTACGTATTTAAGGAAAAAGGGCAGGAGGAACATGGTCCCCCCGAGCAGGATAAAGGTCATGAACCCCATTAAAATGCCCAGCCCGAACAGGATGTTGCGGAAAAGGTCCAGATCGACCATGGGCCGTTTGAGTCTTTTTTCCAGAATAAGGAAAAACACTGCCCCCACTCCGGAGAAAAGAAGGAGAGTCTGTACAAGCGGCTGGTTGAACCCGCTGTCCTGGCCCCGGGTCATGGCCAGGGCGTAGCAGGCCAGGACAATCATCATGGTCAGCGCCCCGATAAGATCAAAGCCCTGCCCGTTTTTTCGCGAGCCCCGGGAGGGGACGTGGCGGAGCAGGGTGTAAACGGCCAGGGCGCCGATGGGGATGTTTATCCAGAATATCCAGCTCCAGCCCAGAGTGCCGATAATGATCCCGCCCAGGGCCGGGCCGGAGGACAGCCCGATGGAGACCATCCCCCCCATGAGCCCCAGGGCCCGTCCGCGTTCATTAAAGGGAAAGACCTCCACCACCAGGGCCATGCCCAGGGCCTGGAGAAAGACCCCTCCCAGTCCCTGCAGAACGCGGAAGGCGATCAGCCAGTAGATGTTCCAGGACAAACCGCACAGAAAGGAACCTATGGTAAAGACGGTCAGTCCGGCGGCATACAGGTGTTTTTTGTCGTATAAATCGCCCAGCCTGGCCACCCCGAGCATAAGGGAAGTATTCATGAGCACATAGCCCAGGATGACCCATTGCACGGTGGAAAAATCGGTGTTTAGTTCGTCCACCAGAACCGGCAGGGAGACATTGACGATGCTCATGTCAATGGTGCCCATGAGAATGCTCAGGCCCACGGCCAGAAGGGTCATCCATTTATGCTTGCTGCTTATTTCCTGTTGTGTTTCGCTCGGATTTGTATGATCGTTCATATTTTATCGGCTTGTTTTAAGTAGTTGCGGTTAGCGGCGAATATTTTATTTTAGGCAAACCAATGCCCGGATAAGACGGTTTTGCTGATATTTATGCAGCCGGAAAATTTCGGATGGAAGCCAGGTCTTCGGGATGACTGTAGCAGCTCAAAAACAGACCGGATGCTGGCCGAATTTTTATTTTTAGTAAAGCCTTCCCCCGGGCTTTTTTTGTTGCCGAACGGATAATCCATTGCCCGCAGAAGCCCGCGCCCGTATCCGGCCTGGAAACAGGTCGGATACCGGTTATGATTGCAAAATAGGCTTGAGCGGGCGATCCACGAAAATTCAGGGAGGGAAAACAATCAATGATTTTTAAGAGATGCGGATGTCGAGTTTTGGTTGCAGGGGTTGTTTTTTCCCTTATCTCCGGCTGCGCCCATGGTCCGGTGGAGAAAGTGAGCGACCTGCAAAATCTCCCCCAGGATCCGGCGTATTACGCGACCTTTACCGCGCAAAACAAAACCCTGGTAAACGCGGGGGAACAGAGGCGGCGTTTCGCCGAATTCCGGCGCAAATGGTTCGCCCCCTGGCACGCTTCCGGGACCATGCATGACCGGGATGAGATTTACTGGGGCGTGGACATGCTTTTAAAAAAGACCTTTTTCGGGGAGAACAAGCAGCCGCATTCCAGGGAATGGAAGGAAAACCTGATCCGCAATTCCGCGCCGGATTCCTTCCCTTCCCTGGATCTGCCGGGGATTATCCTGCGCACATCCTCCCTCCGGGTCCTGCCCACGCAAAAGCCGGCTTTTCGGGATTTTTCCCGGGCCGGAGAGGGGTATCCGTTCGACTACATGCAGAACTCCGCGATCTGGGCCGGGACTCCGGTGCGCATCAGGCATGTCTCCCGGGACGGGGCCTGGCTTCTGGTGGAGACGGATTGGGTCTACGGCTGGATAAGACGCTTTCAGGCGGGGTTGGTGGACGGGGAATTTATCCGCGCCTTTGAGGAAAAAGAACTGGGGGCGGTGGTCCGGGATCGCCTGCTGGTTCGGGACGAGCGCGGGGATTTTTTGTTCTTTGGCCGGGTGGGCATGCTTTTGCCGGTTGAAAAGCGGGACGGGCGCGGCTTTTTTTGCCTGGCCCCGGCACCGGGACTAAACGGAACCGCCCGGCTGCGCACCGTATTTCTGGCGGAGCGGGATCTGTCCATGGCCCCGCTTGATCTTATTCCGGCGAATATGGCCGCTGTTTCCGGGCGGATGATGGAAGAGCCCTACGGCTGGGGCGGGATGTACGGCAACCGGGACTGCTCCGCGCTCATGCGGGACATATTCATTCCGTTCGGGATCTGGCTGCCGCGCAATTCTTCCAAGCAGGCCGAGTCCGGCCGGGTAATCTCCCTCGAGGATCTGATCCGCGGGGAGAAAAAGGCGGCCATCCGGGAATACGGGGTGCCCTTTGCCACGCTTTTGCACATGCCCGGGCACGTGGGGCTCTACCTGGGTACCTATAACGGAGAGCCGCTTTTGCTGCACAATATGTGGGGGGTAAAGACCAAAAGCTTGTTCGGGAATGAAGGCAGGCACGTGGTCGGAAAAACCGTGATTACCACTCTTGAGCCGGGAGCGGGGCTCTCCGACTTGGACGAATCCGGACTTCTAATAAACAGGATAAGCGGTATGAATATCCTGATTCCAGAAAAAGGAGCAAATCATGGGAAAAATTGGACGGAATGATCCCTGTCCTTGCGGGAGCGGTTTGAAATACAAGAAATGTTGTCTTGCAGGCAATGAGGAAGAATCCGTTTATTTTAGAAAGCTGGAGGGTGCGAGTGACCACGTGTTGGCAAAATTGTCGGATTTTTTTAGGGAGCGTTTGAGCAGTGATGTTTATTGGTTAGCGTATCAAACCTTTTTCCTTGAGCACGAGGATAAAGACGAGCCATTGCAATTAGTCGAGTTATTCAGATCGATGTTTTGGAATTGGGTTTTCTATGTATGGGAACCGGATGCCGAGGAGCTGGAAGAGTGTGAATCGGAGGATTGTCTGGAGCCGGGCAAGACGATAGCGGAACAGTTTCTGGAAAAGGTAAAACCCGACCTTGAGGAGATGGAGCGAGTTGCCGTTTCCAAAATAAACCGGGCTCCCTTTTCCTTTTTTGAAGTCGATCGTGTGCATTCCCAAAGTTTCGAGATTCAGGACATGTTTTTTGAGCGGACTTTCCGGATATGGGACAACATATTGTCGGATCAGATAGAGACGGGAGACATAATTTATGCGAATCCCGTGGAGGTCGGAGACTTCGCCTTTTTGCCCGGTTTATCCCCGGTAAAATTAGGTCCGGGATCAAAAGGTCTTATATACGTGACTGGAGACGATCTGCGGGAGAAGTATGAGGGTTCCGAGTATTTTGACAAACTCGTGGACTCTGCCTTCAGGGAGGTTTTTCTGGACATGTATTTTGATGTGTTTGACATGTCAGAGGATGCTGACGACGAAGAAGGCGGCGGCATATTTATGAGGCGTTCGATTTATGATATACAATCCCCGGAAGCGGCATTCGAAGCTTTGTATACCCTGTCCTGCGTGTCAAAAGAAAAGCTGTATCCCACAGCCAAGCTGGGTAAAACGGACGGTTGAAATGGATTGGAGTTCCCTGTTTTATGGAAGACGTCGCTTCGGAAGACTGTGATGTTGATTCGTTTTTGGGGAATATTTTTATCAAGGAACATGTCCTGGAGATTGAAACCCCTTCCGAAGAAAATGAAGAATTTTTAAAGATGGAAGTAGAAGAAAGAATCGGGGATCAAGCTGTTTATAGGACAGACGAAATCGAGGAGATTGATCCGGAATCCCTGGAATACGACGATCCGGAATGGGAGGAAGAATAAGCGCGGTTGCTCGGGTGGGACCCAACCCATCAGCAGGCATAATAATTTGGTCTCAATTAACCGAAATACTTCGTCAGCATTCGCTCCAGGTCCTGTTTCTGCACCGGCTTGGCCAGGTAGTCATCCATGCCCGCCTCAAGAAATTTCTGCCGGTCCCCATCCATGGCGTAAGCTGTCAGGGCGATGATGGGAATGCCTTGTTTCGCCCCCAGGTTTTCGGCCGACCTGATGGTCTTCGTCGCCTCCATACCATCCATGACCGGCATATGAATGTCCATGAGGATACCGTCAAAATCCTGCTGGGCAAGCATGGTCAAGACCTGCCGGCCGTTTTCGGCCAGGGCAATCTCATGTCCGGCTTTTTCCAAAAGCAGTTTCGTGGGCAGTTGGTTGGAAGGATCGTCCTCGGCCAGAAGAATTCGAAATGCGCGTGTGCTGTTGTTTGTTTCGGCGGCAGTCTCTTTTAAATCTTTTTCAGACCCTTCAGGCAGCCTAAGGGGCAGGGAAATATAGAAAGTGCTGCCTTTACCTGGAGTGCTCTCTACGCACATATTTCCGTTCATCATCTCCACAAGTCTGCTGACAATGGACAGACCCAGGCCGGCCCCTTGATATTTGCGGGTAAAGGCGTTCTCGGCCTGGACGAAGGGTCTGAACAGTTCATCCACCTTTTCATCCGGCATCCCGATACCCGTATCCGAAACAGCCGTGAGCAGCCGAAAGTCTTTGCCGTGGCGGTGCTGGAGGTGCAAGCTTACGCTTATCCGACCTTTTTCCGTGAATTTCAAGGCGTTGCCCATCAGATTGAACAGGATCTGCTGCAGCCTGGCTTCGTCCCCGAGAATAACCGCAGGGAGATTCGGGTCCAGAACGAATCGCAGGGCTACATTCTTGTCCCGGCTGGTGACCATGAACAGCTCATCCACGGAGTCACACAGTTTCTTTATATCCACTTCTTCTTCCCGGATTTCCATCCGACCGGCTTCAATACGGGATAAATCCAGGATGTCCGACAAAAGCCGGGTCAGCCTGTTGGCCGAGACCGTGGCCATATTAACGTATTCCTTTTGCTCCTTTTCCAGGCCGGTGCTTTGCAAAAGCTGCATCATTCCCAGTATGCCGTTGATGGGCGTGCGGATTTCATGGGACATGTTGGCCAGGAATGCGGACTTGGCGTTGTTGGCGGCCTCGGCCTGCTCCTTGGCCGCGGTCAGGGAATTTTCATACTCTTTTCGTTCCGAGATATTGAACAAAATGCAATGAGTCCGTACAAAATCTCCATGGATGTCGTGCTGAATCCTTCCTTCAAGAAGCACATGCACGGTTGAGCCATCCTTGTGCATAAGTTCCAATTCTTCGGAGGTACATCCGGTGCTCAAAAAATTTGCAAATGCTGCATGGTACAGGTGCCTGGTACTCTCAGTCCATAATTCGGCAAAATGCTTGCCCAGCAGCTCCTTGCGCGAATAACCGAGCAATTCGCACAGCCTGGTATTTACATCAATGTACCACCCTTCCCGGTTCAGGGACTGATAGGCTGTAGGGGAATTTTCAAAAAGTGACCTGAACCGCGCCTCGCTTTTGCGCAATGTTTCCTCAGCCGTTTTTTGTTTTGTAATATCCCTGAACTCGACCACTCTGACCCGCTTCCCTTTGTACGGAATGTTTTTGCCCTCCAGTCGAAGAGGGTATATTTCTCCGTTTTTGCGTATTCCAAAGGCTTCATAGGGCTTCTCATAACCGGCTAGAATGTTGTTCCTCACCATTTTACGCGACTGTTCGGCTATTAGAAGCAGGCCGTCCATTCCGATGAGTTCGTGGTAATCGTATCCGGTAATATCGGAAAGACCCCGGTTGCATTCCAGTATGATGCCCTTGTCGTGGATGGTGATTCCCCCGAATGAGGCATTATGCAGGGTCTTGAATCGCTCTTCGCTCTCGCGCAGTGCCTTTTCGGCCTTTTTACGCTCGGTTATGTCCCGAGTATTGAATAAAATCCGTTCCGGATTCCCCTGTTCATCCGGCAATATCGTGCCAATGGTCTCAAGCCACAGGTATTCCCCGTCAAGGCGTTTATAACGGTATTCAACCTTTCGGTTTTCACCGGACTGTAAAAAAAGCGCGAATTCTTTATTAACAACATCAATGTCTTCGGGATGCACAAAGTCCATCACATTTTTCCCGAGCAAATAATCCCGCTCATAGCCCAGTATTTCATGCGCCTTGCCAACGAGCGTAAAGTTGCCTTTAAGATCAGTCAGGGCAACCAGGTCAAAATTGCTGTCAAAAATCCTTTCCAGAAGATCGTTTTTTTCTTGTAAAACTTTTTCTGTCTGTTTGCGCCTTTCAATATCCCGGGAAAGCTTGATTCTGCTGTAGCTAAGGGAAGAGATCATCCCGGCGAGCCTGGAATAAAACATCATGGCCGCTTCCACGGTTTCCCGGTTCAAGCGCGGGACACGGTCAAGGGCCGCCAGGTATTCCGTCTCGTCGAAGCCATACTGCCGGGCCTGTTTCCTGAACAGTTCGTAATCCACATGCTCATCCTGGAAAAAGAACTGCCCTATATAAATATTGCCCAGATGTTTCCCTCCGATTTCAATGGGGCTGACCATATCCCACATATTATTCCTGCACCGGTATGCCTTGAACGTTCCCGCCGGCACACCGGTGGCAAGGTCCAGATCGCCCTGCAGACAGTTTTGAGCGGCCTCCGGGTGCACACGATGAAATTTCGCGCAGATATCCGTCCATGCAGAGCCGACCAGCACGTTTCCGTGGATATCAAGTATCGCGCCGCCTACGTTCGTGGCTTTGAATAAATCCTCCATAACGGTCTGCAGCTCATCGGTATCCAGGATATCAGCAAGATTGAGTGTTTCGATGTCCCCTTCAGGTTCAAGTATGGCTTTGAGTTTGTTTTTGACGGTTGCTTCGCTCTCGCGCAGCGCTTCCCGGGCGGCGCGTTCCTTGATCTGGTCCCGGAACACCAGGACCACGCCGGTGATTTCGCCGGAGTCATTGCGGATCGGCGCACCGCTGTCGGCGATCGGGATTTCCCGTTTATCCTTGGCTATGAGCAGTGTATGGTTGGCAAGCCCGACAATTTGACCGCTTTTCAAAACGTTGGTGACCGGACTTTGAACCGGCTGCCGGGTGTGTTCGTTAATGATCCGGAAGACGGTTTCCAGCGCCTGCCCGCTCGCTTCCTTCTCGCTCCAGCCGGTCAGCGATTCCGCCACCGGATTCATGGAGGCGATGCGGCCTTTTATATCGGTGGAAATCACGGCATCGCCGATGGAGTGAAGCGTGGTGCGCAGCGTTTCTTCACTTTTCCGCAACGCCTCTTCGGCCTGTTTTGTTTCAATCATGGAGCCGATGATCCGGGCCGTGGAATGCAGCCGTTTTTTGGCCAGCTCAATAATGAATTGCGGGCGGGAGTCGTATGCATTGGCCTCGCGGAGCAGACTAGCGTAATCAAGATGGTAGGTTGCAGCCAGCTTTCGCAGCTTTTGCGGATCCTTTGGCGGATCGCCGTATCCGAAGTTGATCGCACCCACGACATTTCCGTGGGCAAAAATTGGAACCGCGTACATGCGAATGCCGCCGTGGCATGCGATATCCACTGGTGAACAATCAGCAATCGCCTGTTTGGCACAGTCCGTCCAGCACGATTCATGGCACAGCCATTGGCCGGAGTTCAGCGCTTCGGTGTTATCCGCGCTGTTGCAAAGCCGGCGCGATGCGCTGTCCATTAACCGGCACCACCCGGAGGAAAAAATACCCAGGGCATAGTCGCCGTTAACCTCGTAGATGGCCGAGGAGGTCCCGAGCAGTTCCAGATAATCATGGGCAAAATTTTCCAGACGTTCGCGGCCGATGGATTTGAGGATGATCCCGTCCCGATTCAGTTCGGTCAGATCGCCATATCCCTGGTCATGCCTCTCTGGCCGGTCTTCAATGTCCGAAAACGGCTTTTTTGATCCAGGCATGGAAGTCTCCTCGTGGTTGCGTTTTTATTTTAAGCTCGGATTTTTGCGCCGGAACGGCGAGCATCAGACGAGTTGTTTTTCGGCGTCGGCTGGATTCGATTGATCGAGGCAGGCGAGTGAATTCCCCGCAGGCCTGCCCGCAGGAGGATTCCATGCTAAACGTTGAGGGAGCAAAGTATTTATGGCTTAAATTAATATTAAAGTCGGGTATTGATTTTGTCCAGGAAAACCGGATCCGGGAAAGACATGGCCGGATTCAGCGGATAAACCATGTTGAACCGCAAAGTCGCGAAGCTTGGTGGCTGCTTAAATCCGGCCAACCCATTGATATGCCGGCCGGGATCCGGAAGTCTTTTAAAGCCGCACGGGTTTTCCGTACGGCCGAATAAGGATCACTCCCGGTTCCCGGCGGATTATCAGCTGTTTTTCATCTTCTCTATCAAGGACTTAAGTTCTCCCGCCTGCCCGGTCAGCTCATTTATGGCCCGGGTGGATTGTCCCATCGCGTCCGCAGTGTCACCGGCAATGCGGTTTATTTCCTCAACGCTCCGGTTAACCTGTTCGCTGGTGGAGGATTGCTCCTCCGTGGACGTGGCGATTGAATTTATCTGGTCAGCAACCTCCTGGGAGAGCTGGACGATATTTTCCAGTGCCTCTCCCGATTTGTTAACCAGTTGAGTGGCTTCCTCCACCGCCTGGACAGCTTTGTCCATGCCCTGGATATTATCCTCGGCCCCCTGCTGAATGGTAGTAATGGACTCCCCTACCTCCTTGGTGGCGCTCATGGTCTTTTCAGCCAGTTTGCGCACCTCATCGGCAACAACGGCGAAGCCACGTCCGGCATCCCCGGCGCGGGCGGCTTCAATGGCGGCGTTGAGCGCAAGAAGATTGGTTTGATCCGCAATGTCGTCGATAACATTCATGATGCTGTCGATCTGTTGGGCCCGGTCTCCAAGACCGTCCAGGCTCTCCTTGACTGTAGAGGACATCTCCTGGACCCGGGCGATGGACTTGATTGACTCATCCACAATCCTGGCTCCTTCCCCGGCTTCATTCTTGGCTTTGTTGGCCCCGTCCGCAGCATTGGAAGCATTTTTGGCCACTTCCAGGACCGTGGCGTTCATCTGCTCCATGGCCGTGGCTGTTTCCGTTATCCGCTGCTTTTGATCCTCCGCGCCCTGGGTGGAATGTTTTACCTGGGAGGACAATTCTTCCGAGGCCGACCCCACTTTGCCGACAATGCCTTCAAGTTGCGCCGCCGCCTGGGTTTGGCCTTCGGTCCGGGCCGTTTCGGCCTGCTCCCTGGCTTCGTTGGCCTCTTTGGTAGCCCGACTTGCTTTTTCCGATTCGCGCACTGCTTCAGCGGTCTTGGCCTCACTTTCTTTGATCATTCTTTTCAGGTTGGCCACCATCTTATTCAAGGACTCGGCCAACACCCCGGTTTCATCGGTACTTTTTATGTTCAGGGTTTCATCCAGATTCCCATCCGCGACGCTGGAAGCAAAGGTTGTGGCCGCAACTATTCGGCGGGCCAGAGTCCTGGCCAGGAAAAAGCCGACCAGCAGCATAAGCCCGCCAATAAGCAGAGTAACCCACAGGATGGAGAAAAGGACCGTATTCTGGGCGCTTTCGATTATTTTCCTGTCCGTTCCCAGAAAATACATGCCCGCGGTTTCCCCCTGCAAGTCAACAAGGGGCCAGTAGGCGGTATCATACCAGCGGCCGAGAATTTTATTTCTGTCCAGAAAGGTTTTTGAGTTGGTAAGTACGGTTTTCGTAACCTCGGGATTGGTCATCTCCGTACCCACGACCCGTTGACCATCGCGTCTGATGGTCGTGGAAAGCCTGGTATCTCCCTGAAATATGGTGGCCTCGACCCCGAGTTTTTCCCGAATAGCATCCACAAATATATTGGATTCAAAGCTCATTCCCAGGGTGATTACGCCCACGACTCTGTCAAAAATCCTTACAGGATGCCCGGCCAGCAGGGTCAGTCCCGCCTCAGCAAGGTCTTCCACCCCGGCGACGGATTCTCCTTCCAGGGCGAGGCTGATATTTTGCTGGGACAAGACGGTGTCTCCGCCGACCTTGGAATGTCCCCGGAATATCACCTCGCCATTTTTGTCGGTAAAGGTCACGACATTGATGTCTCCGGCCTTCATCAGCTCCTCGGCATATTTGGCAAGTTCTTTTGCATTGCCGGAATAGACGGCTGAAGCAAGCTGGGGGTTCTTGGCCGCGCGGGCGGTTGTTTCCAGATAATAGGCCTTTTTGTCTTTTATTTCATCCATCATGGCCGACTGGAAATTTTCAACATTCTTAACAGACTCCCGATCAAAACCATTGCTCACAAAATGTTTGGTAGTAAAAAAGACCGTTATGCCCAGCAGCAGCACGCTTGCTGCAACCATACCCAATAATTTCCAAAAGATTGAAATGCGCATTGTCCTCCCAACTGATTATAATGATTGAATGTTGTTTTTATTAAGTACTGCACTTGCTCCGTTTACAGATTCCACGCCCCGGGCAATCGCCTGGGCCGGCCTTTGGGTGTTACCTGATTTGGAATAATATAAAACCAGTATCTGCATAGTAATAACCTCCAAAAACATCATTTTTATCCGGCATCCCGTTGCCCGTATCCGAAACCGCTAGGAACAGCCGAGCTTCCTTGCCATAGCGGTGCTGCGGATGCAAGTTTAGGCTTATACCTTCCCTGGTCCCGGATGCGGTCAGTCCCGAAGCGTCCGAGAAAAGGAATCTGTAGACGGTCGGTTGAACAAGTGATTTGAACTTTTCTTTCCGGCTTGCTACTGAAAACTCAAGGATAAAGGAGGAAGGGTGAACAAGAAAATTGCCTTGAGCCTCGTGGCCGGGCTGGCTTTTGTCCTGGCCGCAAGCGCCTATTACCATTTTCGGGCCGAGTCCGAGCAAGTCTCCAGGTCGGCGAAAAAAGGCGAGGGTGGCGAACACCGCCTTCCCCTGGACGCGCACATGGCCGAGTCCTATACCGATGATTTGCCGGGGCTTTTGCAAAAAAAATACATTCGGGTTTTGACAACGCTTAACCGGACCAATTTTTTCGTCTCCGAGGGGCATCTGGTCGGTTTTGAGTATTCACTGCTCAAAGGGTACGAAAAATTTCTCAACTCCGATATCCACAAGAAAAATCTGCAGGTGGTTCTGGAATTCATCCCCGTGGCCAGGGACGAACTTATTCCCAAGCTGCAAAACGGCTACGGGGATATTGCCGCAGCCGGGCTGACCATAACCCCGCGCAGGCAAAAGCGGGTCGATTTCACCGACCCTTACTTGCGGGGCGTTTCCGAGGTCGTGGTTACCCGGGCCAAGGGTTCATCCCTGAAAGATATCCGGGACTTGAGCGGCAAACGGGTCGCGGTGCGCGAAAGCAGCAGCTATTATCAGAGCCTGAAGCGTCTGAACGATGAATTCCGGGAGCAGGGTCTGGACCCGGTTGAAATCGTTACCTTGAGCGAGGAACTGGAAACCGAGGATATCCTGGAGATGGTCAATTCCGGGGCTCTTGAAATCACGGTGGCGGACAGGCATATCGCCGAGGCCTGGAAAGAGGTGCTGGAAAATATAACGGTGCATGATGATATTCAGCTGCGCAAAGGGGGCGAGATCGCCTGGATGGTCCGCAAGGATAACCCCAAGCTCAAAAAAAGTCTGAACCGGTTTCTGCACACGCACAAGCAAGGCACTCTGCTCGGGAATATCTATTTCCGCCGTCACTATAAGAATGCCGACGCCTTGAGGGACCCCTCCGATCTGGAAAATTGGGATAAACTGCGCAAATATGAGGATATCATCCGCAAATACGCGGATGAGTATGATTTTGACTGGCTGCTTATTCTGGCCCTGGCTTTTCAGGAGTCCGGGCTGGACAATTCCCAAAGGAGTCATGCCGGGGCGGTGGGCGTCATGCAGGTCCGTCCGTCAACCGCCGGGGATCCCAAGATCGGGATTGAAAATGTTCACGACGTGGAAAACAATATCCACGCCGGTGTAAAGTATCTTGACTTCCTGCGCGACCGTTATTTCAGCGCGGAGGATATCCGGCCCCGGGACAGGGTGCGTCTGGCCCTGGCCGCCTACAACGCCGGCCCGGCCAGAATACGCCGGGTGAGGGCTCTGGCCGGAGAGATGGGGCT
>Ga0114983_1000272_pt1 | contig 21681 bp, 20 predicted proteins | sample Shrwel_input2_RT_FD_87182 | JGI IMG/M metagenome (GOLD analysis project Ga0114983, IMG submission 87182) | Subsurface microbial communities from deep shales in Ohio, USA - Utica-3 well 1 S input2 RT | ecosystem: Environmental > Aquatic > Deep subsurface > Shale gas/oil reservoir > Produced... | reverse complement strand
GTCTATCTCATCATCATCGATCAACAGCAAATTCATGCTTTCCATCCCTCAGGCTTCCGGCAGTTCAACAATACGCCAATAGCTTTCCAACATATTGAAAATATTATAAAAACCATCGCTTATTTCATGTTTGACCATATAGCCGGCCACATGATGCTTATAAGCCTCTACCTTGTCTTCATCGGCGCTTGAGGTGGTCAGCACAAAGACTACTGAGAGAGACAATGCAGGGTCATTGCGGATATGACCAAGAAACTCCAAGCCATTCATCCGCGGCATATTGAGATCCAGTAAGATTAGATAAGGATGATGTACCCGACCATCATTCAGCATCTCCAAGGCCTCCAAACCATCTTTGGCTCTGACCAAGGGGTTCAGTAGTCTAAGCTGCCGCATTGCCCGTTGTACCGCCATGTAATCGACATCATCGTCATCGACCAACAGAATAGTGACTTCCTTATATCCGGCAGTTTGGCTCATGACTCCTCCTTGAAGTGCACCGGCCAGGTAAAGTAAAAGCTGCAACCACGCCCTTCCGATTTCACCCAGATCTTGCCGCCCATATTTTCCACCGACTTTTTCACCAAAGAGAGCCCCAGGCCACTGCCCTCTACCTCATCTCTAGGCTTAAGCGTTTGGAATATCGCGAAAATTTTATGATGAAACTTGGCCGCTATCCCAGGGCCGTCATCGGTAACACAGAAACAATAATAGTCGCCCTGGCGCTCGCTGCTGACGCTGAGTACACCCTCCCCCTTGTCGTGGTGTTTGATGGCATTGCTGAACAGGTTTCTAAATACCAACTCCAGCGGCACCCTGGCCGTGGTCAGAACAGGCATTTCAGACAAGATAACCAGCTTGAACCCAGTTGGCGGAGCCACCAGGCTGAAGGTGTCCTGCAGCAACTGCTTGCTGTCCACTTCGGTCAACTCGGTATCTACCCTGCCTATACGCGAGAAGGTCAGCAAGCCATCCAGCAGCAGGACCATACGCTGGACCCGACTCTTGATCAGGTGCAGATACTTCTGCACCTGTTCGCTACTGTTGTCGCTGAGATCTTCTGCCAGCCACTCGGATAACTGCTCTATGCCCCGCAGCGGCGACTTAAGATCGTGAGAGGCTATATAGGCAAAACTGTCCAGCTCACGGTTTATTTTTTCCAACTCCTCTGTGTGACGAGCTTTCTCGGCTTCAATCCTTTTGCGATCCGACACATCATTGATAGTGGCCAAAATCGACTGGCCATTGGTGAAATGGATTGGGGTTAGCCCCACTTCGACCGCCACCAGAGAACCGTCTTTGGCTCGGCCGAACAGGTCATCACGCTGGGACATATTCTTGGCAATAGGCTGCTGCAGATAACCGCCCATGTGTTGATTGTGTGACTTATGCAGGCTCTCCGGCAGCAGTATGTTCACGCTGCGGCCCAGTAGTTCGTCCCGGGCATAACCGAACAGTTGCTCAGTATGCGCATTGACCAGAGTGATGAGCCCATGGCCGTCAACCATGATCAGCGCCGACGGCGAGGCCTCTATAACCAAGCGGAAGCGTTTTTCATTGGCCAGTATCTCGTTGGCCAGCAAGCCTTCCTGATATCTGGCTCTGGCATTACTGAGCAGAAAATAGAGCAGCACCAAGATAAACAGCAGGCCTATGCCCAGCATCAATTTGCTTTGCAGTTTCTCGGTTTCAGTGACAAAACTCTTGTCAGCGCCGATTTGCAGCAACCATTGATGACCACCGACCTTGAGCGGCAACACATGATTGTAGGTTTTGGCAATCGGCCCCAGCTCCTCAGTGCTGTACAGCAACGAAGTGTCTGAGGGGGTGTCGCCATCAAAGATCTCTAGATTCAGGCTGGGAAACTTATCGGCCAAAATGCCTTGCATAAGGTTATTCATTCGAAAGGCGGCATAGACCACACCTGTAGCAGCCTTGGGGCCGGCAGAAGTTTCATCATAAAGCGCCAAATACATCAAGAAGCCGGCCTGAATATCCTGCTGGGTTTCCTGTACCAAGGTAATTTTGCCGGAGATCGCCGCCTCCCCTGTGTTGATGGCTCTATCTATTGCTTCTCGGCGAGTCGGTTCGGAATACATGTCATAACCAAATGCCCGCCGGTTACGCCAATCAAAGGGTTCCAAATAGATAATGGCCTGGTAGGTATCACGCTTACCAACTGGGTACACCCGATATTCTTCAAAACCTTCAGCGCGGATAGCTGCCTCATGGGCAGTCAACTGCTCCGGGGACACAATAACGCTGTAGCCTATTCCCTGGATCCCGGGATAAAAACTCTCCATCTTGGCGTTGGTCACATATTCGTGCCACTCCTCACGGGTCACGCCATCGGATGCCATAAACAGGCCCACGCCCCCCCGCAGTACCTGCTCATAGGTCAACAAACGATCTCTTATGGCATCTTTGACCAACATGGCCTGATACTCAAAGCGCTCACGTCCGCGCTGCTCCGCATATTGATTAAACAGATACCAACCCAGGCAAGTAAAAAGGAGTGCAACCAGGATAATCACCCAAACCGAGGCTGGAGTGGAAAAGCCGAAGCGTTTTACAGAGGTGGATGATGCGGTGAGACGATCGTCCGGGATCATAAACAGCCGAGTCCTTAGCCAATTAAGCAAATGCCATGGGGTTAATTCTGGTCGGGTTCATGAAAAAAACAAGTTAAAAACAGCAAAACCCCCTCAAATTTAGGTTCTTGGAAAAGATCGTCAAAATGTTGTCTCGATCTCACTTCCTATTGCAACTCAGTGCTAGATTTCAGTTTAACCAAAGCTAATATTGAGTAGAGGGACGGACAGAATCATTTGCTTTGTTAGACAAAAATTTTTGCTTTTCAGCCAATGCTTTTTTGGCTAGAAAATCCTTGGATAAACCATGAGGAATTCGTGATGGCCCATATTGTTGAACTCGTGCCCAACGATGCTGAAATTGAAGCGATGACCACCCCAAAAAACCGCCAGGCCGAGAAGGCGCTGCAACACAAACGCCAGGTAAAACGCCGTTTGGAAGATTACTTGGAGCGCTTGGAACTCAGACGAGCCATGGGGCTCGATGATGACGATATGTTTTAGCCTTCCTTAATATGGGAGGGTGCCAGCAACACCCTCCTTACCCTTGCCGTCCTCTCAAAGACTGGGTTTGGGTAAGCAAGGCCTCGGCCTTTGCCCCCAACCAGACGTATAGTCCCAAGGCCACCAACAAGCCAACCACCGCCAACATCATCAAAATCGCTCCCTGAATGTACTCCACCTGTCCGAGTGATGCCTTGAACATGGTCAGCAAGGCCTCGATAGAGATGGCGATCAATATGGTGGAAACAAAGCGGGTAATGGTGCGCCGGGTGGAACTGTGGCGGAAGATGTCTTTATGCATCAACACTTCTTCTTCCAGTATGGTCTTGCCGAGATCGAATATCGCCAACGCCAGGGTGATATAGATGATGATCCCAAACGGCTTGAGCGAATCATGAGCCAGTTGCGGCCCCTGCGCCAATAAATGCCAAATATCCCTGGCCGAGATCAACACCAGTACCCCGACTATGATGAATAGCCCTGTCACCAGAGTGAGATAAACTGCCTTGAACAGCGGCGTCACCTTGCGCCTGTGACTGTCGCCCATCATAAACTCAATCAGCCGGGTCAGGTTGATATCCACCACCACAAAGCCGCGACTGGCATCCAAACGACTCACGCCCATGGATGCCGACAAACAGAGTTGCCCGGAAGCATTGGAAAGATAAGGTGAAGTTATCTGTACCCCGCTCTTGTCGCCGGCATTGAGAAAATAGGGCCTCTGGCTGCGATCCGGATGCTCACCCACAGCTAGCAGTTTGATCTTTTGCTGGATAAGCGCCAGATTCGGGCTCACTTGGTGACCATTTTCATCCAGCAAATACATCAACTCCACAAAGGGATAACAGGCTGCCACTTCAGAAAACACCCTGATGGCCCGCCCTGTGTCATCAAAGAGCTGAGAGTCGGCCATTCCGGTCAAAATCGACTGCAATAGTTCATCGATTAGCGGCTGATACTCATGAAAACGTTCAATCACACTCAAGTAACTCATGTTTGCCATAACGTCTCCTGAAAGTTCGCCTATACAACCTCAGATAAGCAGCTTGAGTGCCAATATTGCAACATGATAAATATCAATTAATTAGCTTAAATCATACGCGGCGACTATGCTCAATAACCAAGCAACTGCACCAAGATCTGGCAAGGATAAATTCTGTTGCCAGACAGCGCGTTATCCAAGATGATAGCCGCCAATAACCTGTGTCTTCCGAGGAGACCATTGATGCCAGACACAAGTACCTATAAAGAGGATCTACGGCGCCTCTCGGACGAGCTGATCCGGCTGCAAAAACCGATAAAAATCCTCGATACCATCAAGTGGCCGAGGGAGGTGGAAGCCCGATTTCTCGAAAAAAACGGCAAGCAGTTACCCGCCATAGACGCCGAGTTTTACCAGCGCCTGCCACTGCCTTTTGACCCGGATAAAACCCGCCAAGAGTTAACCGAATTGCGTTTGCAGACCCGCAAGCGCCTGGGAAGATACGACAAGCTGGGCAAGATATTGGTGGCCAATATCGAGCAATATCTTCAGGTTATCGACATGCTGCAACATAGAGGCAAGGCCGATTTCGGTGAATTCAGCCGTCGCCTCTACGGCAGTGCCAACCATAAGCTCCACGGCGACAGACATAATCTCAGGCAGCTCGGCGATCGTTTGAGTTACATCTTCTCGCTACCGGCAGCGCTGCGCAGCAATCGTCATCACCCCAAAGAAATCGCCGCGCCGGAGGCGGTGGATATTCTCAGCCGCCGCCTGAAAGATTATTTCCACAGCGACGATATTCGGGTGCGCCTCAGTGACGGCATAGTCTCGGATGCCGCAGTGGGCGGCGATACGGTCAAACTCAACAGCAAGGCGTTGTTCAGTCAATCGGACCTCGATGTTTATGAGGTACATGAGGGCTGGGTACATGTGGGCACCACCCTCAATGGCCGGGCTCAACCCTGGGCCACCTGGCTCAGTGTTGGTTCTCCCAGGGTAGCCGCAGCCCAAGAAGGGCTAGCCGTATTGATGGAAACCATCACCCTGAGCTCCAACCCTGGGCGGGCCAGACGCATCAGCGACAGGATCACTGCGGTCGATATGGCCGAGCAAGGCGCCGACTTCATAGAAGTATTCAACTATTTCTGCGGCCAGAACCTCAGCAAACGAGACAGCTACCGGGTGACTCAGCGAGTATTTCGCGGTGGTATGGTGCAAGGCGGCAGCTACTTCACCAAGGATATCTCCTATGTGCGCGGCTATGTGGAAAACATTAACTTTATCCGCTCTGCCATCACAGCCGGGATCCCGGAGATCATCCCCATGTTGTTTGTCGGCAAGCTGGCCATTGAGGATATCCCGGTGCTTTATCAGGCCCACAGGGAGGGGCTTATTGCCGCCCCCAAGTATCTGCCGCCTATGTTCGATAACTTCAGTGGCCTCTATGCCTGGTTTGGTTTCGCCTCAGGCATGGCTGGGATAGATCTCAAAGGCGTGCAGCGACACTTCAGTCACCTATTCAAACAGTTACCCAATGCCGAGCCCATGTTCGAGTTACTGGAAGACACTGAGTTTGACAGTAACGCCGACTGATAAAAAATGGCCAACTATAAGTTGCCCATTTTTATGGCGATCGCTTGATTGACCCACTATTTTTGCAACTCAGCCTTACGCTGCTTGATAAAATATTCACGAGTCAGCGCGAAAACCACAGGGCTGAGCAGCGCCAGGGCTATCAGATTGGGAATCGCCATCATGGCATTGAGGGTGTCGGCCACCAGCCAGATAAAGTCCAGAGACGCAACGGCCCCTACTGGCACCATCAGAGTCCAGACCAAGCGAAACGGCACTATAGCGCGAATACCAAACAGATATTGCACGCACTTTTCACTGTAAAAGCTCCAGCCGAGAATAGTGGTAAAGGCGAAAATAGCCAAAGCCACCGCCACTATGTAATGCCCTATAGGCAAGGCATGGCTGAAAGCATAGGAGGTCAAGGCCGCGCCGGTTTCCCCCGAGGTCCAGGCACCGGAAACGATAATCGCCAAACCTGTGATGGAGCAGACCACTATGGTATCGATAAAGGTACCCAGCATGGCTACCAGGCCCTGAGCCACTGGGTTATTGGTCTGCGCAGCCGCATGGGCAATCGGTGCGCTGCCAAGACCTGCCTCATTGGAAAACACTCCGCGGGCGACCCCGAAACGTATGGCAGCCCAAACTGCCGCCCCGGCGAAACCACCCTGGGCCGCCACTGGGCTGAAGGCGCTCTCGAATACCAACTCCAACGCCGCCGGGATCTGATCGAAATAGACCACAATCACAGCCAAGCCTGCGGTGATATAAAACACTGTCATCAAGGGCACTAACTTACCGGCCACATCAGCAATCCGCTTGATGCCGCCCATTAAAACAGCACCCACCAAAATCATCATTACCAGGCCGGTTGCCCAGGCTGGAACGCCAAAGTTACTATCCAAGGCATCGGCCACCGAATTGGCCTGCACTGTGTTGCCTATACCAAAACCGGCAAAACCACCAAATAAGGCGAATAAAGTTCCCAGCCAGGCCCATTTCTGGCCGAGGCCGTTCTTGATGTAGTACATAGGGCCGCCTATGTGGTTGCCGCTGTCATCGACCTCGCGATACTTGACCGCCAACACGGCTTCGGAGAACTTGGTGGCCATCCCCACCAGCGCGGTGCACCACATCCAGAACAACGCCCCCGGGCCGCCAAGAAATATTGCCGTCGCCACCCCGGCGATATTCCCTGTCCCTATGGTGGCCGACAGTGACGTCATCAGCGCATTGAAGGGGCTGATCTCCCCTTTCATATTGGTGTCTTTATCCGGGATCCGCCCGGACCAGAGTAAGCGGAACCCCCGCCCCAGCTTGAGAAGCTGCATAAAGCGCAAACCTATGGACAGAAACAGTCCTACCCCCAGGATCATCACCAGCATGGGCACACCCCAAACCAGGCTGTTGAGCTGGCTAACCCATTCCATTATTGTTTCCATTCCAACCTCGTGTAGTTATTGTTATCGTTGCAGTTTCCACCTGTTATGGCAAAACTGCATAAGGAACACCCAGATTACAACGAAACATTAACAATTGGAAACCCGAGGTCAAACTCAGTCGGCGCTCAACCCCAGGTTGGTTGGTAGCTGGGCGATATCACCAGCCACCCATTCAGCCTCTATGCACTGCTGCAGATGCTCAGCCATAAAGTGCACCAATTGCCGCGCCGCATAGGGCATACGCCTGTCTTTACGGCTCACCAGATACCAGTTGCTTTCCAACGGGAAGCCCTTCACATCCAGAATAGCCGGGCGCTCGCGCCCTTCCTCCAGGGTATGGGCCGAGATAACTGATAACCCCAACCCCGAGGCGACCCCCAGACGAATGGCCTCATTGCTCTCTATCTGCATACAGTCGCCCAGTTCCACCCCCTGACCGCTGAGCCAAGACTCAAACATCAAACGGGTAGCCGAACCCGGCTCACGGATGAGAAACCGCTCGCGACTGAGCTGCTCAAACTTGAGTTCACTCTGCCCGGCGGCCCAATGATCTCTGGGGGCAATCAACTGCAGTGGGTTACGGATGATCCGTGCCGATTGCACAGTTTCGCCCCTGGGAGGATGGCTGAAGAGGTAGAGATCGTCTTCCAGATGCTCAAAACGATTCAGCACATGGGCACGGTTGCCTATGTTCAGTGTGACTCGGACACCGGGGAAACGACGATAGAAAGCGCCTAGGATCCGCGGCACCACGTACTTGGCCGTGGTCACCAGGCCGATATTGATGTGGCCGCTCTGCCCTTCCCGCACCTTGGCCAGCATGCCGTTGAAGTCTTCCAAACGAGTCATCACATCGACCGCCGCCCGGTACAACTCCTGCCCCACCTGAGTCGGCCGCAGCCCTCCCGGGCCGGTTTCCAGCAAAGGCTCACCCACCAGCTCGGCCAGTTTTTTCAATTGCAGCGACACGGTCGGCTGAGTCAGATACAGGTGTCTGGCGGCGGCTGAAATATTCTGCCGCCGAACCACTTCGATATACACCTGCAACAAGCGCAGGCTGAGATGGCGAAGATCCATAGATAATTATCTATATATATGCAGTGAATAATTTATTTTCCAATATAGCGCCGGGCGAGCACAATCTCCAGCCGTCTAACAAGGAGAATCCCATGCCTGATGTTGTTATTGCCTTTTTCGGCCTAGGCCTGTTGGCCGGTCTGCTCAAATCGGATCTCAGAGTCCCCGAATCCACCTACGAAACCCTTTCCATACTATTAATGCTGACCCTGGGCCTCAAGGGCGGCATGGCGCTACACGGCCACACAGATCAGCTGTCCTTTGCCGAGCTGGGACTAGTAATAGGTTTGGGACTGGCAATCCCGCTGGCGCTGTATCCCATACTGAAAAAAGTGGTTCGCCTATCCCAGAGCGATGCCATCAGTATTGCCGCCCACTACGGCTCGGTCAGTGCCGGGACTTTTGCCGTTGTCTACGCCATGACAGAACAGCTGGGCTGGCCACTCAAGCCCGAAACCACTCTCTATCTGGTACTGCTGGAGCTGCCATCCATCATAGTCATGCTGTGGCTCTATCGACGCCTTAACCGGGATAAAACGGGAGGCAGTGGCAATATTCTGCTGGAAGCACTCACAAGTCGTGGGGTGATACTGCTGGGGGGCGGCGTGCTTATCGGTTGGGGCTACGGCGCTGAGGGCTTGGCCTCGTTAAGCCCTGTGCTGATGCAGGGATTCAAGACCTTGCTGGCGCTATTCCTGCTGGAAATGGGCTTGTGTACCGCCAGGGTTTGTGCTCCACTGCCCTTGAGTCACTGGCGCCTATTGGTATTTGCCGCCATCACCCCTTTTGTGCTCGCCTGGGTGGGTATCATTACAGGTCACGCCCTGGGGCTGCCCGCCGGTTCGACATTGGTACTGGCCGGTCTCTGCGCCAGCGCCTCTTATATTGCGGCACCGGCGGCGATCCGTGCGGCCATTCCATCGGCCAATATCGGCGTGGCCATGCTGGCCTCGCTGGGGGTCACCTTCCCGATTAACCTGCTGATAGGGCTTAATCTTTACCGTCAATGGGTGGCCTGGATTTACGGGCTCTGAACTTGTTCCTGCGGCGCGGGTTCTGACTCGAGTAACAGCTTGAGATTACTGAGCCCACGCAATAGATCCGTGGCGATCATGGTTTCAAAGTCGACAAACAGAAACATCAGATTCATCGGATAGTCCAGATGCCCCTTAAAGCTCCAACTAAGGTTGGTCCTATTGCCTTCATAGGGCTCAAACAGCATGTAGGCAGGTTCAGTACCCTCGAAGGGAGTCAGGAATCTGAGCTGATAATCGATGCGCTTGTTGGTTTCCATGGCGACTATCTCCTGCTCGCCTTGGCCCACCTGCGGGTTGTCACTCTCCCAAGCCGAGACAAAGCCAACAGTGCCGTCAACGCCGCGATAACTGCGCTTAATCGCCGGATCCATCTTGGCCCAGACGCTGAAATTATCTTGATTCTTAAGATACTTTACATAGTCATACACCTCGGCCACCGGGCGATTTATCACCACATTGGTGGTCACCTGGTAGTCGCTTTTGACAAACAGAGCGGCAATCAGCGGCACAGCCACTATCAGTGCCAACAGGATAAACAGTGTCTTGATAAAACGCATAAGGACTCTCCAAACAAGTTTTCTTCCGACAACAATTACTTGTCTGAGTATATCCTGCAAACAGCCCAAAAAGTAACCAGATTGTTAAATGTTGAAAATAGTGGTTTTACCTCTGTTAGCACTAACAAATCTTGGTGGAGAAGCGAGCCGGGCCACAAATCATCCACTGGTGGTTTGTTGTGCATATGCTTTTAGGTTACAGTCACCTGTAAACATGGACGTCTAACCTAGGAAGTATAATGGGACTGATCCTGGCGCCACTACTTGTTATCTGGCTGGCAATATTGACTGTGGCGGGTTACCAAGCCACTTTGTACTTCAAAGAAACTTTCAGCTTCAGCGGCCTATTGGCATTTTCCAGTGTCAGTTTGCTCTGCGGAGCTCTCTATTTCCTGCTCCATTTCCGGCGCTATCAGGACGCAGAAACCTTAAGTGTTTTCGAGATCAGTCTGGAACTCTTATTCAACCCCATCAGTGGTGGCATTTGCGTATTGGCACTGTTACTGATCTGGCTGGTGCCCATGGGGGTTTGCAAGCCTCTACTGTTGGCACTGGTGCTTGGCCTAGCTATCGCCACCCTGACCGGGGTCGTTTATGAAGAGAGTTTTATGACAAAACATGGGATTCAACGCACTCACTGAAGAGGATATAGTGCAAGCTATGATTTTCGGCCACTGAGGCCACACCAATCCAAGGAGAGAGAATGATCCAACTCAGCAATAAAGAAACCGGCGCCGTTATCGGCCATATCTCCGAACAACAGCTGCAGTTCCTGATCGACAACCTGGTAGAAGAGCATGATGCCGACCAGGACTACTGGCTGAACCGCACTCAATTGGAAACCTTTAAGGCCATAGAGGCCGATGCCGAGCTCATCAACCTGTTGGAAGCCGCCATGGGCGAAGCCGATGAACTGGAGATCCTCTGGCAGCGCCAAGGCTAAAGCCAGGTTTGCACCAACAATAAAAACGCTCCTTTATTAAGGGGCGTTTTTATTTGTTGTTAATGGCAAAGATAAAATAACCCTGTTTAATTCTCTGAAGCTGTTAAGCCTGACAACACACTTAGCCCACAACCCAGCTCAGTTCGGGTAAACGGCTGAGATCCAGCTTGTCGCCTTCGGTCGCTATAGCCGAGGCCTGAGGTCTGGGCTTGGGCTGCACGCCGTCGGCATGTTCCAGCACACTCAGGAGTTGCCGCTGGGCATCCGGCTCACCGTGAACCAGAATAAGTGGCGGCGCGCCCTCAAACTCACGATACCAGCGCAGCAGTTCGGCCTGATCCGCATGGGCCGACAACCCACCGACTGTGTGAATTCTGGCGGCGACATTCACCGAATTACCGTTGATGGTAAGCTCACTGGCGCCATCGACCAGCAGCCGCCCCGGGGTTCCCAGTGCCTGAAAACCACAGATGATAATGTCGCACTCGGGCCGCCACAGGTTGTGTTCCAGATGACAGCGGATACGACCGCCGTTACACATGCCGCTGCCGGCAATAATGATAAGCCCCTGGTGTACGTCGTTGAGTTCCATCGACTCTTCGGTACTTTGGATAAACTCTATTCCAGACAGCAGCGGGTGCTGCCCGGGGTGTTGATGCACGAAACGCTTGAAGTCCTCGTCCATCAAGGGATAGTTATTGATATACACCTTGGTGGCCTCTATGGCCATGGGGCTGTCGAGGCAGATTTTCCAACGTGACAGATCCCACTCCCCGGCATAAAGGTGAAACAGATACAAAAGCTCCTGCGCCCGGCCAACCGAGAAGGCAGGGATCAGGATATTGCCGCGGCTCTCACTGATGGCTGTCGCGAAGATCCCCTTGAGTTCTTCCAGAGTCGCCTCCCAACTCCGGTGCAACCTGTCGCCATAAGTGCTTTCCATCAGCACCAGATCGGCCTGTTGGATCAGCGTAGGATCTTTGAGGATCGGCATACCGGCGCGGCCAAGATCGCCACTGAACACCAGTTTTTTCTGGGTGTTGCCATCATTGATCCACAGCTCCAGTAGCGCCGACCCCAGAATATGGCCGGCATCACTCAAACACAGGGTCACACCGGGAATGGGATCCAGCTTGGTGCCATAGTCCAGTGGAATAAAGCGGGTCAGTGCCAGTTCGACATCTTCTTCGGTGAACAGCGGCTCTATCGGCTCTAGATCTTGCTTGGCACGTTTGCGGTTCTGCCGTTCGGCATCACGCTGCTGCAACATGGCGGCATCCTTGAGCATGATGGCGCACAGATCCATGGTGGCCTTATGGGTGTAGATTGGGCCGCTAAAACCCTGCTTCACCAGCAGGGGCAAGCGCCCAGAATGATCGATATGAGCGTGACTCAACACCACGGCTGTCAGGGATTCAGGAGCAAAGGGAAAGGCTTCATGGTTACGCAATTCATCCTGCCGCCCTCCCTGAATAAGACCACAATCCAACAACAAACTTGCATCGTTGACCCGCAACAGATGGCAGGAACCTGTGACTTCCTGGGTAGCACCCCAAAACTGCAAGCTCATGGACATAACACTTCCCTCTTTGAAACAATTCAATACAGCTGCGGAAATAACTTTACCGCACCTCTAAGCCTATGCCCTTATGGGAAAAAGTGACACTCCCTTATAGTCTAATTTTGCAATGGATCATTACGCCTCATGCTCTTGGGGCAGACCACGGGAGATAATCAGAGTCAGCAGTAACATGGCGCTGGAAACCCAGAGACAAGCCTCCAGCCCCCACCACTGAAACAGCGCACCGGAAAGCACTGTGCCCAGCAAGCGCCCGGCGGCGTTGGCCATATAGTAGAACCCCACATCCAGGGATGCCCCATCCTCGCGGGCATAACTGACAATCAGAAAACTGTGCAGCGAAGAGTTCACCGCAAACAAGGCGCCGAACAGCAACAGGCCACCGATCAACCAAACATGGGAGTATTGGCTATCAAGCCCAAGGGCGATAAGCGCGGGCACCAGAGCGAGCAAGCCGCACCAGAAGAGCGCCGCCGCCCGTCCCGGCAAGGCCGAGCCTTTATGCTTGCCGGCTGTCTTGCCGTCAGTCCTGGCGGTCAGTCTGGGTGCCAGGGCCTGCACCAAGCCGTAGGCGATAATCCAGCCGGCCAGAAAGCCCCCCACCTGCCAGTGATCCCAGCCAAATTGGCTGGCCAGATACACAGGCAAGGCCACCACAAACCAAACATCCCTGGCAGCAAACAGAAACAGCCTGGCCGCAGAGAGAATATTCACTGCCCGGCTTTTGGAAAACAGCTCACTGAACTTGGGCTTATTCTTGGCCAGGCCCAGTTCCGCCTTGAGAAACAGCAGCGAGCTCAACCACACCAAGGTCAAAACAGCGGCCATGGTGGCAATGGCACCGGCAAATCCCAGCAGGCTAAGCAGGGCGCCGCCGAGGAAGAAACCTATTCCTTTGAGGGCGTTCTTGGAACCGGTCAGCAACGCCACATAGCGATACAGGGTCTGTCCCGCCTGAGCCGCATCCTTGGGTACCAGAGTCTTAATGGCACTCTTGGCACTCATCTTGTTGAGATCTTTAGCTATCCCCGACAGCGCCTGGGCCGCCATTACCCAGGGAATGGTCAGCCAGGCCTGAGGCACCAACAGCATGGCCAGCGCCACTATCTGCAGCCCAAGGCCGATATTCATGGTGCGGTTGAGCCCCAAACGGGCGCCAAGCCAGCCGCCCAACAGATTGGTTACCACACCGAAAAACTCATAGAAGATAAACAGCATGGCAATGGCCAGCGCACCGTAACCCAACTGGTAGAAATAGAGCACCACCAGCATGCGTAGCGCACCATCTGTCAGGGTAAAGGCCCAGTAGTTGCCGGTGATCAGCAGATATTGGCGCAGCGCCGGACTCATTTCAGCCATGGTGTTGTCCTTCAGGCATCCCGGTCCAAACGGCCCACCATCAGCGCCAACTCGGCGGTGCGATTGGCATAACCCCATTCGTTGTCATACCAACAGTAGAGTTTGAGCTGAGTGCCGTTGATCACCATGGTAGACAGCCCATCCACTATGCAGGAGCGGGGATCTGTCTTGTAGTCCACCGACACCAGCGGCCGCGACTCGAAGCCGAGAATGCCCTTGAGTTCAGTCTCGGCCGCCTGTTGCAACAAGTCGTTGACCTGTTGCTCTGTCACTGTTTGCTCCAGTTCAAACACACAGTCGGTCAGTGAGGCGTTGGCCAGCGGCACCCTGACCGCATGGCCGTTGAGGCGGCCTTTCAGCTCAGGGAAAATATGGGTAATGGCGGTGGCACTGCCTGTGGTGGTCGGGATCAGGCTCTGGCCACAGGCGCGGGCTCGGCGCAGATCCTTATGGGGCGCATCCAATATGGTCTGGGTGTTGGTGATGTCGTGGATAGTGGTCATGGAGCCATGGCGAATGCCGAAGTTCTCATGGATAACCTTGACCACAGGCGCCAGACAATTGGTAGTACAGGATGCGGCTGTTACTATCGGATGCCTGGCCGGGTCGTAACTCTGATGATTCACCCCCATCACCAGGTTAGCGACACAGTCCTCTTTCACCGGCGCTGTAACCACCACACGTTTCACCCCTTGATCAAGATAGGCTTGCAGCAGCGCCTTGGTTTTCATCTTGCCCGAGGCTTCGATCACCAGATCGCATTGAGACCAATCGCTGTCTGCAATGGCCTGATTGCGACTGGTCGCTATCCGCCGACCGGCTATGACTATGGCACAGCCCTCATGCTCGACTGGGTGCGACCAACGGCCATGAACCGAGTCAAACTCCAACAGATGCGCCAGGGTGGCGGCATCACCTGCAGGGTCGTTGATCTGCACAAATTCGAGTTCCGGCCAATCCCAGGCAGCCCTCAAGGCCAGCCGTCCCATACGGCCAAAGCCGTTAATTCCCACCTTTATTGTCATCTCAATTCTCCGTTAATTTTTTGGCCGCTGCCCAGTTACTGCGGCTACGGTTGGCAAATGCCACCAGGGACAGCATCACAGGCACTTCCACCAGTACCCCAACGACTGTGGCCAGCGCAGCTCCCGAGTGCAGACCAAAGAGGGAGATAGCCACGGCAACCGCCAGTTCGAAAAAGTTGGAAGTGCCTATCATGCAAGCCGGAGCGGCTATGCTGTGGGGCAGGCGCAAACGCTTCGCCAGCCACCAGGCCAGCAGGAAAATACCGTAAGTCTGCAGTAACAGTGGAATGGCGATCAGCACAATATTTTGCGGCTGGGCCACTATGGTTTCGGCCTGCAGTGCAAACAGCAGCACTACCGTCAGCAGCAGCCCCAATATCGACCAGGGTTTGAGCCTGGACAGCAAGGCCGTGATCGCCTCTGGTCGGCTATTGAGGTGTTTGCGGGTCAATACCCCGGCTAACAAGGGCAGCAACACATACAGCGCCACAGATAGGATCAAGGTTTCCCATGGCACCTGAATATCACTCACCCCCAGCAGCAGCGCCGACAGTGGTGCGAAGGCAAAAATCATGATCACATCATTGACCGATACCTGCACCAGAGTGTAGTTGGCATCGCCCCGGGTCAGTTGGCTCCAAACAAACACCATGGCGGTACAAGGAGCGACTCCGAGAAGGATCATCCCGGCGATATACTCCTGCGCCGTTTGCGGTTCGACCCAGGGGGCAAACAGAAAACGAAAGAAGAGCCAGCCAAGCAGCGCCATGGTAAAAGGCTTCACCAACCAGTTGATCACCAGCGTCAGCAGCAATCCCTTGGGATTTCGGCCAACATCCTTGATAGCGGAAAAGTCAATTTGCACCATCATGGGATAGATCATCACCCAGATAAGCACGGCGATCACCAAATTGACATGGGCGTATTCCAGCGCCGCCACCGCGGTAAATACACCCGGCGCCAAATAACCCAGTGCTATCCCAGCTAAAATGCACAGCCCTACCCACAGGCTGAGCCAACGTTCAAAAATTCCCATACATCCCCCTCTCCGATCCCCCGGCGGTTAACTTCCGGCGCTCAAGTGATAGATTTCGGCCTGTTTCAACAGCAAGCTTGCGGCCTCGAGGCCATAGCCTCCAGCCGAGTCAACTCATCAGCAATAAAGCCAGGGTTGGCCGTCAGTGTGTCCCGCAGCAACTGCTCGCACCAGGGTGCCAGTTCGGGGCTGAGACGATAAAACACCCATTGGCCCCGGCGTCTGTCCTGCAGCAGCCCCTGAGTTCGCAGCTGCGCCAAATGACGGGAGATCTTCGGTTGACTCAAGGCCAGGGCCTCAGTCAACTCGCAGACACAAAGCTCTCCCTGCTGCAGGATCAACAGCAGACTGCGCAGCCGGGTTTCATCGGCCAAGGCTTTGAAAAAAATGGTTAGTTCCATGATAAGCACCACTCCTTAAGGCCATTAGTCGGCCTGCCATACATCTGCCGTTTCAGTTGGCCACTCAAATGAGCATCTTCAGTAACCTGGAGAATATATGGATAAACAGATATGTGCTAAATCATATATAAAAACACCTATAGTTCAAGCGCTATTTTGAGGAGTCTATCGGATTGGAATTGGAGATCTGGCCCAGCGATTGCGCAGGGTTGCAACTGTTCATTTAGCAGAGTCAGGTACTGTCGTAAATTAATTTTAAACTCTAATTATTTCCGGCTTATTTCAGAGCTTGATTGCAAAACAGTTATAGCTCAAATCGAGATCTTATCGCTTGTCTTATAATTGCATGCAATATATTAAAAATTGAAAAGATTAAGTTTTATCAAAAATAAGCGAATGATTTTTAATGAAAAATATACAAAACATCAAGTCATAACCCAGTGAATCACTCAGATAGAAACTTGATCATTTTCTGATAAACATGAATAATATCGTTCGAACCAAAACCATTTGAACACTAATCAATTAATTGGTTAGCCTTCAAGTGGTTTTTCGCTAGTCCCACTTTAGCTGAAACTTAAGGAAGGAGAATCACGATGAATGCCAACAGCTCACAGGAGTCTGACAGTCATCTTTCACGCTACCAAATCAGCCTCAGAGATAAAGCCAAGTACCTGATCCAATTAGGGTGTTTCTGGCTCGTACTCTCAACCTACCTGTACCCATTCTGCAAACAAAAACTCAATCAAGCCTTCAGTGGCAATAACGGGCACTAATCTATGGATTATTCGAGTTATATCTCTTTGGCCATCTACTTTGTGGTCATGTTGGCGATAGGCCTGTTTGCCTATCGCAATTCTACCGATGATATTTCGGGCTACATTCTCGGCGGCCGTCAGGTCAGCCCTCAGGTCACGGCGCTGTCGGCCGGCGCTTCCGATATGAGCGGTTGGATGCTGATGGGTCTACCGGGTGCCATGTTTGTTATCGGCTTCGACACCATCTGGATTGCGCTTGGCCTGCTTATCGGCGCTTGGTTCAACTATCTGCTGGTGGCGCCCAGGCTCAGGGTTTATACCCAGGAAGCAGATGACGCCCTGACTCTGCCGGACTTTTTCAGCAAGCGCTTCGAGAAGAAAAACGGCTCGGTGCGGATGATTTCTGCAGCGGTGATCATACTCTTCTTTACTCTCTACACCTCTGCCGGCCTGGTCGCCGGGGGCAAACTGTTTGAATCCGCCTTCGGCCTGAGTTACCAGCTTGGCCTGGTGATCACTGTCTCAGTGGTGGTGGCCTACACCCTATTGGGGGGCTTTCTGGCCGTCAGTATGACCGACTTTGTGCAGGGCTGTATTATGTTTGTCGCCCTGGTGATGGTGCCTATAGTGGCTTTTCAGGAGTTCAACAATGGCACAGAGATGATGGCGCAGGCCAATCACACCATAGTGCCTCTGTCTGAATCTGTGGAGAAAATGAGCCTGCTGGCGATTGTTTCCAGCATGGCCTGGGGACTGGGCTATTTCGGGCAACCCCACATCATAGTGCGCTTTATGGCAATTCGTTCGGTGAAAGATATCAAGACGGCCCGCAACATAGGCATGAGCTGGATGTTGGTGACCATACTCGGCGCCCTGGCCACAGGCCTTATCGGTGTCGCCTATGTCAACAAGTTCCACCCTGGGCTGCAGGACCCGGAAACCATCTTTATTCTGTTCTCGGAAATTCTGTTCCACCCCTTGGTGAGTGGCTTCCTGCTGGCGGCGATTCTGGCGGCCATCATGAGCACCATCTCCTCACAGCTGCTGGTGTCATCCAGTTCGCTGACAGAGGATGTTTACCGCGCTGTGTTCCACAAGGACATAGACGAGAAGAAGCTGGTGAATATAGGCCGTTTCGGGGTGTTTGCCGTTGCTGCCGTGGCCACTTTGCTGGCCCTGGACAGCAACAGCAGCATACTGTCACTGGTGAGTAACGCCTGGGCCGGTTTCGGTGCCGCCTTCGGGCCACTGGTGCTGTTCAGCCTGTTCTGGTCGAAGATGACCCACTCGGGCGCCGTCGCCGGTATTCTCACCGGCGCCATCACAGTGCTGCTGTGGATCCTGTTGCCGGTGTTGCCCGATGGCAAGACACTCTCCAGCGTGATCTACGAGATAGTTCCCGGCTTTATCATAAGCTCTGCGGCGATAGTGCTGGTCAGTCACTTTGGTCAGGATCCCTCACACTCAGTGCAGGAGACCTTCCACGCTACCCGGGAAAAGCTGCAGCAGGTCGGCTGATAGCTGGATAGTACAAATCCCGTTATAGACCCGGTGGCAGACGCCGGGTCTAGCTTCAATCCCCAATCCGCTTCGAAGTAACACCTCAAACAGGTTAAGGAAGTTATGAATAAGCAACCAAGGCAACGAATTGTTTTAAAAGTCGGCAGCGCCCTGATTGCCCCTGACAGACAGGGCTGTAGCTCGCGCTATCTGCTGGCCATAGCCCAATTCATTGTGCGCTGCCGCGCTAAAGGCATTCAGACCATACTGGTTTCTTCCGGCTCAATTGCCGCCGGAGCCCACAGATTTCCGCTCAAACCGGGCAGTGAAGCCAATAGCCCTGAGGCCCAGGTAGTACTGAAAAAAGCCATGGCCGCCGCCGGGCAGACTGAGATGATGGCGACCTGGGATAAGTTTTTCGACTTTCCCACGGCGCAAATTCTGCTGACCCATGGCGATTTGCGCGACAGAGAGCGTTACCTGTCGATTAGGGAAACCGTGTTTACCCTGCTGGATCACGACATACTGCCGATCCTCAACGAAAACGATACCGTCACCACAGATGCACTCAAGGTGGGTGACAACGATAACCTGTCGGCCATGGTGGCAGCCGCGGCCGACGCTGATACCTTAGTGATCTGCTCGGATATTGATGGCCTCTACAACAAAAACCCGCATCTGCACAGCGATGCCGAGCTGCTGCCCGAGGTCAATAAAATCGATGCCGCCATCTATGCCATGGCCGGCGGCAGTCACAGCGATGTCGGTACCGGCGGTATGCGCACCAAGATAGAAGCGGCGGAAAAGGCCAGCTCCCACGGCATTGATACCTATATAGTCAACGGCTTCAAAGAGGAGAGCTTTAATGCCCTGTTGTCGGGCCGCAATCCCGGCACCCTGTTCCGGGCATCCGAAACTCCGTTGCAGGAGCGGATGCATTGGCTGACCCACACTGTCAGGGCTCAAGGGGAAGTGATAGTCGCCGCCGATGAGGAGATGGACAGCGCCAAGAATTGCGCCGAGCTTTCCAGCAATGAAGTACTTGAGGTCAAAGGTAACTTTGCCGCCGGTGATACCATACTGCTGCGCAGCGACGACGGCACCCGTCTGGCCAAGGCCCGCAGTAACTACAGCAGCAGCCTGCTGAGTTTTATCGCCGAGCAGGAAGACCCTGAACTGGCCGATAGCTTCACCGACAGCCTGGGCGGCATAGTCTCGGAAAAAGATATCGCCCTGCTCAGTAAAACGCCGCAACTGGAGAAATAGCAGCGGCCCGCCACCAGAGTAGCGCAACGAACAAAGGAGGACCCAAATGAGTCTGATAACCACACTGGCAAGCTCAGCGGCCAAGGCGGCCAGGGAGCTGGCACTCATAGATACCCAAACCAAAAATCAGGTGCTGAAAGCGATGGCCCGGGCGCTTCTCGCTGAAAATGACAATATTCTCAAGGCCAATGAGGAAGATCTCCTGGCGGCCCGCAGCGCAGGTCTCAGCGAAGCCATGCTCGACCGTCTGACCCTGACGCCAGAGCGGATCGCCGCCATGGCCAGTGGCATTGACACCATAGTCGAGCTGGATGACCCCGTGGGTCAGCGCCGCGAGCTGGGCCGCCGCCCCAACGGTATTCAGATAAGCAAGCTCAGAGTGCCGCTCGGGGTAGTCTGTATGATCTATGAGGCGCGCCCCAATGTGACCGCTGATGCCGCAGCGCTGTGTTTCAAATCGGGCAACGCGGTAATACTGCGCGGCGGTAAAGAGGCGCTCAACTCCAGCCTGGCGATAGCCAAAGTGCTGCACAAAGTGCTGCAGGAGTTCAAACTGCCGACCGCGCTGGTATCCGTGGTGCCGGATCCCGACCGCGCCCTGATGCTGGAACTGTTGCAACAGCGCGACTATATCGACCTGGTGATCCCAAGAGGCGGCGAAGGCCTGATCAACTTTGTCAGCGACAACTCTAAAATCCCGGTTATCCAGCACTTTAAAGGCGTTTGTCACCTCTATGTCGACAGAGATGCCGATGTGGAAAAGGCGCTCAACCTGCTGCTCAACGGCAAGACCCAGCGCACCGGTGTCTGTAATGCCCTGGAAGGCCTGTTGGTACACAAGGATATCGCCAAAGTCTGGCTGCCTATCGCCGCTCAGGCCTTGGCCGACAAGGGGGTGAAGATCAATGCCGATGAGAAGGCGGCCCCCTTCTTCGACCAGGCCACTGTGCTGACGGAAGATGAGTTCGGCCAGGAATACCTGAACCTGGAAATAGCCGTACGCCAGGTCGACTCGCTGGCGGATGCCATGGAGCATATCGCCCGCTTCGGCAGCCACCATACCGAGGTGATCTGCACCGAAAGCCAGCAAGCGGCGCAACAGTTTCAGCAAGGGGTCGATGCCTCTGTGGTGATGGTCAACGCCTCATCGCGCTTCAGCGACGGCAGCGAGCTTGGGCTCGGTGCCGAAATCGGTATCGCCACCACTAAGCTGCATGCCTACGGCCCCATGGGACTGGAGTCATTGACCACGGAGAAATTCCTGGTCAATGGCACAGGTCAGACACGCGATTGAGGAAGGGTTTGGCAATAGCGGGGCTTATTGCCAAACCGCTATTGCCTTGTAAACACAAGAGATTATCTGCTACATAGCGAGCCCTGGCAGTGAGGCTAATATAGCTTCAGGCCTCAATGCAGCCCATCACCTGCGGTGCGCCTTTCGCACAGGCTCCCCTGTGACATGGCGAGAGTTGCGCAGCAACGTGCTTACGAACGAGATCAAGAGATGGCAACTTGGCTGTTATGCATTGAGGCATTTGAACCACAACTTTAGGCCGCTGGCACAGCGGCTAACATGGCTTCCAGCTAAAAGTTACTAATTAGTATTGGCAGGGCCTCCGGCGACGGATGTTTCTCATTGCCTGCCGCAGGCTTATGCACAGGCGATCCTGTGACTCGCTGCGAGTACATCCCTTATCTCCATGGATGGAGTGTATGCCGACATTTGTCTGGAACAAATGTGGTAGTAGCCTCGTCGAAAACATCCTTGTTTTCGACGGTCACAGTCCCGCCTATGCCTGGAAAATAGGCGTATGTCTGCAGCTCAAAACAACTCTGTGTGGGAAGAATTGCACCAATTCCCCCTTCGGAGCCGCCGCTGGCGTTGTTGCAAATTGGCGTAGCCGAGACAGGGATGTCGAGGCTCGAAGGTCGAGCAAGGAGGCGAGTCCTGAGTGTAGCCAATTTGCTTCATAAGCCAGCGGGGATTTCGGCTACGTCGGGGTGTCCTTGGGGATGCAAGGGGCTTTGGACAAGCAAAGCCCCTTG
>Ga0114983_1000271_pt1 | contig 21758 bp, 16 predicted proteins | sample Shrwel_input2_RT_FD_87182 | JGI IMG/M metagenome (GOLD analysis project Ga0114983, IMG submission 87182) | Subsurface microbial communities from deep shales in Ohio, USA - Utica-3 well 1 S input2 RT | ecosystem: Environmental > Aquatic > Deep subsurface > Shale gas/oil reservoir > Produced... | reverse complement strand
GTTATAGATTTATAACTAGCAATATTTTTTAAAAAATTGTTTTCAGAATTAATTAACTTTAAAGGAATACCATGAAAATTGCTGTGGTAGGGACGGGCTACGTAGGCCTTTCAAACGCAATGCTTCTAGCACAACACAATGAAGTGGTGGCATTAGACATTGATGAGCACAAAATTGCGCTTTTAAACGATAAGACATCACCAATTGTTGATACTGAAATTAGTGAATTTTTACTGCGTGATGATTTAAACTTCACAGCAACCACCGATAAAAAAGTGGCCTATGAAAACGCAGATTTTGTTATCATCGCCACTCCAACGGATTATGATGTAGAAACAAACTACTTTAATACGCGCTCGGTTGAAGCGGTTATTAAAGATGCTGTGGCACATAATCCTAATGCGGTTATGGTGATTAAGTCGACTATTCCGGTTGGCTTTACGGCTGATATTAAAAAGCAGCTTAAGGCTGATAATTTACTATTCTCACCTGAGTTTTTACGTGAAGGTAAAGCGCTGTACGACAATTTGCATCCGTCACGCATTGTTGTGGGTGAGCAAAGTGAGCGCGCCACTATTTTTGCTAATTTACTGAAGCAAGGTGCAATTAAACAAGACGTTGAAGTGCTATTCACTGACTCAACGGAAGCGGAAGCGATTAAGTTATTTTCTAACACCTACCTTGCTATGCGGGTTGCTTACTTTAATGAACTTGATAGCTACGCAGAAGCACACGACTTGAACTCAAAGCAAATTATCCAAGGTGTAGGTTTAGACCCACGTATAGGCAATCATTATAACAACCCGTCGTTTGGTTACGGTGGTTACTGTTTACCAAAAGACACCAAGCAATTACGCGCGAATTATCAAGATGTGCCAAATAATATTATAGGTGCGATTGTAGATGCAAACACCACCCGTAAGGATTTTATTGCAGGGTCAATATTAAAGCGCAATCCGCGTATTGTGGGTATTTACCGCTTAGTTATGAAATCGGGCTCAGATAACTTCAGGGCTTCGTCTATTCAGGGGATAATGAAGCGTATAAAAGCCAAGGGTATTGAGGTTGTCGTGTACGAGCCTGTACTTGAAGAAAATGAATTTTATCATTCACGTGTGATTAAAGACTTAAACGAATTTAAGCAAATATCAGATGTAGTGGTGTCTAACCGTATGGTAGAAGAGCTTAACGATATCGCAGATAAAGTGTATACGCGTGACTTATTTGGTAGTGACTAATTAGTTATTTAGTTATATAAATTTAGCAATACAGCTTTATTTATTAGCCATAGCTTATTATGTAATTAAACGTCTCATCGCTAGTAACTAGATTTTTATTATTTTGACGTTGGATACCTCTTTACCCTTTAATATATAAAGGAATATTATGAAATATTTAGTAACAGGCGCAGCTGGCTTCATTGGTAGTGCGGTTGTAGAGAAACTAACTGCTGCAGGACACCAAGTAGTTGGTATTGATGACTTAAATGATTACTATGACGTTAACCTTAAACTTGCGCGTCTTGAACGTATTAAGCATGAGCAGTTTGAAATTAAAAAGGTTGATTTAGCAGACCGCCCAGCAATGGCAAGTTTATTTGAGCAAGAGCAGTTTGATCGTGTAATTCATTTAGCGGCACAGGCTGGTGTGCGTTATTCAATTGAAAACCCACATGCTTACGCTGATTCTAATTTAGTCGGTCATCTTAATATTCTTGAAGGCTGTCGCCAAACAAAAGTGAAGCATTTAATCTACGCTTCATCGAGTTCAGTTTACGGCTTAAATGCTAAAGTGCCTTTTGAGACTTCTGACTCAGTTGACCACCCAGTTTCGTTGTATGCAGCGACTAAAAAAGCCAATGAGTTGATGTCGCACAGCTACTCGCATTTATACGATATTCCAACAACTGGCCTGCGTTTCTTTACCGTGTATGGCTCGTGGGGCCGCCCAGATATGGCACCGTTTATCTTTACTAAAAAGATATTAGATGGCGACACTATTGATATTAACAACAATGGTGATATGTGGCGTGATTTTACCCACGTAGATGACATTGTTGAAGGCGTCGTGCGTATTGCTGATGTTTTACCTGGATGTGATGAGCAATGGACGGTAGAGCAAGGTACGCCTGCTTCAAGTTCTGCACCTTACGCTGTATATAACATTGGTCATGGTTCACCTATTAGCTTAATGGATTTTGTGAAAGCAATTGAAGATGAGCTGGGTATAGAAGCCAAGAAAAACTTTCGTGAAATGCAGCCTGGTGATGTGTACCAAACCTATGCTGACACTCAAGATTTATTCGCAGCAACAGGCTATAAGCCACAAGTAGGCATTAAAGAGGGTGTTGCAGAGTTTATTACTTGGTATAAAGAGTTTTACAATAAGTAAAACCACCGACAGCCAAGCCTATTGGCTGTTATTTTCAGGTGTTGTTAACTTACTAATTTAAAGATAGTTATTTTAAAAGTGTCTCACTACTGAGACGTAATTGAGACACTTTTATTGCAACCGGTTTCTCCCCAATAAGTCCCCTAGCTTTATTGAACAGCAAAGCGTATTTTTTACTTAGTTGCTGATAACGAACATTAAACAATCCAAGGATGAGTTCGTTTAAACTCAGCTTGACAACAAATTTTACAAAAGGGATTATCTGTCTCCTTTGAATCCAGTGCTAGCTAGGTTCTTGTGAAATTAAGCGATATAACGCGTCACTCAAAAATAATGGAGTATAATTTGACTGACAAACAAGTGGCTGTAATTATAGCGACTAAGAACAGGCCTTCCCTTTTAAAAGAGCGTGCACTCGCTTCTGCTTTCAACCAATCCAGATCACCTAACTACCTAATTGTTGTCGACGATTCTCACGAAAATATTCAACAGCAAAATAAAACAATAGTTTCTTCTTTTTCTCATCATGATTGCCATATTAAGTACCTAAAAAACAATCGTACACCCGGTGCCAGCGGTGCGTGGAATACCGCTATTGATCACCTGTGTAGTGAATATAAAAAAAGCAGTGAATTATTATTTCTTGCATTTTTGGACGATGATGATGAATGGCACAGCCGTTACTTAGAACGTTGTTTACACGCTTCGAGTATAAATATGTCTAATATGGTGGCAGCGGGTTTCAAGCGTGTAGAAGACGATGAATATTTTAAATCCCTAGCACCGAAGACACTTAAAAGAGATTTGTTTCTAATAGGTAATCCAGGTATTCAAGGTTCAAACCTATTTTTAACGTTTGAGCTTATGTTGATGGCGGGTGGTTTTGATGAAAACTTACTTAGCTGTACTGATCGCGATTTGTGTATACGTTTATCTGAGCTAGGTAAAGTAAGTTATTGCGCTTTAGATGAGGTGTTATTAAATCACTATGCAAGCATTACAATACAGCGCCTGAGTACTCCTAACTCGATAACTAAAAATAAAGGGTTAAATACTTTTTGGCAGAAATACTATTGGATAATGAATAGCTCGCAGCGGGAAGCTTTTCTTAGTCGTGCAAAGACATTATTTAATTGGATACCGACTTCTGTTACATACCAGCCATCAGTGCCAGCAATTCAAATAGGATTAACACTGGGTGTTGAACTCGGCGCTATTTCATTCGAGCGGCTATACGCTGTAATTGAAAAAATCCAGCAAGCAGCCGAAAAACACCTTGTTGGGTTTAATGTTGTTTTGACGGCATTATATGAGCCAGATAATAATGACTTACGCACGTTTATAGCGTTTTGTGTGGAGCAAGGAATAACCTGTTATAGCCTATGTAATAAAAACGTTTGTTTAAACACAGCCGTTGCTATTATCTCTCAAGAAAATGTTGGTCATCAAGCGTGGGTATTAGAGGCCGTAGAGGCTAACTTTACAACCACTAAAGCATTCTTAGAAGAGGTGCCTGACATTCTTGAGAGAGTCGGTGCTTACCGATTGGGCGAAAATGAGTTGAGTCGTGGGTTAGTGTCACAGCAAGTAGCCCTTATCGAACAATTAAAATTATCCCGTATTAATGCGGCCAAAGCTCAAATTAAGGTGTTATATGGTGTTAGCAACCTTCGCCTACTAGGCATGGGCTCTGAGGCTATTGTTTTAACAGATGAAAAACGCGTATTTAAGTGTATAGATTATTGGAAAACGCGTGTACCACATAAGCAAATTAAATTTTTATTAGAAAATGCAACACAATGGACCGGTTTATCAGGTTTATATGCGCTTTATGAGGTTGTTGCTAAGGGTAAAAACGTTGTACTTACGTATCCTTATGAAGTTAGCACAGCTTATAAAGGGGGCTATACAGAGCAAGTAATTAACTTACTGCATAGTTGCAGCAAAGCGGGGATTGTTTGTAATAATATTCACCCTAAAAATTTGATTAAAACACAAAATGAAGTAAAGCTAATCGATTATGGTTCAGATATTCGTCCATGGAGTGAGCTAGGCTTTGAGCATATGGCACGAAGAGCGTACCTCACTATTCATTACGCAAATCACCCAGATCTAAAATTACTATTACGCCAAACATTAAGCTGTCTAGATATACCACAAATGTTTGGCTATAAAGAGTTTAGACAACGCTTGATAGGTATTGATTGTGATCTAAAGCAAGCTCAGACTATAAAGTTGCCTATTCCAACACCAGAAAAACCAGCTTCATTTACCCTGACTATTGGTGTTATTACAGGTGAACCCGATAAGCTACTCCCTTTGCTCAACAGTATTACTGCTCTTGAAAGACAAGAGTATATACAGGCGGTCAACACCATTGTGTTATGTAATGGCTGCTCAGAGAGCTCATTAAAATTAGTGATAAACATGAGTAAGCGCCCAGTGGGGGCTATACGCATAATTAGTGAACAACAGCAAAATAAAGATGCAGAAGCCGGTTTATTTGGTAGTGATCTAACTTATCGGCCAAGTGGGCAGGTTAGTATTGCTTTTGCACGTAGTATGTTGCAAAAGTATGTAGGCTTAGCATGCGCAAAGAGCGCAGAAAGTTACGCGTGGATCCTTGATGATGATATGCGCTTAGATAACCGAGCACTACAGTATTTGCCATGGCTGCCTAAATTAAAGCAAAATGGCATTGATATTATTATTGGTCAATATGAAGGTGCGTCTCCAAATCCCCCGTTAAATGGGCTAAGAGGACAGCTTCTCGACTTAGTTCACAACATACGTTGGCTAGATACATTCCCGCAAGACAGTGAACTACCAAATAAAAGTACTGAAAATGATAAGCTTCGAAATAGGTACCCAGATTATTACTACGATTTATCTCGTAAGCACACGGCTCATATTGAAGCACCTTTTTGGCTTGAGCCAGCCTATGAAGGAGAAACGGTTGCAGAGGCCAAAAGGCGGTTAATTGCGTTTGCGCCCTCAATACTTTCAGGGTATCCGCTTACTCGTGGCATTATACCCCTATGCTCAGAATCCCCACTCGACTTACTAAAAGATACGGTTAATCGTGGTGGCAATACGTTTATTTTAAACCCTAAAGCATTAACACACACACCTAACGTAGCCCTTACCATAAATGGCCGAGCTGTTCGCCGCTCTGACATGATGTGGGCAATAGTTAATAAGTTTCATCATGGGCTATGTATCAAAGGTGCGCCGTTTCCTGTTTTGCATACAGGGCGTGTGCAAAATGAGAAAATGTTTGATATAGAAAAAGTTCAAGATGAAATTCTCGGTTCAACCTTGTACGCAGGGCTGCAAGATTTCTTATCTACAAAACCGGGACATAATCTTGAATTTACTGCTGTTGAAATTGATAACATTTGGCGGTCTACATGCGCTGCAAGACGGTCACGTCTTTCGCGATTAAAGCTTAGTTTTTATCGAATAAATGGTTTAGCCCAATCACTGTTAAAATATCCAGATTATTTGGAGTTAGCAGAGTACCTTTGTAAAACATTTACAGAGCAAACCTTTAAAAATATTGAGGCTCAGGTGGAGCAAATGACCCATCAACATATCCATAACTTATTAAGTCAATTAATTAAGCAATGTAACCACTTTGCGCAAGAACACCAAGAATTAGAAGAGATAACAGAATAACATGCCTTATACGAATTACTGCGAATTACCGACCCCTTATGGCACCTTTAGAATGTATGACACGGGAAATGAGTTATTTAGAGTTGTCACTTTTGGCGACATTAATGCGCTAGGAAGCAAGCCACTATTAAGATTACATTCTTCGTGTTTAGCATCAGAGGTTTTTGAGGCTCAAGACTGTGATTGTGCCGATCAGCTGCGAGAGGCCATGAAAGCGATGGCACACGAAGGGAGTGGGCTCATTTTTCATTTACATCAAGAAGGGCGAGGACAGGGGTTATCTAAGAAGATTCAAGCAGTGTATAAAATGCAAAACGAAGCGTTAGATACTGCAGAGTCATTCCAAGCAATGGGGCTAGCTCAAGATATCCGTGACTATACGCATGCTCTTGAAGTCTTAAATAAAATGCAAGTAAAACAGGTGCGATTGATTTCAAACAATCCTCGAAAACGCTGTGCAATTGAATCTGCGGGAATTAAAGTTGAGGTAATTAATACTCATCCACAAGTACGCCCAGAGAATAGCGATTACTTGCAAAGTAAAAATGAAAAGCTGGGGCACAGTTTACCGCTGGAAATGGAGTATGCTGAAGATAAACCTATTTACTTTTATCACTCTGATCAAGCGTGGGGGGCGTTTTCTAACTTTTCAAAGCATGCAATATATTTGAATAATAAAATTTGGCCAACGACAGAACATTTTTATCAAGCACAAAAATTTAGCGATGTGATTCTACAAGAACGAATTCGCACAGCGGCTACGCCAATATTAGCAAAGCAATTAGCCAATAAGCTAAGCCCCCAATATTTAAGATCGCACTGGCATGATGTTAAAGACACGATAATGCAGCAAGCGCTCACAGCAAAGTTTACTCAGCATCCTAATTTAGCTCGGTTACTACTCTCTACTAAAAATAGGCACATAGCAGAGCACACGTTAAATGATAGCTACTGGGGGGATTCACTCGATGGTACAGGGTTAAATAAGCTTGGAGATCTGCTGATGAAGTTACGCAGTGATCTTAAGAAACGCGAAGAGATGCCTGCATGTGCGGTATAGCGCTCCTTTGTGGTGAGAATGCCAAAGAGCACATGCCTTCAATGCTCAGCAAGCTAAGTCATCGTGGACCTGATGATATGAATATTTGGTCAAACAGCCGTTTAGCGATAGGTTTTGTTCGTTTAGCTATTAATGATGAAAGTATTGAAGGACGTGTTCCGCATCAAGTTGAAGATTGGGTAAGTGCCTTTAATGGTGAAATATATAATGCCGAGCAGCTTATTAGGCAATACAACTTATTACTTAACAGTAAGAATGACACACACGTTATTGCGCCGTTATTTTCAATTTTAGGGAACCAGATACTCGCTGAGCTTGATGGTTTTTATGCAGGAATTCTTTATCAGTCTAAAACAAACTCACTTTACCTTTTACGTGACTACATTGGAAAAAAACCACTCTTTTATGGACGCTCTGAAGGTCATGTATTTGTTGTTAGTGAACTTAAAGCCTTAAAAGAAATAGATTGGTTTGAGCAAGTTCCGCTTGGTGTAAGTAAATTAGATTTACTTACGGGAAAGCTAACACAGATTACAAGTCACCCTCAAATAACTGATAATAAAAGCTCTTTAGAGGCTGCGATAGAACGAGCTGTATTAAAACGTTTACCCGCACAGCCAATCGGAATGTTTCTTAGTGGGGGATTAGACAGTTCAATTGTCGCAGCATTAGCTCATATGCATCATCAAGATGTGAGCTACTTTGTACTGGGTAACGCAGGCAGCCCTGATGTAAAAATGGCTAAGAAAGTGATTGAGCATTTAGACTTGCAGCAAGTTAAGTATGTTTCTTTACCGATGAAAAGTGAGTTACCCTCGTTAATTGCCAAAGTAATTAAGGCTACAGAGAGCTTTAATCCCTCAATAATTAGCAATGGCTTAGCGACCTATTTATTAGCAGAGGCTGCACATAAAGAAAACTTAAAGGTTGTTTTAACGGGCGAGGGCGCTGATGAACTTTTTTCAGGGTATCACGCGTTACTACCAGAAGTTGAATGGCTCCCCATGCGTGAACGTCTAATTAACGATATGCACTTTACAGAATTACGCAGGCTTGATACATGCAGTATGGCGCATAGTATTGAAGCGCGCTGCCCCTTTTTAGATCGAGCGGTAAAGTCTATTGCAGATTCAATTGAGTATAATAATATTTATTCAAATGGACAAAATAAGGCTGTTTTGCGAGATGCATTTAAGCATAAGCTACCTATAGAAATATCTGAACGCAGGAAAACATCATTTGATGTTGGTAGTGGGATACGCAAATTAGTTGTACAGTTTTTAACGCGTAATGGGCGTAAAGAAATTGATGAGTTAAAAGTGATGTGGGAGCAAATTTTTCCATTTGACGCTGACAATGGTTATTTTTACAGATACCCCGCGTTTGATGATGCTATTGCTAAACGCACAGAGGTGCATCGATGAGCATATACTTAGCTGAAAAAATTTTACTCGAAAAGTTTCAGCAGGAGCCATTTCATAACTTTTATTTATTAAATAATATACAGCCAACGACAACTAAATTTGGTGGCACTTGCTCAGATAAAGCATTGAGTTACCTAAAGTCAGTAAAAGCTGCAGGACTTAAAGCATATTTACACACAGCTCGCATAGGTGGTGAAGAGATCCACCGACTAGTAAGGCTTGAGATAAATAATCAGCGTTACTTTGCGGATGTTGGAAATGGATGGCCATCTATTCAGCTTTACCCAGCTTTCAGACCTGTTTTATATGAATGCTATGGTATGCGCTTTAGAACAACGATAGAAAATAACGTTTTAAAGATTTTTCACTTCAAGCGAGGTGTTGAAAAGCTACAAATGGAAATAGATATCAAAGAAAAGTCTGAAAAAACAATTCAGAAAAGCATTGCTAGACGTTTCTCAAGTGACATCGTTTATCCATTTAGCGACCAGCTTCGGTTTTCTATGGTTGTTGACCAGCAGTTTTTATTTATTCGTAACACGACCTTAGAAATATACAGTAATAACTATTATGAAGAAGTTCCTCATATTAATATTGCCGATTTAAAAAAAATAATAATGACACACTTTAAATATGATGCCGTTAGTCTAGAGTTAGAATCTTTGTATAATAATATGCAGGGTAATTAAAATTCTTAATGTTCAATGGTTTGCTCAAGAAGAGTGGAGTGCCCAAGATCGTTAACCATTCATGCTAAAAAGAGCAATAAAGTCACCAGTCATAGCGATGGAAGTTTATAAGTTACTTCTAAGTGATTTTGTGAAGTACAAGACTGTATAATCAAATGATTATTGCTTTATAATAGAGCTAAGTAGCTAAAAGGTGGTTTATGGTGAGTCTAAATAAATAAAGCTCGCTTTTATTAATAGCTACGTCTTAAATAGACGGGTTATTCATCTTGGCGCAATTTTCTATCTGTAAAATTATAAACATAAACACTATTAAAGGACTAGCATGAAAGCTGTAATCCCTGTTGCCGGTTTAGGCACGCGTATGTTACCTATGACCAAAGCCATCCCTAAAGAAATGTTGCCTTTGGTTGATAAGCCACTTATACAGTACATAGTTAACGAGTGTGTTGCTGCGGGTATAAAAGAAATTGTATTAGTAACGCACAGCTCTAAAAATGCGATTGAAAACCATTTTGATACCAGTTTTGAACTTGAAGCTACATTAGAAAAACGTGTAAAACGTACTTTGCTGGATGAGGTGCGCTCTATTTGCCCAGCAGATGTTACTATTATGCACGTTCGCCAAGGTGAAGCTAAAGGCTTAGGGCATGCTATTTTATGTGCTAAGCCCATTGTGGGCGACGATGATTTTATTGTTTTATTGCCTGATGTAATACTAGATGCATATACGGCAGACCAAAAGACAGAGAATCTTGCAGCGATGTTAAAGCGCTTTAGCGAGACACGTGCAAGCCAAATTATGTTGGAGCCTGTAGCGCAAGAAGATGTAAGTAAATATGGTATTGCTGATGTTAATGGTGTAGAGCTTGCTGCTGGTGAAAGTGCAGCAATTAAAAAAATGGTTGAAAAACCTGCTGTTGATGATGCACCATCAAACCTAGCGGTTGTTGGCCGTTACGTATTAAGTAAAAATATTTGGCCGTTACTCGCAAAAATACATGTTGGAGCCGGTGGCGAAATACAGCTTACGGATGCGATTGATGCGCTAATAGCACAGGAAACAGTAGAAGCGTTTCATATGAGCGGCCGCTCACATGACTGTGGTGATAAACTCGGTTACTTAAAAGCCATTGTTGAATACAGCCTACGCCACGAAACGTTAGGTGATGAGTTTACTGAACATTTAAAATCGCTTGTAAATTAGTATTGACTGTAAACAAAATAATTACAGTCATTCTTTGTAGTTTAAAAAAACACCCGTTTAACTACTAAAAACTATAACGCATAAATCATATCAGCCTGTTACTTAACGGGCTGATATGATATTCACTTACCTAAATTAAACCTCGCCAAATAGCCATTTAACATTAATCGTCGTTGCCACGAGGAACAGCAAAACCCTCACACTCACCGTTATCTAAATCAATAAAGGTAATAGGCTGCTCACTCTCCATAGTATTAATGTAATTTTTAATAAACGGAATAACAAACAGCTGCCTCAGCCTATCGTCACACATGAACTCTGTTGAATTTGTGCTCGTCACGTTATAGTCATCCGACATATCATTGCGTATTAATAGCGGATTGTTTTCAGGCTTTTTAAGCCAATTTTCTAATTGGCCTAATGCGCTACCTCCCCAATTACCGCTAAACGGGATAGGGGTTGAAATAAGCTCAATGTTAACCTCATTAGCAACAAGATTATGTGAGCGACAGTAGTTTAATTGTCGGTTCATGACCGACTGCACACACTCATCGACTGTATATGTTTGCTTATCGGCCCAATCAAAACGACTTATGCCAAATTTATAAATAACCTCCCTAGTACCTTCGGTTTGAATAATACCGCTCCATACATAAAAAATAATATGGGTATGCGAAAAAGGGCCATAAGTCGGCACGCTTTTTATTTTCTTATCAGCTGTTGGCAGTAGTAATGTAGGCTGGTCGACCCCCGGGTAGTTTGAAAAATTCCTCACGTAGTCAGTTTCACCATTTGTGTATGTAATGTGAGCATGAATGCGCTGCTTGCCTGTGCTTTCTTTTTCACCCCGTTCTACCTGTACTGACCATATAGGGTATATTTTAAACTTATTTGAAATTCGGTATAAGTCGTTAATAATTTTTGCATCACTGCTTATCATGTCACACACCTTTGCACCGTCTTGTCTTTTTCTAAGTGAAGACAATGTTGTGCGTGCTATAAAGTAATCGGCAATAACAATATCAATGATGTACTTATCTTTTTGTTTAATATAGTTTTTAAAGTCAGGACGTTGATGCTCAGGAACATAATCTGATGTGTATACTTTAATATCAGTTACATGCGCTGCATCACTAAATCGTTGTAGCTCTTTTTTCACGCTTGCTTTAAATGTTTTAATTTTTTGAGGTGTGTTCATGTCTTCAAGATCATAAGACACCGCCTGTATATTTTTTGCATATTTGAGTAACTTAGTGGATGTTTCGGCTATGCGCTTTTCAACTTTATTTCTTGCCTCTGAAAATTCAGCGATTAAGGTATAGCGATAATCGCGTTTTGAGTGAACATAATTCACTTCAACAGTTAACGATAATAAGTTTTGATCTGCGACTCTTCTATTATCAAGTATGTTATCTAATTTATGCTGTAACGTTGTTTGAAGCTGCACTGCATGGTTTGTTTTTTGCGCTATTAAGGCACAAGGGCACAGCGTAATATTGCCCTCTTTAGTAATATACTGAGATAAATAGCTCAACATTCGCCGACGCGGCTTTGATGGCTTTTTGGTATACCCTAAAAATTGTGTAATGTGTTTTTGACACGCCCGCTTATGGCTAGAGGCAGAGTAAGGAATGGTGCACTCGTACTGTTTAAACAAACCAATAATAGGTTGAAACATCATCCTGTTACTAAATTCATCATACCATTGGCTTTTGTTGAGCTGCTTTAATGGCATATCCATTAGCTTAGCAAACGCAGTTTGAGCTACGTTTAAATCTATCTCAAACTCTTTAGTTGATGGGTACGCCAACGTATTACCTGGGCATTGTTTGCAAATCATAAGTAACCTCTTTTGGGTTAGTAGTAAATTAAATGCGCATAAGCGCGGTATTAGTATTAAATGGTATAGGTGTGGGATGCGTTTGTTTGGCGTTAAGCAATCAAACGCATAGCCATTACCTGTGTGTGCTTTATGCAATCCCGCGTTCAATCATCATTTCATTAAACGCAAAGCCATCTTGCCTTGACGCATTGGCAACATACGGGGCGTATACGTCAAACAATAAACGTGTGTCGCTGTGGCCCAGCATGTGCGAAATGTACAGCGGGTTTTCATGCGCAGCGATATGCAGTACAGCAGCGGTATGGCGTGTTTCGTAAGGGCGGCGGCGTGCAAGGCCCGCTTTATTAAGTGTGGGGTACCACAGTTGAGTGCTTACAAAGTGGGTATTAAGCGGTTTGCCTTTGTGAGTAAACACAAATTCACTGATTGTTTGTTTTTGTAAGCGTTTAAATAGCGAAAAAAGTGTATTACACATTTTTAAGTCGCGGCGCGACTTAGGTGTTTTTACATCCCCCAATTCACCATTCACCCAATTGTGACGAATACGAATAAGGCGGTGATTAAAGTCGATATCTTCCCAGCGCAGGCCGTGTATTTCACAGCTACGCATACCGGTCCAAAAACGCACGGTAAAATAATCACGCCATTGTGTAGGAGTACATTCTAAAAAGCGTTGTACTTCATCTGCGGTTAGTGGCAGTGAATTAGCGCGTTCTTCTTTTAAGGTTTTATAGCGGCGTAATGGGTAAGTAAAGTCATGCTCTTCGGCGGCTAAACTTAAAATAGCCACAAACGGCCATAAAATACCGTTAATGCGTTTATTAGAAAGTTTACGGGCCCCTTTGGTATCGCACACCATTAAGCTTTCGCGAAAATAGTCGACATTAGCTAATTTGATCTCATTAACTAATATATTGCCAAATTCAGGAATAAGGTAACGGTCGAGCGTATTACGTACCACGCTTTGATAGCTGCTTTTCCATTTTGCTTTTTGACGATCGAACCATTCATTCGCGTAATCGTTAAAAAACGGATAAAGGCGATCGGGATCTTTAGCGCGCTGCAAGGCTTCAAACTTAGCGACTTTTTTACTCTCAGGGAAATAATCACGGTATTGAAAAGTTTCTAAATCAATTTCAGCATTGATTTTTTTAAGCGTTGCATTGGCTTTTTTAATATTAACAGGGGTTGCCATGAGCTTAGTGCCTTCACGAAAGCGCTGCCCATAAATGTGTAAATCAAATTGAATACGCCCATTGGGGCGAATGCGAATGTGAGCCATAGAGGCCTCCATCAGTTAATGGATCTATAAATAGATCTATCCCTCACCGATGGAATTCGTTAGAATTGGATCATCGGCTGGGGTGGTTTAAACGTCGCGCAGCCGGTACGGGGTAGGGAGGTTGCCGCCTCTTTACCCCAACTGCTTATTTTATCTTCAGTTACACCAATACCATACACTAAGTACGAAATCGCGCAACTGATTAGAATTTCATTATTAAAATATAGCAAGTGCTGTCTATTTGTCCAGTGTTTTGTTGTTAATTTGTCGATTTTGAAATTTTTGCAAACAATGTGAGTGAGTAACGCTAATGCGCCCAACATAAACACATTAGCGTTAGTAGATAATTTAAACATCATCAAACCCCATACCAGGAAGTTGTGGATCACTAAAGTCTTCCCCACGTTTCCCAAGTTTTTTCTCCAATGCTTTTTTAGCTTCTATTACCTTGTTCATTTTTTCAGGTGCAAGTTCAATATCATCAATACATTGATATGGATTGACAGAGTCTTTATCGCTATAAAAACCGAGACTACGTTTTCCATCTTCATCTAACAACATTTGCAACTTGATTTGCTTAGCTGTTGTGATATCACTAATTTTCACTTTTGAAAGTGCACTTAAGTTAATGCGGTAAATCATAGACGATGTTTCTTTGATATGCTGTGTGGATAAAAAACAATTACCGCCAGTTTCTTCAGTTAACCCAGCTAACATTACGCAATTACTGTCTATGTACAATAGTGCTTCGTTTGCTTTTTTTACTATGCCCATATTACGATAACTTGTAATTTCATCTTTTAAGGTATAGATACTGATAACAAGCTTTTGCTCAACGACGTAGTTTATTTCTTTTTTATTAGCATAATCTCGTAAAGAAAGTAACGAGTTTGATATTACGTTATAACCATCACTAAATACTGCCCGTTCATCATCAGTATATATAGTCACAGTTTTAGATTTAGTTGATAGAGCGAGGTTTTTTAAGTTTTCAACGCCATCCTTATTCAATAATAAGTCAAATTTTGGTGCAAACCCTTCAGGAACATCAAATGGGATAATTCTGTTGTCACGTTCGATACGAATTTTCGATTCTGCTTTATTCGTTTCAAATGAATCGTAAGGCGTATATGAATTTGCGATATTGGCCATTTCTATTGCTGAGGCTGTTGGTATTGTTAGCTTCTTTGCTTGTTCAACAAACATTAAAAAATCAAGGTGTTCTGCCACTATCTCTTTAGCCAGAATATATATACGTGACTCGCCTTTTGTTAGGGTGTCAACGTGTGGGTAGGGGCTTTTGGAGGTATACTCAATATCGACTTCAATATTGGTCTGTTGTGAATGGAGACACAAACACTGCTTAAAGCTACTTGCTGATAGACTCCACTGTCCATTTTTTAATAACCAATCTTCTTCAACATCTAGACTGATTATTTGCATGCTATCATCTGCCCCCATAATTATTTTGCATGTTTTATCATCGATAATAAATGAAATCCGAGCTTCAGCATCTAATTTTATTACGCTCTTTAAAAAATCACTTATCGAAGTTTGCTCTTTTGGTTTAAGAACTATTTTTGCCATCATCAGTTATCCTTATTTTAAGGTTATATTTAAAAAGTATTGTTCCAACGTTTGCGCTAGCAATGTAGAAGGAATGAGTGTTTTCAGTGTGATAATTAATTGAGTGTTCCCACCTGGCGTTTTATGCCAGTTAAAATTATCGTCTTTACGTAAAAACTGGTTCTTAACCATATTTAATTTGTTACTGTTAAGGCTTTTTCTATTTTGGATTAGTAAAAAAGTAGCCGTGTAATGCTTTAATGATCCTTTGTGGCAAATAGTTTTAAAAGCTTGCAATGTCTTTTGGTTACATACACAAGAAAATTGAATGTTAAGGGTTTCGGTATGTGATTTTCCCTGTGGTTTCTGGAGAATTATTTTAGGTTTACCCAATGTTTTAAGCGCTTTTAGCTCTTTAGAGACAAAGTTAAAATATTGTCCTTTTGCTAATTGACGCCACTGAATATTGGCTGTTTTAAAGTCTAAGGTTTTATTATTTAGTGCTTTGAATACTTTTTGACAAAAGTAATTAAACGTATTCGTATTTTTATCGATAAAATCTTCAGGTAAGGAGCTCTCCCATAGAGTTTTAAAATCACATTTATTAAATGTAGAAGGCTGTTTATTGGTCGTAGTAACTTTACCTCCTATGAGGGTATTTAATTTCAATTTTTTTATAATTTGGCTCTCTGTTAGCTCAGGCTGAAACTGCTTTTTATCCTCACTACTAAGTAATGAGTGCTCTTGGCTAAGTGAATCTAAAATACGCGAAATATCATTTGAACCTACTGGAATATCATAGATATAGCGAAGCTCTGCTCGTGAGTATTGGCGATATACAGGTTTGAATAATGCAATTGTTTTTTCCATACCATGAAGGTAATGACGACGAGTGGTTGCGTAGCTAGAGTGTCCATGCTGTTTTGCTATAACATCTAATAATAGTCCGGCATTCATTTTGTCAAATAGTCGGCCTTCTAACCAAAAATCAAAACGCGCTAAACAGCTTTCTTTAGATAGCATTGCCTCTGTAGCTTCATCTTGAAGGATACTTGATAAGTGACACCCTTGACGCTGATAAGCGAGATGTAATCCCTGTAAGTAAAGTAATTCCGCACCACCATGACGCAAATGATGGAAACGTACTTTAGGACCGAATAGTGCTTTGAGTGCCTGAGTTACAGGGTAGATATAATAGCTTGAACGCAAGCCTATAGATTCGTATTCAAAACCAAGTAAAGGCTTCGTTTCATCACAGCCTGTTTTGATTTTTAATAATATTCGTATAAGTTTGGCTGCCGGCTCTGGCATAAATACAGTAATTATTCTCGTCTTTTTATTTTTAGTCGTCCCCTCTGGCGTATTTCTTATAACGATACTAAAAAGCTGCTTTTTTTGTGGGTTCACAATAGTAATGTCACCTAGACACAGCCTTAAAACTTCGCCTCTTCGCATAGCCCCGTAATACCCTAAGATGACCGCTATGCTGGCAAATAGTCGTTGCATGGCATCCCCGTTTTTTGAAGAAAGTAATAGCTCTACGGTGCTGTTTATCTGAGACACATTTAAGCAAAATGGATCAACAAGAGAAGGCAGCTCAGGGCGCTCGAACTGTTCTAGATCTAACTCATCAGTGAGTTCTTGATGTGATGCACTGCGAAGGAAATTATATAAATGCCACGGTGTTGTTTTTTCATCTAAACGATCGAACTCTTTATGTGCCCAACGATGCAATGTTTCCGGATTAGTGGCATCATCAAAGCTTAATGGGTTTAAGCTTTTATAAAAGTTTGTATAGCGGTCGATACTTTGAGAAAGGAGTGTCTTTTTGTGAACCCCACCTTCATTAAATAGCTCATCAGTATAGTGATAAAACAGTTTAGGTATAACATTGTCGGTACCCCAAGCTGGCGCAGTAGGTTTTGTAGAGTTTTCTTTGGATGATTGTTTATGGTATTTAATAAGTTTTTTATGAGGCCATGCATCGGCGAGTGCTTTTTTTTCTGCCCCAATAACCGCATTATTCAACGGGGGGATGAATAATAATTTTTCTTTTACCGTATCAATAGCATAACATTCTGTGGAATCAAGTGGCGATACATGACGCATAGGAGCACTTAAGTCACGTAATAATTTTGGTGGCACTGCATAGTGGTGATGCCAAAATGATTGAAATGTACGCAACCATTCTGCGGGGCTCATTGCAGCGAAATAATATGGCTCAGTATCTACCCACCGATTAATAGCGTCCAATAATGATTTTGTTGTTAACGCCTTTTCAGGAAGATATTTATAAAAGTTTAGCAAAACCCTTAAAGGGAAAACAGGCAGTGGGTAACGTGTGAAACTCGCTTTGTCTTCATCTGCATATGAAGAAATAGGTTTAGGGTGTGACACTTTGAGTGTAAATTGTCCTTCGAAAAACTCAATACAGGTAGGTGTTGATAATATTCTTTGCCAGTATGACAAATGTAGTGGGGCAACTTCAAAGTTTAGCACGAGTAATACCCAACCTAAGTCATGCCATCGCTTATCCATAAAAGATTCACGTTGTGACTCATATCTGGCAACACATTGACTTGCTAGTAGATTTTTCTCATGAATACTAAATAGCCACATCGTTGACTCATCCGTAAAAGCTTGTTCTTTTACTTCTGGTAACTGCCAATTACATATTTCTTTCAAATAAAATAAAACGTGATCAAGTGCACTTAATAACACCCGTTGTTTACCTGTGGGAATACTTTTAATTCGCTTATTAATATCGTTGAGCTGCTCTTTTGATAATGCTCGCTCATTAATATTCAAAGAGTTAATTAGATCGCATACCCACTGAAGGTTACTAGTTTCCTCGCAATCCATACCGAGCTCTTCACGGTAGGTAATAATACTCTGAGCCGTTAGTGGTTTTTTAGCCATGATTTGCTCCTTTTATCTCCGCTAAATTTAAAAACTCAGGGATTTTATTTAAAAAGGAGCAAAATCTGTTTAGTACGACAGGAAATAGCTCATCGCTTCCTAGTTGCTCTCCATAATTTGCATGGCCCATAAGTCGACTTATATCTTGCGACGTGAGCGTAGGAGATAGTGATGTTAATGCATGCTGGGCAAAAAAGTGTCGCAGATGGTAAGGTACTATTTTTACTTCCCCAGGATTAGCTTTTGACCACCACTTAGCCATAAACGGTCGCAAAATTTTTGCTGATAATGGCTTGACCGCCAAATTTTCATCAATCAAAAACCACATTAATGGAGAATCAAAAGTAGTAGATGAATGAAGTTGCAAGTTTTGCAGTAAAAACTCGTAGCGTAATAATGCAAGACGAAAATAGTCACATAGCCAAATAGTACGATAACGACCTTTATCAAAAATGATGACAGAGTGTTTATCGAAGCAATATTCTTTTTTAAATGTAATTTCGTGTGTTGGACGTGCACTTGTTAATGCAATATATAATAGTGCAAGTTCAAATACCCTAAAGTTATACAGCTCCAGTAAGCTTTCTAGCGTATGTTTACTTTGCTCAAGCTTTTGGCCTTGCAAGTGAAGTTCATGAAAAAAACGACGTACTGAATCAACATTTACATATCGTATTGAACCTATAAAAATAGGTGGGGTATTTATATATTTTCGTTTTGCTGTCGATATATCATAGTGTAATGAAGGTATTTTCCCTGATGTACAGAGGTAGTCTTGTTGTTTGCTCGTATAGCGAATGATTTGAGAGTCGTTATGCAAAATAGGCTTTGCAGCGCTAAACAGCTTTAATAGCTCAGGCTCATAGATAGCTTTAGATAGTCGATCTAAGTAATATGTTTGGGCAATAAAAATATCAGATCTTATTTGGTCACTGCTGCGTCTTTGATAATGAAAAGCACTAGAATGATGTAAGTTATCAACTCCAAGTAAAACTGCTTTTGCTGGTGTTGTTAGGCTGGGATCGCATTGAACCATTTTTTTGAAGTAATTAAACAAAACATCCTTACGAACTAGGTATTTTCCTTTTAATACAGAAGGAGTTTGCCATTTGTCATTAATAAAACATAAGAATACCTCTTTCTCTTCTTGGCTCATCACCCAGCAATTGTTGGCTTGCTTCGTTTTAGTTATTGCATCAGAAAACCAGTGATTTAAACCATTTGGGATAGGTTGCCATTGCCAGCTAATACTGCCTTTAGTTGGGTAAGCAATAGCATATTCGATCCATGAAGGATTATTTCTACGGACACTCCTTAAACTATGTTGTTGACAAGGGGTATTGCCACTAACAATGGTGATATCTGGAATATCTTTGCTTGATTTACATGACGTGAGAGCACCAGTTAGCCACAGATATAAGAAGTTAAAAAGTGCGCGATCGTATGCTGTTACTTTTGTACTTGATGATGGTTTATATACTTTTATTAATCTTATTAAAGCCGCCAATAACTTAAGAGCATAATGCCTAGCATTGGGAAATGGGGCTCCACTATTTTTAAATCTTTCTTTTGATTTTATGGCTTCTTTACTCATCGTTTATACACGTCTCATCTGGTTGTTCGTTATTGGAATCGGTTAACTTTAAAGCTAAAAAGTAGGCCCTCCTCAGCACACTAGTGATGTTTAAAAACATGAATAAATCGCATGGTATTTATTCAAAAAATTCTGCTAATGAATTTAGTTTTTATCAGGTTCGTTTAACTCCTCTAATACTTGACCGAGATACTTGAGCTAAATGACTAAGCTGTTTTTGATTGGGTACAGCTAAATTAAGAGACTTAGCCTTGTTATGCCGGCCGTGTAATTTCTGCGGTAAAGATCTGAATTCGGGTGTAAGTAGTGCTGGCTTTATTAACGCAAGGGTGGATATTATTGGCTCAGCTTCATCATAAATAATGAGTGATGCAATTAACTTAAATGCTGCATTATGACTGAGAAGAATTTTGATCAGAGGTATAATAGCTAATGCTATATACTCCCCTTCTTCTTTACTCTTTAAGACAGGTATAGGGCTAGAGTCAAGCAAACACTGAAGCTGTTCAATTGAAAAAAACTGAATGTCGGGTAGTTTTTTCTGCGTAAACCTATCGTCTGATACCACAGTAGTCAGCGTTGGGTGTTGTCGCAATTTAAGCGCGCTTAACGATAGTTTTTTAATCTTTGGCACAACATGGGTTCCTTATATAATTTAATGTCACGATTACTGGTGTGTTCATTTTGTTACTAATTAATATCGCGCTGAAATTGACTAAAATTAGAGAAGTGAATTTCAAAGGATTTAAATCTAATAACGTTTGTATTACCTCAATGGGTAACTTACCAATGCACTGGTTTACTTTTAAATTTACGACATCATTTTTAGTCAGCTCCTTTAATAGTGGATGACTTTGTAATTTTGCTTCGGTTAACTGAATCTTTTTTTGCTTATAGTGCTTATAGTGCATATAGCCCACTCTATTTAATTAACGTATTCATGTTTAATTTATGGTAACCCTTTACCATTGTTGCTTTGACGATTATGTCCGGCTATGTAGGCCTACTTACTTAGGGCGAATAAACCACTCGCGTTTTGTAAAAACTCTTAATAGGTAAGTGCCAAAAACATTTATCTTGTCCATAATAAAGAACAAAAAAATTTTTGTGTGTGACAGAGGTACCTATTTTTGATGCTCTACCAATTTTTTTTAAAAAGTGAAAACTTTTGCGTTTCATAAAAACCTCCGGCATTTTTTATAAATGAATTTATTCATTTATTTATTTATGTTTAATTATGGTAACGCGCTTTTTTTGCTACTGCGGCGATTAACTCCTGCTTTGTAGGCATACTTATTTGCCGAACTAAACTTAAACATCCTCACGTATTAAAATGACTCAATAGCTAAAATGTGAATAAAATAAATAGTAAAGGAATTTTTTAATGTGTCTCAGATTAGAGACCCCTTTTTTAGCACCTGAAAAAACTCACGTGATAAAAATATTTTTTTGTAAAAAACATCATTTGTTTGATAGTGGTTAATATTGTTTATTTTCAATGGTTTAGGGGTTGTTCGTTTTTTGCTTTATTAAAATAAATGTCTCTTTGAATTTTTAAAATTTTTGTGAGTTTTTTGATTGTTTTATGTTGACGATGGGGTTTTTAAGAGAAAATCGGTGTTTTGTATACTTTTGTGTACAGTTTTTTGAAGGAGGTTAGCGGATATGTATTTTCTGCTTGCTGCTTTATTTAAAATTTGTTGCGTATTTTTGTTAACTTTAACGCTGTTATTGCGCTAAATATTTTTTACCAACAATGCAGTGATTAAACATCCAGATATTTAATCACTGCATTTAATAATAGGAATATCAGACCAACGTGTTGTGTAATGCGGCGACAAAAAAGCACGCTTCATATTCCAGGTTTGAGTGACTACTCACCGCCTTATCAGGCGATGCTTCTTATTTCGTTAGCCGTTGCTCGGTAGTATCGAGACTTACGCAGCTTCCATAAGCAGAGACGACTGTCCAGCCGCCTTTAATTCCAGAATACCTTTATCACGGATATTGAGGGCGGCATTTAAGTCGCGATCTATACCTGTAGTGCCGCAAGATGGACAATCCCACTTGCGAACTGATAAGGGGATTTCATCCATTTTATGACC
>Ga0114983_1000269_pt1 | contig 21806 bp, 20 predicted proteins | sample Shrwel_input2_RT_FD_87182 | JGI IMG/M metagenome (GOLD analysis project Ga0114983, IMG submission 87182) | Subsurface microbial communities from deep shales in Ohio, USA - Utica-3 well 1 S input2 RT | ecosystem: Environmental > Aquatic > Deep subsurface > Shale gas/oil reservoir > Produced... | reverse complement strand
GCCGTTGTTCGGTGGCCAGATGATCTGGAAGGCTAACCTGCAGATCGTCGCCAAGCTCGACGAGGTCGGTGCGCTGCTGGCCCATGCCACCATCACCCACAGCTACATGCACTGCTGGCGCCACAAGACCCCGGTGATCTACCGTGCCACCGTCCAATGGTTCGTGGGCATGGACATGGCCGGTCGCGACGGCAAGACCCTGCGCGAGCGGGCGCTGGCGGGCATCGAGGCGACCACCTTCACCCCGGCCTGGGGTAAGGCGCGGTTGCACAGCATGATTGCCAACCGCCCCGACTGGTGCATCTCACGCCAGCGCAACTGGGGCGTGCCGATTCCGTTCTTCCTGCACCGAGCCAGCGGCGAGCTGCATCCGCGCAGCGTCGAGCTGATGGAGGAGGTCGCCAAGCGCGTGGAGGCCGAGGGTATCGACGCCTGGTTTCGCCTCGACCCCGCCGAACTGTTGGGCGATGAGGCCGGCGACTACGAGAAGGTCACCGACACCCTGGACGTCTGGTTCGACTCCGGCACCACCCATCGCCATGTGCTGCGCGGCTCGCACCCCCATGGCCACCGGCAGGGGCCAGTGGCCGATCTCTACCTGGAGGGCTCCGACCAGCACCGCGGCTGGTTTCACTCCTCGCTGCTGACCGGCTGCGCCATCGACGGCCACCCGCCCTACCGTGGCCTGCTCACTCACGGCTTCACCGTGGATGCCCAGGGCCGCAAGATGTCCAAGTCGGTGGGTAACGTGGTGGCTCCCCAGGAGGTGATGGACAAGCTGGGTGCAGACATCCTGCGCCTATGGGTGGCCTCCACCGACTACGGCGGCGAGATGGCGGTCTCCGACGAGATCCTCAAGCGCACCGCCGACGTCTACCGGCGCATCCGTAACACTGCGCGCTTCCTGCTGGCCAACCTCAAGGGTTTCTCGCCAGCGAGCGACGCCCTGCCGTTCGGCGAGATGCTGGCCCTTGACCAGTGGGTGGTCGACCGCGCCGCCCAGCTGCAGGCGCGCATCGAGATCGCGTATACCGAGTATCGCTTCCTCGATGTCTACCAGCAGGTGCATGGCTTCTGCGCTCGGGAGCTCGGCAGCTTCTACCTGGACGTGATCAAGGATCGCCAGTACACCACCCAGGCCGACTCCGTGGCGCGCCACAGCGCCCAGACGGCCCTCTACCACGTGGTCGAAGCGCTCTCGCGTTGGGTGGCGCCGATCCTCTCCTTCACCGCCGAGGAGATCTTCGAGAACATTCCCGGCGAGCGCGGCGACAGCGTGCTGCTAGCCGAGTACTACACGGGCCTCGAGACGCTCGCCGACAACGCCACCATGGGCCGTGACTTCTGGGAACAGGTACTCGAAGTCAAGCAGGCGGTCAACAAATGCCTGGAAGATGCCCGCAAGGCCAAGACCATCAAGGGCAGCCTGGCCGCCGAGGTCACCCTCTACGTGGATGACGCCCTGCACGATACCCTCGCCGAGCTCGGCGACGAACTGCGCTTCGTGATGCTGACCAGCGAGGTGCATCTGGCACCTCTTGCGAAGGGCAGTCGCGCCGAGGCCACCGAACTCGAGGGGCTCAAGGTAGCCGTGGCCGAGAGCCCCCACCGCAAGTGCGAGCGCTGCTGGCACCACCGCGAGGATGTCGGCAGCCACCCGGAACACCCGGAGCTCTGTGGGCGCTGCATCAGCAACCTGCCGGGCGGCCCCGGTGAGACGCGCCACTATGCCTGATGGTCGGCACGAGGATACGGCGATGAGCGAGCAACACGAGACGCGCCTGCGTGGCCAGCAGACCGGTCGGCACGAGGCCCAACCCATGCAGCGTCCGTTGCGCTGGCTGTGGCTAGCGCTGGCGGTGATCGTGCTGGACCTGACCACCAAGAGCGCCGCCAGTGCCTGGCTGGAATACGCCCGGCCGCTGGGAGTGCTGCCGTTCTTCGACCTGACACTGCTGCACAACACCGGCGCTGCCTTCAGCTTCCTGGCCGGCCATCCAGGCTGGCAGCGCTGGCTCTTTGCCCTCATCGCCGTGGGCGCAAGCATCGGCCTGACGTTATGGATGCGTCGCCTCAAGCGCGACGAGACGCTGCTGGCGGCATCGCTGGCGCTTATCATCGGCGGGGCGCTGGGTAACCTCTACGACCGGCTGGTGCATGGCTACGTGGTGGACTTCCTCTCCTTCCATGTGGCCGGTTGGTACTACCCTGCCTTCAATGTGGCGGACATCGGCATCACCCTGGGGGCCATCGGCCTGATCTGGGAGTCGCTGTTCGCCGAGCGACGCTGGGCTCGACGTCAGGCGCGATGAATAACGCCACCCTGCCGGCCCTCGAATCTTATCCTCCTTAGCGAGTCCGAGACTGCCATGAGCGACCAGAACAGCACCCAGCACCGCATCGACGAGGGCATGCAAGTGACCTTGCACTTTACCCTCAGCCTGGAAGACGGCACCGTGGTGGATTCCACCCGTGACAAGGCCCCCGCCACCTTCCAGGTGGGCGATGGCAACCTGCCGCCGGGCTTCGAGCACCCTCTCAAGGGGTTGGCGAGCGGTGATACCGACAGCTTCGAGATCACCCCCGAGTACGCCTTCGGCCAGCACAATCCCCAGAACATCCAGCTGCTCAAGCGCGCCGACTTCGAGAGCGAGGCGCCGGAGGTGGGCATGGTGATGTCCTTCGCCGATGCCGCCGGCGGCGAGCTGCCCGGGGTGATCAGCCGCATCGAGGGCGAGCGGGTGGAAGTGGACTTCAACCACCCGCTGGCGGGGCGTACCCTGACCTTCGAGGTGGAAGTGCTCGACGTAAAGCCCGCCACCACCCACTGAGGTGGTAGCATGAACGACACTGCAGCCGGTAGTAGCGATTTCGACTCTCCCTGGAAGGAGGCGCTGGAGCACTATTTCCCGCAATTTCTGCAGCTGCTAAAGCCAGAGATGTATCGAGACATTGACTGGCAGCGGCCGCACGAGTTTCTCGACAAGGAGCTGCAACAGGTGGTGCGTGACACCGAGGCCGGTCGGCGCCACACCGATAAGCTGGTCAAGGTTTTCACGCTGGATGGCAGTGAGACATGGGTGCTGATCCATGTCGAGGTGCAGGGCAGGGCGGATCGGCACTTCAATGCCAGGATGTACCGATATTTCTATCGCCTGCAGGACAAGTACCCTCAACGGCGTATAGCGAATCTCGCCATTCTGACCAATCAGGCGCACCATCAGTCCATCGGCCACTATGAACAGCAGCTGTGGCAGACAAGGCTAGTGTTCAGTTTCCCAGTGGTGAACCTTCAACATATGCGTGATGATCGCGTGATGATCGCCACGCACTTGAGAACAGTACCAACCCTTTTGCTGTCATAGTGCATGCTCAGCTTGAAGCACATCGGACCCAAGGCAATGACAATGCTCGCCTAGTAACCAAGTTCAGCCTGATGAAGCGGCTGTATCGGCGTGGCTTCAAACATTCCGAGGTACTGGAGCTGTTACGCTTGATCGACTGGATGCTGGCACTACCGCCGGCTCTGGAAGAGGAGATTGAGGCCCAGATGGCCCGCTTCGAGGAGGAAATTCAGATGTCGTATGTCACATCGTTCGAACGTATCGCTAAGAAGCGTGGCATGCAACAGGGCATGCAGCAGGGCATGCAGAGTGGGCGTGCCGAGCTGTTGCTGAAACTGCTGGCCTTGAAATTCGGCAAGCTTCCTCGCGAGGTCGAGTCGATGGTGAACCAGGCAAGTTCCGAGGAGCTGGAGCTGTGGGCCGAGCGAGTCCTGACGGCCGGCACCCTGGATGAAATTTTTGCGTGACGCATCAAGGCAAAGCCCCCATGCAACCTGACACACTTCAGACCGAACCCATGCACATCAAGCTGGCCAACCCCCGCGGCTTTTGCGCCGGCGTCGACCGCGCCATCGAGATCGTCAACGGCGCGCTGGACGTCTTCGGCCCGCCAATCTACGTGCGCCACGAGGTGGTCCACAATCGCTTCGTAGTCGACAGCCTGCGTGAGCGGGGGGCAGTGTTCGTCGAGGAGCTCCACGAGGTCCCCGACGGCGTTATCGTGATTTTCTCCGCCCACGGAGTCTCCCGCGCCGTACAGCAGGAGGCCGATCGCCGAGGGCTCAAGGTGTTCGACGCCACCTGCCCGCTAGTCACCAAGGTGCATCTTGAGGTGCTGCGCTACGCCCGCCACGGTCAGGAGTGCATCCTGATCGGCCACGCGGGCCACCCCGAGGTTGAAGGCACCATGGGCCGCTACGATACCGCCCACGGCGGGCAGATCTACCTGGTCGAGGACGAACAGGATGTCGCCAGGCTAGAAGTCAAGAACTCCAGCCAGCTGGCCTTTGTCACCCAGACTACACTCTCCATGGATGACACCGCCCGGGTGATCGACGCCCTGCGCGCTAAGTTCCCCGAGATCCAGGGGCCGCGCAAGGACGATATCTGCTACGCCACCCAGAACCGCCAGGATGCCGTGCGCGAGCTGGCCGACAGCTGTGATCTGGTGCTGGTGGTAGGCAGCCCCAACAGCTCCAACTCCAACCGCTTGCGCGAGCTCTCCGAGCGGGTGGGTACCCCCGCCTACCTGATCGACAGCGCCGAGCAGGTCGACCCCGCCTGGCTCGACGGCGTCGGCGTGATCGGCGTCACCGCCGGCGCCAGTGCTCCCGAGGTGCTGGTCAAGGGCGTGATCGAGCGGTTGCAGGCGCTGGGCGCCACCGCTCCCGAGGAGCTCGCCGGTCGCGAGGAGACCATCACCTTCTCCATGCCCCGCGAACTGCGTGAAAGGGTGATCGCCAGCGACTGAACTTGGGAGCACTCGTCTCTGCAGGAATGGCATACATGGGGCATATAAAAGGGCGAGGGTCTCTCGCCCTTTTATATGCATTCACACCCAGAAATCGCTATGCTGGATTTGCTGAAACAAAGCGTAACAGACTTGGCTGGCGCATTCGGCCTGGCTTGTACGCGCCTGGTGCAGCGTTGAGGGTGAGTGATGGAGAGCTCATGGCACGACAGGCCGGTATTACACTCATTGAATCGCTGGTTGCCTTGTTGTTGATCAGTGTGGCGCTGCTGGGCGTGGCCGGTCTGCAACTGCTCGGCCTTCAGGATGCGCGCGATGCGCGCTGGCGAGCCGATGCTGTATCGCTTGCTACTAGCGTGGCGGATACCATGCGGGCTTACTCTGGCCCTGGCTACCCTGACACGGCGAGTCGCTTCGAGGTTAGCGGGGATGCGGCGACTATCGCTGCCTGTAATGGCAGCAACGACGAGATCTGTGCGCTCATGAAAGACTGGAAGCAGGAGGTGGCCAGGCTGCTCCCTAATGCCAGGCCAGAAGTCTCGGTGCAGTCCGGCGATGTCGAGAAGATCAGGATCATGCTGCGCTGGCGTCAGCGGCCCCCCAATGACGACAACCCTTTGCCGACATGCGGTGTCGAGGCACGCTCGGGGGGCTGCGTGATCCTGGAAACCCGCCTATGACGATGGAGCGTGCTTCCGGTCTCCGTCGCCAGGCCGGGGTGGGGCTCATCGAGCTGATGATCGCCATGGTCATTGGGCTGATGGTGGTCGGCATGGTTACCAGCTATTACCTCTCCAGCCGTCAAAGCTATCAGACGACCGTGGTATCGAGCGAATTGAACAATGCGCAGCGATACGTGATGCAGCTGGTCGTACGTCAGCTTCTGCAAGCCGGTTACAGTGACGCCTGGATGACCCTGGAGGAGGTATTTCCCTCGTTTGGCGCTACCAATGATGCTCCGGGCTTTGCCGCTGGCCAGATCGTCGTCGGCCAGGCAGGGGGTGCGACGAATTCTTCCGAGCTCTGGTTACGCTACCAGGCCGCTGGGTTGGCAGGGCAGCCGATCATCGACTGTACCAACAAGGCCGTTGACAAAGCCGACGGCGTTGCACGGATTCGTCTCTACGTCAAGGATAATACCCTACTTTGCCAGTCCTCGATCAACGCCACCCCGCAGCCTTTGCTGAATGGCGTCGAGGCGCTGCAGTTTAGCTATCTCGATGGTTCCGGTAGCTTCCAGGATCATGAGAGCGCCGATTGGACCAGCGTTCGCGCGGTGCGGGTAGAATTGCTGGTGAGCTCGGAAACCGACACCTGGGATGCGGCCACCCAGCAGAGCTTCGACTCGCAGGAGGGTACCCTGACCTTTAACGATCGACACATGCGCGCGCAGCTCTCCCGAACCGTGACCCTGCGCAATATCATGGGGCGGCAGTAACATGGCAATGACAGGACAGCGTACACAGGGCGGTGCAGCCCTGTTGGTCACCTTGGTGTTAATCGCCCTGACCAGCCTGCTGGCCTTTACCGGCAGCCAGGTTACCCGGCTGCAGCAGCGTCTAGTCAGCAATGATCAGGCCGCCCAGATTGCCTTTCAGGCCGCCGAGGCGGCGCTTCGCGAGGCTTTCCAGGAATTGGCGGCGGCGCCCCATTTGGTCAATTTCTGCCAGGGGAGCACCGAGCGCTACGATATTGCGACCCTTGACGACCTCAATGTCGATGACGTCGACGCTGCCCTGGGAAACGGCGTGAGCGTCAGCGATTTTGCCCTGGGCGAGGCAAACGGTGAAATCTCCCTGGTAAAGTCACCGCGCTATGTCATTGCCTGCCTTGATGAGGCCGCGGTAGAGGGCTATACCAGATCGCAAAGCCGGGTCGTGGGCAAAGGCGAGGTTGGCGGCGAGCCGTATCAGTTCTTTCGTGTGTTCGCCCGTGGCTTCGATCCCAGCGGCATGATCAGTCGGACTCTGGAGGCACGTTATGTCCTGCCGGCAGGTGTGTAATACGCGAGTATGGAAGCGTCATGTGCTTGCTGGCATGACGGCTCTTTTGTGTTTCTTCAGCGTGGCTTACGCACAGTCTCAGGATGTGCCGATCCGCTCGGGCATCCCCTACCTGACACCTTCCAGCGCCCAGGCCGGTGTGACGCCTCGTAGCATGGTGGTGATGTCCAATGACCATCAGCTGTTCTTCAAGGCCTATACCGACTGGAGTGATATCGATGGCGACGGCGTCATCGATGACAGTTTCAAGCCTGACTACGAGTACTACGGCTACTTCGACAGCAACCGCTGCTATGTCTACGCGGATAATCTATTCAAGCCCGCTGTCAGCACGAACGCAAACTACGTCTGCCCTTCGAGTAGCGGCCTTTGGAGCGGCAACTTTCTCAACTGGTTGACGATGACGCGCATGGATATCCTGCGCAAGGTGCTATACGGCGGTAAGCGCGTCCGCGATACTGTTTCCCAAACCACGATTCTCGAACGTGCTTATCTGCCTTACGATGCCCACTCCTTCGTCAAAGTCGTCAATAACAGTAGCATCCTTAGCAGTTACACGCCGTTAAGCGGGCAGTCGTATTCCTTCTGCAATACCACGGGTGTTGCCGGCGGTTATAGCGGCCAATCCAAGGATGTCGACGCTCCCCCTCAGTTGCGCGTCGCCGCTGGCAAATGGCCGAATTGGGCGGCTAACGAGCGGTGGCAGTGTGTATGGGCCGATGAAACTGGCCGCAACAATGGGAACGATAGACTCAGACCTGAAAGTGATGATACTGGCAGCGCTACCTTTGACGTTCGAGTCGAAGCGTGCCCCGTGGTGGGAGAAGGCTGTACGGCGTATCCGGACTCTAGCCATCCCAAGCCTACCGGACTGTTGCATGAATACGCCCGTAGTATCAATTTTGGCTTGATGACAGGCTCCTATGCGCAAAATACCCGGGGCGGCGTGCTGCGTGCCAATCTGCAAAGCTTTATCAAAGAGTTTGATGAAAGCAGCGGTGTCTTCCGGAAAAACGTCAGCGGTATCGTCAGCAATATCGATGCGTTTCGCATATCGCGGTATCGGTACTCGGATGGCACTTACAATAATGACAACTGCCCGTTCGGCAAACGCCTCAATCAGGTTGGTGGCGGAGACTGTTCTAGCTGGATCAATCCCTTTGGCGAGATCACCGCGGAGGCACTGCGCTACCTCACGGGTGAAGCCGAGCCGACGTCGGCCTTCAAGGTTGGCGAGGGAAGCGTCGAGACTGGATATCTCGATGGTTTGACCTCGCCCGCCTGGAAAAACGAAGTGGGTGACGCCTGGTGCGCGGCCAGTTCCATGATTCTGATCAATTCAAGTGAGGTGTCTCTGGATGGTGACGATCTGGGCAGTTTCCCGTTCTCCCAGGGCGGAAGCCTCGAGAGCTGGTTGGGCCAGGTAGCAAGCGATGAGGGCATTGGTGGTCAGTACTTCGTGGGTGAGACAGGAAGTAACAGGGACAAGCGGTGTACTGCCAAGTCACTTTCCAGTCTTACTGGCGTGAAAGGTATCTGCCCAGCGGCACCGGGACTGGAAGGAACCTACAACGTGGCTGCTTTGACGCGTTATGCCTGGGAGAACCCGATTGTTCGTGCCCGTGATGACAGCGGCGGTGCGCCAATCAGAACTTATGCGGTGCGACTCACTACCAATACTCCCCTCATCGAATTGCCGGGCTTCTCGATCGTGCCGGCTTGTGAAAACATCCCGGATAACGGCAAGTGCGCACTGGTCGACTTTCGGCCCCAGTTCATCGGTGATACCCGCGGCGAGTTCGAGATCACCTGGGAGGTGGCGGAGTTCGGGGGCGATTACGACTCCGACATTGAAATGACCCTTGCCTATCAGGTAGAAAACGACCGCCTGTCGGTGACCACGGACGTAACGTCAGAAAGTACCAGCCGCGAGGCTGGAGTCGGCTATATTCTGAGCGGAAGCTCGGGCCGCTATAAAGATGCGAACAGCAATGAAATCGTAAATCTTGCCAGCGATGGCTTCCAGGTTCACTCAGGTATCGAACGCTACAATGAATCGCCTTATTGCAGCAATAAAGGCAGCTGCGAGCTCGACGATAGCCCCAGCACGCAAACGTATCGTATCTCCGCATCCGGCAGCGCGGGTGTGCTCAAACCGCCGCTATTCTACGCGGCCAAGTATGGAAGCGACTCTCGCGATGATACGCCAGAAAACTATTTTCAGGTTAATCGCATCAGCGAGCTCGCGGAATCTCTGCGTTCCGCACTGGACCAGGTGTTGAAAAGCGCACGTACCACCGGTGCTGGCCTGGGCTTCAGCCAAACCCATGGTGGCCTCACGTTCCAGACGGAATACAACAACAATAATAGCTGGTCGGGTGATCTGATTGCCTTGGCTACCCTGTCCAGCGGTCTTGGCGGCATGCAGTGGAGCGCCAGGCAGCAGATGCCCGCCCATACAGCGCGCACGGTCATCACATCCTCAGGCGGCCAAGGGGTCTCTCTCTCGGCCAGTGTGGTAAACGGCTGGACCGATACCCTGGTCGATTACCTGCGCGGAGATACCGCGAATGAACAACGTAACGGCGGCAGCTATCGCGATCGCCTGTGGCGAGATCAAAGCCCGGCGCGGCTGGGTGACATGATCAGCTCCCAACCGGTGGTGGTCGCCAGGCCCAACAGCTATTACGTGCCCACTGGGCCTGATGACACCTCATATCTCGACTACCGGGTAGCCAAGCAAAACCGCGCGACGATGGTCTATGTGGGGGCCAACGACGGCATGCTGCACGGTTTCGATGCTGCTACCGGGCAGGAGCGCCTCGCCTATGTGCCAGGCCTAGTGCTTGACGGCCTCGCCGAGCTTGCATCGCCGGAGTACCAGCACCGCTACTTCGTCGATGGCAGTCCTACCGCGCTGGATGTGCAGGTGGGGACAAATGATACCTGGCGCACCGTGCTGGTCAGCGGATTGGGCCACGGTGGTCGGGGGCTTTTTGCTCTTGATGTCTCGTCGCCTTCGTCGTTCAGCGAGGCGAATGCCAATCAAGTTGCGCTGTTCGAGTATGGTCCCGTGCATGAGGCGGCCTTGTTCGATGGCCGCAACGACCATCTGGGCTATATCGATGACAACATTAGTCTGGTTCAGCTCGAAGATGGCAGTTACGCGGCGGTGTTTGCCAACGGCTTCGCCAGCCCCTCCGGCAAGGCGGCACTCTACGTCATTACGCTCGACGGGGCGGCCGACGGCATTCTCGCTGCAGATGATGTCTCGCGGCTGGTGCCTGCCGATGCCGCCAATGCCGGCGTCAATGGCATGACGTCGGTCTCCCTGGTGGATGCCGACGGCAACGGTCGTGTCGATACCGCCTACGGGGGCGACCTCAAGGGTAATCTTTGGCGCTTCAACATGGCTGACCCCACCAGTATCACCAGTAAACGCTTGTTCTCAGCGACCGACTCTGCGGGTACGGCTCAGATGATCACGGCGCCCATCGAGGTAGGCGAGCATCCAGAAGGAGGCTTGATGATCTTTGTCGGAACGGGCAAGCGTGATGGCGCATTCGCGCTGGGCGATACCCAGGAAGCCGGAGGCACGGACAGTTTCTATGCGATACGCGACCTGCTCGATGGCAGCCGGATCCTGCCTCTCTCGCGTGACCGGCTCGCTGAACGCGAGCTGCTTTCTGGCAGTGGCACGGATGCCGAGGGCAACGTACGGGCGCTGCGGTTCTTCTCGACGGTCACGGCGAATGCCGCGGCTGATGAGGGCTGGTTCATGGATTTTCCCGATGGGCGCGAACGTGTGACCCAAAGACCCTTGCTGAACGGAAAACGCCTCTATGTGACTAGCTTGATTCCGGGACAAGGAGTCTGCGGTGCCGAGGATCAAGGCTTTCTCTACGAACTGCAGGCGTTCAAGGGGCAAGCCGTTTCGTTGAGGGATGACGGCAGTAACGCGTTCGACGTCGATACTACCCCGCCTGGCGGCGCCGAGCCGGCGCCGGTCGGGATCGGAACGGAAGGCATGCTGTACACCCTCGTAGTGGACAGCCGTCTGGAAGAGAAAGTGGAGAACATCAATACTGTCAGCAGCACCGGCGAGACAATGACTTTGGCGCGGGATCCTGCCATTCCGCTGGGGCTGGGCCGCGTGTCCTGGCGTGAGCTGGAGCGCTGACATGAAACGAACCCGCGGCTTTACCCTGATCGAGCTGATGATCACCGTGGCCATTCTCAGCATACTGGCCTCGGTGGCGCTGCCCTCGTATCAGCGCTACGTCGATCGCTCCTATCGCACTCAGGCTCAGGTACTGCTGCAGCAGATGGCCCAGCAACTCGAACGGCGCTACAGCCAGACCTATCGCTACGGCACCGATGTAAGCGACAAGGCGCCTGGTGATGTGGTTCCGCCGCTCAGTGTTGATGGAATGTCGGGAAAGATGGCAGATCGCTACAGCATCACCGTCACCATCAGCGGCTCAGGCAGGGACTTTTCGCTGAAGGCGACGCCTAAAGGAGCCCAGGCCGACGACGTCTGTGGCACCTTGGCGCTAGTTCGTGATGGCGGTACGACCGCCAGTGGCCCAGGCACGGGCTGCTGGGGCTGAGCGTTAGGTGCCGCTGCAGTCGCCCCCATCATCACGGCGCATTCTTGCTGAGCTGATCACAATTTTCCGAGCAGTCTCATCCGCTCGTTCAGAGTGACAAAGGGTGAAGCTTCCCCAATCGCTGGTGAACCCATCTGCCTTGAAGCTAATACCGTTACTGGTGGGGCCGGTGGCATCGATCGAAACATTACTGGCGGCGGCATTGAAGCGCTGGATCAGTTCATCTCCCGCATTGAACGCGCCATCCTTATCGGCATCCACGAACAGCAGCAGCGAATCCTGCCAGTTGCTGGAGCAGGCACTGGTATCGTGACTGGGACACAAGAAAACGGTCTGGCGGCGCTCCGCTGCTTCCAGGCGCGTGGTGCCCAGCGCCAGCCAAAGCCTGTCGGCCTGACGATCGAGTTCGGCGCGATCTGCAAGGCGACCAAAACCGGGAATGGCCCAGGTAGCCATGATGGCGATGATGGCCACGACGGTCAAAAGCTCAATGAGCGTGAAGCCCGAATGACGAGGCGCTTTCATAAGGGTGTTTATCCGAAGGTGCCTGTTCGCAGTGCCCAGGGAGGAAGTGTGTAACCCAGGAGGAACGACCCCCCGATTATTTTTGGGTCTTCACCAACTGGCATGATAGTGGGCTGCACTACATCGGCGGATCATCCAACCGCTGTAGGTTCGGTAAGCGCTAGCACACCGAGCGTGGAGGGGGCGCCATCGTCACGCCACATGCGCCTTCGGCTTATCCGGCCGAGCCGACATCCCCGCCGTTTTTACATCGAATTGCGATGAACTTTATTCTTTCCTTGCCTCACCGTGATGCATCCAGTGGCCCCTAGCTACCGTCCTTGCGCCACCCTTTGGAGCGTTTGCGCCGTTCCTGAACGGCCTTGATGATCGCGCGAGTGTCTTGCAGCGGATCCTCCAGGGCGTCGGCGGGGCGGAAGGCGACCTTGCCGGGCGGTGCCCCTTCGCGGTCAACATGCTCGCTGATGGCCGAGACATCTTCCGTGCTTATCAGCGAGGGGGTGTCCGACATCGGGTTCGCTCGGGTGACCAGCTGGCCTTCATATTCCCAGCAGCGTTGCGGTACCTGAGACACGCTCCAGCGGCGCCCTTGCCACTTCGCCACTCGGCCATCTTCCGCCAGCGTTAACTGATCGAGCGGCACCACGGCGGCAAGCAGCCGTGTATTGAGTACAATGCCCGTGTTGCCCACTCGCACCCCGCCTTGGTAGTTCCCTGCCTGCAGGGATTTCTTGACATGCCTGGGCGTGTTGGTCGACTCCAGTCCTCCCTGGCCGCACAGATGGAGGACATCATTGTCAATCTGCTTGATGATCCAGGCCTTGATCGGCGCTTTCTTGAAGAGGTGATGGATCATGTTGGGATTGTTCATATGTTGAATGGGCAGAAAGTGCTCGCGTGCAGCAAATCACTAATTGGAATTAGGGTTTGTTGACGTTGTTACTCCAACCGTGATCACTTAACACTACGCAATGGCGATGATGGTGGCAAACGCCCATCAAGCTTCGTGCCGCACGCCTGGCTAGCACGTTGATGGACGATCAGTACGCTCGATGTCAGGCCATGCTGGCGGTAAGGAGGCGAACGGCAAGGCGCAAGGCGGGCAGGAGAGCGACGGGACAGGGAAGCGCCGGATCGTGCCGGGATTATTCCCCGCGCTTGTCGTTGTGCTGTTCGTGGTGTGTCTCTTGCTCTTCTTCCTGGCGCTCGGCCAGGTACTTGTCGCGGTGATCGCCGGAGCAGAACCAGTCGCCGCGCACGCGCAGCGCGTCCTCCTCGGGCAGGTGCACCTGGCACCAGCGGCAGCGCACCATGCGGTTAGCCTGTGCGTCGCCTGCCTGCCGGGGACCTTCGCGGTCGAGTTTCCACTCGCGGTACATGCGGTAGAGCTTGAGGCCGGCGAAGAACAGCACGGCGAAGATGATCAGGCGAATCAGCAACAGGTTCATTCCTTGTAGAGCTCCCAAGTAGGGGTGGCCGGCTTTGCCACTCGGCCGCCCTTGCGGGACAATGGCGAGTATCCATCGATTCTCGAGAGATTTCCAAGCCCATGCAAGACCTGACCCTGGTGATGGCTCAGCTCGACCCGCTGGTCGGCGACATTCCCGGCAACGCTGATCTCGCCATCGAGACCGTGCGTGAAGCACGCATTGAGCATGGTGCCGATATTGTGGTGCTGCCCGAACTCTTCCTCACCGGCTACCCGCCGGAGGATCTGCTGCTGCGCCCCTCCATGGAGACCCGGCTGCGCCATGCCCGGGCCCACATGGCCGAGAAGATGGCCCGCGACGTGATGGTCATCGTCGGCTATCCGGGGCGCCGTGAGGGGCATAACTGGAACCTGGCCGGGGTGCTCTACAATGGCCAATGGCTCAGTGAGTACGCCAAGCAGGCGCTACCCAACTATGAGGTGTTCGATGAGCAGCGCTATTTCTCCCCGGGAACGCAGCCGCTGGTCATCGAGCACAAGGGCGCCAAGCTCGGCATTCTGATCTGTGAGGATATCTGGGCGGAGGCGCCGGTGCGCCAGGCGAGCCTCGCCGGTGCCGATATCCTGGTTACCCTCAATGCCTCGCCGTTCCATCAGGACAAACCCGCCGAGCGCCTGCAACTGTTCGAGCAACGTGCCCGTGAGGTTGGGCTGCCGCTGGTCTACGTCAATATGATCGGCGGCCAGGACGAACTGGTGTTCGACGGTGGCTCGTGCTGCGTCGATGCCAGGGGCGAGCTGATGGTACAGGCACCGCACTGGGCGGTAGGGCTGATGCCGGTGCAGTTTGTGCGCGAGAAGGGCGTTTGGGAGCCCCGCCCTGGCGAGACCCAGGCCGAGGTCGCGCCGGAGGAGGATCTCTACGGCGCCCTGGTCACCGGCCTGCGTGACTATGTCAACAAGTGTCGTTTCGAAGGGGTCGTACTGGGGCTCTCCGGGGGGATCGATTCGGCGCTGTCGCTGGCCATCGCCGTCGATGCCCTGGGGGCGCAGCGCGTGCATGCCATGATGATGCCCTACCACTACACGGCGGATATCTCCATGGAGGATGCCGCCGAGCAAGCCCGGCTGCTGGGGGTTCGCTACGATGTCTTGTCCATCGAGCCGATGGTCGAGGCCTTCAACGAGAGCCTCGCCGAGAGTTTCGCCGGCACCCTGGCCGACACTACCGAGGAGAACCTGCAGTCGCGCTGCCGGGGCGTGGTATTGATGGCGATCTCCAACAAGAAAGGCCTGATGGTGCTGTCCACCGGCAACAAGAGTGAGATGGCGGTGGGCTATGCGACCCTCTACGGCGACATGGTGGGGGGCTACAACGCCCTCAAGGACGTCTACAAGACCTGGGTCTATCGACTGGCGCGCTGGCGCAACAGCCAGTCGCCGGCGATTCCCGAGCGGGTCATCACGCGCCCGCCCTCCGCCGAGCTGGCCCCGAATCAGCAGGATAGCGACTCGCTGCCGCATTACGATGTCCTCGACGCCATCCTGGTGCGCTACATCGAAGGTGACATGAGCGCCGAGGCGATCATTGCTGCCGGCTTCGAGCGCGAGGACGTCTACAAGGTGGTCAAGCTGGTGGACCGCTGCGAGTACAAGCGCCGCCAGGCGCCGGTGGGGGTGCGGGTCACTCGTCGTGGCTTCGGCCGCGACCGCCGCTATCCCATCGTCAACGGCTGGCAGCCGGGCGACTGACAGCGCCGAGCGCCCAATGAATTGCGCTCCCAAAGAATGTGGAGCCACAGGACAGGTTGTCGTGGGAGCTTTGCTTGCAAAGCGATTGGTGCGCCGCTGAGGCTACCGCTTCGCGGCGGATCGCGCTGCAAGCAGCACTCCCACAGGGAGCTGTCGTCGTCCTCAGGCCGAGAGCGCCGGGGCGTCCACGTAGCGCGGTTCGAAGGTGCGGCCGCGCAGCTGATCGTGGTCAGGGGCGTTGTCGATCAGCACCTGCAGGGTTTCGCGGGCGCGGTCGAGCATGTTGAGGCCCAGGTAGCCTTCCACCATCACTGCCAGGGCGTCATGGGTGGCCTCGGACTGCGGGTAGTGCTCGATTACCCAACGGCCGCGCTCCACGGCGGCCAGGTAAGCGCCCTTGCGCAGGTAGAAGTCAGCGACATGCAGCTCATGGCGGGCCAGCACATTACGCAGGTAGACGATGCGCTGTCGCGCATCGGGGGCGTACTGGCTGTTCGGGAAGCGCTGAATCAGTTCGCGGAAGTCGCCGTAGGCATCGCGGGTGGCGCCCAGGTCGCGCTTGGCGATGTCGATCAGCCGCAGCCGCTCGAGGCTGAAGCGCCCGGCCTGCCAGGCGGCCATGCCGCGCATGTAGTAAGCGTAGTCCACCTGGGGGTGGTCGGGATGCAGACGGATGAAGCGACTGGCGGCGGCGCGCGCGCCTTCCCAGTCTTCGGTCGTGTAGTAGGCGTAGATCAGCTCCAGCTGGGCCTGCTGGGCATGCTCGCCGAAGGGGTAGCGGGTATCGATGGCCTCCAGCCGGTTGATGGCAGTGGTGTAGCGACCATCCTCCAGGGCCTCGCGAGCCTCTTCGTAGAGCTGGCGCTCGGCGACGCCCTCGAGTTCGTCTTTCTGGGAGTCGGTGCTGGCGCAGCTGGCCAGCAGGACGCCGGCCAGCAGCAGGGAGGCCAGGCGGGCAGGGGCGGTGATAACGCGCATCGTGATCCTCGTGTCTAACAACCCGGACGACCGTGGTAGAATCGGCCAATATCTGCCCACTATAAAGCACCTTGCGGCGAAACGCAGTCATCGCGCCCGGTGCGCAAAGGCCCAGTCTCGACCCATGCCCCAGACCCTCAAAGCACAGCATCGCGTTCCCGAACGCATGGCGGGCTTGCGCCTTGACCAGGCCGCCGCCGAACTCTTCGCCGACTTTTCCCGGGAGCGGCTCAAGGCCTGGATCAAGAGCGGGGCTCTGACCCTGGATGGCAGCCCGGCCAAGCCCAAGGACAAGGTCTACGGTGGCGAGGCTTTGGCCCTGGCCGCTGAGATCGAGGAGGATACCCGCTTCGAGCCCGAGGATATTCCCCTGACGGTGGTCTACGAGGACGATCAGCTGCTGGTGATCGACAAGCCGCCAGGGCTGGTGGTGCATCCCGCCGCCGGCAATCCCGACGGTACCCTGCTTAATGCCCTGCTGCACCATGACTCGGCGCTGGCATCCCTTCCCCGGGCAGGTATCGTCCACCGCCTGGACAAGGACACCAGCGGGCTGATGGTGGTGGCCAGGACCCTCGCCGCCCAGACCGCGCTGGTTGAGCAACTCCAGGCGCGCAGCGTCTCGCGGGAGTACGATGCCGTGGTGGTCGGGGTAATGACCGCCGGCGGCACCGTGGACGCGCCCATCGGCCGCCACCCGCGCGACCGCAAGCGCCAGGCGGTGAATGACTCGGGCAAGCCGGCGGTCACCCACTACCGGGTGGTGGAGCGCTTCCGCGCCCATACCCATGTGCGCTGCAAGCTCGAGACCGGCCGCACTCACCAGATCCGGGTACACCTGGCCCACCTGCGCTATCCGCTGATCGGCGACCCGGTCTACGGCGGGCGCCTCAAGCTGCCCGCCGGCGCCGGCGAGATGCTCAAGGAGATCCTGCGTGAGTTCCCGCGCCAGGCGCTGCATGCCCGCAAGCTGGCCTTCATGCATCCAGAGAGCGGCAGGCGGATGGCATTTCGTGCGCCGCTGCCGGATAACCTGCTGATGCTGCTCGACTACCTGCGCGAAGACCGCGAGACCATGCGCTAAGGACCCCGTGATGAGCGATACCTTCGACCTGCGCCCGACCGCCATCCGGCCTGACTGGCCGGCACCGGAGAGCGTGGGCGCCTTCGTTACCACTCGCGAGACTGGCCCCAGCCAGGGCCCTTTCGCTGCCTTCAATCCCGCCGAGAAGCTGGGCGACAACCCGGACCACGTGGCGCTGTGCCGCCGCCAGCTGGGGAAGGAAGTGGGCGATGGCCGCCCGCTTTTGTGGCTCGACCAGGTGCATGGCGCTCGAGTGCAGCACGCCTACTCCGACGCCCGACCCCAGGCGGATGCCGCGGTGGCCAGGAATCGCGATTACGCCTGCGTGGTACTCACCGCCGACTGCCTGCCGATATTCCTCTGCGACCGCAGCGGCGAACGGGTGGCGGTGGCCCATGGTGGCTGGCGCGGGCTGGCCGGCGGAGTGATCGAGGCCACGGTGGGGGCGATGGGCCTGCCGCCGGAGGAGCTGATGGCCTGGCTGGGCCCGGCGATCTCCAACGCCCAGTTCGAGGTCGGCCCCGAGGTCCAGAAGGCTTTCGTCGGCGTGCACCCGGAGACCGAGGTGGCCTTCGATCCCAGCCCCTACCGGCTCGGCCACTACATGGCCGATCTCTACAAGCTGGCTCGCCTGCGTCTCGAGCGCCTGGGTGTCGCCCATATCAGCGGCGGCCATTTCTGCACCGCCTGCGAGCCGCGCTTTTATTCCTACCGCCGCGATGATGGCCTCACTGGCCGCATGGCCAGTGTGATCTGGCTGCGCTGAAAACAGCGCCGAGCGGCAAGCATCCAGGAGCCCCAGGCTGGCTCCCTGTCGTTTTGAGCCATCCAGGCTTGGCGCTTGACTTGCGTCAACCTCTGCTCCCTTTCCCTGGCCGCCGACTTGAAAGCCGGCCACGCCGACTCCATTGATAACGTCAAGATACCTAGACAGGGTCAAATGGCGCGTCCGACCGCGCCGTCATCCCGATGGAGGAAGTGTTTATGCGTTTCGACAAGTTCACCGCCAAGCTGCAGAACGCCGTGGCGGACGCCCAGTCGCTGGCTGTGGGGCGCGGCCACAATCAGCTGGAGCCCGGCCATCTGCTGCTGGCGTTGCTGGAGGCCACCGATACTGGCGTCAAGGCGCTGATCCAGAAGGCCGGTGGTGATGCCGCCCGGCTGCGCGACGCCTTGGTGGGCCACCTCGACGACCTGCCCAAGGTCGCTGAGTTCACCGGCGAGGTGCAGCCCTCACGCGACCTGATCAAGCTGTTCAACCTCACCGACCGCGAGGCCCAGAAGCGCGGCGACCAGTACATTGCCAGCGAATTGGTGCTGCTGGCGGCGCTGGAAATGGGCGGCGCGGTGACCAAGCTGCTGACCCAGGCCGGCATCACCCGCAAGGCGCTGGAGACGGCCGTCGACAGCGTGCGCGGCGGCGAGAAAGTCGATGATCCTAATGCCGAAGACCAGCGCGAGGCGCTGGAGAAGTACACCCTGGACCTCAATGAGCGGGCGGCCAGCGGCAAGATCGACCCGGTAATCGGCCGCGATGACGAGATCCGCCGTACTATCCAGGTACTGCAGCGGCGCACCAAGAACAACCCGGTACTGATCGGCGAGCCCGGCGTGGGCAAGACTGCCATCGTCGAGGGCCTGGCCCAGCGCATCGTCGATGGCGAGGTGCCCGAAGGGCTCAAGGACAAGCGCGTGCTGTCGCTGGACATGGGCGCCCTGCTGGCCGGGGCCAAGTTCCGCGGCGAGTTCGAGGAGCGCCTCAAGGCGGTGCTCAAGGAGCTGGCCCAGGAGGAGGGCCGGGTGATCCTGTTCATCGACGAGCTGCACACCATGGTCGGCGCCGGCAAGGCCGAGGGCTCCATGGATGCCGGCAACATGCTCAAACCCGCCCTGGCCCGCGGCGAGCTGCACTGCGTGGGCGCGACCACGCTGGACGAGTACCGCAAGTACATCGAGAAGGACGCCGCCCTGGAGCGTCGCTTCCAAAAGGTGCTGGTGGACGAGCCCTCCGAGGAGGACACGGTGGCGATCCTGCGCGGTCTCAAGGAGCGCTATGAAGTGCATCACGGGGTCGACATCACCGATGGCGCGATCATCGCTGCGGCCAAGCTTTCGGCCCGCTACATCACTGATCGCCAGCTGCCTGACAAGGCCATCGATCTGATCGACGAGGCCTCCTCGCGCATCCGCATGGAGCTTGACTCCAAGCCTGAGGAGATGGACCGCCTCGATCGCCGGCTGATCCAGCTCAAGATGGAGCGCGAGCACCTCAAGAAGGAGACCGACGAGGCCTCGAAGAAGCGTCTCGAGAGCCTCGAGGAGCAGATCAATGAGCTCGAGCGCGAGTACGCCGACCTCGATGAGATCTGGAAGGCCGAGAAGGCCAGCATCCAGGGTGCGGCCCAGTTCAAGGACGCCCTCGACAAGGCACGCATTGACCTTGAGCAGGCGCGGCGCCAGGGCGATCTGGCGCGGATGTCGGAGATCCAGTACGGTGTGATTCCCGAGCTGGAGAAGAAGATCGCCGAAGCCGGCGAGGCCGAGGCCGATACCGATACTTCCAAGCATCGGCTGCTGCGCTCCAACGTCACCGAGGAGGAGATCGCCGAGGTGGTCTCGCGCTGGACCGGCATCCCGGTGGCCAAGATGCTCGAGGGTGAGCGCGACAAGCTGCTGCGCATGGAAGAGGCGCTGCATGAGCGGGTGATCGGCCAGGACGAGGCGGTGGCCGCCGTGGCCAACGCCGTGCGCCGCTCGCGGGCCGGCCTCGCCGACCCCAACCGGCCCAATGGCTCCTTTTTGTTCCTCGGCCCCACCGGGGTGGGTAAGACGGAGCTGTGCAAGTCGCTGGCCAACTTCCTCTTCGATACCGAAGAGGCGATGGTACGCATCGACATGTCGGAGTTCATGGAGAAGCACTCCGTGGCACGCCTGATTGGCGCGCCTCCCGGCTATGTCGGCTATGAGGAGGGTGGCTACCTGACCGAGGCGGTGCGCCGCAAGCCCTACTCGGTGCTGCTGCTCGACGAGGTGGAGAAGGCCCATGCCGACGTCTTCAACATCCTGCTGCAGGTGCTCGAGGATGGCCGCCTCACCGATGGCCAGGGGCGCACCGTGGATTTTCGCAACACGGTGATCGTGATGACGTCCAATATGGGCTCGGACATCATCCAGCGCATGGGCGGCGACGATTCGGACTACGACCAGATGAAGGAGATGGTGATGGCGGTGGTCGGCGACCACTTCCGCCCCGAGCTGATCAATCGCATCGACGAGGTAGTGGTATTCCACGCCCTTGGCCAGGCGCAGATCCAGGCCATCGCCGAGATCCAGCTCGATCGCCTGCGGGCACGACTCGCCGAGCACGATCTGCGCCTCGAGATCAGCCAGGCGGCGCTGGCCCTGCTGGCCGAGGTGGGCTTCGACCCGGTATTCGGTGCTCGGCCGCTCAAGCGGGCCATCCAGAGCCGTATCGAGAACCCGCTGGCCCAGGACCTGCTGGCCGGCAAGTTCTCGCCCGGAGAGGTTATTCATGTCGAAGCAGACGGTGACCAGCTGGTGTTCCAGCAGCGCTGAGCCCGCTGGCCAGCAAGCCGCATCGCATGGCGCCATCAACCAGTAGCCTGCCGCCCCGTGTCATCGGGCGGCAACGGTCTACACTGAGATTTAGGTTGCGTCCTGTAACCCCCTTGCCCGTCCCTTCCCCCGAGTGGACGGGCTTTTTTTTGGGTGTTTTGCCAATCGGCGTGAAAATAGCGGGAACCATGCCCCTCTCCTGACCTCGGGGAGCGAATCGCGTACTCTTTATTGCCTCTTTTGATTGCCAGGAAGCCTGCCGATGCAGACCGGTATCGCCTTTCGTCCCTCGCTACTGCTGCTGGCATGCCTGGCATCGTTCTCTCTTGCCTTGGCCGCGCCGCTTGCCGAGCCCACGGGTAAGGTGTTGCTGACCCTCAGTGGTGACATTGCCCACTCCAACAAGGGAGACGAGGCGCACTTCGATCGGGCCATGCTCGACGCCTTGCCATCGCATGTCATCGAGACCCATACACCCTGGCATCGCGGTAAGGGGCGCTACGAGGGTCCATTGATCCGGGCCCTGCTCGAGAGGGTCGGTGCTGATGATGCCGAACAGGTGCGCATTCGCGCACTCAACCATTACGAAGCGCAGGTGCCGGTGGCAGATTTCCGACGCCATGACGTGATCCTGGCCATGACCCGGGACGGTGAGCCGCTGTCCATCCGCGAGTATGGACCGCTGTTCGTGCTCTACCCCTTCGATGAGCATCCGGAACTGCTGACCGAGGCCATTCGCTTCCGTTCGGTGTGGCACGTCGAGCGGATCATCGTGCCTTGACTCGCTTTGGCCTGCTGCACTACCCCCTGCGACTCAAGCTAGGTGCCATCGCCGCCCTGGTGTTTTTTGCCGCCGCTCTGGTGGTGGTTGGCCTGGTGGCCTGGCGGCAGGACAGCCTGGCCGCGAGCGTGGGTGGCGATGCCACCTGGCATGCCTACAAGCTGGACCGCGACACCGTGCAGCTGCGCAGCTTTCTCGCCCAGCCTGATATGTCTCCCGGGGCCTTGCAGGCACTGCGCCTGCGCTTCGAACT
>Ga0114983_1000268_pt1 | contig 21845 bp, 16 predicted proteins | sample Shrwel_input2_RT_FD_87182 | JGI IMG/M metagenome (GOLD analysis project Ga0114983, IMG submission 87182) | Subsurface microbial communities from deep shales in Ohio, USA - Utica-3 well 1 S input2 RT | ecosystem: Environmental > Aquatic > Deep subsurface > Shale gas/oil reservoir > Produced... | reverse complement strand
ATGATGCAGGAGCGCATGGATCAAATGCAGCTGATGATGGAGCAAATGCTGCAATACCAGCAAAATCTAAAGGTAGAGTGATCGAGAAGCCTTCAAATACTTTTACTTAACAGACGCGTAGTATCTGGCGAGTTTGATAGGCTGAAGTTTGTGAAAACGGCGCAGTAGCTGGGTTTCGGTCTCAACGAAATCCCTGGCTTTTTACGGCTGGAAGATGGCGCTCTGGGCACCACTTCGAATGTTCGCTTTGCGACCCTCAGGTAAGCAAAGCGTCATTATCGGCGAAAACTCTAATCAGCGATGCAACTAAAACAGGGGTGTTTACAGTAACTACTGGTCTGGGCCCGGTATCAGCAGGCTTTGACCCCGGCTTCCGTTGGCGGAAACAATCGTAAACATCGCAACCGGTGCGGCAGTGTCTCAAGGTATGAGCTGGTCAGTTCAATATCCCATAGCTTCAAGCAGTTGCACTCCACGCAGGCATCACCATTATTTAGCTCCTGAAAATGACTGCAATTGTTACACCGCTTCACATCCCTCACGCCCTTTTTGACGAACAGAGAGTTTACTAAGGCGACCAGGTGCGTGATTCGTTTCTCGTTGTCTTCGGTGTATTTTTGCCTGCGCTCGATTTCAGCCAGCCGCAGCCATTCAGGCTGGAACGGGCTTCGCACCTCGATAGCGGCTTTCTCTCGGTCCAGTTCGACAAGTCGTGCCCGCTCTGATTGTTCGGCTTTATAGCCCTCCAGAGCTGCAAATGAATCGAATGTTACGGTGAAAGAATCCCCTCCTCGATGCTCCAGCGTCAGCAGTCCCTCGTGAGCCATCCTTTTGAGGTGGTTCAGAACCAGAAGATAAGGACTAGGGATCATCCGGTTCTCGGCATCGGTGAAAAACCAGACTCCCTTTTTTCCGTACCATTGGGCCCTGCGGCACCCCTGGACTTTGTGCTGATGCTTGAGGTTGATAAGCTCGGCGATCCACTCCACCAGGCCAAACTCTCGCACAACCGCTCGTTTCACATCGTTAGCACGCAAGCTGTTCCGAGGATTTCCCTGGATAAAGCGCTCATAGATAAACGCCTGCCAGACGGTGCGGTGGACCCTGAAAATCCAGTCTCCATTTTGCTCATGGGCCAGTGTTGCTGGTAGCTCATCACGCCCAAGGCGCTGAGCGATAGCTTGCAATGTACCGCTATCCAGCCGCGGGACCTGGCGTTGCTGATCGGATGTCTGGGTCTGGAGCTTTTCAAGTTGGCGACTGTATTGTTCGCGAAGCCGGGATTTACGGGCTTCTATCTCGACCTTTTTCTTCTCTGCGGCCTTTTCAGCTAAACGGCGCTGCCGCCGCTCTGTCTTTGCCTGCTCAGCTCGGGCCCGATGATCGGTAATGAACCGCTTCACCTTCTCCCGCAGTGCCTGGTGAGCGGTCTTGATTTCCTCGCGGTACAGCTGGCAGGCAATCCATTCGCGGCGAGCTCCGGATAGCACCTCTTCGGCGAACAACTTCTCGTTTGCCACCAGGTCTTGCGGCAGCATGCTCAGGTCCAGCTCAACCAGATTCTTTTTCGCGAATCGCTCCCGCTTGTCCCCGGTGACGGCATGAGTGACATAGACCTCGATGAGGACTTCGATTCCATCGCTGGTCACACCAATCACATCGGGTCTCAGGCCATCCACTGTCTGCTCCACCCGGACATCGACAAACTCCAGTCTTCGACCGGGGACGACAACTTCTTCTGACAGAACATCTCCGGTCGGCATTTTTCTCCCAATGCTGTGCCGGAACTCCGGAATCACAATGTATCTGCGATCATCAATGATCTGCTTGGCCATCAAGTGAACGGCGCTCTCGTATCCGCCAAGGCATTCCCGTGACTGATGGTGCGAAAAGTAAGGCCGCTTCCGTTCACCCTGGTTAGCAATCAGAGCGCTGCCGCAGCCTGGGCATACGCATTCACATGCCAACCCTCTATCCGTGCCCTGAGGTGGGTAGAGCCGCCCCTGCCTGAGTCCAAAGGGAACTCTCAGCCCGTTGTTGCTGGTATCCACTGCCATTTCTGATCTCCTTTCCTTCACGTGGCGGCAACTCTCTCTGTTAAGTTGAGTTGCCTTCGGTCAAGGCGGATAATCATCAAAAACAAGCAGTTATTCGTTCCATTCCGGAAATTCCGGAAATACAGGGGTCAACAGGCTATGAATTCCGCGGCGGAAAGCGTTAATGAGAGACAGGTATCCTTCCTGGGCCGGTGCTTTGAGATCCTTGAGGACGAGCTATGCGGGAAAAGCAGAGAAAAAAACGAGTTCTACATGAACTGTATTTCTCACCTCTCCCGTCACAATTATCTGACCACGACACAGATTCGGGAATGCGACACGAGCGCAGATGAGGAGCGAAAGAGAGACGACAAAACGTATCGCAAGTGGCTTCAGGACTTCATGGCAGCACTCAAGTCAAACCGGAGCCGCCTTCAAACCGAACTGTCCAAATATGACCTCAAGAAATTTCCCAGGATTGAGTACGTACAGGGAGTCAAGGGCAAGGAGGCACACTTCTACGTCACCTCGGATGCTGCGACCACCGGCGAGAATGGTGTAGCCGACGGTGATGAACCGACTGGCGATGTTGGTCCCGACTACTCAACAATCCGGTACAAAACCGAGAAAATCAGCCGCCCTCCCTGGTACTTGCGCATCGCGAATCCTCTCTTCAGGACGCAGAAGGCACGCGGGCTATCTGCCTTGTCTGCACTGGTCGTGGTGTTTCTGCTGCTCCCGCTGGCTATCGGCTACATCTACCTTTTTCACCCGAACGACCCCTTGCTGGTTGCCCTGTTCGCTCTTCTGCTTGCAGCGGATCTGATGCTCACGTCACCCACACTGAAGATCCTGCGTCTTATTACTCGGAAGATCACCATCGTCGATTCGATCAGGCTTCCATCGAGCAGTGTCTGCATATCTGAAATTACGAGCTTGGCGGCAAACAACCCGGCAGCCACCGAACGTCACCTCTCGGTTGTTACAGTCTCCGCCAATTGCCCTATCTGCAATGAGAAGTACGGCCTTGAGAACTCTGTTTTTCTGGAGCAGAAGGGGTTGACCAACAGCCGGATAATTGGAATTTGCTACAACAATCCAATGATGCACAGGTACACCTTCGACAAAGATTTGATGACTGGAGAGCGTTTACAAAGCGTCTAGGTGAGGCTGGACTTCGCCCAATACACATGGCACCCGGCCCCCAAAGGAGGTCCCTCGACCTCAGATCTGAACGTTCGCTTTGCGACCTTCCGGCTACAACAGTATCCGTACGCTTGCTGCCAGGCTGAGCTGCTACCAGGCATTCTCTGGTGCTCTGCTGGCGTACATGCCGCTGGAATTGAAGGTGAGGGGGAAGAGCACGACGCAGAGCCATCAGACGCCGATTTTAAAGATGCAGACAAGGGGCCAGCGGACGGTTCCTCTGTCGTATCAAAGCTGCAAAGGGGCCTCGAACCTGCGACGTCAGCATCCCGATGACATTAAACGAGTGGTCCTGCATGGGCCACTCGTCTCGCGTGCTGCATGTTTATTTTTGGTTGCGGAGGGATGCTGCTGGGGTGAGAGGCAGGGTCCTAGTCAGACCACATGGTAACGAACTATGGTTTGGTCTAACCTGCTGATTAATTAAACGGAGTTGCAACGTGTTGGAGTTCTGGCTGACTCTTGTTCAAGCCATCAGCAAGGAAGCGGAGAAGTAGCCTTGAAAACTAACTATGTACTGATCGACTTCGAAAATGTGCAGCCGAAAAACCTCGAGCTGCTAAAGGGCCATGGCTTTAAAGTCCTTGTTTTCGTGGGCTCTAAGCAGGTGAAGATTTCGTTCGATCTCGCTTGTGCAATGCAATCTCTAGGCCCTGATGCCGAATACGTAAAAATTGAGGGCAATGGGCCGAATGCTCTGGACTTCCATATCGCGTTCTACATTGGGAACATCGCGGCAAAAGATCCCGATTGCTACTTCCATGTCATTTCAAAGGACACCGGCTTTGATCCGCTGATCAAACACCTGAAAACCAGGAAAATCTACGCTCAGCGAGAAAAGGATATCTCCGAAATCCCACTTCTCAAGATCGCAAACTCCAAATCTATGGCAGAGCGTATTGATGCCATCGTTGAATTTCTTAAAGCCCGAGGATCGGCCAAGCCAAGGGCCGTTAAAACGCTATCTAATTCAGTGAACTCCCTATTCATGAAGAGGCTCGAAGAAGAGGAGTTGGCGAAGATTATTGATGAGCTCATTCGCCAGAAGATCGTCATTACGAATGGTTCCAAGGTCAGTTACCAGTTACCCGGCAAGCCTTAACGGCTGCTCCGTGGCTTTATAGAGCTGCGCTAAATTTTGAACGAAGTGGTGTTATTAATGTTGAAAGTGGCTGTTATGGTGGGGTTGATCTTTACCCTTTACGGGTGCGCATACAGCATCAAAGACGTAGATGTGAGCGGCAAGGAGCCAAGCTGTATCAGGGAGTGCGCAATGAGTTATTCGACGTGCGTTTCTCAGGGCAACCAGGTTGGCTTCAAAACCGAAACATTGCGAGCATGCAGGGAGTCATACGTTGTTTGCACCAATACCTGCCCAGCCCAGTAGTCGTTAACAAAGCGCGTCTTTCGAATGCCTTTTGCCGGTACGCGCCTAAAGCCGCAGCTGCTGGCAATAGCCTCTAAATCAAAAAACAATTGAACAGGAGATAATGTTTGCTGTACTTGATCGCAGTAGTGATGGGGTACTTCGTCGGAACGAATGCTCTGGTTGAAAAACAGGCAAAGAGATTCGTTGGCGCAGATTATGCGAATCCCGCGATGAGTATGTTGTCGTCACTTGGTGCTTTCGGCGGATGGTTTTGTATTTTGCCCGCTGCGTATTTTATTGGCTCTGATTATGGGAACGGATTTCTCGACGGACTCTTCTTCGTGCTTGCTTCGATTGGAGGGGCAGTGCTCTCCGGATTTCTTCAAATTCCAGGTTTGAACTACCTTCTTAGCGTAGTCACCATATTCGTTAATATTGCCCTTGCCTTTGTTGTATATTCAATGACTTAAGTTGAAACCCCAATAGCCGCAATCTACACCACATTCGCTATCTTAATTTTGGTGCGGCCGCCTTCCCGTCTGGGGATTAAGTGCTGTAATGGCTGACTTCAAAAGATGTCACTGTTTGGGCTTCTGTAGGCTTTTTTAGGTCTGTGCCAAGCTGTATTCGTAAAAAGGAAAGACGATGAAGAAAGAGATAGTCATGATGGTTTCCGTCTTAGCGGTTGGGGGCGGAGGGTACCTGCTAGGTTCACAGCATGAAGAAAATCAATCCGCTGTCTCCTCTGGGTCAGCAGACCTTGCTTCTGCACAAGAAGGCAACCTCCTCCGTCTTGTTGATGCAGGCGGGACAGTGCGACCGTTATCGAACTCAAAGACCTGGGGGAAAACGTCTTTCGATGACACTACTCTCCAACTCAACTACCAGACAGCTGTCAGACCAGAGTTCCTGAGGGTTGGGCGGAACACCCCAAATGGAACTAGGTTCCTAGCCAAGTTCCCTGGGTCTGCCGTTAATTTGCCGCTGAAGTTCAGTGACAGTTTCGAGGGCTTCAACAAGTGGGGCGAGCTTAATCAGGGCTACTACGTCCAAATTGCGGAACATGATTTCGACAGCGACGATGTGCCTGAAATCGTTGTTGCTGTTGGAAATGGCTTGCTCGACATGGCTGTGAATGTTGTTAAATATCATGCGCCTCAGTCTTCTAGTAATGCCGCCCGTGCAGAGAATTGGGAGTTGATCGGTTCATTTTCGGGCCAACAAAAGGCATATCTTGGACATGACACCATCGAGTTACCATTCGGATCACAGGGCCTTTTTCGAGAATATACCTGGGTAAAACGTAAATTCGTCAGGACCAACTAGGCTCTTTTGTTCCGAGAAAAGCTGGGTTTGAAGTGTCTTAGGATCAAAATATAAGGGAAATAATGAAAATTTTATCCGTAGTGTTGACCGCTTGGTTCTCAATTGCTTTTAGTGGTGCTGCGTTCGCTGATGGCAACGACTTACTCAACGATTGCAGTGTGCTGGAGGTGCCTAGCGAGGACGCGACATTAAATTTTGAGTATGGACTCTCGCTCGGTACTTGTACGGGAATGATGCAGGGGCTGACTAACCTGAATAAGATTTATGAGGCTTTGTTGGGCGATGGCGCTTTATTTTGTACCCCTGAGCAGGGCGTCACTAATGGTGAGGCTGCAAAGATCGTTTTGAAATACTTGAAAGACAACCCTCAAAAACTGGGTCAACACGAAGTTGAGCTTGCAGTTCAGGCCTTTAGAGAGGCGTTTCCTTGTAAATAAGCTTCGGTGCAATACCTGTGTGAATCCCTCCAATCGTGTCCTATTTCAGGTGCTCTTCGACAATCGGGACTTGGAATTCCGGCGAAGATGCAGGTCAGGTGGAAACGCAAAACCCAAGATGAAATCGCTGGACTTTTCAGTTTATGAACGATTACTACGTTTACGTCTACATCGACCCTCGGAATTTCGAAGAGTTTTACTACGGAAAGGGTAAAGGTTCCCGGAAAAACGCGCACCTGGGTGAGACCTCAGATACGGAAAAGTCGAGACGAATAAAAGCTATTAGGAAAGAGGGGCTGGAGCCGGTTGTTCGCGTTATCGCTCGAAATCTGTCTGAGCACGACGCGCTTCTGGTTGAAAAAACGCTCCTATGGAAACTGGGAAAGCATCTCACCAATATTTCCTCCGGGCACTACGCCAGTAACTTCCGGCCACACGATGCCTTGCACAAAAAGCTGTCCGGGTTTGATTTCCAGAACGGGCTCTATTACTACAATGTCGGCGAGGGAACTCATCGGAATTGGGATGACTATTTGAGATTTGGCTTCATTTCCGGAGGGCAGGCTTCTCGGTTTCGTGACGCAATGCTGGGTTTCGAGAAGGGAGACATTTTCGCTGCTTATCTGAAGAGGCATGGTTTTGTGGGAATCGGCCGGATAACACAGAAGGCAAAGCCAGTTCGAGAGGTCTATGTTGACGGCAGGCCCCTCCTGCAGCAGGAGTTGAAGTGTCCCCAGATTGCTGAAAACAGTGATGATCCGGACAAGTCGGAATATGCGTGTCTGGTTGATTGGATTTCGATAAGAAAACGGTCTGACGCCTACTGGAAGGCGCGAAGCGGACTCTTTACGTCGCAGCTGGTTCGGGCTTCATTGGATGCGCAGCCTCTGACCGTTGCCTGTTTGGAAGAGGAGTTCTCAGTGGATTTCCAGGAGCTGTTGATTTAAACGCAACGTTTGCGGTCGGCTCAGGGTTCGGCACGGCAATCTACATTTGTAACTTGGCTCGGCTTTATTCGTGTGGGTTCTCAGGAGTAATTCCGGCATTTATCTTATCCTGAGCTTCCCGAAGCCTAGAGATGATGGTCCCGAAGTCGTCCGGGACGCCAAAAAACATCCTGCCTTCAATTGCCGCCGTGTGATCGGCTGCAATCTGTTCAAGTCGATCATCTTCCGGTATGAGAACCATTTTACCCTCTAGCACCGCCTCAAAACTCACGCCTTTTTGCGCCCACCGCTGGCTCTTCATAGCCACTACGTCGGCCATTGCGTCCATGGCCTCGAGGGGGCCAATGAAATCATCTTGCTGAAGGAGGCGGTCCACGTCGTACCAGTGCCGCGCCAGTCGATGAGGGTCCGGGTCTTTCTCCTGAGTCGAAAATTGGTGCAGTGCGGTAAGCTTTTCCCAAAGAACATACCCTGGGTGATATGCGGCAACCGTTGCTTGAGGAAACGCGATGGCCTGAAGCTCTTCCAGTTCTGCAAGATAGCATCCGACATCATGGCTTACGGTTGGTCGGCCCCGGTTTCGGCCACCGAATTCCAGCAGGATGTAGTCGAGCTGGTAGTTGCTGTCATAGCTGCTCAGTCTCGGAAAATGAACGTTTACCTTTTCCCCTTTCGAGTTAGGTTCCAACTCCGCCCGTAGCCCCTCAATGTCATACTCGGCCAGTCTTTCGTTGAGACGATCAACCAGGTTTGCAGACCATTCGGTTAGCAGCTTCGTCTGTCGGTCGCGGAATTTCTTCTTCTGGCTGTTGCTCTGAGTGGATTGCTCCCACGCTGCTATCTCATCAGGTTCACCGGCAAGGTCACTCCAGTGAATGGAGAGGTCAATGTCTTCCGAGAAGCGTTCAATGGCTCTCCAGCACTTGCTAAGGGCGGTACCGCCCTTGAAAGCGGTTGAGTGAGCGCCAAGCAGGTTCTCGTTGTAGAGCAGACGAAGGACCTCCGCTACCCAGATATCCTTCTCAAGGAAATTCTGGGCCAGACCAGCGGGATGCTTTTGGGCGCCAAGGTCCAGGATCGCTTTCAGCTCATCATGCTTTTTGGGATCGCGATAAAGATCGAAAATATCCGTCAAGCCATCATTTCCTTTTCGAACTGCTCTAATTTGGCGTGCCATCCTTCAGGTAGGTGTGTCGACTTGAGCTTTCTGATAGCTGTTCGGCTTTCTGACTCGGAAAGCTTCAGCCTGGAAATGGCTTTTTTCAGTCCGCTGAGCTTAACGGAATTGGCTGGGGTGACGGTTAAGCTTCGCAGTAATTCACCTTCCGGGCGTGATTTCCATCGTAGCTTTGACTCCGCGACGTGCCGCACCTCAACAACTTCGTTGCCAACTGAAAACGTTCTGCTGGCCCCGTTACTCCAAAACACCGTTTTGACGGGGGCCTGTGTTTGCAGGCCGAGTCGATAAGCGGACTCAACACCTTGCCTCACCAGCGTGTAACCATGTTCTTGTGCCCATTTTTTAGCGACCTGTTCTGCGCTAGCCGTGATTTTGATGGATGGCATGCTAGCCAGGGGCTTTGGGCGAACATACATACCTTTGGCCACGCGCTCGACGACGCCTTCTTGAGCGAGCCTGCTTAGCGTTTTTTGCACAGACGCACTCGAGCCCAGCTCATGGAACTGACTAATGGAAAACGGGACGCCGCGCCTCATGTGCCGCAATCGACGGGTTATTTTTTCTGACGTAGACATGGCTTGACCTGACATATCGGTAACATAGTGAGTTTAGTCTAGCCCTTTACTGACGGGAAGTGCAAGCATTCCAATGTCAGGACTGTATAATTTACTACGGTGAAAAAAGAAAGGCTGGAGCTGAGTTAGGGTTCTTCTGATTGTTCACTTAACGTTCTCTTTCAACCGTGCAAATTTGCCTGTTAGGCCCTCAGTTGGATCTGGGGAATACCTTTCAAAATAGCTGATCCCCGACTAAATGGGTTAAACACCTGATACGGAGGGCTCTTTCTGCTATTTTTACCCGCAATACTCGGTCTGAAACCGGCTGGCAGCATTGCGGAATTTTCCGTCTGTCGCAGCTTGCCAAGCCCGTGCCCTTCCGCAAGGGCTAGAGGCAGGACGGAACCACCAAATTCGTAGCGAGCATCCCATGAGCACCAACATCGAGCAGATCAAGTCCCTGCTGCTGTCTTTGTTACCAAAAGATGGCTCTACTGTCGGAAACCTCAACCTCAAAGAGCAATTACGCACTCAGCATCAGTTGGAAATCTCTGATGAGGAATTTGATGCAGCTAGACAGAGCCTGTTGACAGAGGGGGTCGTCGGCAAGGGGCGTGGCCGTGGAGGTGCAACGTATCTTAACCAGGCAAGTGCCGCTGAGCAGTCAGCTCCTGCTGGATTTGAGTTGCAGGCGCAGGTAGCTCCGTCCCAGGAAGATCTGGCCTTTGGCGAGAAGCAGAAACCTGCTCGGCCTCAAACTAATCGTCAACCCGGTAAGAAAAGAGGCGAGCACAACCAGGTGCTGTCGTACCGGTACGACGAGAAGCGTAAGAATAATCCTCACGTGGGGATGGTTGATACTCATTCTGATGGTGTAGAGCAGAAAACGACTTGGCAATATGACCCGCATCTCTCGCCAGAGTTGCAGTTCGATCCAGCTAGATCGCATGTTGAAGACCTCATTGAAGATGCCTTGCACGCCAGAGAGGTGGAGGCAAAACAGGCAAAAGAAGAGTTGCTGACCTGGTTGGACGATGCCTTGGCGGCGGAAAATGGCCAAGCCGTTCGGGAAATTGTATCCAACCTGCGAAAGAGGGTAGCGGATAAAAATTTTCTGGAGCGTGAGCGGGGAGATATTTCCGAGCTCAAACGTATGCAGATTCCGTATCTGAATTGGGCAGGCAAAGCAGAACGTACCAGCTTTGACTTAGATACTGTGTCGCTCCATGTACATGAGCGAATCGATCCAGCGACGATATTGGCTGCTGTTCAGAAGCGAATTAGGGACGCCAAAGGTAAATCCTCACCAGCGCTGCAGCCAGACTTATTTCATGCGCCTTTCGAGAATCTACCATTACGTGATGCTATTGATTTCTATAAGCATGAGCGGGACTGGGCCAACCGTATGATCGCCGGTGATTCTTTGTTAGTGATGAATTCACTTCTACAAAAGGAAAGTATGGCTGGTCAGGTGCAGATGATCTACGTTGATCCTCCCTATGGGATTAAGTATGGCTCAAACTTTCAGCCTTTTGTGCATAAAAAGGATGTGACGGATCGTAAGGACGAGGACCTTACACAAGAACCCGAGATGATAAAAGCATTTAGAGATACGTGGGAGTTAGGGGTTCACTCTTATCTCAGCTATTTGCGTGATAGGTTGTTATTATCAAGAGAGCTATTGGCTGAATCTGGAAGCATTTTTGTTCAGATTTCTGATGAAAACCTACATCATGTCCGCGAGTTATTGGATGAAGTTTTCGGGAAGGAAAATTTTGTTGCGCAAATAGCTTATGTGACGACAAGCTCTCAAGGAAGTGGGTTGATTCCAGTCGTTAATGATTATGTTGTATGGTATTCAAAGAATATCAATGAGGCCAAATATCGCGCCCTGTATGAAGTGAAGGAATTTGGCTCCACGGGTAGTTCTGGATACTCCTATATTGAGACAGATAACGGGAAGAAATCAAGGATCTCAAAGTGCTCGGATAAAGAGATTGAGGAAGGAAAAGCATTTGCAGCTAGTGATCTCACCTCCTCCCATTACAGCCTATCTGAACCCATTAGCTTTCAAGGAAGTGTTTTTTCCTCTAATGCAAGATACTGGTCTACCTCTACGCAGGGGATGTATCGCCTTTCCAAGGCTGGGAGAATTCTAGAGTCAGGTAACAATATAAGATATAAGCGATATTTTGACGATTTTTGTGCATTTCCTCGAACTAACGTTTGGACTGATACAGGAGTCGCGGGATTTACGAGTTCTCGAAAGATGTATGTGGTTCAAACTAATGAGAAAGTAATAGAAAGATGCGTTTTAATGACAACAGATCCGGGAGATCTGGTTTTCGATCCCACATGCGGATCAGGTACAACTGCATATGTTTCAGAAAAGCTAGGCAGACGCTGGGTTACCTGTGACACTTCTCGTATTTCGATTACGCTTGCAAAGCAGAGGTTAATGACCTCTGGCTTTGATTATTTTGAATTGAAATACCCCAACGAAGGGTTAAAAGGTGGATTTATATATAAATCTGTTCCTAGAATTACTTTAAAGTCGATAGCCAACAACCCTGAAATAACAGATATTTATGATGAGTGCCATCCTGATATTTTAGAAGCCCTGGAAGGTCTGAACTCTAAACTTCATGACGCTGATGAAGGCTTGCCGTTGTTTGAAGTGCGAGAAGGAGCTCGAAAAGGGATCGTGCTTGATTTTTCACCAGGTAACGATGATCAAGATACCCTTCCAACTGGAGAGCAGGTACCGAACAAAAGCCTACTTGAATGGGAGGTACCGCTGGAGCTCCCGCAAGAATGGATTTTGGAAGGAGAGAGGCTGGTTGATGAGCGGAACGATCAGGAGCAAAACCAAGATTTGTCTGGCATAGGGTATTGGTTCAATAAGTTTCATGAGGCACGTATGGTTATGCAACGTCGAATGGATGCAAGCGTTGCAAGCCACGCGGGGCAGGAAGTGCTTTATGATCAGCCAGAGGTTAGCCGCGACAAAGTTCGCATTACTGGTCCTTTCACTGTAGAGGCTGTTCCATTCGCCACGGTACTTGGTCTGGATGAGGCAGAGCAGCCTAGAGAGGCTGATGTAGCGGTCGCCCGTTCCGGAGCAACCTCACGCCAGGGACAATGGCAAGAGGAGTTATTGAAAGCAGGTATTCGCGGAAAAGGTGGGCAGCAAATCAAGCTTCAGGATCTCGAAACACTTCCAGGTGCTCATTACATTCACGCTGTTGGTACCGTAGCGGAAAGTGGCGACCGTGTGGCAGTCAGCTTTGGCCCCGAACACGTTGCACTTGAGCAACGCCAGGTTGAGATTGCTATGAGGGAAGCTGGTGATCTATTTCCTCTCCCTAAAATGCTCGTTTTCTGCGCTTTCAACTTCGATCCTGAGGCAGCAAAGGATATTGACAACATAAAAGGCGTCCAGGCACTAAAAGTGCACATGAACACCGACTTGCTCACTGACGATCTCAAAAAAGGTCGGGCCAGCAACCAGTCATTCTGGCTAATGGGGCAACCGGACGTTGAGGTACATGAGCTGAAGGGAGGCAAGCTCCAGGTCGAGGTGCATGGTTTTGACTATTTCGATACCAAGACAGGAGAGTTGAAATCGGGCGGCAAGAAGAACATAGCCATGTGGCAGCTTGATACCGATTACGATAACCGATCATTGTTCGCTCGCCAGGTATTCTTCCCCATGGCAGGCAAGAAAGACGGATGGTACCGGCTGAAGAAGGATATTCGAGCTGAGCTCAATGAAGATCTCATGGACAAGTTCCACGGCACTAAATCAATTCCCTTTGAGCCCGGTGACAATCGCTGTATTGCAGTCAAGATAGTAGATGATCGGGGTATTGAGTCACTGAAAGTCATCAGGCTGGATTGAGGAGGGAAGCATGGCTGATAAACCGAATTCCCTGGTGATCAATTCGCCGTATGACAAGCCCGACCAGTTCTGGTCACAGGATGATAATGGGCGCGTTGCCGGTGTAGTAAGTGGTCGTAGACCTGCCGCCTACGAGCTTTACGATTCGCGAAATAATACGCGTCGAGTTGAGGAGCTGGAAACGGTTAACCGAATCCGTCAGCGTGTCGATGCGTGGCGGGAGGCTGGCCGGCCAGGGGTGACGAGTGTTTCCCGCGAACTGCTTAACCACTGGTACTCAAGGGGTGAGTGGGACTCTGACTCAAAGCGCTGGAATGGTGGCCCACGACCTTTTCCGTTTTACTTTTGCCAACTTGAAGCCATTGAATCTCTGATCTGGTGGCTGGAAGCTCCAGAGGATTATCGTCAAGGGATTTTTCTGCAAGGCGATGGCGGTCCCTGGGAGCGCATTTGCAACAAAATGGCGACAGGCTCCGGCAAAACCTCGCTGATGGCCTTGATCATTACCTGGCAGACCCTGAATGCCGTCACCTACCCGAAAGATAAACGTTACTCCAAAGCCGTTTTTGTCGTGGCGCCAGGTCTTACGGTGAAAAGCCGGCTTCAAGTCCTCAATCCCGGCAACGAGAGTAATGTTTACGATGAATTCGTGTTGTGCCCGAACGAGGCAATGCGCCAAAAGCTGAACCAGGTGGTTCTGGTCATCGAAAACTGGCACAGCCTGATGCCCCTCAAAGAGCAGGTACGCTCCGTCGTGAAAAAGGGTAAAGAGAGCGACGAGGCGTTTACCCGAAGAGTGCTTGGCAAGCTGGCTTCCTACAAAGACATCTTGGTTATTAACGATGAAGCCCACCATGCATACCGCCAAAAGGCTGAGGTAAAAGTCAGCAAGAAAGAGGCGGAGGAAATGGGGATCGATCTGGAGGAGGCGACCCGTTGGATCGAGGGGCTGGATCGCATTCACAAGACCCGCAGAATTCGCCGATGCTTTGACGTAACCGCGACTCCTTTCTCACCTACGGGCAAGAAAAACACGGAGAAAGGGCTATTTGAGTGGATCATCTCGGATTTTGGCCTTAATGACGCCATTGAAGCGGGCTTGGTCAAGACACCTCGAATTGTCGTGCGAGATGACGCGCTACCCGATGCGAAGACCTACGCCAGTAAGCTTTACCATTTGTACCGGGACGAGTCCGTAAAGCAGGATCTTGCCCGCAAAGCTCAGCCTACCGACCCCCTGCCTGATCTGGTTCAGAAGGCCTATGCGATCCTTGCCTATGATTGGCAAGAGACGGCAAAAAGCTGGGAAGCGGAAGGTCACACGATTCCACCTGTGCTGCTTACCGTTTGCAACCGGACCGAAACCGCGTCCCGTATCGAGCATTTCTTCAATAGCGGCGACTGCCTGATTTCCGGAACTCAGAATCCACTGGCTACCTTGCGTGTTGACTCGAGGGTTCTGGAAAAAGCCGAGCGAGGGGAAAGCATCACAAAGGATAAAGATTATGCGGTGAGAATGGAGGAGATCATCAATGCATCCATGCTCCCGGCCGATAAGAAGGAAGAGCTGCTTTCATTGAAGCAAGAGGAGCAGCTCCGGGCTCTGGTAGATACCGTCGGCAAACGAGGAAAGCCAGGTCAGAATCTTGAGAACGTGATTTCGGTAGCCATGCTGTCCGAGGGATGGGACGCGGCCAACGTAACTCACATCATGGGCTTGAGAGCGTTTAGCAGCCAGCTTCTATGTGAACAGGTTATTGGCCGAGGGTTGCGGCGGGTAGCACACGATATGGATGAGAACGGCAAGTTCATTCCTGAATACGTGAATGTGTTCGGTGTTCCGCTTTCGATCTTCCAGGAAGTGGGTGAGGGCGGCGAGACACCGCCTCCTCCGAAACCCAGTGTACGGGTAGAAGTTGAGCCTGGCAGAAACCACTTCGAAATCCGCTGGCCCAATATTGACCGGGTTCAGACTGTTCTCAAGCCAGAGTTGAGAATGAATTGGGAGGCCGTTGAGCCTCTGACGCTGGACCCGGCACAAACGCCACTGAATGCGGAAATCGCACCTGCCCTGACCGGTATCCCTAATCTCGCACAAGCGTCTCAGATCGATCTGGAGAAGGCTGTAGAGGACTTCAGGCTGCAGCACCTGACCTTCCGTGCAGCGAAAAAGCTTTTTGTGAGTAGCAGTGCTGGATTTGAGGGGGATAAGCAATACCTGGCTGTGCAGTTAATCCGTATCGTTGAACAGTTCCTGGAGTCCGATAAGTTAGACATCCCAAGCCTATGGCATCAGGACCCGGTTCGCCGCCGACTTTTGTTCGCGCTAAATATGGATAACGTCGTCACCCATGTGAATCGGTTTGTAAGCAAACAAAACGTTGAACGTCTGGAAGCTTTGTTCGATGAGCACCAGCCAATCGGTGCAACCTCTCAGATGCGCCCTTGGCTAACCACCAAGCCGTGCAGGCAGACAGAGCGTTCTCAGATCAGCCATGTTGTATACGACAGCACCTGGGAAAAACTCGTAGCGGATGTCTGTGAAAAGGATGAATCAGTCCATTCATGGGCGAAGAACGATCACTTGGGCTTCAAGGTCCGATACCTGTGGAATGGTTCCTCTCGCAACTTTATACCGGACTATCTCATTCGGCTAAAGAATGGCCAGACATTGGTATTGGAAGTGAAAGGGCAGGATTCAGAGCAGAATCGAGCCAAGCGAGCAGCGATGGATGTCTGGGTTAAAGCGGTGAACGAGCAGGGGGGCTTTGGCTCCTGGTGCTTTGATACGGTGTTTGATCCGAGCTTGGTGAGGGATGTGATTGCTGTCCACTCCAAGCAGCCTGTTTCTGCTTGATATCAGCGAATCAGTGAAAGTGTCATTTTTATTCGGGTGATGGGCGGATTGTTTAGCTGAACTCTCCTCAGGTGGGCGGCAGAGATATGCTCGCCCACCAGTTGAGGTTCACGCCAGAAAATTCATACAAGCGTTAGTTTCGGTGGCTGAGGTTTAGTTCTCATAGGAACGTCTATTTGGCCAATTAGCTGTGAATCCAGTCCTGTTACCTCCTCCAGGAAAGACCTTTTTACTTTGAGCATTTGGGCCAGCTCGTCTATCCCAATCGCATGATTTTCAGATAGAGCCTTTATTGCAGTGGCTAGCAGCTCCGGCGGCTCCTGGTCGATTAAATAATCGTCCTTTTCCCCGCTGCTCTCACCATATTTGCGGAGCGTAATTACACCGGTTTTGTATTGCTGCTCGGTTAAGAGGTCCAACTGCCTTGCTCTGTAAAGAATGGCAGCTTTACTCACCTTCCAGGTCTGCTTGAATTCGCGGATACCAATCCAATTGAGTCGATTTCCTTTGGGGCGTGGGAACAACCTTGCCATCATGGTTCTTGGCAACAGGAAAGCACTGGCAAAACGGTTGGCTTGGCTTTCCGTAGTGCGGTCCCCTGTGACAACGCCCTCATGCATCACTAAATGACCCAACTCATGGGCGATATCAAAGCGTTGCCTGCAGGTATCAGTCTTAGCAGTGTTTCGGACTATCAAAGGTCTCTCGACGGCGACAGATAGAGCGTCGACGTGCTTTGATACTCCCGCAAACGTGGTGACAATGGCGCCCACGTTCTCAGCAAGCCGTGTCATGTTATCGATTGGTCCTAGGCCTAGGTCCCAATGTTTTCTGCATGATTCGGCAATTGCCTCGATATCGTTCACGCTGGCCAGATGGTCGTAGCTGGGGATGTTTATCGCTGGAAGCCTTAAGTAGTCTTCCAGCACATGAATGAGCTCGTTGACCATTTCACCCCTTGCTACTGCTATTTGCCTGATACTGCTCTTAGTAGTCATCAAACTACGGAAATGAAACTGATCCTCATGCAACTGCAATTTCCGGTTTGAAAAGAAACCGATCTCAACATTGAGCGCATCAGCGAGCTCAGCTGAAAGCTCTGGCGTTGGACTGCTTTGTCCCGTTTCCAGTTTGTGTAGGTATTGGCGAGACTTTTCGACCTTTTCCGCCACCTCTTCAAGCGAAAGCCCGCAAAAAATGCGGGCTAACCTCAGGGCGGCTCCTTCGAACTCTGTGGTCATGCTAGCTTACTCACGTTGTCCAGCCCGAGACTCATCAGGGAGTGATTTTTGTGTTTGTATCGACAGCGTCTTTGCCACCCTTTAAATGCACGGCCGCTGGCGGGAGCTGTTTCGATTTTGGCGCAGTATCGCCCACCGAGTAGGGGCTGCTGACACCAGGCTTGTGTTCCCAAAGCGAAACTTTGTCCTGCAGTTCATTAAAGCCTGCGAAGTACACCCTGTCCTCATCCTCTTCCGTCATTGCGCGCTCAATGATAAAGCGCCACATTACTGGGGTAACCATGTCTACAGGGAAGAGGTCATCGGTCCTGTTCTGTTTGAAGAAACCTCGCTTTCTAGGATTTTCCGGGTCGTCTCTGAAAAATCTGAAAGGTACTTTTTTCCCGATGCAGAGCGTGACATCCATTCCAGCATGGCTAACGCTCAGCCAGTCACGCTCCTTACACAGGCCTATGAGGCGATTACGACACCGGCCGAACACTGCTGATTCCTTGGTGTAAGCGTCATCCCACTCCGAACTTAATGCACTCAAAGTTTCATGCCTGAGGTCCAGCAATTCGTTTGCAATATCAGTCAATCGATCATTGGTTAGCTCGGGATAAAACGTCGATGGAAGGGGGAGTGTCATAATCGTCTACCTGGCAGATTCTGTGATTTGTCAACCACTCACATGTTCTGGCAAATTCTCCCTTTTGTCAACCAGCAATCTCGTCTCACATCGATTGATCGATTTTAGGGCTGCAATGCAGCGGGAGATTGAGAATTTTGGCTTAGCTGCCATGGCAGCAGTTCAAGGCCTCGGGTGCCGTTTATGGATTCAGACAAGTCTACGCAATTCTCACGATAGAATACTCCCGTTCATAGCGAAGACCGTCAGCTTGTGAGTGAGATGCGCGAGGGCGGGAATGGGGTCCTTTGAGGTCCATACACAGCCATTGTTTTCACGCCTGCCCAGTTATCGGGATCTGCAGACTTAACTCGGTGCCATTTGATTCGCTCAAGTTAGGGCGAGTGGTGATTATTCATGCTGGCTGGACTTTACCTCTTCTTGGATCAATGTTTTCAGAATTGATCAGCAGGTAGCTCGCTGGTTCTGAGATTTCCGTCGCTCACCCGGTACAACGTAACGGTATAGCCGCTAATTTGTTGGCCCTGGATGTAGAACCGGAACGGTGTATCTGCTTTGTTGTACGCTGTTTCAGGACCAAAGAAGTGCTCCGTGCCATACCAGTTTTGACCTGAGGCATATTTCAGTTGGTAGGTCCCGAGGGGTACCTCGAGATCAACGGTCGTCCCACCGCGCACAAAAACATCGAGGACATTCCTCCCAGTGGATATGTTCTCCAGTCTGACCAGGTAGTTTGCTCCTGAACTTGTCTTGATCTGCAGCGGGGCTTCACCGGATTCGTTTGTGTAGCGGTCAATAGTACCAGTCGCAGGAAGAGGGAGTTTTGGTTCACTGAAAGCGGGCTCGTCTAGAAACTCATTTGCAGACTGAGTACCGGGGCTGGATGTTCCGTTACCAGAGACAGGTTGCTGATAAGTCGTACTCGATGGCGGAGTGGGAGTTGAGGGAGAAGCGTTGTTCGCGGACTTGTAGTAGAGAAAACCGCCTACCACGAGGCCGATTAGAATAAATGGGCTAACGAATTCAACGACAGACCGAAGCAGAGATTTGGCGGATGCCTTAGCGTTGTGTCGTTTTATTTTTTTCTCGAAAGCTTGGCTGGCGGATGTTGGAGTCCAGCTTCCCTTTTCAAAGTCCTGAGACTGCAACCCCTGCCAGTTGTCCCCATGAGTAAGTCCCAGTTTGGCTCTAAGTGCTCCGATGTCGGTTAGAGCGGTATGCACTTGATCATACGTTTGTCTTCGACCTTCGCTGAGCAGCACCTCGGTCGCATCCTCCTTAAGCCTGGCATCGCTGCAGGATTGAACGGCTTTCTGAATCTCCCGAAGCGACGCTTTTGGACTAACTCCGAGCCGACGATAAAGGTCACGCATATTTCACCAGGTAGTCGTAAGCTTCACGAATTCGAACAAACGTCTGGGATGCTGCGGCGACAGATTCCTCGCCTAAAGATGAAAATCGATCCGGATGGTGAATCTGAGCAAGCCTGCGATACGACTTTTTGATCTCTTCTTTACTAGCACCAGGTTCTAACCCGAGCGTGGCGTAGGCTGCGATTGCTCTGCTTGGGTGTCTGGGTTGTTCATGGCGATTGTTGGTGCTATCCGATCCCTTCGACTGACTTGACGAGTCTTGAGCTTTTTCACGGTTTCGCCAATAACTTGCGGAACTGACATCTGATGGAGCGGGGATTTCCCGACCGGTCATATTGATAAACGTTTCATTTAATCTCGCCCGGTCTAAGCCGAGAAGGTCTGCTAGAAATCTGAGGATGTGGTTTTCTGAAGGAAGCAGTAGCCCATCGGCAATGGACATACCGATCGCCATTTCCATGAACAGGTGAGCTTTTTCCCCTTTGAAATGTGATGAAACAATGTCGCAGGCCAAATGAATTGCGGCGAGGTCGTGATTCTCAGCGATGTGAATGAGCTGTTGGATTGAGATTCCATGTTTAGCAGCTGCTGAAATCTCGGAAAGTTGTTTTGCTTCTGTTTTATCAACGTTGCCGTCGCTTGCCGCGATCCATGCAAGTATCAACAGAATTGAGGTTCCGAGCTGATTGTTACTTTTGAGAATCAGCTGCTCGAATTCTGAAAAATTCTGGTCCGTCACTACAGAGACCTCTTACCCATGGCCTGTTCAATCAATCCCATCAGAAGCCGCTTCCGTTCATCAAAGAAGCCATGAAAATCGTCTGCTCGCAGCCTTTCGGTTGGGATGAAGTGCTCGGAAAGTATGGCATCCATCTCATCATTATCTAGTTGGACCTGATCGTGGCTCTGTAGTTTTGCCAGATAAGCCGACGGAGCATCTCCACCAATCATTCGGTTTGCTTTGTACGAAATTGGCGTTTTGTTGATGATTGAGTCGTAAACCTTCGGCTGGATACCCTGGGCCTCACACCAGGCGCGGGGGAAGATGTGATGGATGTCCAGTGCCACCTCTTGAGTATCCAGTTGCTGGATGCGCCCTTTCCAGAAAAAATCGGAGGCGCCCTCTCGGAGTATCAGCACATTGATACCTTTATAGGCGGCGCTGAGTCGACTGCGGAGTGATTCAAGTCGCTCGGGGTCAAACGATGCATCGGTCACTGTTCTGGGAACTTCGGTGTCGTTCTCGATCCAGTTCATCAGCTCTTCAAGATCGACCGCAACTCGAGTTTCTACGGCACCACCATAAAGTTCGCCCAGCACACCCGACCAATACCACCGAGACAGTTTTTTATGGATCTTTGGCTCTCTCCAGCGCTCGCCAAGGAGAGTTAATACTGATGCAAGGGGAACGAGTTGAGTGCCATAGGGAAGTTCTTTCCGGCTGTAGAAACATTCACCGGTCAGAAACTTGGCTGCTTCGATGAAACCGACTTCGACCTCGTCTGCCCATTTCTTATAGGCTGCAAGAGGGAGCTCCAAGACGGAGGCCCGTTTGGCGCTCACAGGCCGAATCTGCTTTCCTTGTTTTCCGTCCGCTATATCCTGGTACTTGCGCTGGCGTGTATGGAGTAGCGTAATTGCCTGCAGAAAATCGGTGCTTTCTACGTCCGCAAGCAACTCCTGAGTGGCTAGGCGCGATTTCCTGGAATCTACTTTGCGCTCGTCCGAGCCGAACCAGTCGTCCCGCAGGTTGTAATTCTCCGCAGCATAACTAGCAGTCATCAGCTCGAATACAGAAAGCTGGACACCGCCGGTATTAACCTTTTCGAAGACAAGACAGACGGCTTCTTTCGATGTTTCTTTTTTCAGCTCGATGATTGGAATCTGATAAGCAACGAAGGCATCGATTACCTTCTTCTTGAACATCAGGAATTGCTCCATGCCATCCCGATTATGTTGAAAGAGCTCTTGAAGCCATTGGGAATCGTCCAGGATCAGGTCGCAGGGGAAGTAAAGCTGTTTGCACTCAAGTTCTCGCGTCGAGAGATCGAGTTCGATGTCCCGTCCGAAATTGGATCGAATCTGTTTTTTCTCATCCACGCTGATGATGGCATCCTCAAGGCGATCCTCGCCCTCAAGCGCCAACTGGATGTCGAAGTAATAGTGTCGCGATATTTTGCTCCCTTTGGCTGTGCGGGTTGCTACCGGGCTGGTAAGTGCAACTGCTTGCGTCAGGCTGGTCAGGCGTTGCTGGCCGTCCAGGATCAAGCGCTCAGGCGAATTCGTGGCTCGGTCGATCGGGACACCCTCAACCCGGCGCACCTGGAACTTAACTTCTCCCCCCGTTTCCATCAGCATGACAGCTCCTACTGGGAAGGATCTGGCGATACTAACCAATAGGCTTTTCACATGATCATCGTCCCATACCCAGCCGCGCTGAAAATCCGGGAGTTGGATTTTACCGTTGGTGATGTCGCGTAGGAGGTCAGGGAGGGAGCGCTTGGTACTGTCGAAGGTTGTCATTCTGCGTCCTTGGGAAAAAAGAATAGCTTGCGGCTTTTATGTAGTGATACTGGACTGTAGTTCTGGGATGTTCAAGCGAGGGTGGTGGGGCATATCTGGCCAACGGGTTGTCCGTTAGCCAGATATGCAATGAGCAGCAATTGCATATTCCGGCCCATCGTGAACACCCATTCCGGACGAACGTGAACACCTATTCTGGTTTAACGTGAACAGTCATTCCGGTCGAAGATGAACGTTTCCCGGTGATTTTCCGGAATCAGTGTT
>Ga0114983_1000264_pt1 | contig 21922 bp, 22 predicted proteins | sample Shrwel_input2_RT_FD_87182 | JGI IMG/M metagenome (GOLD analysis project Ga0114983, IMG submission 87182) | Subsurface microbial communities from deep shales in Ohio, USA - Utica-3 well 1 S input2 RT | ecosystem: Environmental > Aquatic > Deep subsurface > Shale gas/oil reservoir > Produced... | reverse complement strand
CTAGATGCCCCGGCTAAGGCTCCCGCATTGTTGTATTGCAGTTGAGTGGTGGACCCAGCCGGGCCATAAAGCGGATCGCCGTCAGATACCGCCGCCGTCAGTTCAGCCTTGGTGAAGCTGCCCAAGGCAGTAGAATTAGACCCAGCAGAAGCTGTGACCGCCCCTGTAAGTGCAGCCCGTTGTAGTAGTGGCGTTCCATCCACGTAGGTCAGGGAGGCGTCAACCATGCCCCCTACGGCGTCCTGCGCCTGCTCGTCTGTATACTGAGTTACATCTCCAACGTAGAGTATGTCACCATCTGTAACAGCCGTATCAAACTGAGCCTTAGTACCGGTAATGCCTACGATACTGGTCTGGTCGCCCGAGTTGGCTCCACTTAACCCAAGGTCTGTTTTAAGAGTGGCGAGTGTCTGAACTTCAGGCGCACCTACTCCAGCAGTTTTACGATAGACGACCGAAGCCGTCGCCATGTCGGCCTGCTTGGCGAGTGTGACAACCCCGTCATCAATCGTCATTACAGACCCCGACCCGGATACGGTTATGTCACCCTTATCTCCGTCAGTGAGGCCGAGGCCATCATCGCCCGGAGGCCCGGTGGGTCCTTCAGTGTTCTCAATAAATATTTCCCACTTCAAGTCTGTCAAATCAGTCATGAACACCCCCGACGTATGGGGAATTTGGCAGATATAAAGATTACCTCCAGACCTGACAAGATCAAGCTTTAGATAAGAGGTGGCCGTAAGCCAATCACTACGCCACTCAATAGTGCCGCTGAATAGTTTCCCGCCGATAGTGGCGTTCTCCACAGTAACAGAAGAACCCTGAATGCTGTCTGCATTCAAGATACTATTGGAGTCCATGTCTAAGTCTGACAACATATTGTTCGGAGTGCTGCCGTCCCTAGACAGGGTATTCTGAAAAGCGGTATCAAGTTTTGAGAAGGCAGTATTCAACTGGCCTACACTAAATACCGGGGAGGAAATCTGACCTAAACTCGGACCCTTAGCCATTACTTCTTACCAGCCTTCTTGTTTCTAGCGAAGCTTCTATTAGAAGAGGCGCTTCTTACTCTAAGATTTCCGGGTGAGTTGTCGTTGGCATTGGTGTTTTTATGGTCAACATCCTTGCCGTCACCCTTACTAACCTTACCGACCCTCTCCATTTTAGCTCTAGCAGCATTACGGGAAGCACGCTTCTTCTTCTCCTCAGGAGAGGAATGAGAGACCTTGTACTCCCTCTTATAATCTCTGACATAGTTCTTACTACTCGGCACAGTAACCAGCCCTATACTTAGCGTTAAAGTTGTCTACCTCAATAATAGTTTGGTCCGTATCCTTCTCGGATACAGTTGGCAAATCGTTACAAAGGTTAATCCTGTCTGAGGTCCCCGTTGCTACGCAACCGCTCGATAGCATCACCCCTAGTAGTAGTAGTCTCGACATTTTGAATCCTCTCTGCTCTCTTCACTTCTGTCTCTAAGGTCTTGGTCTGTGTCTTCAAAGAGGTGATCCTTCTCCCCATCAGCTTGACGACGAGCACTAACACACCAAAGGCACCAGCCACAAGGAGCCACGTTTGAGACAAGACAAGGTTCAGACATTTATTTACCCACTTCACCCTCTGCACTCCTTTTCAATTTCTCCTCTAGAGTTCTGATAACTCTTCGTAGAACTACGGTAGCCAACATATACCAAGGCAGATACTCTACAGGAACAACCGCCACCAGTTCGGTTAGCTCTAACATAGGAACGATAAACAACAGGAAGTCAAGTAAATAGTTAAGAGTCTTCATTATAGCTTTTCCTCCAATCGCTCAATCTTCTCTTTCAGCACTGCGATATCAATAGTAAGTTGCTGGGTGGTGTAGATATTCCAAGTAAGTAGTCCAATAACAGCGCCAGCCATAAGTCTGTTGATAAGGTCGTCTTTAACTACTTCTGGCATTAATTCAAGAAGAGCTTACGCTCCTCCTCCCTACGTCTGGTCAGACCCTTGAGGACCTCTAATTGCCCGGTAGTTCTATTTCGTTGCTTATTCCACATAAGGAAGGCGTCAGCAGCACCACGATAATCTTGGGCATTTAGTCTTTTTAAGACAGAGGACTTAGAGAAGTTACCCTCACCAATATTGAAGATTAGGCTACCTACCGCGTCATACTGGTTCTGTGTAAGAGGTGTCTTAACCAGTCTGCTTATACAGTCCTCAACCCAACTTAGATCAGAACGAAGAAGGGCTTCTGCTTGGTCCTCAGTAATAACCATACCTTTCTTGGCGGTTTTAGTATGACCATATCCGATAGTCCATTTGTCATTAGGGGTAGGCATGTAAGCCTTAAGGACCAGACCTTCATGTCTCTTAATCGGGTCAATGTTACCGAACTTAGTGGCGGACTTGTTAGTAGCATCTACAGCCTTGGTGCCTTCCTTCTTCCAGTTCATTATTTCTCTCCGATTCTGACTAGAGCTTCAATAAGGGCTTTAACTTGAGGATCAATAGGCTTACCAGATAGAAGCTCCTTAGCCATCTTAACAACTTCCTGAGGAGCACTCTGGGACATCTCGATAAGCTCCTGAACCTCAGGGCTATCGTAGCTGATTACGTTGCCCTTTAGAGCGTCTGTGTTGGCCCTAGAAGCGGCATTAGGCGTGGTGGGTATCCCCTCAGCACCAGTATCCACCTGAAGTTCTACGGGCCTATCCGGGCTTCCTACGACCTCACCTCTAGAACCATTATACTTACTGATCCAGATGTTGGCGAACTCACCGGCAGTCATCTCGGCGTTACCACCATTTAGGTTGATAGCGTCCATACCAACAATATCCACAGCCTTGGCGTCAGGATTGGCTAGAAGTTTGGCTGCCCCACCGGGTCCTTGTTGATGTGCTAGATAGAGTTCCCCACCAGTAGGTGTCCTACCCAGTACTTTAGTAAGGTAAGCCATATTATCTACAGCAAAGGCTACAGCACCTTCAGTAGACTGCACCGGGTCAAGCCTGTCCACCACACCGTAGGCATCGGCGTTAGAGTCAATCTGTTGGAACAAGCCACCAGCACTGCTACTAGAGTTCTGGGCGCTAGGGTTACCACCAGACTCAATCATAGCAAGCTTGTTGAGGTATCCTAATGGCAGGCCAGCCTCAGTCTCGTAGGCCTCAAAATCAATACCCAGTGAAGCTCCGATATCTACTGTACCTTTACCACTATTCCTACCTCTAGCCCTACCACCACTAGAGGTGGCCTTACGGGTGTCGGTTTTAGATTCTGTCTGATTCAAGATACCGATAGACTCTCGGACTTCCTTACCAACATCACCAAGAAGCCCTAGAGCACCAAGCTTCTCATTGAGAGCAGCTAGGTTAAGACCATCAGGTAGCTGGTTCTCAGCGGTCTGCTTATAAGGTCTGTACGGGTCATTCCACTTTTGCTCCGCAAGGGTTCCCTTCTCAGGAACCACAACAAACTGCTTACCATCGAATTGAATAGACACACCAGCAATTAGATTGCTGTTAATAACAGAGATAGTCTGTTGGATATCTGAGTTAAGGAAGTCGGCCATCTCAGCCCTGAACTCAGGGTTAGAAGTAGACAGCCTCTTAATCTCTTCAATGTTGTTACCGATAATAGATTTGAAACTATTACTATCTACTACATTGTAGCCAGACCGTTTAGCGGACTCTTTGAAAGCAGTAAAGAACTCTGGGGTTATGCCCTTGTCGATAATCTGAATAGTGTCGGTAGCGACATCCTTGGCTTCTTTTATAGACAGACCAGCGGCATTAGTAGCAATCTCCTTGGAGGAGAACAGAGTGCCGCCATTAGCTAGGATTTCCTTAAGAGGGCCATAGAGTGTCGGCAAGGCCAGTAGTTCAGCAGCGGATTGCTCTGGTAGGCTCTTGATGATTTCTAGAGTGACTGCCACACCAGCCTCATCCAACTGCATAAAAGCCTTAGACTCAATGATCGCCTGCATAGCGGCAGCACGCTCTTGTGGGCTGTCAATAGACTTACCAACTTCGATAAGACCGTCGATGGAGCCAAAGACTTCTTTATTCCACTCCTCACTAGGAAGGATGTCTTCACCGAAGTTATTGACATAAGCCCCTCTGGCCTGTTTACTAAGAAATGTTTTAGTATCGGCTAGTACAGCGGGTAGGTTATTCATGTCTACAGTATCGTAACGAATACCTAGCAGCTGCTTTAGCTCTTCTGGAACAGAGACACTATTACCATTCATGACATCTTGCACAATAGGGGCCAGCACAGTGGAGACGGTACTATCCACCGTATCTTTAGACACTGGCTTAAGGGCGTCCCACCTCTTAGCGTCCAGTGTGCCAGCAGCCTCTAGTGTGGCAGCTTCTCTCTGGAGCTTCGCTAGTTCAGCATTCTGTTGTGCGTACGTAGTCGCAAACTGAGATAGGTAGGCTTGTTGTTCTTCCGGCTCCATACTAGACGCAGTAGCTACGGCAAGCTGCCCCTCCGGGGTCTCGAAGATTTTCATGGAGGCATCTTCAGCTATAGCCTGAGGGGTGTCGAATACACCAGTACCCTCTAGGTAGGATTTCATCTCGTTAGCAAACTGAGGGTTCTGGAAGATAAACTCTCTAGCCGAACGCTTATCCCAAGAGAAGGCCCCACCCTTGCTGTTTACAAACTCACCAATAGCAACGTCAAACTTATCACCTTCAGTGGGTTTAGGGGCGTTCTTTGCAGACTCGATGAGAGTATCAGCCCCAAAGTTGAACAGACTGGCTAAGGCTCCCATAGCGCTGGGAGTTTGTACTGGTTGGCTATAGGCGACACCAGCCTCTAGTTTAGGTGCGAATACCATTATTCAGAGACTCCTTTAGCAGCTTCTCTTTTCAAGATTTCAATCATTAGTTCTTCATTCATCGTGATAGGACTCTTATCCACGTATCTCTCAAACTGCTGAATTTCATACGGTGTATAGATAGCGTAGACAGTCTCTAAAGCAGAGATAAGCTTACGCTCTCTATCAGTACCAGTACCATTACGCCTACGTTCGTCGTAAAGGTCTTGCCAGATACCTGAAACTCTTTTAGCGATGTCTTGATAGTGGCCTTTATCAGCTTTAGTCATCTCGATATTACGCCACACCTTATTAATCTCACCTAGAGGTACACCAAGAGCAATAGCAACAGCGTCAGCGTCAGTAAGCTTATCACTAATGACATCCCCTCGTCTGGTTTGGTAGATACCATATCGCATAGCCATATAGGCGTTGTAGCCTAGGTTAACAGATTTGATAGACCTAAGAACATCCAAAGCGTCTTCAGCAAGCATATCGGTTCCACCGACCTTCATGTTCCACAAAAGCTTAGAGGTGGACTCTAGGACAGTCTTACCAAAGCTATAGGAGGGGCCGAGAGCAGTCTCCAAAGGACTGTTACCTTGGATATCTTGGATGGTGTTAAACACACCTTCACCCCAAGCAAGTCTACGGCCTAGCTCAGACTCAACACCAGTAGTCCACCTAATAAAGCTATCGACTAGGCCATGTCTTACTTGGTAGTAATCCGCCTCAGAAAGCTCGGTACCATGCTGGAAGTTATACCAATCAAGGTAGTACCCGGCAAATGGTAGGGCAGCAGCACCGTATAGGCCAAGCTGAAAGGTGAGTAGTTTAGCCTTCTGCTTTCCATTAAGGACTCCTTTACCGCCAGCAATACCACTAAGGTACCATTCAGTCATACGCATAGAATACGACATAAACTGCATCATAGGTAGTTGTTCGACGGGGTGCCTTGAAGAAGAGGACATACCATTGGTAAAGATATCGGACTGGTGGGTAACCCATCTTTGGCCGTGTTGGCTTAATAGGTCTGCTTTAGGGCCAAACTTCTGGATATACTCCAACGAGGCTGCTACGTGTGCTGTAATACGAGATAGGGTTTCTCCCTCAGTATACGGAATACGACCAATCTCTCTGACCTTACGGAAGCCTACCTTACCAGCAGAGTCAGAACCTAGGTCTGCGATAGAACCTTGGACGTAACCCTTACCAGACTTCTTCCAAGTTTCAATCATAGTCAGGAATTGTTCTGGGGTAATTCCGAGTACACCGCTAGAGAGCCTTGCCATTACCTCGCTAGGAGCCTTGTGTCCGTTAGCCACAGTAAGTCTGAAGTAGGGGGCTACACTAGCGGCCTGTACACCAACAGTCTTATTCGCCATAGCTACGATGTTAGAGATTTGGGACGCCTGTACGTACAGTTGGTCAATAGCACCTAAACCTAGGTAAGCGTCAAAGACGATGCCCCTAGTGCCTGCTACCGGATCAGCGGAAAGAGAGTCAATCTTATTGGCTGTTTCTTTCCACCCCTTATCCCAAAGCACATTAGCCAGCCCTTCTCTAGCCTTGTGGTAAAAATTGTCAAGACCACGCTGTTTCGCCAGTCTGGAGAGAATCTTCTTACGCTCTAGTTCAAGCTTCTTACCATCTGAGGTTCCGGTATCAATAACCATGTTCCTGAGTTTCTGGCGTACAGGCATGTTACGGATCATAGCTATGTTATCGGCAGGAATAAGGTTCTTTTCCAACGCTGTTCTGAAGAGTCTCATAGTAGCTCTAGTGCTGTAGGCCAATTCAGTCTGGCTGGCTACACTAGACATAAGACTGTGATTGATAGCCTCGAATGGCGCAATAGTGGGGACCTTCTGACCACCGTAGCCCTTAAGAACCTGATCCTTACGGAAGTCCCCCATCTTCAGAGGACCGGGGGATACAGCGATATCTTTAAAGGTGATATCACCAACCATATCGTCTCCTTTTAGGAGAGGTTGCCCATCAGAAACAAACTGAGTGGTCTTACGAAGGTCTACGTTATTTTCAGTGGCCCACTCTACCAGATTCTCGATAGAATGTACGTCAGTATTCCAACCACTATTCCTAGCAATTAGGTCGTTAAGGTCAGAATCATTATGTTTGGTAGTAACAGTTCTAATGTACTCATCAGCATTATGGAATGCTTTAGGGTCTACCTTAGCATGTAGTGCCTTAAGAACTGTGTTAATTTCAGTTTCAGCTTTAAGAGCTTCCTTCTCGGTCTTGGTGACCATAAGGGTTCTAGGCGTACCCTTACGAACTGTACCATCGGCAAGAGCTACTTCAGTCTCCTGCTTAACGATAAAGTTAGTCCTGTTGGGGGCGTACAGACGAGACCCACCAACGTTATACCCCATAACATCGGTGTGCTTTAGTGCTCTAGTTTTAGGAATAGCAGAGGCTACAAGATCATGCAGCTTCCCGTCAAACTCCATAGGCTCAACAAGTCGGTAGAGTTTTCTGTCGGCAGAAAGAGTGTCTGCCGCAACGTAGGCTTTAGTGTCTATATCCCAGACAAGCCGCCCACTCTCAACGTTTGTAATCTTAACGGCACCAACCTCGATACCGTCTTGTGGGATAATAATTTCGATACCACGCTCTACAGCGCGTTTGAAGTGCATGTCTGCTGACAGGAACCAATCAGTGTCGTTCCAAGACAAGACCATACGGTAAAGGTCCTTTTCAGCGTCAGTAGCCTTACGGCCATTAGCCTTTAGAAACATGTCTTCAAAAACAGCCACAGTAGGAGCTTCCCTCATAGAGGCTGAGGAGCCGTCCCTAAGCTCAGAGAAGACTTTCTCTACAGCAGCTTTACCGTCTTTACCAACAATCTTAAGTTGCTTCTCGACATCTCTGCCGATGACCTCTAGAGCCTTAGACCTAGCAAACTCCCCTTGTTTAAGGACAGCATTGTTGCTCCAGTCAGTCTGGCTAAGAGGTGACCCGAAATGGGCGAAGAATCCTTTACCGAGTTCATCAGTATTCAGTGGACTATAAAGAGCTAAGTCATCAATGATATTATTAGGAGTGGCACCTTGGCTGTAGATACCAGTAGGAACGTTGGTGGCCTTACGGACCATAAAGCCAGAGCCATCAGCTACCGGCACGACCTCACCAAGAATCTGGTCAGCATAAATCTGAGCAGCCTTCTGGCTGGTAAACGCCCTACCTTTAGTAGTCCCGTAGAACTCATCTAGGGAGATATTGTCAAACTCGTCCTTAATAAGATCGGAGTCGATATACCTTAGGTTACCACTCTCAGCAGCCCTCTTCTTAGCCTCAACAGTCATCTTGGCTTCAAGAGCGTCAAACAACTCATCATCAATAGACGAGCCAGAGGCTAGGCGGATGTCTAGAGCCTCCTTACGGGCCTGTAGTTCAATCTCTACGTTCTTGACAGCAGCGGACTCTACAGGGCTTCTAGGGCCTGTCCTGCCGACTGTAGAGAGGCTCTCACGCCAATAGGCTGGGTCAATAGCGCCAGCAGGGTTATCCTTCAACACACCCTTCATAAGGGCAGCAGAGGTATCTTCAACGCCTCCTCTAGCCAAGGCAATGAGCTTACCGGCATCTGCCAGAGCACCAGCAGACAGAAGAATGTCTAGGCCAGCAAATGCTTCTTGAGTAGCTAGGGCAGACCCTTTACCTTGGTCTAGGGTAAGGTCAATGAAGTCGCCCATATAGAATCTGTTAGCGTCGGTAAGGAAGCCCATATCGGCGGCTTCGTCTACGATAGCTTGAAACTCTTTGCTTAGAACAGAAGGGTCTTCGTTGGAGTCTAGAAGTTGGATAAACTTATCACTAAGTTCTTTACGTCTAGACACATTGAATGCCGAGACGATGGGAAGGTCAGAGAGCATAGCATCAATGAAGTCACCACCAGCATCCCCAAGGAACAGGTTGCCGCCTGGGATAGCATCCTTAAAATCCCTAGTGAACTGAGTGCTATCTGTCCAGTTAGTGGACGACTCACTGAGTTTATTGTTTAGAATCTCAGCGGCGATAAGGATATTAGAAAGCTTACCCTGAGCGGCACGTCTCGCTGTAGGATTATCGCTTTGCTTGAGGGCTGCGAGAACGGCAGGAGAGACGTATGCCTTGAGGAATGGATTGTCTTCCCTTAGGGTTTCTAGTTCTGCTAGTGCTTGTTCTGGGCTTTTCTCACTAAGAGCCGAGGTCTCAATAACCTCAGTATAGATATCATTTCTCTTCTCAGCAGTAGCGGCCTCTGCCCTAGCTTGGAGAGGACCCATGATACCAGCATCAAGAAAAGCCTGAACTTCAGTAGGATCGCTCTTAGCCACTAGCGGGTACAGAACGCTGGCAGAGTCCTTTACGTACTCAGACCTAAGAAGACCCTTATCCCAAGTTGCGTTATCAACCGGGAGTTTGAAGATAGTGTTTACTGGCTGCTCTTTTTTGGCTTTAAAGATTGACATTAGAATCCTAGTCTAGCCGCATGAGGAGAAGTATACGTAGGAGCCGCCGTGGGAGCCTTACCAGCAGTATCGGCACTGGAACCAAAAGCACTAAACCCACCAGCAGCTTGGAACAGTGAGCCGCCCAGAGAAGCTATAGAACCCCACATCTCCGCCTTTTGTTGGTACTTGCTAATCTGTGCAGAAAGTCCGCTCATCTGGCTAGAGAAACCTAGTCCAGAGCCAAGCTGTGCTCCTAGCGAAGACAGACCACCAGCAAGAGCAGAACCACCAAGAGCGCCCATAGAGGCCCCCGCCGCAATAGCGGCAGCACGGCGTAGTTGAGCCTCTCTGATGGCCTGTCTGTTACTACGTTGGGTAGACAGGTCCTGTTGCTTCTGAGCAGCCTTAGCAGCCTTCTTTTGGGCGTTGTAAGCCATAACAGTGCCGCCTACTGTGGCTACGGCACCAATAACTGCGACTACTGGACCCATTAGAGTTCTCCGTAAAAGTAAACATTCATGTTATCAGCGAATCCCTTTAATTTGAAGCCCAACATCTTCAAGAGCTTCTGTATCTTCTGGTTGTCTGGGTCAACTGCCGCAAAGATACCCGCGTACCCAGCAGTCTTAAAAAACTCGTACCAATCCTCTAACCTAAACTTCATATCTAAAAACACACCCTTGTCCATCTTGTCGATATTTGGTAGGTGCAAGATAACAAAACTTTCGTTGTATTCTAGACGGATAGAGTAGTCCTTGGTATCTATAGCTGTAAAGGATTTAGAAGCGGGCATTTGCACCAATAAGCACAGAGTACCCAAGTAGGATAAAGTTCTTCCCCTCTTCAGCTTCAAATCTAAGACGAACAGACCTACCGCTACCCCTTACTTTAAGTCGAGTAGTTACAACTGATTTGTTCTGACCTGTGTCAGAAAGATCGGAAGCGTTAGCAACTGGGGTTGGCTTAGGTAGGTAAGCTTGTTGTCTTGTAGATGAGTAATCCTTGAAGTCCCAATACGCCTCTAGGAATAGGCCGGAGGGGTTTATAGGCTCTAGCGCATACGTGTAGCCCTCTTCAGTAGACCTCAGGTATACAGTCACATAAGGTGTAGACTTCTTTAACAGTAGGTCGCCTCCAAAGTCGTAGCCAGCTTCTACAAAACTATCGTAGTTTTCGGTAGTCCAGTCTAAGAAAGTCTTGGCAGAAAAAGCAGATACAGTTAGAAATCCAGCACTATAGGTCAGGACACCCAGTTGAGTGCTGGCTCCCCTAATCCTATCAAATCCTGTTACCCAGACAGTGCTACTTGAGCTGTCAACTACATCGTCTCCAAGCTCGTCTACCACAGTGTCTTCGAACTCTTCACTACCGTAAGCATCGAAGAAGAAAAGACCCATAGCGTACGTAGTGGAGTCTCCTAGTTTCCAAGGGTAGAAGGCCTGTAGTGGAATATCAAGAACTATAATTCTGGTTCGTTTATTTAGGGCTGCCTCGCCGTTCTCTGGGTAGAGCCAGAAGATTTGTTTGTTCACTCTGTCGTAGGAGGCGACAACTCTTTCCTTAGCTGTGGTATCAATATTGTCCCAAAAGCTTTGTATAGTTTGAATAGATAGATTTTGTTCCACAGGAAACCCGGAGGTCTCATCGTAAGCGAAGGTGTGAACACCGTACTTAGACCACCAGAACGGAACACCTTCTGCCGCCACAAAGCTAGATGCCGTATAGATACCCACGTTTGACACCTTAGCCACGTAGTAGCTTGTAGCTGTAAAGGAGTTATCTGCCCCAGAGATAACCCAGACCCCATTTTCTGCAAAGATATAGAGATACTGGTTGTGGGTATAGAGCTTTTTAATTCCGTAGGCTTCTGGGATGTGAATTACACCGCCATCAGTGTCCAGAAGGTCACTGTAGTATTCTGCTACAGGATCGTTCTGTTGGAAACACTCACCGATAACTGTGCAACTAGAGCTTTCTTTAATGCTCTCGATAATACGGCTATACAGGACTTTACCACTATTCTCATTAGAGCTAAGTCCCGCGTAGAATACTCTGGAGGCATACGTTGCTACAGCAGAGAATCTAGAAGTCTCAGTTTCAGTTGGAATGCCAGTCATACCTGAGACGGTGTTACGGTCTTTATCAAAGAAGTCGAGAACAAAGTGGCCGTTACCAATCAGGCTTGAACCTGAGTATACCTTTTCCCACTCAGAAAGACTGAAATCCCCAGAGGAGTTTTTACCACTATACCAAGGATGGGTCAGCGGAGGCCAAGCAGTTCTACTAGAATTGTATGTTTGCAACGCATCGAAACCACCGCCTGAAGGAGCCGTGATACCAGACCACCTATCGACAGTGGTGCCGTTGTTGCCTACCCAACCGGAGTTTAATGTGTCATATTTACGGATAGCCGTGACACTTGCATTGGGAATCTTATCTGTAAGATCACAGATATCTGACATCCAATCAAAGTCTCTAATCCTGAAATTGATTTGAGTCTCTGATATAACCAAACCATCGTAAGATAGGTAGATGGTATTAATAGCCTCACTGGCAACGACAAGTGACGCAGAGATACTGGTAAGCTGGGCGGCCACCAAACCAGCGTCTTTGCCAGCAATTTGATAGGCGGATAGGTCTACAGACAAGCCTGTGTACTTATCGCTATAGGGTGCTTGCCCACTATTAAAGAAGTAAAGAGTACTACCGGCCTGAACGACCATAAAGTTCAGACCCGGAACTCCACCGGGGTTAGCCCACTCACCAACAGAGAAGACCTTATCCGGGTCTACTGCAAAAGACGACAGAGAATAGCCATCCTCAAACTCCAAACCAAGCCTACGTGATCTGGAGCCATCTCTAGACAGCACACAGTTAAGCTCATCAATAGAGGCGCCTTCAGGAAATGTGAGCTCCCCAGCCTCTGTGATAAGACCTTTGATAAGGTTATTAACCGTTCTCTGGTTTAGGTTCTGCATCTTTTCTCTTCTGGCGCTCTACGTGGAGTCTATCAGATTTAACAGCGAAAGATTCTTTAGAGTTCTTGACGTGATCTACTACAGCTTTGATACCTGACTCTAACGATGTGAACTTTCCAGACAGAACTGCTGGTACAACTCCTTTAGTAGTCCTAACACTGAAAAACATAGCCGACCTAGGTTTACCGACAACGAACTCAGCCTTTTGCTTTTCAGAACTAACCTTAGCCAACTGAGCCTCTAGATTAACGTCTACCGTATAGGTTTCTTCGATTGTCTCTTCTAGTTTTAAATCGGTCACTCTGGATTCCATTCTTTAGTCTTCTACTAGCTTGTTCAATTTTAGGGTCACTACCAGATTTAAAGATACTGAAACAAACCGACTTAGCTTCTGCTAATAGATAGGGGAAGGCTACTTCAGTAAGGTCCGGTACGAAGGCGTCAGACACAGTAAACGTTGGGTACTTGGTGCCCCAGCATCTGGTCTTACTCTCTTGCAGGGTGGAGTCAACAGCACTGTCGTAACTATCGCATACAACGTAGTGGTTATCAAAGGAGGTGTAGTACCGAGGGTCTTTGCTGTTTCTAGCGGTAAGAGTGATGCCACTGGTAGGGTCAATAAATGAGATTACATCAGCTTCATCAGCATTGGGGAGGCCGTCTAGAAATTTGATGGGGTCCTTCCAATAGACTTCCTTCCCATTATACTCGAACAGTCGAATCTCTTTAACGTTCTCTGGGTACTCAAGAAGTACCGGTAGGTCTACATCGGATAGTGCTGTAAGTTTTAATAGCCGATCGTGTTCTGGGGTATCTCTAGCAGCAACAATGTTGAAGTAGGTATCTCTGAATACTGAGGCTATCTGTTGCGCCTCTTCAGTGTCAAAGATGCTATTAACCGGCTCAGAGTCCATATCAGAGAGGACACTCTGAACCATAGACAACAGGGTTCTCTTCATTATTACGAACCTTGAATGTACACAGTTACAAAAAGTTTAGCCGTACCAGACGAAGCGCCATCAGTTTGAACAAGTACTCGACTGTTGCTAGCCACGGTGTTGTTGGACACTGGCTCTAGGGTGTCGATATCACCGGCAGCAGAGCCTGAGTAGGCTACGGTAAGAGTGCCCATAGACGCACCGGCAGAGTTTGAAACAGTAATGGTAGAGTCAGCGCCTGTTAGAGCGCCTGCAAGCACCGTTACAACCTTAGTGACTGTTCCGGCATAGGGGGTAGCCAGATACACGGAAGAGGCTGTAGAAACGTCATCTATGACCGCTGTAAGGGTATACGGAGGGACTACCCATGAACCGCTACCAAGGCCGTCCGATAGGTAGGTCTTACCTGAGGCAGCAGCAGCTACACCTTTAGGTTCGTGAAGATCAGTTCCAGTAAGTGCTGAGTGGGCGGGCATGTTATCTCCTAAGGGTGTGGGAGCCACCGTTAAGCAGCCCCCTTAGTTAGGTTAGACCTTGATGTACTCGATGTACAGCTTACCAACACCAGCGGTGAAGGCTGCGGTAGCGTAGATAGCACCAATGTAGGCGTTCTCTGCGACATACCCACCAGTGGTCAGATGAGCGCCGTCACAGCGCACAGTCTCACCAATAGCATCAATGGCGGTCAAAGCGACCGTTGCATCAATACCATCTGCGTCGATAGCAGTACCGGCAGAGTTGTAGGTACCAATGGTCAGCGTAGCCGAACCACCGGAAGTACCTGCCGTAGTCATCACAAGATCAGCGCGCTTGATAAGCGAGCCAGCAGGGATGTAGGGGTTGTTAAGGTCGATGTTCGAACTCCCGAAGGAAGTGCCGAGAGCAGTCAGGGTGATATCCATTACGAGCACTTGGCTCATACCGGAAGCAGAGACACCCTGCGCTTTTTCAGCGGCCATATCAAGGCCGGTAAGAACACGGAGACCGTCAGCGTTAGTGTAAGACATCTAGTTGTCCTCCTATTACACGTTAGTCTTAGTAACGATACTGACCATGTTCTCAGGGCGGTACAGCTTGACGCCATAACGAGCCGTAGTAACATATTCATCACGTTGCTTGTTCTTGTTGTACTCGAAGTCAACCTTAGGGGCTTGACGCCATGCACCAACAAAGGGCATCACGTTAGAAGCTGCCGAGAAGAACAGGTTGGCTTTACCATTAACGGTAGAGAAGTCTACGTTAGCATCAGCCGCAGTGGGCAGAGCACCGTCAGTGACATCCTTAAGGTAGTTCGACGTGTAAACGTCAAAGCCGTAGATGTTCTTAACAAACTTCATACCAGTCGCAATACCACTCGAAACGATGCCTTCCCAACGGGGATTATCGGCAACCGAAACAAGGTTCGACAGGGTGTTAATGGTGTACTCTGCCGAGGGATCGACAATGGCAATCAGATTGGTATCTGGCACATTGGCTTTCTTGAGGGCATAGCGAGCACGAGCGAAGTCGGATACCGTAATCACAGCACCAGAACCACCACCAGCCCAACGGTGCTCAATCGAGTCGATAGAGTTGTTGGAGTTAGCGGAGATACCAGCTTCAGCAGCGGCAAGGGTCGTGGCTTCAAAGTGGGCCATGATCGCGCGTTCCTGTTCGGGAACAAATGCGGCCTCAAGCTGTGCAGCATAGAAGGCATCTTGCTTTGCTTTATTGGTGATGTACGAAGCACTCGACAGGTACTCAGTGATGGTGAATTGGAACTCACCAGTATCCATCGGGCGGAACAGAACGTCCGTATCTTCTTCGTAGTTGTCAACTTGCAGTTGGCCGATAGACGGGATCGTAAACGTGTCACCATCCGGGAAGCCGTCAAGCATTTTGACATAGCGTTGAGCCATCATCTCATCGCGCAGGATTTCTTTGAGTTCCGAGGACCAAAGTTCCGAGCGAGTAAGTTGACTCATATTTCCAGTAGTCATACCACTCATTTAAGTTTCTCCTTAATTTCCAAAGCGGTCGCCAAGGCGCATCTTATCTTTTAGCATTTGTTGTTGCGTCTTGGGGTCAAAGTAAAGTTGCTTGTTAGTTCTACGAAGATTCTGGTAGTATTCCCAGTTCTTCTCCGCAGGATTCGAATAGGCGGCTGAAGACGTATTGATCGTACCAGAAACCAGAGGTTTATACTCTTGGGCAGGTTCTCCAATCAACGTCATGAAGGCGGTAGGGGACTCAGCGGCAAGACTGGATAGTCTTTCTAGGCTCATCCCAAGTTCTTGGGCCTTCTTCTCAACGTAAGCTTTAGCCTCTGTCCCGTACTTCTCTTGTAGCTTTTCTTGCACAAGCCTCGTATTCTGGGTGGAGGTGCTGGCCTGTTCTCGTTGAGTCAGCGTCTGTTCGACTAGGCGTTTGATTACATCTTCACTAAGTTCCGGCTTGGTGTCGCTCGGTTTAGTCTCCCCGTCTTTCGGTGCAAGGTTTGCATTGGGGTCTTGCCGCCTGCCTTGCAATTCGGTTAGGAGCTTTTTAGCGTACTCTTCCTTACTCAGTTCGGTACGAAGTTCTTCTACTTGACGTTGAAGTTCACCGATAAAGTTATCCGACTCTAGTTTGGATTTAGCGAGTACTTGAGGGTCCTTGAACGCCTCACCCTTCACCTCCACAATCTTAGCCAGCCAGTCTACTTGGGTTTGAGTCTGTTGGGGTTGATTGCCGTCTTGACCCTTGGTTTGGTCCTCAAAAAGCATTTTAGTCCTTCTCTATGGTTACGAGCTTTAGGATATCTTGCAGTACTGAGTTGTACTCATTTACTGCAATCTGTTTGTACTCCCATCCGGGGGAGTAGTCTCGGACCGATTCTTTTTTAAGGAAGTCGGTCTCTAAGATTTCTTTTAGTGCGTTAAGGGCTGGAATAAACCTACGAGTCTCTTCTCTGGTGAAGCCAGCCTTAGACCATCTGGAGTCCATTACAACCCATTATCTGCTGCGATCTGCATTTGCTGCATAGCATCTGCTTCATGATCTTGAGCCGCCATCTGAGTTTCCATCTGCTCAGTTACTGCGATATTCTCACCGAAGAGGTCCGGTTCGTTCAACTCTTCTGCAAGAATCTGGGCAAACTTCTTACCGGACAGGTGGGCAGCTACACTAGGATCAGTTGCTTTAAGCTGCCATAGGGTACTCAAGCTTTGTACTCTACGAGCCTTCTCTGCGAAGTGGCGAGCACCCATAGGAACAATCTTACCATTACCGGAGATGTCTTCTTTCTTGATCTGACGGAAGACGGTAACGCCTGAGTTAGGATCGACAATCTCGATATTATCAATCATGTCTAGATTACGGGTAGAGAGTTCGAGCATAGCGTTAAGGGCTGGCTCAAGGAAGACCCTCTCGAAGTGGGCAGCCTTATGTTCAAAGATTCGTGAGGCGGAGTTCTGGAGTTGCTGCACCTCAAAGGCGGTCTTCTCTCCGGGGGTACGAATACCCATAGCTTGTCTAGGAGCACCAGCCATCTCTTCCATCTTATCTTCTAGAGTTCTGATCTGGAAGTCTGCTTGTAGTGCTGTAGCGTCTGGTACGAGGTAAGACACATCACCTTCTTCACCGACATAGATTCTAGAGCCGGGAGAAAAGTCGTAGTCGTCAACCTCACCTTTGATCTTCTGGATGGGGTAGGCAATCTGATCAAACACGTCTGCTTTAAGGTTCTCTAGGTGGTCGATGCGGTATTGCATACCAACAAGATTGTCTAGAGGCCCCATAGCGTAAAGATTGTCAGGGCGCTCTCTCCAGCCAGCCATAAAGATTGGAGACTTACCAGACCACATAGGTTGCTCTACATTCTCTAGGATGTAGGCCCTATCGACAACAGTAATGATTCTATCTCTAAGTAGAAGAGAGTTGCTGTAGTCGTAGATATCTCCGTAGAAGGTTAGAATCTCGACATAGTTAGAATCATAGTAGTTCTTGATGTCTGTGAAACCATCAGCGGTATAGGCATTACCTTTAGAGACATCAGCGTCACCACCCTTAACGGCATTACGGGCGTAGATCATTTTGTCGAAGACGGCTTGGTAGGCGGTATTACCAGTGTCATCAATAAACTTCTTCACCTCACCAAGAGTCATAATAGACTTGACAATCTTAGGGGTCTTGTCGAAGGACGCCGCCGTAGGGTTGAAGCAGATATCATAGGGGCTGATACGAACCAGCTTAGGGCCTACGTAATCAAGAACCTGAGTCCCATCCTTCTTTTTACGGAACGTCTTCTCAAACTCTACCGTAGCAAAGCAGTTACCATAGATGATATAGTCTTGGACTAGCTTGGAAGCGACAGTGGTGAAGTTGGACTGACGAATCTTATTGTCCATATAGGACTGGATGATATCCCTCTTGAGCTTGGTTCCAGACTCTTTATCCAGAGCTTCCCACTTCATCCATTTGTTCTGCGGGAACAGGGTGGCCATGTAGTTGGCGTGGAGGTTATCGCTGATCTGGGTAAGCTTAGGGGTGGTAGTCGTATTAGACCACGGCAGCAAGGCGTTACCAGTCGTCTTGGTAGACGTGGCGTAAAGGTAGTTACGTAGTTCTTTCTTCTGTTCAATCCAGCTAGAACGGAAGCTATTCCATTCCATCCACTTGTTAGAAACCTCGGAAGCCAAGATGTCTGCGTGGATAATGCTTTCGATGTCTAGGACAGTACCTGCCATTAAGCCGCTTGACCTCTGAATCTGAACTGGGTCCAATCAATGGAGGACTTACGTTCTGAGTTTATGTTTCTTGTTGGTTTTACTGAGATGTCGATAGAATTACTAAAGGCATCAATGATATCGTCATGGGCTGGATTACGGCTAGAGAGTTCTTCCTCTAGTGTTTGGCACTCACCACCTTTGTAGTGCCAGATGTTACCCATATCGTAGCGAGGTTCGAGAATAGCTAGGATACGCTCTGCTTTACTCTTGGCTTGCGGTCTGTGCTCATCAATGGAGATAGCCAAACCATTATCCCTGATCATCTCTTTTAGTTGTCGAACAATGACGGCTTGAGCGACCGTAACTTCTGCTCTAAGTTTTCTAAATCCCCACTTATTCGATAGTTGGAGTAGGTGGTCGAAATATTCACTAATACGATCAGTACGAAAACGATCAATGTCCAAGACGTAAATTTGGTTCTCACTGTCTATACCCGTCACAACAATGGCGGTGTAGTCAGCCTTCTTGGACAGACTGAAAGCGAAGTCCACCGCAGCGAAGACGTTTAGACGTTTACCACGGAAGTACCAATAGCCGTTCTCTTGACTTAGAAACTTTCTTTCATAATACTGAAACTTATCTCTAGTAACTGGTACGTTATCTGGGTCAGAGGGGTCGTTGTAGTACTGTGCTCTGAACTGTCCACGATCAAGGTACTGGCCACGCTTCTTGGCTAGAATCTTCTGGTCGAAGCCAAACCACTTACCATCTTTACGCTGTTGCTTGGGCCAGAGAAACTCTCCGGTACCATCGCCTCTAGACTCTACAGCCTTCTCGTAGACCTCGTAGATTGACTCTGAACCGACAAGGTCACCCTCACTATCGTAGCTGTCTTGAGTCATTGACATTAGTTCAGAGTAAAGATCGGCAGGGTGGTATCTGGTACCCACAACCCACTCACGGGCGTTAGCGCCTTCAATAGACGAGAGCAGGGAGTACTGGCTCTTAACCTTGTCTCTACCTTCTCGGGAGTAGGCGTTCTCGTAGATCACCACGTCATCCATAACAGCGATGTCACAGTGCATACCAGTAATCGTAGTGGTTAGACCTGCGGTGAAGATAGAGGGGTCTCTGACCTTCTCACTCTCACGCTTAGGGTGGTCTACCATAATTTCAGACACAGACCACTTCTTACGCTTGCCTTCGTCTGGGTGGACCATCTCGGGCCAGTAGCGACGATAGATATCAGAAGTCATCAGGGACTTCATGAATGAGAGTTGCTTCTCTGCAAGGTTCGCTGTAGCTGAGATATACAAGACTCTTAGGGTAGGGTCTTTGGTTAGTTCCCAGACAACACGGTAGGCTACCAGACGGGACTTCTGGTGGTCACGGGGGAAGAGTAGTAGTTGGTGGGTGGAAGCGTCTTCTCTGGTCCACCACTTGGTTACCTCTTCGTGGCAGGCACCCAGTACTTGCTCAGGAGCGATAAGCTTGATGAAGAACAGAAGATCAGCTTCTGCTGCTTCTCTTACTTCCTGAACAAGAGTTCTATTAGTTAAGGACGCCATCTTCTCTCAGACGTTTAATATCAGATTGAATGGTAGACTCATTGAATGCGATGTCAGCAGAGTCGGATACCATCTTCTTGTTACGCTTACGTTCCATAGCATTACCAGTCTTCCAAGGCTCCTCGATCAGGTACTTGGCGGCAGTAAAGCTGGACTTACCATTGTTCTTGACTTCTTCAATAATAGCTTTGAAGGCTGCTTGCTTACGCTTGGTGGCCGCAAGGAATCTCCACTCTTCGGCGTGTTTCTTAAAGAACACGGACTCTGTGAGGTTCTGCCAGAAGAACAGGTCTCCGAATACTTCCTCAGCAAAGGTGACCTCAGATGGGTCGTCTACAGCATGGGTCATGTAAAGTTTGAATAGACAAATCTTACCGTCCTTACCGTTCTTGTCTACAGTCAAGAGGGCGTCGGGGTTGTACTCACAGAAGACTTCCCGAAGGAGCATGTTGTTTCTGGAGTTGTAAAGGTCTTTGTAGGTAAGGATAGACAAAGGACATGGTTCTCCCAATAATTCATCAATACAGTAATTCTAACACAAGTGAGGCTTATTGTCAAGTTAAATCGACAAGACCTTGTAAAATATTTATATTGACTAGACAAGAAATCTCTGTTACCCTAAGATACTATAAGGTAGTACTTAAGGCTACTCTTCTATAGTAATATAATATTATAGGTATATACCTTAAGGTAGGCCCTATGGTAGCTTACGAAGTAATAAGAGGTATTAATCTACGTAGTACATAGGGAGATAGCTCATAGAGTTCCTTAAGGGAATACTTAGAAGGAATACTATGACGGGCCGAGGGTTCCTCAAACCATGGTAATTTCTGTGAGATAATTTTAAGGGGTATTTCCTATGAACCAGACGTACCCCCACACCCCCTTGGTGGCCCTCCAAGAGACTTCCCCTGTGCAATGCTATGTGCTATGCTCATAAGCTTCTGCTTATACGCGATAATATTGCTCTCTATAACTAAAGTTTATGCCTCTATACCTTTGGTTTATGTGGTATTGCCGCAAGTAAGCACCTGCTTATACATAAACTATTGGTATATGTGACATTATTACAACATAAGCACTCGCTTATTTCCTACTCTTTTAGTATGTTAATCACCATTACATTTCATACTTGAAACATTTTGTTACTTTACTTATCCCTGTGCCCTGTGTTACGCGCGCCCGTTCTTTCTTTCTTTCTTTCTTCGCGTAAGTGATCACGTATTGTTACAGTCTTGAAATAATATGTTACTTGCAATGCCTGTCTGCATGACCTATCTCTTGTTCATGGCGAAAGGGACAGGGTTCCGGCACTCGCTAAACCATAAGGCAACCAGCGCCTAGCTGGTCCTGACAGGGGGTAGCCTGCAAGTCTAAGGGTCCGGCAGTACGTCCTGCCTATCCTGTCACCAAGACAAGGTGACTACTCATAAGACTGCGATTGCTATGGTGTCGTGCCATGGCGGCCGTAAATGATAGGTTAAGCGCAAGCCCTGCCTATGCAGTCGAGTTAGCTATTGAACGCTAGGAAACTAGGCGTCTAGGCTATGACTTGCTGTCCCTTGAATGGGCTATTGTCTGTTGTCCTAACGCCCAAGCCTTAGCTAGTAAGTAGCTAGATATATTAGTGTCTTAATCAAAGGACATTATTAGTCTAGCTAAGAGGTATCTTATGCCTTCCAAGAAACAGCGTAACGCCTTGAACGCCAGTGTTGCGGCAAGGTTTCCCAAAGGCACTAACAAGGGTGATCCCTTGGCCGGTGTCTTGACGTATGGCAACAGCTATGGGTCTATCAACAGTCTTAGCTTTAGCTCTGTTAGCAAGGCTAAGGGAATGAAACTCTTTTCCCTCAAATAAAAGGAAACTACCATCATGAAATATACTGGCAATATGTCCTTTGAGGACATTGAAAAGGCTATCCCTATGCTTGCCAAGCGCGGGGCAGGGTTCCGCAAGGACATTCAATCCCTGATCCTGTCGATTGCTCGCCAATGGCTTGCCTCTGGTAACGTGGCACAGGCGGCAAAGCTTATGACCCGAATCACGAATGAGGTCGAAGGCTACTATGCCCAAGCCCTTGTCAACTACTCGCAAGCCTTGCTTGGATTTGCTTGGGATACCAAGGCCAAGGCTTTCACCTACACTGAAACCAAGTTGACTGCCGATATGGTCAAGGCGATTAGCAAGGAACCCTTCTGGGAATTTTCCCCGCCTGCCGAACCCAAGGCAACCGACTTCACTGGCCTGCTCTATGCCTTGCTGAACAAGAACGCCAAGGCGCAGGCAGAGGATACCATCAAGAAGAAGGAAGCCAAGGGTATTCACGACAAAGTTATTCCTGTCGGTGTGGTCCGCCAGATCAAGGAATTGCTGGCCAAGGAAGGGATCAGCGAAGCTACCGAATAAGCCTAACAAGGATTGTATCTAACAAGAGGCTGGCTTAGTGCTGGCCTCTTTCCTATGCAATCAAGAGAGGTAAGAT
>Ga0114983_1000263_pt1 | contig 21941 bp, 20 predicted proteins | sample Shrwel_input2_RT_FD_87182 | JGI IMG/M metagenome (GOLD analysis project Ga0114983, IMG submission 87182) | Subsurface microbial communities from deep shales in Ohio, USA - Utica-3 well 1 S input2 RT | ecosystem: Environmental > Aquatic > Deep subsurface > Shale gas/oil reservoir > Produced... | reverse complement strand
GAATGGGTCGGCCGGCTGTGGCAGGAAAAGCCGCCGAAGTATTCGCGCGCGCTGCTCGAAACGCTGGCGCTGATCGTCTACCGCCAGCCGCCGGCGACTTCGCGCAGCTCGCTGGCGGTGCCGGAAAAGCGCGCATCGACCAACGCCAGTGCTTCGCGCAGCTCGCGCTTGCCGAGGTTGAACTCGGAGCCGACGAAACGCACCAGCTGTTCCATCGACAGCGGGCCGTCGGAGGCCAGCAGCAGCGCTTCGATGATCAGGCTGATCGCCGCGAGATCGACCGCTGGCGCGGGGTTCGCGTCCGCTTCGGCGATAGGCTTGTCCTGCAGGTCTTCTTCCACTTGATTCGATTCCTTCAATTCGCGCACCACGAGTGCGTCAGTATCCCAGCAAAGCCTGCCGGTTCGCGTCGCGCCACCATTCAAAGAACGGCACCAGCACCACCAGCAGCACGATCGCCGCGCCCCACAGGCTGCCGATCGCCAGGAACCACGCCGCGCCCGCCCAGCCGAACTGCATGGCCAGCACGCTGAGAATGTCGAGCGGATCGCGGTTGCGCTTCGCGGACGCCACCTGCACGAACGAGCGCCGGGTCACCGGGTAAGGCCGCGCCACCTCGATCGCGCAGGCGCAAAAGCCCGCGCCGAAGCCACAGACCAGACAGACGAGGCCGGTCCACGGGTCCTGCACGGCGGCCCAGATCGCCGCCAGCAGCATCATCGCCAGCACCGGCGCCAGCGCCGCCACGCACTTGCAGGCGATCAGCAGGCTGCGCGGTTGCGGAGCGCTGCCCAGCAGGGCCGGCGATTCTTCGGCACTGATCATCAGGTTCGAAACATACTGGCTGAGCTGGGCCGCGAAGAACGTGGTGGCGGCAACCGCCGCGGCCAGCCGGTACTCGCCGCGAAACAGGTTGCCGTAGAAAAACGCGACGATCAGCAGCGGCTGCGCTGCCAGCGCAATGGCCAGACGGGCATCGCGCAGGATGGTTCGCCACTCCTTCAACATCAGCACGCGGAACAGGCGGGTATCGAAATGCAGCGAAGCACCGGTCGCCTGCGCCTTCGGCGTGGCCTGCTCCGGGGACTGCACCGCGAGCAGCACCACCGGCGCGGCAAAGCGCGCCGCCGCAATCAACGACAGACCGGCCAGCAGCAGCAGGATCAGCAGCGCTTCGGCATCACCGGTCAGCGCCAGCGCTGGCAGGCGCAGCAGGCCGGCCCAGTTGCCGAGGCCGGCACCAGACAACGCCAGCGGATCCGCCGCTTGCGCGGTTTCGGCATCCTCGCGGCCGACCAGGCTGCCCAGCACGAACAGCAGCGGCACGCCGGCCTGCAGCAGCTGCAGCACCCGGCGTGCGCGAACCAGCCCGAACAGCCGTACCGTCAGGGTCATCAGGGCCAGCGCGATGGCCACCGTCAGCGCCGCCATCATCACCGTGACCGGATAGGCCAGCAGGAACACTGGCCGGCCGAGCAGCGCACCCATGTTGGCGACCGGCGTCACCAGCAGGATCGAGATTGCCCAGGTGCCAGCGACCAGCGACAGCACCCGCATCGCCATGATCCGGCGGAATGGCAGCGGGCTGGTCAGATGCAGCGTCAGTTCACGGCCCGCCAGGATCAACCGGAAGGTGGCGAGCAGTGCCGCCATCAGCATGAAGAATTCGAGGCTCAGCAACAGCACGCCGGACAGCTCCAGCAGCTTGTCGACCGGCATCGGCTTGCGGATCTTGAACATCGTCCACAGCACCATGCCGGCGCCGCCATGCAGCAGCACGATGAACAGCGCGTAGAGGCCAAGCGCCCACAGGCGGTTCTTGCCGAAGCCGAACGTGCGGATGGTCACGCGCAAGTCCTGCCAGACCAGCCACGGCAGGCTGCCGGGCGGCAGTCTCATGCGCTTGTTTCCGGACCAGTGGCCGACAGGAACAGCTCTTCAAGCGTCGAATCATCGGCGCCATAGCGGGCACGCAGTTCATCGAGCGTGCCTTCGGCAATCAGCCGGCCGCTGCGGATCAGGCCGATCCGCGACGCCATGCGCTCGGCCACTTCGAGGATGTGCGTGGTGAACAGCACGGTCAGGCCGTCGCGGACCAGCTGGCTCAGGAAGTCCTTTACGCGCCGGGCCGCCGCGACATCGAGACCGGTCAAGGGCTCGTCGAGGATCAGCAGCGCCGGGTCGTGGATCAAGGCACCAGCCAGGGTCAGCTTCTGCTGCATGCCGCGGGACAGGTTCTCGCAGTAGTTGCCGCGCGCGTCCCACAGGTCCAGCCAGCGCAGCAGTTCCTCGCCCTTCTTCTCCGCCACCCGGCCGTCGACACCCCAGAGCCCGGCCACGAACTCCAGGTACTCGGTGCAGCGCAGCTTGCCGTACAGCAGCGGCTCGTCCGGCAGGAAGGCCAGCCGCTGCTTGGCCGCGATCGGCTGCTTCACCAGGTCATGGCCGAGCACCTCGATGCTGCCGCTATCCGGCTGCAGCAGGCCGGCGATCATCCTCAGCGTGGTGGTCTTGCCCGCGCCGTTGGCACCGAGCAGCGCATAGAACTCGCCGCGCTCGATACGCATGTCGAGGCCGTCGACCGCCTGCTTGCCATCGAAGGTCCGCGCGACGCCGCGTAGCTGCAGCGCAGCGGTCATGCGTCTTCCGCGAGCGCGGGCTCGGCGGAACCCGCCGCCGCGATCGTCACCGGCATGAACGGTCCGGCCTGGGTGATCTCCAGCATCGACGACTTGGCCAGTTCAAGGATCGCCAGCAGGCAGACCACGACACCGGCCCGGCCTTCGGCAAGGTCGATCAGATCGACGAAGCGGATCGGGCCGTTGCGCACCCGGTCGAGCACCGAGCTCATGCGCTCGCGCACCGACAGCGGCTCACGGGCAATGGTGTGGCGAGTGAATAGCTCGGCTCTGAGCAGCACCTCGCGGAACGCCAGCATCAGCTCGCGAACGCCGGGCGGTGGCGGCGGACGGGCTTCGACGACCTTGTCCGGCCGTGCCTGCACGACGGCGATCTCGCGGCCGACGCGCGGCAGTGCATCGAGATTCTCGGCAGCGGTCTTGAAGCGCTCGTACTCCTGCAGCCGGCGCACCAGTTCCATGCGCGGATCGCCGCCGGTCTCGTCGTCATGCGCTGGCGGCTTGGGCAGCAGGATCCGCGACTTGATCTCGGCCAGCCAGGCCGCCATCACCAGGTACTCGGCCGCCAGCTCCAGGCGCAGTTCGCGCATCAGCCGGATGTACTCCATGTACTGCTGGGTGATCTTCAGCACCGGGATATCGAGGATGTCCAGGTTCTGCTTGCGGATCAGGTACAGCAGCAGGTCGAGCGGGCCTTCGAAGGTTTCGAGGAAAACCTCCAGCGCATCCGGCGGGATGTACAGATCGCTCGGCAACTGCGACAGCCGCTCGCCGTTGACCAGCGGTACGCGGGTCTCTGCGGCAGCAGGCGCTTCGTCCGCCGCAGCCTCGGCCGGGAACAGGTCCGGCTCGCTCACGCCGGGATCAGCCCCAGCGCTTCGTGGACGCGTGCCAGCGTGGCGTTGGCGCGAACACTGGCGCGCTCGGCACCGTCCTTCAGCACGGCACGCAGGCCATCGCGGTCTTCGCGCAACTCGGCGTACTTCGCCTGCACCGGCTTCAAACAGTCGACCACGGCATCGGCGACCGCGCCCTTGAACGCGCCGTACTGCTTGCCCTCGAATTCGACTTCGAGCGCGGCGACGGTCTTGCCGGTGGTCGCGGCGAGGATCGACAGCAGGTTCGACACGCCCGGCTTGGCGGCGATGTCGAAACGCACCACGCCGTCCATGTCGGTGACCGCACGCTTGATCTTGCGGACGATCACGTCCGGCGAGTCGAGCAGGTACAGCGCATTGGTTTCGGCATCGTCGGACTTCGACATCTTTCCGGTCGGGTCCTGCAGACCCATGATCCGCGCGCCGACCGGCGGGATCATCGGCTCCGGCACCGTGAAGACTGGCCCATAGATGTTGTTGAAGCGGTTGGCGATGTCGCGGGTCAGTTCCAGATGCTGCTTCTGGTCGTCGCCGACCGGCACCTGGGCTGCGTCATACAGCAGGATGTCGGCCGCCATCAGTACCGGGTAGCCGAACAGGCCGGCGTTGATGTTGTCGGCATGCTTGGCACTCTTGTCCTTGAACTGCGTCATCCGCCCCAGTTCGCCGAACTGCGTGTAGCAGTTCAGGATCCAGCCGAGCTGCGAATGCGCCGGCACATGGCTCTGCACGAACAACACGTTGTCTTTCGGATCGAGCCCGCAGGCGATGTACAGCGCCAGGAACTCGTAGCAGCGTTCACGCAGCACCGCCGGGTCCTGGCGCACGGTGATCGCGTGCAGGTCAACCAGCATGTAGTGGCAGTCGTAGCTTGCCGACAGCGGCAGCCAGTTCTTGATCGCGCCGAGGTAGTTGCCAAGCGTGAGACGGCCGGACGGCTGGATGCCGGACAGGACGGTGGGGCGCGGGTTCGCGGTCATCGGTCGGGAAACGGGAGGGTTCAGAAGAGGGTGACGATCATCGAGATCAGGCCGAGCATCAGGCTGATCAGCGGGGTCATGATCGCGCCGAGCACGCCGACAAACGCCAGCAGCAGGATGATCGGAAAGGTGTACGGCTGCAGGCTTTCGAGCTGCTGTGCAGGCTTCGGCGGCAGCGTCACCAGCAGCATCCGGCCGACGTCGAACGGCGGCAGCGGCAACAGGTTCAGCACCAGGAAGCTCAGGTTGAAGCTGATGCCGAGCTGCGCCATCAGATGCACGCCAAGGCCCACGCCTTCGCTGGCGCCGTAAGTGAACTTGAAGACGAAGGCCCAGGCCAGCGCCATCCCGAAATTGGCGCCCAGACCGGCCGCTGCGACCTTGATCGCCCCGCCCTTCGGGTCACGGAAATTGCGCTCGGCGATCGGCACGAACTTCGGCCAGCCGATCAGCAGACCGCCAAGGCCAGCCTGACTCAGCGCGATGAACACGCCGGGCAGCACCAGCGTGCCGATCGGATCGACATGCTTCAACGGGTTCAGGCTGATGCGGTCGTACTGCTTGCCGGTCGTGTCGCCAAGCATCAGGGCGACGCGGCCACGGGCAATTTCACGAACGGTGAGGGCCAGCACCAGCGGCAGCAGCGAAACGGCCAGCCGCTGAAAGAGATCGAGAGAGTCCATCGGCCGATTATACCGGTCGGCTCCCGGCCAACCGCCGCTCAGTCTGCCGCCAGCCCCAGCATCGAGACATCGCCCTTGCCCTGGCGCAGCAGCACCGGCGCTGCGCCGGTCAGGTCGAGCACGGTGGTCGGTTCGGTGCCGCAGTTGCCGGCGTCGAGCACCAGATCGACCGAGCGTTCGAGCCGGGCGCGGTCGTCATCGAGATCGTTGAGCGGCTGATCCTCGTCCGGCCATTGCAGCGTGCAGCTCAGCAGCGGCTCGCCGATCAGCTCCAGCAGCGCCGAAGTCACCTTGTGCTGCGGCACGCGGATGCCGATGGTCTTGCGCTTTTCATGCTGGACGCGGCGCGGCAGTTCCTTGGTCGCTTCGAGCACGAAGGTATACGGACCCGGCGTCAGCTGCTTGAGCAGCCGGAACTGCCAGTTGTCGACGCGTGCGTACGTGGCGATCTCGGACAGGTCGCGACACACCAGCGTGAACTGATGATGGCGATCGAATTCGCGCAGGCCGCGAATGCGTTCGGCGGCATCGCGGTCGCCAAGCCGGCAACCGAAGGCGTAGCAGGAGTCGGTCGGGTAAGCGATCACCGCGCCCTGGCGGACGCGGTCGGCAGCCCGCTGCAGCCAGCGGCGCTGAGGATCGACGGGGTGCAGCTCAAGCCATTCGGATGCCATGCCGGCATTGTCCCACGCCTGTGTTGCAAGGCGACGCCCGGCCCGATGACGCGGCAGACCGCGTGGCTATAATCCGGCCCAATCGCGGTTGTCCGACCGCTGCCTGAGTGTCTGCCGCAGCCATGAATGCCGTGCTTGATCTGATTCCCGCCATCCTGTTCTTTGCGGCGTACAAGCTGTACGACCTGTTCACGGCGACCGCGGTGCTGGTCGTGGCGCTGCTGGTGATGGTGCTGCTGACCTGGGTACGCACCCGCAAGCTGCCGAAGCTGCAGCTGGCCACGGCGCTGGTCGCGACCGTGCTCGGCGGCATGACGCTGTGGTTCCGCGATCCGACCTTCATCCTGTTCAAACCGACGGCGATCTACGGCGCGTTCGCAATCGCCCTGCTCGGCAGCCACGTGATCGGCGACAAGGTGCTGATGCAACGCATCCCGCAGAAAGCGCTGGCGATGCCCGATGCCATGTGGCGGCGCATCAATCTGGCCTGGGCGCTGTTTTTCGTGTTCTGCGCCGTGCTCAATGTCTACGTGGCGCTGAACTTCAGCGAAGCGGTCTGGGTGAAGGTCAAGGTGTTCGGCTTCACCGCGCTGATGTTCGTGTTCATGCTCGCGCATATCCCGTTCATTTCCCGCTACCTCGTCGATCCCGCCACCGATGCCGCTCCGCGTTGACAACATCCGCCAGACGCTCGAAGCCGTCCTGGCCCCGACCCGCCTCGACATCGAGGATGACAGCCATCGCCATGCCGGCCATGCCGGCGCCAAGGGCGGTGGCCACTACCGGGTCTATGTGGTGTCCGCCAAGTTCAGCGGCCGCACGCTGATCGCCCGGCACCGCATGATCTACGAAGCGTTGGCCGAGCAGATGAAGGGCGATATCCACGCACTGTCGATTGTCGCCAAGGCGCCAGAAGAAGCGGCGGAGTAGCCGTCGGGCCTGTCTCAAGACAGTCGGCTCACGCGAAGGCGCGACGACAGCAAGCGCCCCTCGTTTCAAAACTTCGTTATGCTGTTCTTCGCGTCTTTGCGCCTTTGCGTGAGACCGCTTCGGCAAGACTGCTAGCCGCCAATCAACGCCCGCAGCGCATCGAGATCGAGCACCGGCACGCCGAGCTTTTCGGCTTTCGCCAGCTTCGAACCCGCCGCTTCGCCAGCCAGCAGGTAATCGGTTTTCGCCGACACGCTGCCGGTGCACTTGCCGCCATGCGCTTCGATCAAGGCCGAGGCTTCGTCACGGCTCATGCCGGGCAGCGTTCCGGTAATGACGAAGGTCTTGCCGGTCAGCACCCCTTCGGCCGCAGCTTTCGGAGCCGGCCAGTGGATGCCGGCGCCGCCTTCGTCGACCGAGCGCACCAGCTGCGCGATCACATCGCGGTTGCGCGGTTCGGCAAAAAAGTGGGCGATCGACGCTGCGACGGTCGGGCCGACATCCGGTACCGCCTGCAGCCGCGGGAAGCGTTCCTTCTTCTTTTCGGCGTGCTCGGTCGCAAGATCCGCTTCGGCAGCAGCGAGCAGCGCGTCGAGTGTGCCGAAGGCTTGCGCCAGATCGCGCGCCGTGGTTTCGCCGACCACCGGAATGCCAAGCGAGAACAGGAAGCGTCCAAACGTCGTGGCGCGGCTGGCCGCGATCGCGTTGACCAGGTTCTGCGCCGATTTCTCGCCCATCCGTTCGAGCGCGGCGAGCTTCGAAACATCGAGCTTCAGGTAGATGTCGGCCGGTGTGCGCACCTCAAGCTCGTCGATCACCAGCGCCAGCAGCTTGTCGCCGAGCCCGTCGATGTCGATCGCCTTGCGAGACACGAAGTGGATCAGCGCACCGTGCAGCTGCGCGCGGCACGACAGGCCGTTGGTACAGCGGGCAATCGCTTCGCCTTCTTCACGGGCAATCGCACCACCGCAGACCGGACAGGCCGGTGGCAGCTCGACGACGCGGGCATCTGCCGGGCGCTGCGCAAGCACCACTTCCTTGACCTCGGGAATCACGTCGCCAGCGCGCCGTACGACCACGGTGTCGCCGATGCGAACGTCCTTGCGCTGCACCTCATCCATGTTGTGCAGCGTGGCGTTGCTGACATTGGCGCCGCCGACGAACACTGGCCTGAGCCTTGCCACCGGCGTGACCGCACCGGTCCGGCCGATCTGGAACTCGACGTTTTCCAGCACCGTCACCGCTTCCTCGGCCGGGAACTTGTAGGCCACCGCCCAGCGTGGCTCGCGCGACACCGTGCCGAGTTCCTCGCGGCCAGCAAGGTCGTCGAGCTTGAACACGACACCGTCGATGTCGAACGGCAGGCTGGCGCGCTTGGCGCCAATCGCCTCGAAATAGCGCTGGCAGCCGTCGGCGCCCTGCACTGCTTCGATCAGCTCGGAAACCGGAAAACCCCAGCGCTTCAGCTGTTCAAGCATGTCGCGATGACGCGGTGGCGGCGTCAAGCCTTCGGAGATACCGACGGCGTAGGCGTAGAACGCCAGCGGACGCTTCGCGGTGATCACCGATTCCAGCTGACGCAGGCTGCCGGCCGCGGCATTGCGCGGATTGACCGGCGGCTTTTCGCCCTTCGCCTCGGCATCCGCAACCATCTTGCGGAAGCCGGCCAGTGGCAGGTAGACCTCGCCGCGCACTTCGACCAGCGGCGGCACGTCACCATGCAGGCGCAGCGGCAGGCTGCGGATGGTGCGCAGATTGGCGGTGATGTCCTCGCCGGTTTCGCCATCGCCGCGCGTCGCGCCCTGCACGAAAACACCGTGCTGGTAGATCAGCGATACGGCGAGGCCATCGAGCTTCGGCTCGGCGATGTAGTCCACGGCGCCCTTCAGCAGCATTTCGCGCACGCGGCGATCGAAGTCATGCAGCGCGGCTTCGTCATCAGCCTTGCGCAGGCTCAGCATCGGCTGGCGATGGCGCACCGCAGCGAAGGCTGGCGACGGTGCGCCGCCAACGCGCTGGGTCGGCGAATCGGGCGTCTTCAGTTCCGGGTATTCAGCTTCCAGCCGCTGCAGTTCGCTGAACAGCCGGTCGTACTCGGCATCCGGAATCTCCGGATCATCGAGCACGTAATAGCGATGGTTCGCCCGCTCCAGTTGCCGCCGCAGATCGGCGGCGCGCTCGGCCGCCGAAGACATCTCAGGCGGGGAGATGCTGGCGGGCCCAGGACTCGATGTCCTGCTGCAGTTCCCGCGCGCTGGTCGGCGTGAATGGCTGCTTCTTGGCGTCGTAGACCTCGGCACCCAGCGCCACGGCAAGCTTGTCGGCGGTCGCGATCATGTCGCGGATCGCATCGGCCGCACGCACCGGGCCGGGCAGCACCATGAACAAGGTCAGGCCGGGCGTCTGGAAATCCGGGGCCATCGCCGGATCGAGGTGTCCGGGCTTCAGCAGGCTGGCGACGCTGAACACGATCTCGTTGCGCGTTATCCGGTGATAGATCTGCCGCGCGCCAAACGTGAGGCGCTGCCCGTTCAACGCGGCATGCAGCTCGTCGCCGGCAATCGGCTGCCCGGTCGGCTGGGCGATCAGCAATGACACGATCTTCTGGACCTGCGGCTTGCTGTCGACGGCAGGCGCAGCAGCAGAAGCAACAGGCGGCTTGGCGGTGCTGACCGGCTTCGGGATCGCCTCCGGGTTCAGCGTCGGCCCGCGCGCCGGAACCGGTTGCGCAGAGACCGGGTCCGGACTGTCGATCAGCTGCTCGAAGCGCGGCTCGACCTTGCGCGGCTTGCCGACGCCAAACTCGTCGAACTGCTGGCCTTCGGCGCCGAAGATGTCGAGCTGGCGCGCACGCGGCGTCGATTCCGGCACCTCGTCAAGGCTCATCGCCTTGCGATCACGGCGCGACAGAACGTACACCGCAAGCACTGCGATGACCGCGAAAATCAGCAACGCCCACTGCAATGGACTCATCGTTTCGCCTTAGCCCCTGAAATCTTCTCGATTGGTCTGTCCGCTACCCCGACGCTCAAGTCGTCCGGGATTCCGCTGCCTCTTCCGCCGTGCCAACCATGGCCACGGCCTGCTGCACGTCGACGCTGACCAGGCGGGAAACACCTGGCTCCTGCATCGTCACGCCATGAAGGTGCTCGGCCAGCTCCATCGTGATCTTGTTGTGCGTGATGATAATGAATTGAACGCCCTGCGACATTTCCCTGACCACCTCGCAGAAGCGGCCGACGTTGGCGTCGTCGAGCGGCGCGTCGACTTCGTCCATCAGGCAGAACGGCGCCGGGTTGAGCTGGAACAGGGCCAGCAGCAGCGCCACTGCCGTCATCGCCTTTTCGCCACCCGACAGCAGCTGGATCGTTGAATTGCGCTTGCCCGGCGGCCGGGCCATGACCTTGACGCCGCGGTTCAGCACCGTGGCCGTTTCGCCTTCTGGCGCATCGCCGGTCAGTTCCAGATAGGCCTCGCCGCCGCCGAACAACTGCGGAAAGCGTGCCTTGAAGATGTCGTTGACCTGATCGAACGTGGTCTTGAAGCGGTCGGTGGTTTCGCGATCGAGCTGCGCCATCGCATCTTCGAGCGTGGTCAATGCAGCGCTGACATCGGCATGCTGTGTGTCGATGTAGGCAGCACGCTCGCGCCCTTCCTCCAGTTCCTGGATCGCGGCGAGATTGATCGCGCCCAGGCGGTCGATACGCCGGCCGATCGCTGCCAGCTTTTCTTCCCACAATTCGATCGGCAGGTTGCCGTTGGCGTCCGGAGTCAGATACTCGGCCAGCTCTTCGCGGCTGAATCCGGTTTCGCTGAACTGCGTCTCCGCCACTTCGCGGCGCGCGCGCAGATTCTCGAACTCCAGACGCGCGGACTGCAGCCGCTCCTGTGCCGCTTCCTTGCGCGACTCGGTGGCGCGCAACGCGCGAATGTTTTCGTTCTGGGCGGCTTCGGCTGCGGTCAGCTGTTCGCGCGACGTCCGCAAGCGTTCACGAGCCGTGCCGACCGCGGTCCGCGCCGCCTCGACCTCGGCGGTCTTGGCGACGATCGGCGCATCCAGCTCTTCGCCGGCGACGCGCCGTGTCTCAAGAGCGTCGACCAGCGCCTCGCGCTGTTCGGCCAGCGAATGCAGCGCCTGGTTTGCCGCCGCCAGCGCACTGTTCTGGCTGGCCAGCTGGACCTGCGCCTGATTGCGTTGCTGGCTGGCCTGCGCCTGAGCCGAGCGCGCCTGGTTGAGCAGGTCGCGACTGGCGGCCAGCAGGCGGCTGCGCTCGGCGCGCTCCTGACGCAGACGCTCGGCGCTGTCTTCGAGATCGCCAAGCCGCGCACGCGCCTCGTCAAGCTCTTCCGCTTGCTGCTGGCGTTGTGCCGCCAGCGCCTCGAGTTCCTGGCTCAGGCTGCGAATGCGGGTTTCGGTCTGCTCCAGCCGGACCGCTTGCGCCTGCCGATGCGCAAGCCGCTGACCGTGACGACTGCGGGTCTGGTCGAAACGTGCGGCGACGGCACGGCGCTCGTTATCGAGCTGCACACGACGGGTGTTCATCTCGGTCAGCCGCTGCTCGCCGTCGCGAACCTTGACGGTCAGCTCCTCGACCGAGGCCTTCAACTGCTTCAGCAGCAGACCGCGGGCAATGACGCCGCTGTGTTGGGGATCGAGCTTCGGGTAGCGGATCCACGCGCGACCACGCCAGACGCCGTCGGCGGTGATCACCGATTCCCCGGCCGGAAGGCTCATCGCGATGCGTGCCGCTTCGTCGGCCGATGCCGCGGCGTGCACGCCGGACAACCAGTCGATCACGGCCGCCGGACCGGTGACGCGCGCAGCGAGCGTGCCGGACTGCCCTGCACTGCCCAGCTCGGCATGCAGCACGGTAGCGCCGGACTTCGGGCCAGCGGGGCTCTGCGCCGACAGCCAGTCGGGCAGCAATGGCGCCTGCAGCAGGCCGCTCAAGACATGCTCGACCGCCGCTTCCCAGCCGGCTTCGACCTGCAGCGCCGAATTCAGCCGCGGCAGGTTTGCCCAGCCATTGCTGCGCAACCAGTGGCCGAGGTCGGCGTCGTCCTCGCGCAAGGCCGCCTGCTGCAGCGTTTCCAGCGAGGCCTGACGCCCACGCGCGCTCTGCAGGGCCTGACGCGCTTCGTGCAATCCGGATTCGACCGCGTTCCGCTGCTCGCGCGCAGCCTGCAGCTCGGCATCGACGTCCTGCAGTCGCGATTGCGCCTCGGCAAGCTCCTCGTCGAGGGTGGCCAGTTCAATGTCGACTTCGTTCAGCGAATCGCGAATCGGTGCCGAATCGAGTGCGGCGCGTTCGCCAGTGACTCGACGCAGGCGCTCTTCCAGCTGCTGCAGTCCGCGCTCCTGACTCTGCACGCGCACCCGCTCGCCTTCGGCCGCCAGCATCGGCGCCTGCGAGCGCTGCGAGAACTCCTCCCAGCGGCTCTGCTGTTCCGCCACCTGCGCTTCCGACGCGGCCAGTGACTCCTGCTGTTCCTGCTCGCGCGCCTCCGCTTCGCTGGCGCGCGCTTGCGCGGCCGCGGCGGCCTGCGTCAGCGATTGGTGCCGGAGCTGCTCCTGATCACGCCGCCGCGTCAGCTCGAACAGCTGCGCTTCCAGCTGTTCGAGTTCGCGGACGCGCAGGTTCTTCAATTCCCGAGCGTGCGCCAGATTCTGCTCGTGACGGGCCAGCGTGCTTTCGGTTTCGAACACCTGCGCCTGTTCGGTGTTCAGGGCGCTGCCGGCCTCGCGCACCCGGAGGTCGGCAGCGTCGCGCGCCGACTCGGCCGAGACCACGGCGGCGCGCGCCACGTCGAGCGCTTCATCAAGTGCTGCGATCGACGCTTCCTGGGCCGAGCCTTGGGATTCGAGCGCACGCAGCCGCAGCAGCAGCACTTCCGCTTTCAGCTGGCGCTCTTCTTCCTTGAATTGCTTGTACTTTTCAGCGTTCGCCGCCTGCTTCGCCAGCACCTCCAGCCGAGCCCGAAGTTCGCCTTGCAGGTCATTGAGACGACTCAGGTTTTCCCGCGTCTGCTTGATGCGCGACTCGGTTTCCCGGCGGCGCTCCTTGTACTTGGAGATGCCGGCCGCTTCCTCGAGCAGCTGGCGCAGCTCCTCCGGCTTGGCCTCGACCATCCGCGAAACCATGCCCTGCTCGATGATCGCGTACTGGTTCTTGCCGCCAAGGCCGGTGCCGAGAAACAGATCGGTGACATCACGCTTCAGGCACTTGGTGCCGTTGAGGTAGTACTGGCTGCCGCCGTCGCGCGTCAGTTCGCGCTTCACCGCCAGTTCGGCATAGGCAGCGAATGGCCCGGTGACCTGGAAATCGCTGTTGTCGAAGGTCAGTTCGACGCTGGCACGTCCAGCCGGCTTGCGGCTGCGCGAACCATTGAAGATCACGTCCTCGGAATCGGCGCCGCGAAGGTTCTTGATGCTGGCCTCGCCCAGCACCCAGCGCACGGCATCGATCAGGTTCGACTTTCCGCAGCCGTTCGGGCCGACCACCGATGTCAGACGTGATGGCAGCGGCAAGCTGGTCGGGTCGACGAACGACTTGAACCCGGCGAGTTTGATTCCGGATAAACGCATTGACGAAGGATTTCGGAGAAATGGACAGGGCAACCGCCCGTCGCTCGGGCGCCGCAGTTTAAGGGATGGCGCCGGATCGCAGGCCGCCGCCGCGATTCGGGCCGTCGGCGTTGGTCGTCATTTGCGACAATATCGCCGTCAATCTCTCAACCACACCCACAAGCATGTCCACCAAGCCATCGAAAGCGCTGGAAAACTTTCCCAATCCGAACCCGGGTCGTGATTTCCTGATCCGCATGCGGATGCCGGAGTTCACGTGCCTGTGCCCGAAAACCGGCCAGCCGGACTTCGCGACGCTATACCTCGAGTACATCCCCGAAGCGCTGTGCGTCGAACTCAAGTCGCTGAAGCTGTATCTCTGGAGCTATCGCGACGAAGGCGCGTTCCACGAAGCCGTGACCAATCGCATCCTCGATGATCTGGTGGCGGTCACGCAGCCGCGCTTCATGCGCCTGACGGCTGACTGGTATGTGCGCGGTGGCGTCTACACCCATGTGACGGTAGAACATCGTGCACCGGGCTGGCAGCCGGCCTTTGCCGAAACGGTGCAGTTGCCGCCGGCGATGTGGCAGGGCTTCCAGGGACACTGAAGCGCGGCCCGGGCCCCGTGCGCGAAGCACGGGGCTTTTGCTCAATCGATCGGGTCAAGCCGATCGTCGTGCGGCGTCAGGAAGATCGGCGGCCAAGTGTCTTCAACTGCATCCATCAGCCGCTCGAAGGCATCCGGGAAAATCGGTTCGAGCGTGCCGACACGCTCGTAGGTCGCCCGATTCGGCCATTGTGCATAGGCCATCCAGGTGCCTTGCTCGGAGCGATGCAGACGTGAGCCAAGCGCGCCGCGTTGCGCTTTCAGCGCATCGCTCATGTCCGTCCACGCTGTCACGAACTGCCGGATCTTGCCCGGCTTGACCTGCCATTGGTACAGCACGGCAAAACCGACTTTCATCGTCGAGCGAATGGTTGAAGTGCAAGGACGGAGGGATCAGATGTCGAGTCGCTGCTGGAGTCGGTGACAATGACAACGCCCGCAGTGTACTGAACGAATCTCGCCATTGGACAACCCTCCTGCTCAACCCGTGCGCGCCGCCTACCGCGGTCGCTTCGCGCCGACGCCGTCGGGGCCACTGCATCTCGGCTCGCTGATTACGGCCCTCGCCAGCTTTCTGGCGGCTCGCCACGCCGGCGGAACCTGGCTGGTTCGAATCGATGATATCGACGGCCCGCGTTGTCGGCCCGAGCACGCAGCAACCATCCTCAGGCAGCTTGATCTGCATGGCCTGCACTGGGATGAGTCGGTGCGCTATCAGTCGCAGCATGAAGATGCGTATCAGGCCGCCTTCGAGCGACTGCGCGAACAGCAGCTTTGCTATCGCTGCACCTGCACCCGAGCTCGGCTTGCAGAGCTATCCGTTGCAGGTATCGATGGACCGGTTTACCCGGGCATCTGCCGGGACGCGATGCACCTTCAGATGGACACCGCGTGGCGACTTCGCTTGCCGGCAGGACGGATTGCCCTGGACGACCAGATCCAGGGACGGATCGAGCGTGATTGCACATCCGATATCGGCGACTTCGTCGTGCGTCGCGCCGACGGCCGGTACGGCTACCAACTGGCCAGCGTGGTCGACGAGCAACAGCAGGGCATCACCGATCTGGTGCGCGGCGCTGACCTGATCGGCTCAAGCCTGCGCCAGAAACACCTGATGCAGCATTTCGGATATGCCGTGCCACGATTCCTGCACATTCCGGTATTGCTCGACAGCAGCGGCAACAAGCTCAGCAAGCAGAACCACGCTGCGCCGATCAGCACGGAACATGCGGCACAGAACCTGATCCGTGCCCTGAACCTGCTCGGTCAGGCGCCGTTTGCTGCCGACTGGCATGGCCGCATCGACGAGATCCTGGCGCGCGCGGTTCGCGACTGGAATCCTGCGCAGATCCCGAGGCAACTCAATCTGAGAGCCTGAGCTTCCCAGCTGTGTCTGCGCAGCTGGTGGGATCTGAATCACTGCAATGGTGCTGTGCACCAAGGTCTGGCATTCTTGGCGCACCGCAACAAAGTGATCCGCATGAACGATATTCGCGTCATCAAGAAGTATCCGAATCGCCGCCTGTACGACACCAACGTGAGCCGGTACATCACGCTGGAAGAAGTGCGGCAATTGGTGCTCAGCAATGTCCGATTCAGGGTCGAAGACAAACGCACCAAGGAAGACATCACCCGCAGCATTCTTTTGCAGGTGATTTCCGAGCAGGAAGAGGGCGGCAACCCGATCTTCAGTTCCGAGCTTCTGACCCACATCATCCGGTTCTATGGCGACCCGATGCAGCCGAGCATCAGCCGTTATCTGGAAATGTCGCTACAACTGTTCCTGCAGCAGCAAACGCATTTCAGTGAGCAGTTGAAGGAATTGCTGGGTCAGGCCCAGCAACCGGTGCAACGCCTGAAGGACCTGGCCGAGCGTCAGGTTCCGATTTGGCGCACCGTTCGTAAGGAATTCCTCAAGAATCTGTCGCGCGCGAAGGCCGTAACCGTGGGGCGCGAGAAAAACGGCACGGAACTTGATGTCTGAACTGTGGCCGGGAGCACTCATTGCCGGGCGCTTGCTGCAGATTCGAATGAAAAGCATCAAGAGGGCGCGGCATCGTTATCGCTCACCACGACACGAACTCGTCACGCGTTGACATCCAGCGAACAAGTGTTCATACTGCACTGCAGCAAAAACTGAACAAACAAAAAGCGCAGCCGATAACTAATCTAATCTGCGCTTTCAGCGTCTCCTCCAGAAAGGCCTCGCGCCTTTCTCGCACCTTGCCCCCTGCATCAGGGGGTTTTTTTTGCGTGTCGTTTTTATCGTTGGTTTATTTTGACCACACGCGAAGCCTGTACGAACAAACAGGCGATTACAAGCAAGATCGAGGGTTACTCCTCATGGGCTGACCGACGGCGCCACGCGCGCCGGTCAGCCCGGCGACATCAAGCGACGTCGACGGCCTTCATCGACAGGCGAATGCGGCCCTGCTTGTCGATTTCGAGAACCTTGACGCGAACCGTCTGGCCTTCGCTGAGTTCTTCGGACACGTTCTCGACGCGCTTCTCGGAAATCTGCGAAATGTGCACGAGGCCATCCTTGCCCGGCAGGATGGTCACGAAAGCGCCAAAGTCCATCAGCTTGGCAACCTTGCCTTCGTACACTTCACCGACCTGCACTTCCCGAGTCAGCGCTTCGATGCGAGCAATCGCGGCCTTCGCGGCATCGCCATCGATGGCAGCAATACGGATCGTGCCATCGTCGTCGATGTCGATCGAGGTGCCCGTCTCTTCGGTGATCGAGCGAATGGTGACGCCGCCCTTGCCGATGATGTCGCGGATCTTGTCGGGGTGAATCTTGATCGTCGTGATGCGCGGCGCGAATTCCGACATCTCGGCTCGCGGCTTGGCGATCGTCGCCGTCATCGATTCGAGGATATGCAGGCGGCCCGCACGCGCCTGTTCGAGCGCCTGCTTCATGATCTCGCCGGTGATACCGGTGATCTTGATGTCCATCTGCAGCGCCGTTACGCCCGAGGTCGTACCGATGACCTTGAAATCCATGTCGCCAAGGTGATCTTCGTCGCCGAGGATGTCGGTCAGCACCGCCCAGCGGTCGCCGTCCTTGATCAGGCCCATCGCGACACCGGCGACCGGCGCCTTGATCGGCACACCAGCATCCATCAGCGCAAGGCTGGCGGCGCAGGCAGATGCCATCGACGATGAACCGTTCGATTCGGTCACTTCGGCGACGACGCGAACGACGTACGGGAAGTCCTTGACCAGATCCGGCATCACGGCGGCGACGCCGCGCTTGGCCAGACGGCCATGGCCGATTTCGCGGCGCTTCGGCGCGTTCAGTCGGCCGGTTTCGCCGACGCAGTACGGCGGGAAGTTGTAGTGCAGCATGAACTGGTCGCGCGACTCGCCCTGCAGGTTCTCGATCAGCTGAGCGTCCTTGCCGGTGCCGAGCGTGACCACACCGATGACCTGGGTTTCGCCGCGCGTGAACACCGACGAACCGTGGGTGCGCGGCAGAATGCCGACGCCCATGTCGAGGCGGCGCACGGTCTTGTTGTCGCGGCCGTCGATGCGCGGTGCGCCCGACAGGATGCGATCACGGACCACGGCGTATTCGAGATCGCCGAACGCAGTCTTGACCTTGGCGGCTTCGAACTTCGGCGCTTCGCCGGCAGCCAGTGCGGCGACAGCGGCATCACGGACGGCGCGAACGGCGTCCTGACGGGCCTTCTTGTCGGTGATGGCATAGGCGGCCGTGACATCGCCGGTGTAGGCAGCCAGCGCGGCGGTCAGATCGGCGTTGGCAGCAGCAGCGGTCCACTCCGAACGCGGCTTGCCGGCTTCGGCCACCAGCTCGTTGATCGTCTTGATCGCGGCCTGCATCTGCTCATGGCCATACAGCACGGCGCCAAGCATCACGTCTTCAGAGAGCTGCTGGGCTTCCGACTCGACCATCAGCACGGCATCGGCAGTGCCGGCGACGACGAGGTCGAGCTTCGATTCCTCAAGCTGCTTGTGCGTCGGGTTCAGCACGTAGGCGCCGTCGATGTAGCCGACGCGCGCGGCACCGATCGGGCCCTGGAACGGAACACCGGCCAGCGACATCGCGCAGGACGCGCCGAGCAGTGCCGGGATATCGCCGTCGATCTGCGGATTCGACGAGACAACCATCGCAACGACCTGAATCTCGTTGTAATAGCCTTCCGGGAACAGAGGACGCATCGGCCGGTCGATCAGGCGCGAGGTCAGCGTTTCCTTTTCGGTCGGACGACCTTCGCGCTTGAAGAAACCGCCGGGGATACGGCCACCCGCGTAGGTGCGCTCCATGTAATCAACGGTCAGCGGGAAGAAGTCCTGACCTTCCTTGGCTTCCTTCTTCGCCACGACCGACACCAGAACGACGGTCTGGTCGACGGTGACGAGGACCGCTGCAGTCGCCTGACGGGCGATGGCACCGGTTTCGAAAGTGACGGTGTGGGCACCGTACTGGAATGATTTCTTGATGGGCGCTACGGGATAGACCATGTCTGGCTCTGTCGAACTCGGGAAGGGAACAGCGAAACTACGTCGTGTTTAGCGACGCAGACCGAGTTCGGCGATCAGCTTGGAGTAGCGACCTTCGTCTTCGCGCTTCAGATAGTCGAGCAGCTTGCGGCGCTGATTGACCATCATGGTCAGACCACGACGCGAGTGGTGATCCTTCTTGTTGGCTTCGAAGTGCGGCTGCAGCGTCTTGAGACGCTCGGTGATCAGCGCGACCTGCACTTCCGGCGAACCGGTATCACCCTTGGCGCGGGCAAACTTCGACACAACGGCGGACTTCTGTTCAACGGAAAGGGACATCGTCAAGCTCCAAGGATGATTTTTACGGTTCTGTAAGCCAACTAGTGTAACGGTCGTGACCAAGCGTCACAACCGGCGCTCTCAGCGTCCCCTCGGGGAGAATGTCGCTGACAGCATTTCTTCGGATGGCTCGGGGCCGATCCAGCGTTTCGATCCGACGCGGCGATTGGGTTTGACTTCGGCGATGCAGCAGGCCAAACCGTGGGAACCGTAGACGATCACTTCGCCGGGTTCGGCTTGCAGGTAAGGGCCGCATTCCAGCCCGCGACGCAGCCGTGCAGCATCGAAATCGTCAACTTCGAGCCGGCGCCAGTCGCCGAGCGCTGCCGACAACGGCATCAGCAGCGCGTTGAGGCGGTCTGCATTGAAATTGCAGGCATGAAGGTCGGCCATGCTGACCATCTGCACCCGCTTGAAAGGTCCTGTTTCCATGCGCCGCAGGCCGATCAAATGGGCGCGCTGACCCAGGAGCGCCGCCCAGTCTTCGCCTAGCGTGCGGACGTACGTGCCCTTCGAGCAGAAAACCTCGAACGAGAATCCGGTTGCGTCGACCTCAAGAAGCCTCAGTTCGTGAATGGTGACGCGGCGCGGCTGGCGATCGACTTCGACCCCTTCGCGTGCGAGCTCGTAGAGGTGACGACCGGCCTGCTTGATCGCCGAATACATCGGCGGAATCTGTTCGATTTCTCCGAGCAGACGCGGCAGCACTGCCTCAATCTGGGCACGGGTCACGCTGGATGGATCCGATGTGGCGATGACCTCGCCCTCGGGGTCGCCAGTTGTCGTCTGCGCGCCAAGCAGCACCTGCGCCTGATAACGCTTGTCCGATTCGAGCAGGAAGCCGCCAAGCTTGGTCGCCTGACCAAAGCAGATCGGCAGCAACCCGGTCGCGAACGGATCGAGGCTCCCGGTGTGACCCGCTTTCTCGGCGTCGTACAAACGCCGGACCTGCTGCAGCACGTTGTTGGAACTGACGCCGGCCGGCTTGTCAAGCAACAGGAAGCCGTCGATCAGCGTGCGTTCACGACGCTGGCGGCTCATCGTCACCGCTCTCGCCATCGGCCACGCGATCCGCCGCCTGATCGCTGGCGATGGCCGCGCGAATCAGCCCCCCGACCCGGTCGGCATCACGCAATGCCATATCCGCTGAAAAGTGCAGCGTGGGCACGTGACGAATCCGCAAACGGTCAACCAGCAGATGCCGAAGACGGCCTGCAGCACCGTTCAGCGCCTTGACCGCCTGCTTGAGCTCGTCATCGCTACCAAGTTGGCTGACCGACACTTTCGCGTTGCGGACATCCTGGGCGACGACCACGTCGGTGATCGTCAGACCGCCGATCCGGGGATCGGTCAGTTCTGTGCGGATCAACTCCGACAACTCGCGCTGCAGCTGCGAGTTGATCCGCAGGGTACGGGAATACTCTCTCGGCACTCGGTGCTTAAGCCTCCGCCTTCACGGTGCGCTTGACCTGAACGCGGTCGAAGCACTCGATCTGGTCGCCAGCCTTCACGTCGTTGTAGTTCTTCACGCCGATGCCGCACTCGGTACCGACCACGACCTTGCCGACATCGTCCTTGTGGCGACGCAGCGATTCCAGCTCGCCTTCGAAGATGACCACGTTCTGGCGCAGCACGCGAATCGGCAAGCCGCGGCGGACTTCGCCGTCCATGACCAGACAGCCGGCGATGGCGCCGAACTTGGACGAACGGAATACATCGCGAACCTGCGCGATACCGACGATCTGCTCGCGCGTTTCGGTACCGAGCAGGCCGCCAATCGCGTCGGAGACATCGTCCAGCACGTCGTAAATGATCGAGTAGTAGCGAACGTCGAGGCCCGTATCCTGAATTCGGCGACGAGCCACACTGTCGGCGCGCACGTTGAAGCCAATGATGATGGCGCGCGAAGCCAACGCCAGGTCGACATCCGATTCGCTGATACCACCGATCGAGCTCGACACCACGGTGACCTTGACCTCGGCACTGGGCAGCTTGCGCAGTGATTCGGCCAGCGCTTCGGCGCTGCCCTGCACGTCGGCCTTGATCATCAGATTCAGCGACTTCTGCTCCGCCGAGCCATCGCCCATGCGCGCAAACACCTGATCCATGCGAACAGCCTGATTCGAAGCCAGCTTCGCTTCGCGCTGCTTGGATTCGCGCAGGATCGTCAGTTCGCGGGCCTTGCGCTCGTCGGCCACCACGACGATGTCATCGCCGGCATCCGGCGCACCGGACAGGCCGAGCACCGCGACCGGGATCGACGGGCCAACTTCCTTCACGGGCTGGCCGGCCTCGTTGAACATCGCACGGACGCGGCCGTAGTGGGCGCCCGAAATGATCACATCGCCCTGACGCAGCGTGCCGGCGCGAACCAACACGGTTGCCACCGGCCCACGACCCTTTTCGATCGATGCCTCGACAATGGTGCCGCGCGCCATGGTGTCGACCGGCGCCTTCAGTTCAAGCACTTCGGCCTGCAGCAGGATGGCGTCGAGCAGATCGTCGATACCGGCGCCGGTGACCGACGAAACGCCGACCACCTGCGTTTCACCGCCAAAGTCTTCAGCGACCAGCTCTTCCTTCAGCAGCTCGGTCTTGACCTTGGAGACATCGGCATCCGGCTTGTCGATCTTGGTGATCGCAACGATGACCGGGGCACCGGCAGCCTTCGCGTGCAGGATCGCTTCCTTGGTCTGCGGCATGACGCCGTCATCACCGGCAACGATCAGGATCACGATATCGGTCAGCTGAGCACCGCGAGCACGCATGCGGGTAAACGCGGCGTGGCCAGGGGTATCGAGGAAGGTAATGACCCCCTTCTTCGTCTCCACGTGATAGGCGCCGATGTGCTGGGTGATCCCGCCCGCTTCGCCAGCCGCAACGCGCGTCTTGCGAATGTAATCGAGCAGCGAAGTCTTGCCGTGGTCGACGTGGCCCATGATGGTCACGACCGGCGGACGCGGCGTCGCCTTGGTTTCCTGGACATCGCCAGTCGCGGCGTTCATCAGGCCGTCTTCGACGTCGCTGTCCTTGACGAGACGGATCTTGTGACCCATTTCCTCAACCAACAGCGCAGCGGTGTCCTGATCGATGATCTGGTTGATCGTCGCCATCAGGCCATTCTTCATCATGACCTTGATCAGTTCGGTGGCCTTCACCGCCATGCGATTGGCGAG
>Ga0114983_1000262_pt1 | contig 21954 bp, 25 predicted proteins | sample Shrwel_input2_RT_FD_87182 | JGI IMG/M metagenome (GOLD analysis project Ga0114983, IMG submission 87182) | Subsurface microbial communities from deep shales in Ohio, USA - Utica-3 well 1 S input2 RT | ecosystem: Environmental > Aquatic > Deep subsurface > Shale gas/oil reservoir > Produced... | reverse complement strand
GTCCGCTCGGCTGGGACGGCCGCTTCGGGGCGATCGAGGACTGGCTGTCCGGCCCGGCGCTGGCGCGCGATCACCGGGACGTCAGTGGTGCGCAACTGAGCGGCGAGCAGATCGTTGCCGCTGCGGCAGCGGGTGATAGCGCCTGCATCGCCACGCTGGCGCGCCATCAGGACCGGCTGGCGCGGGCGCTGGCCAGCGTCATCAACCTGCTTGACCCGGATGTCATCGTGCTCGGCGGCGGCTTGAGCCGGATCGCCGCGATCTACGACGCGGTGCCGACGCTGTGGACGCGCTGGGTGTTCAGCGACCGGGTCGTGACCCGGCTGCTGCCGGCCCGGCACGGTGACAGCAGCGGCGTGCGCGGCGCTGCCTGGCTGTGGCCGGGCTGAGGCCTCAGCGCAGCAGGCGGCGCACGAAGTCGCCGATCGCCGCGACCGCCTGATCGGCTTCCGGCATCCAGCCGGCCATCACCTGCCAGACGTGCCACAGGCCCATGCGGTGCTCCAGCGTGACGTCGACGCCGGCCTTGCGCGCCGCGTCGGCAAGGCGCAGCGAATCGTCGAGCAGCACTTCGTCGTCACCGACCTGGATCAGCATCTTCGGCAGGCCCTTGAGGTTCGCGAACAGCGGCGACAGCCGCGGGTCGGCCAGCGGCAGGCCATTGGCGAATTCGCGGGCAGCGCGGTCGATGCCGCGCACGGTCAGCAGGCGATCGCGCTCGGCACGCGTCCCCATCGAACGGCCGCTCGACGACATGTCGGTCCACGGCGACAGCAGCACCAGGCCGGATGGCAGCGGCAGTCCGGCGTCGCGCAGTGCGATGGCGGTGACCAGCGCCAGATTGCCGCCGGCCGAATCGCCGCCGATCACCAGTTTCGACGGCGCGAGGCCATCGGCCAGCAGCGCCTTCCAGCCGGCCACGGCATCGTCGAGCGCGGCCGGATACGGATGCTCCGGCGCCAGCCGGTAGTCGATCGCGATCACCGTTGCGCCGGAGGCCTTGGCGACATGCGCCAGCATGCCGCGATGGGTGCGCGGCGAGCCGCCGAGATAGGCGCCGCCGTGCAGGTAGTACAGCACCTGGCCACTGGTCGCGCCCTTCGGCGTCAGCTTTTCGGCCGGCCGGCCAGCCAGCGTGATCGGCTCGATCCGGGTACCGCGCGGCACGTGGGTGATCAGCCCGGCAATGCGCTCCAGCTTCGGCCGCATCACCGCAGCGGGCGAGGCCAGCACCGGCTGCAGCAGCAGCTGGTTCACGGGGCCGAACAGGCGGGCGCGCAGGCTCAGGGAAGCGGTCATCGGATCGGGATCAGGAACGAATCGGGGCATCGAGCGTAGCTCAGGCCAGCGGCTGACGGGCAGCGCGGCCGGCGTCAGCGTTGAACTGTCGGCACGACGGAAATGTCACTGCCGGGTCGTTATGATGGCCCGCCGCGTCTTGCGGCCGATACCTGCTCCTCGGGAACGTCCGATGTCACTGCTCCGAATCCGCACCCTGCTCCGCGCCGTCGCGCTGCTGGCCGCCGCCACCGCGATCAGCGGCTGCATGGAAGGTCGCGATGCCTATGCGGTCACCGATAGCGGCACCTTGATCAAGTTCCAGACCGATGATCCCGGCTCGATCGACAACGAGGTCACGATCACCGGGCTCGACAGCGGCGAAACGCTGCTGCAGATCGATTTCCGCACCGAGAACGGTCTGCTCTATGGCCTGACCAGCAGCAACCGCATTGCCACGATCGATGCCGATACCGGCGTTGCGACGCTGGTCAGCACCACCCCGTTCCTGGCGGCACCGGCGACGCTGAACCAGCCGGTGATGGACATCAATCCGGCGCAGGATTTCATCCGCGTGATCGACTACCAGCCCGGTGGCAGCAGCACCGATACCAACATCCTGCGCGTCGATCCGGACACCGGCGCGCGGATCCAGAGCGATGGCACGGCCCTGCGTTACAACGACAGCGACAGCAATGACGGCGAGATCCCGCAGCTGGCGGCGATCGCCCATTCGAACAACGACACCGACGCGACCACCACCACGCTGTACGGGCTCGACTTCACGACGCAGAACCTGGTGCGCATCACCAATGCCGGCGTGCTGACCTCGCTCGGCGTGCTCGATCGCCAGTTCGTGTCGGCTGCCGGGTTCGACATCGTTCGCGAGCGCGGCGACAACCCGGAAGACCTCGGCATCGCCTACGTCGCGATTGCCGAGCGCAACAACACGGCGCGCTTCTACGAGATCGATCTGGCCGACGGCAACACCTCGGACGCTGCCTCGAACAACGGCGGCGCGACCATCGGTGGCGACCGCCAGATCCGTTCGCTGGCGGTGTCGCCGAAGCCGCCGAAGCGCGACGGCTTCCAGTTCTGAGCACCGGCAGTCGCTGATCGATGTGACGAGGCCCGCCGAAACGCGGGCCTCTTGCATTGCGGCGTGCGCGGCGCCGACACGCAGCTGATCCGGAAAACGAAAAAGCCCGCCGGCTTGCGCCGACGGGCTTTCGTGCCGCAACCGCCTTACAGGCCGACGATGCCGAAGTCGTCCTTGACGATCGCCAAGGTCGCCGAACGCGGACGGCTCAGGCCGCCGCCCGGGAAGTGGCTTTCATACAGCTCCGGGCTGCCGATCTGCGAGGCCGGCGTGTTCTCGCCCGGGTGCTGGATGTTGACGAACAGCACGCGGCCATCCGGCGTCGAATCCAGACCGGTGATCTCGGCGCCCTTCGGCCCGACCAGGAAGCGGCGCAGCCGCGACTCGGTGGCCTTGGCACCGACCGGCGTCTGCACGCCGTTGATGGTGACCATGCCGCCATCGCCAACCCGGCCCGGCACGGCGGCCAGCAGCATGCAGTTGGTGACGTCGGTGTAGGCGCCGTCGTCGGTCTGGATCCACAGCAGACCGTTCGAGTCGTTGGTCTCGCGGCCGAACCACAGGCCGTCCGGGCTGGAGAAGTCGTTGACATCGGTCAGGCCGGAAACGTTGATGTTCGCCGGATCGGCATCCGCCTGGGCACCGAAGCCGAAGATGTCCCAGCGGAACGACGTCGCCGACGAATTGTTGCCATCTTCGCGGAAGCGAATGATGTGGCCGTTGACGTTGCCGCGCTGGGTGGCAGCACCCTTCTGGTCCGCGTACGAACGCGGGTTCGCGGCATCGACCGCCGGGCCCGTGGTGCCGCGCGTCGAGTTGTTGGTCAGCGTGAAATAGACCTCGCCGTTGACGCGGTTGACCGCGGCCCATTCCGGGCGATCCATCTTGGTGGCGCCGACCGCGTCGGCTGCCAGACGCGCATGGATCAGGACATCCGCCTGCGAGCTGAACGGATAGATCGCATTGTTCGGGTCGAGCCCGTTGACGCCGAAGATCAGCGGAATCCAGGTGCCGGTGCCGGAGGCGTCGAAGCGGGCGACATAGACCGTGCCGCTGTCCAGATACTTGTCACCGACGGCAAGCCGGTCCGGACGAGCCAGATCGCGCGGATCGAGGCGGGCGCTCGACACGAACTTGTAGATGTACTCGTTGCGCGAATCGCAGCCCTGGTAGAAGACCACCGGGCGGCCCGGCACGAAGTTCGCCGGCCAGGCGCCTTCGCGGAAGAAGCGCGCCATCGCGGTGCGCTTGCGCGGCGTCGACTGCGGATCGTACGGGTCGATTTCGACGACCCAGCCGAAGGTATTCGGCGCGTTGCGGAAATCGTCGGCCGGGGTGGCGCCGGTCACCGTGGCATCCCAGCGCGAGAAACGGGTGTCGCTCGGGTCCGACGGCACCACCGTGGTCCAGCCGTAGTTGCCGGCTGCACCGGCAGGAATGCTGTAGCGGTTCAGCGCCGTCACTTCGGCTGCGCTGCGGTTGGCGTTGTCGCCGGCGGCGCGGCGGAAGTAGAACGCCCAGTTCTCTTCGCAGGTCAGGTAGGTGCCCCAGGGCGTGAAGCCGTTGGCGCAGTTGTTGACCGTGCCACGCGTGCGCGTGCCGTTCGGCGAGTAGCGGGTGACCACCTGCGGATCGCCGGCGACCGGGCCGCTCAAGATCACGTCGGTCAGCGAGGTGATGCGGCGGTTGTAGCGCGAGCCGCGGTTGAAGGCGACCGGGTTGCTGCGCGACGGGCCCGGCACCAGCTCGACGATGCTGACGCCGTGGGCGTTCATTTCCTTGATCACTTCGTCCGCCACCGGGCGCGCGCCACCGACGACGGTCGCGCCGTTGGCGTGCAGGAACGGCTGGGTGATGTTCTCGTGGTTGATGCACAGCAGGCCGCGCCGCGAGTTGCGCGGATCCGGGCGCGTGCCGTCGCTGCTCAGGCCGAAGTAGTACATGCCGTCGTGGTGGTCGCCGGCGCGGAAGGCGTAGGAATCACCGGTTTCGCTGCCGTCGCCGACATAGGCCGGCGTCGACGACGTCAGTGCTTCGCCGGTCGGCGTCAGCACGGTGACGCTGTAGCCGGGCGGCACGGTGACGGTATCGGCGAGGGTCTTGGCGACCGGGTTGAAGTTCAGAGTGAAGCCGGCCGGCAATGCCTTGGCATCCGGGCTGGCCAGCATGCCGGCGCTGCCGGCGGTGAAGGCGGCGGCAGCACCGAGGCCACCGACCAGCACTTCGCGGCGCGACAGCCGCGCATCGACCATGCTCTGCAGGGTCGGGTTGTTCGAATCGTTGGTGCAGACATCGTCGTCATGACGATGGGCGCTGTGCTCGCTGATCTCAAAGTCCTTCATCGCTGGCTCCTGGGCGGGTGGCTGATCGGGTGACGGTGAGGCGCACCGTCACGTTGAGCCAAGGAGCCTAGCCAGCGGATGTGTCGTTTCCTTGTCAGTGGCGTCGCCGGCTGTCGCCCGGCGGTAACATCACGGCAGCCCTTTCGATCACCTTCCGAGCTCTCCTTGTCGACCATCCGCTATCGGGTCAGCGCCGATCCTGCCGCGCACCGCTACCGCATCACCGCCCAGTTCGCGAGCCTTGGCACTGCGCCGGTGCTGCGTCTGCCGAACTGGATACGCGGCAGCTATCTGGTCCGCGATTTCGCCAAGCATGTGCAGGGCCTGAAGGCCTTCGTCGATGAGCTGCCGGTGGCCATCACCCGGCTCGACAAGGGCCGCTTCCGCGTCGAAGGCCAGGGCCGGATCCGCCTCGAATACACGGTGCACGCGCTCGACAGCTCGGTGCGCAAGGCATACCTCGACACCCGGCGCGGCTTCTTCAACGGCAGCTCGCTGTTCTACTGCCCGCTCGGTGCCGAGGCCGCCGGATTCGAAGTGCTGATCGAACGTCCGGATCCGGCGCTGTGCCCGGGCTGGAAGCTGGCCACCGCACTGACGCCGGTCGAGATTGCCGATGACGGCTTCGGTGTCTACCGCGCCGACAGCTACGAGGAACTGATCGACTGCCCGGTCGAGATGGCGGCGTACCAGCGCATCGTCTTCGACGTCGACGGCATTCCGCACAGCCTGGTGCTGTCCGGCCGCTGCGAGCCGGACCTGCCGCGGCTGGCCGCCGACATCGGCCGCGTCTGCCACGTGCAGCGCGAGCTGTTCGGGCAGCAGCCCCAGAAGGCGCAGATGCCTCAGTACCTGTTCCTGACCCAGGTCACCGGCAACGGCTACGGCGGGCTGGAGCACCGCACGTCGACGGCGCTGGTCACTGCGCGCGATGCGCTGCCGCGCCCCGGGCAAAGCGGGCTGCGCAAGGGCTACCGCAGCTTTCTCGGGCTGGTCAGCCACGAGTACTTCCACCTGTGGAACGTCAAGCGCATCACTGCCGCCCGCTTCGCCGACAGCGATCTGTCGGCCGAGGCCTACAGCGAGGATCTGTGGGCCTACGAAGGCGTCACCTCGTACTACGACGATCTGATGCTGCTGCGCGCCGGGCTGATCGATGCGCCGGTCTATCTCGATCTGCTGGCCGAAGCGGCCACCCGCCTGCAGCGCGCGCCGGGTCGCCATGTCCAGACCCTGGCCGACGCCAGCTTCGAAGCCTGGATCAAGTACTACCAGCCGGACGAGCACACGCCGAACGCGGCAGTGAACTACTACGTCAAGGGTGCGCTGGCGACACTCTGCCTTGACCTGTGGCTGCGCCTGCATTCCCGCGTGACCATGGACGACGTGATGCGCGCGCTGTGGGCGCGCTACGGCGCGAACGACATCGGCGTGCCGGAAGGCGGCCTCGAAGCGGTGGCCTGCGAGATTTCCGGGCTGGACCTCAAGCCGCAGTTCGATGCCTGGCTGCGCGGCACCACCGAACTGCCGTTGACCGAACTGCTGGCGGCGTTCGGCGTCACTGCGAGCTTGCGGCCGAGCTTCGGCGCCGGCGACGAAGGCGGGCGCAGCGATGCGCGCGGCCTGCCGGCAACGACGCTGGGCCTGAGCCTGCGCAGCGGCGATGCGACCGTGGCCACCGTATTCAGCGGCTCGCCGGCGGAAGCCGCTGGCCTGGCCGGTGGCGATCAGCTGATTGCGATCGACGGCCTGAAGATCACCGCCGGCAACTGGGCCAACCGGCTCGAAGCGCTGCATCCCGGCGTTGCCGTGCCGCTGAACTGGTTCCGCGGCGACGAACTGATGACCGCGATGGTCACACCGGTCGTGCCCGCTGCCGACACCTGGACCTTGACCTTGGCCGAAGTCGACGGCGAGCCGCTGGCGCGGCGCCAGGCCTGGCTCGGAGCCTGAGCATGCTGGAACTGATCACCAAGGGCCTGCTGGCCTATCTGCTGGGCGGCGTGATGGGCGGCGATGTCATGCGTCGTCTCGTCGGCGGCACGGACCTGCGCGCCAGCGGCTCCGGCAATGTCGGCGCCACCAATGCGCTGCGCACGCGCGGTGCGAAGTTCGCGCTCGGCGTGCTGGCCATCGACATCGGCAAGGGCGTGGTTGCCGCACTGGCAGTGCCCGGCTTGCCGTGGCCGCTGCCCGGCGCTGCGGCCGATCCGGCGGTGCTGCCGTATGTCTGCGGCGTCGGCGCGGCACTGGGCCATTGCTACCCGGCGTTCCAGCAGTTCAAGGGCGGCAAGGGTGTGGCGACCTTGGCCGGCGTGTTCCTCGCGCTGCTGCCGGCCGCGGCACCGTGGCTGATTGCTGCGTTCGCGCTGGTGGTGATGCTCAGTGGCTATGTCAGCCTGGCGTCGATCACGGCCGGCGTCGTCGCGCTGCTGTTCGTCGCCTGCTTCGGCCCGGGTGCACTGGGCGTGCAGGGCGGTTTCACCGCGGCGATGCTGGCGCTGATCCTGTTCAAGCATCGCGACAACATCGTGCGCCTGTTCCAGGGCCGCGAATCGCGCTTCGAGAAGGCGCGCGTGCTCGGCCGGCTGTTCGACGGCCCGCGCGCCTCGTGACCCGCGCGCTCGACGACGAGGCGCTGCTGCCGCTGGTCGACGCGCTGGCCGGCGGCGACTGGCTGTCCGGCGAAGCGCTGGCCCAGGCGGCTGGCGTTAGCCGTGCCGCACTGGCCAAGCGGATCAGCCAGATCGAAGCCTGGGGGCTCGACATCGAGGCGCGGCCGGGTCTCGGCTATCGCCTGAGCGTGCCGCTGGAGCGGCTCGATGGCGCGCGCATCGGCACGCCGGCGCCGCTGCGCAAGCTCGCCGTCGCCTTGCGCGTCGATTCGACCAACCAGCGGCTGATCGAAGCCCCGTCCGCCGATGATCCGCAGGCGCTGTTTGCCGAAGCGCAGACCGCCGGCCGAGGCCGGCGCGGCCGCGACTGGCGCTCGCCGTTCGGCGCCAATCTGTACCTGTCGCTGGCCTGGAGCTTCGCCGGCTGGCCACCGAAGCTCGGCTGCCTGCCGCTGGCGGTCGGGGTCGCCGCAACACGGGCGCTGTCGGCTGCCGGGCTCGATGGCGTGCAGCTGAAATGGCCGAACGATCTGCGGATCGGCAACGCCAAGCTAGGCGGCATCCTGATCGAAAGCCGCAGCGAGATCGGCGGTGCCTGCCGCGTGGTGATCGGGCTGGGTCTGAACGTGGCGATGACGGCTGCGCAGGCTACCGATGTCGGCCAGCCGTGGATCAGCGTGCACGCGGCGCAGGACGCGGCCGGCCGGCCGCGCACCACGCGAAATGCGCTGGCTGCCCATCTGCTGGCGGCCCTGACCGAGGCCTTGCGCGATTTCGAGGCGACCGGTTTCGCAGGCTTCGTCGACGACTGGAACCGGCTCGACATCGCAGCCAACCAGCCGGTGCGGATTCTCGGTGCCGGCGCCGCCGAGATCGACGGCATCGCCCGCGGCATCGACGCCGACGGCGCGCTGATCGTCGAAACGCCGGACGGCCGCCGCCAGCATTTGCACGCCGGCGAAGTCAGCCTGCGACTGGGGCCGGCATGACGGCGCGGCTGCTGATCGACGTCGGCAATACCCGGCTGAAGTGGACCGTTGCCAGCGATGACGGTGCGCTGGCGCCGGTGCAGGCGATGGCCCACGGCGGCGATCCCGGTGCGCTGATCGAATGGCTGCCGGTGCCAGACGGCCTGCACGCGGCGTGGATCGCCAACGTCACCGGCGAGGCGGCTGGCGAGCGGCTGGCCGCTGCACTGAACGTGCGCCACCGGTTGTCGACGCAGTTCGCGCGGCCGCGCGACGGACTGGCCGGCGTGCAGCTGGCCTACGAGGACGTGTCGCGGCTCGGGGTCGACCGCTGGCTGGCGCTGCTGGCGATCTGGGGCCGCGAGCGCGGCGCCAGCTGTGTCGCCAGCGCCGGCACCGCGCTGACCTTCGACGCCGTCGATGATCACGGCCGCCACCTCGGCGGCGTGATTGCGCCGGGACTCACGACCGCGCAGACCGCCGTGCTCGGCGCGACCCGCTTTGCCGCGTCCGGCCCATCGCAGCAGTTTACGCGCGGGCTCGGCAGCGATACCGATGCCTGTGTGCGCCAGGGCGCGCTGCACGCCTGCGCCGGCCTGATCGACCGGCTGGCATCGCGCCATCCCGGCCCGCGCTACCTGATCGGCGGCGACGCCGAAACGATCGCGCCGCACCTCGACGGCAACTGGCAGCTGCGGCCGGATCTGGTGCTCGAAGGGCTGGCGACGCTGTCCGCTCAGACCTGCTGATCGGCCTCCACGCTAATTGGGGTCAGAACCCAATTTCAGGCGACGTTCTGGCGGGCGCGCGCTCGGCGCGGGCGCGCCGGGCTGCAGGCACTGCCGCCATCGACGCCGAAGGCCGGTGCAGCGCCGACGGCACCGGCATCGAGCCAGGCGAGCTTGTCGGCAAAGTAGCGGCGCAGCCGGGCCAGCCGCGCGGCCTGTTCGTCGACAGCGGCCAGCCGCTCGCGCATCAGTTCAGCCTGACGGGCGATGGTCAGATCGCCGCGCGCGTATTCGTCGCTGAGCGCGGAAATCTCGCGCAAGGTGAAACCCAGCGCCTGCGCTTCGCGGATCAGCAGTGCGCGCTCGACCTGCTCGTCGTCGAAATCCTGATAGCGGTTGGTGCCGCTGCGGCCAACATCCGGCAGCAGCAGGCCCTTGCGGACGTAGAAACGGATCGTGTCGCGGCTCAGGCCGGTGGCGCGCGCGAATTCGGCGATCAGCATGGAGCGGCTCCGGGTGGATCGAAAGGCTTGACTGTGGACTTAAGTCCACACCTTAGGATGCCGGTCCCGGATCGACAAGGAGACCGCAGCATGACCGCAGCAACGAACAGGGTGGCACTGGTGACCGGCGCTTCGTCCGGCATTGGCGAGGCGACGGCGCGGCAGCTGATCGCGGCTGGCTGGCGGGTCTATGCCGGCGCGCGGCGCGTCGACCGGATGCAGCCGCTGGCTGCGGCCGGCGCCCGGCTGCTTGCGCTCGATGTCACCGACGATGCCTCGATGCAGCAGGCGATCGACACGATCCGCCGCGACGAAGGCCGGCTCGATGCGATGGTCGACAACGCCGGCTACGGCTCGTATGGCGCGCTGGAAGCAGTGCCGCTCGACGAGGGCCGGCGCCAGTTCGAGGTCAACGTGTTCGGGCTGGCGCGGCTGACCCAGCTGTCGCTGCCGATGATGCGGGCCCAGCGCAGCGGCCGGATCGTCAACATCACCTCGATCGGCGGCAAGATCGGCGAGCCGTTCGGCAGCTGGTACCACGCGACCAAGTTCGCGGTTGAAGGCTTGAGCGATTCGCTGCGGATGGAGCTGCATCCGTTCGGCATCGATATCGTGATCATCGAGCCGGGCGCGATCAAGACCGAGTGGAACGGCATCGCTCGCGACGGCCTGATGAAGTACTCCGGCGATGGCCCGTATCGCGAAGGCGCGCGGGAGCACGTGAAGATGCTGGCCTCGGCCGATCAGGGGCCGATGCCGTCGCCACCGGAGGTCGTGGCCCGCACGATCGTCCGCGCGCTGCAGGCGGCGCGCCCGAAGACTCGCTATGCAACCGGCGGCGGCGCGCAGATGGTGCTGTTCCTGCGCCGCGTGCTCAGCGACCGCGCGTTCGACGCGACGATGCGGCTGTTCTCGAAGCAGTCGGCGCGCTCGATGCCGTGATCGCTCAGCGCCTGACCGGCACGGTGCCGGTCGGCGCGAGGCCGTTTTCCTGATACAGCACCGGCCCGTCCTTGGCCCACAGGAAGTGCGGCATCTCGGCCGGCGCGACATAGACCGCGCCTTCCGGAATCGCGACCAGTGCCGCATCGTCGCTGGCTTCGCCGAAACCGACATACAGCGTGCCGCGCAGCACCGTCGTGGCGCGGGTGTCCGGATGGCGATGCGGGAAGATTCGCGTGCCGGCCGCCAGTTCGACGCGCATCAGGTACGGGCCGCTGCCCTGTTCGCTGCCGATCAGCCAGCTCGACTGCAGGCCGGGAATCAGCTTCGACGGCGTCCACGCCAGATCGGCCGGCAGCATCGGCTGCGGACGCGGTGCTTCGGCCGCCGCCGCCAGCAGCGGCAGCGCCGCCAGCCATAGCGCGCATCGCCGGGCGCTCACGACTGCGCACCGGCGGTGGCGGCACAGCCGGCTGGCTTGAACACGCGCTCGGTCGAGGCTGGCCAGCGCGCCAGCTTGTCGGCGGCGCGACGGGGCCGAGCGACCAGTTCGCCGCCGCAGTTCGGGCAGCGGTTGCCGAGCCGGCTGCCGGCGCAGTCCGCGCAGAAGGTGCACTCGAACGAGCAGATCCGCGCATCGGCGGAATCGGCCGGCAGGTCGCGGTCGCAGCATTCGCAGTTCGGTCGCAGGCTCAGCATGGTTCGGGCTCCGGATGGCCGCGTGATCATCGCAAGCGGCCGTGGCACGCGGCAATCGGGCTCAGTCGAGCCGCGCGTACGGCCGGTGCTGGAAGTACTTCGGCCGCTGGTCGAGCCGCACATGCAGCCAGTTGACGCCGAGCCCGGAGGTGCTGAGCCAGACCGGCCGGCGGCTCAGCCGCGTTTCGACTTCGTGGGCGATGCGCTGCCACAGCGCGTCGGCCGTGGCGTCGTCGGCAAGCCGCAGGAAGCGCAGCAGATGTCGGTAGTCCGATTCCGCGCCCTGTGGCCGTGGCGCGATCAGCAGCGCATCGCCGCCCAGGTTGTCGAAGCTTGCGAACGGCGTGCCGTCATCGATCCTGAAGGCACGGACAAAGCTGTCGCGGTCCGCCGGGCCGGGCATGGCGGCCAGCTGCGGCGCATCGAGGCAGACGCATTCGAACGGCCGCGCCAGCATGTCGTGATGCAGCGCCGGCCATTCGAGGAAGCAGGCCGCGTATGGCAGCGCGCGCAGCGCTTCTGTCCATGCCCGGCGCAGGCCGTCGTCATGCGCCGCGCGCCAGCGCGCGAGCACGGTGTCGAAATGCAGCGGCTGGCCGTGGCCATCGCCGATCCGCAGGCAGATGCCGGTGCCGTCCGGCAGCGCTTCGCGGGTGATCGTGTTCATCGGTCGCGGCGTTCGGCAAGGGACTCGAAAAGCACGCCAGACGGCTCAGCGGGTGCTGACCCGTCTGGCTGCCGGGCAGGGCGGCTCGCTAGCATCGGGGCGCCATCCCTGGCAGCCCGACCGCTGAGTGACCCATGACCCCGACCGAGATCGTCAACGCCTTCATCGCCGAATGGCAGCAGCCCGATACCTTCAAGACCTGCGTGCATCGCTGGTTCACGGCCGACTGTGCGTACGAGAACGTCGGCATGTCGAAGACCACCGGGCCGGACGAGGCCGTGGCGTTCTTTGCGGCAATGGGCAGCCAGATGGATCTGGCGACGATCGGTGTCGACATGCTGGGGCTCGTCGCCCATGGCGACACGGTGATGACCGAGCGCATCGACTACCTGAAGAACTCCGCCGGCACGACGCTGTTCACGATTCCGCTGATGGGCGTGTTCAAGATTCGCGGCGGCAAGATCGCCGAGTGGCGCGACTACTTCGACGTGACGCCGTTCCGTGGCGGCTGAGCGAGCTGCCACGCGAGCACGGCCAGATACAGCCCGATCGCGATATCGACACTGCCGCAGTACAGCGGATACCAGGCCGGCACGCCGGGATTGACGAACAGCTGCGGGTGGATTGCGTCGTAGCCGCCGTGCAGCAGCCACAGCACGGCGACCACGGCGGTGACTGCGACCGGATAACGCCGGCCGAGCAGCGCCAGCGCGATGCCGCCGAGCCAGTACGGCAGGCCGAAGCGCATTTCCTGCGCGGCGACTGCCGGCGCCTCGGCCAGCAGCGCGAAGCCGGCATAGAGCAGCGGCAGCACCAGCAGGCTCAGCGCGTACAGCCAGCGTTCGGCGCGCCAGGCGCGGCTGATCGCGATCAGGGCGGCGGCCGACAGCAATCCCGCAAGTGCTTCGATCATGGCGATGGCGTTTGCATTGTCGTGATGCCGGCACAGCCGGCGCAGATGCAGGCGAGGCCGCGGCTGGCTTCCGGCACCCGGTCCAGTGTTGCCGCCGGAATCGCCGCCTGCATGCACCAGCAGCCGACATCGAAGCGGCCGCACTGCGCCGGCGCGCAGCCGTTCGGGCCTCCGCACAGCGGGCACTGCAGATTCGGCAGCGGCGTCATGCCGGCCGCCGCAGCACCGCGCGGCCCTGGGCGATTGCACCGGCCATCTCGGTGCCGACGAACAGCCACAGCGCCGGAATCGCCCCTTCGATGACGATGTAGTAGGCGATCAGCAGCGACACCAGCACGCGCCCGACGGCATCGATCAGCGCCAGCAGCCCGATCGGCTGCAGCAGCCGGGCCGCGACCCAGACCAGCACCAGCACGCCGCTCAGATTGACGAAGAACAGCGCCAGCGGATCCAGCGGCGGCGCGCTCGAAACGCCGCCGAGCAGGCCGTTCAGCCAGTACAGGCCGCCGAGAAACAGCGGCGCGGTGAACGGCAGCGCCAGCGACAGCACGCCGGTATCGAGCAGCGCCCAGAAGCGCACCGTTGCGGCGGGCACATGATCGGTGGCGGGCAGGCGCATCGGCTTACTGACCCGGCACCGTTTCGAGGCTCGACGGCCGTGCCAGCAGTGCCGCACTCCAGCGCGCGACATTGGCCGGCACGTTCGCCGGCTCGACCATCAGCGGCAGGAAGTGCAGGAACGGGATGTAGGCGATATCGGCCAGCGTGTAGCGGTCATGGACCAGGAAATCGACACCTTCCAGCTGCCGGTCGAGGATCGCCAGATGCTTTGCGATCTCGGCGGAGGACTTGCTGATCGACTCCAGATTCCACTTCGCTTCGGGGAAGAAGCGCTTCTGGAAAATGATCGTGCCGGCCGGCGCGGCCATCTGGCTGTCGCACAGCCGCAGATGCATGTCGACCTCGGCGCGGCCCTTGGCACCGGCCGGCACCAGTGCCGGTTCCGGATGCTCGTCTTCCAGGTACATCAGGATCGTTGACGATTCGTAAAGCACGAAGCCGTCCTCTTCCAGCGTCGGCACGCGGGCGTAGGGGTTCAGCGCAAGGTACGCCGGCGCCTTGTGCTGACGCTTGGCGAGATCGACGAAGACGTCTTCGTGCGGAATGTTCTTTTCGAGCAGCGCAATCTTGATGCGGCGGCCGAAGGTCGAGAACGGATGGTTGTGCAGGCGGATCATCGGGCGGGCAGTCCGGAACAAGAGGAGGGTGCGCGGATCATAGCGAGCGAATGCCCGATAATCGTGAATATCCCTCGCGTCCCGAACCCTGCCATGCGCTTCGAACTTCTTGCCACCGATGGCCATGCCCGGCGCGGCCGCGTGCACTTCCCGCGCGGCAGCATCGAAACGCCGCAGTTCATGCCGGTTGGCACCTACGGCACGGTGAAAGCGATGACGCCGGGCGAGCTGCGCACGGCCGGTGCGCAGATCATTCTCGGCAATACCTTCCACCTGTGGCTGAGGCCGGGGCACGAGGCGATGCGCGCGCTCGGTGGCCTGCACCGGTTCATGAACTGGAGCGGGCCGATCCTGACCGACTCCGGCGGTTTCCAGGTCTGGAGCCTGGCCGAGCTGCGCAAGCTGACCGAAGCCGGCGTCCATTTCGCATCGCCGATCAATGGCGACAAGGTGTTCCTGTCGCCGGAAAAGTCGATCGAGATCCAGCATGCGCTGGGCAGCGACATCATCATGCAGTTCGACGAATGCACGCCGTATCCGGCGACACCGGACGAGGCGCGCAAGTCGATGGAGCTGTCGGCGCGCTGGGCGGCACGCTGCAAGACCCAGCATCTGGCCTGGACGCCGGCTGCCGCACCGCCGCCGCCGGACGGCACGGCGCTGCCGGAAACCGGGCCGCGCGGTGCGCTGTTCGGCATCGTGCAGGGCGGCATGCACACCGAGCTGCGGGCCGAATCGCTGCAGCGGCTGACCGAGATCGGCTTCGATGGCTACGCGGTCGGCGGCCTGTCGGTCGGCGAGCCCGAGCCCGAGCGGCTGAAGGTGCTCGATGCGATCGGCCCTGCCTTGCCGGCTGACCGGCCGCACTACCTGATGGGCGTCGGCACGCCGCGCGATCTGGTGCAGGCGGTCGGCCGCGGCATCGACCTGTTCGACTGCGTGATGCCGACGCGCAACGCCCGCAACGGCCACCTGTTCACGTCCGAAGGCGTGATCAAGCTGCGCAACGCGCGGCATCGCAATGATCCGGGCCCGCTTGATCCGGCCTGCGACTGCGAAACCTGCACGAACTATTCGCGCGCCTACCTGCACCACCTCGACCGCTGCGACGAGATTCTGGGCGCGCGGCTGAACACCAGCCACAACCTGCACTACTACCTGAACCTGATGAAGCGGATTCGCGCGGCGATCGAGGCCGGCACGTTTGCCGCGTTCTCGGCGGCGTTTCTTGCTGGCCCGGAAGGGCAGTCGCGGCGCGCGGCGGAGGCTGCGGCCGAGGTCGCTAGCGGAGAGGCGATCTGAACCAAGCGGGCATGCGGCGGTCGGTCCTGGGTACCGGTGGTGGTTTGCTGAACACCGATACAGCGAAGGCCGGCAATCCGCCGGCCCGCCACGGGAGGATCACACGATGAAGCTCCGTCACGTTGCGCCGATGCTGGCGCTGGGTTGGTCGTTCACCGTCGTCGCTGCACCGGTCAAGCCCGGCGACGGCGAACTGCAGCAGTTCGTGCTGGCGTCAGTCGAGGTCACGCGCATCAATGCCGCGATGCTGGCGAAGCGCGAGGCCGCGACCAGCGCCGCCGCTGCCGAGAAGATCGAGGACGAGGCCACCGCGACGATGGAAGCGGCGATCAAGGCCAAGGGCATGAGCGCCGAGCGCTATGCCGAGATCTATGCCGTGATGGAGGCCGACCCGGCGATCAAGGCGCGCGTCGCGCAACTGGCGAAGCCGCACCGCAAGTAGCAGCGGTTCAGAACACCGCGCGCTGCATCAGGAAGTACGACACCACCAGCGCGCCGGTGTAGAACACGCTGACGGCGGCCGCGGCGGCGATCTTCGCTGCAAAGCCGCCGTGACTGACTTGCCGGTAGGCATGGGCGGCAGCCCAGCCGAGCAGCGCTTCCGGCAGCAGCACGTAGTCGGCAACGCCGTAATGCATGCTGACGTTTTGCGGCCGCCAGATGTTGAAGATCGGCGCTGCCCATTCGGATCCGGCAAACACCAGCAGCGCCAGCACGCCGGCCGCCAGTGTCGAGCCGCGTGCCAGCAGCAGCACCCAGAACAGCGGAATCACCCACATGCCGGCCATGTAGATCGGCACGTGGCCGCCGATGCGCGGCGCGCCGAGATCCGGGAAGCTCAGGATGCCGATCTGCTGCGACAGCACCCAGTCCGGCACCACCTGGAATACCGACAGCGGCAGCAGGAACGTCCACAGGTTGAACCAGTGTCCGTGGCCACTGTTGCGCGCGAACAGCGGCAGCAGCACGTTGAAAGCCACTACCAGCGCCAGCACCGCCAAGCCCAGCTTCGGCACATGGAGGTACTGGAAGGCGGCCCAGCCGCCGGCGGCAAGCAGGGCGTTGAGGATCAGGGCATCGCGGACTTCACGCATCGGCAGGACCCGGACCGGCTCAGGCGGCGAGCAGCTTTTCGATGTCCTTGGCGATCGCTGCCGGCGTGTCGATCGAGCCGTAGCGCTTCAGCACTTCGCCATCCTTGCCGACCAGGAATTTGGTGAAGTTCCACTTGATCGCTTCCGAGCCGAGGATGCCCTTCTCCTCGCTCTTCAGGAACTTGTACAGCGGGTCCGCGTCATCGCCGTTGACCTTGATCTTGGCGAACATCGGGAAGCTCACGTCATAGGTCAGCGAGCAGAACTGCTGGATTTCCTTTTCGTCGCCCGGTTCCTGATGACCGAACTGGTCGCACGGGAAGCCGAGGATCTCGACACCCTTGTCCTTGAGCTTGCGATACGCCTCTTCCAGCCCCTTGTACTGCGGCGTGAAGCCGCACTTGGAGGCGACATTGACGATCAGCAGGACCTTGCCCTTGAAGTCGGCCAGCGAAACGGCGCGGCCATCGATGGCCTTGGCCGTGAAGTCGTAGATTGAGGACATTGCGTTCTCCATGAAGCGTGTGGTTCAACGAAAGCGGGCCGACTCATCGTCGGCCCGCCCGGTTCAGCAAGGTTCGGCCATCACGCCGATCAGAAGTTCGCTGCGTCGAGTTCCATCAGATCGCTGGCCGGCATCCGCACATTGGCGCACAGGCTCTGCACCTGCGGCAGCATCCGTGCCGCGAAGAACTGCGCGGTGTTCAGCTTCTGCTGCTTGAAGATCTCGTCGGACGAGTTGATCGCCGCCTTGGCCATGCGCAGCCAGTTGTAGCCGAGGTAGGTCAGGCAGAACGCGCGCTGGAAGTCGACGGCGCCGAAGCCGGCATCGTTCGGGTTGGTCTTGAACGATTCCTGCAGCCAGGCCGTGGTCTTTTCCAGATCGTCCAGCGCCTCGCGCAGCGGCTTGGCAATGAAGCCGAGCGGCGCATCGCCGGTCGATTCCGAACGCACCTTGGCGAAGAAGCGCTGCGCCAGGCGGCCGTTGTGCATCATCAGCTTGCGGCGCACCAGATCCATCGCCTGGATGCCGTTGGTGCCTTCGTACAGGCACAGGATCTTGGCGTCGCGCATGATCTGCTCGACACCGTGCTCGCGGATGAAGCCGTGGCCGCCGTAGACCTGGATCGCCGTCGAGCCAAGCTCGACCGCTGCATCGGTGCAGAAGGCCTTGACCAGCGGCGTGTTCAGCTCGACCCAGTCGTTGGCTTCCTCGCGGACCGCCGGATCCGGGTGGTGGTGCGACATGTCGACGTACATGCCGGTCTCGTAAGCCAGCACGCGGGCGCCTTCGGTGGTCGCCTTCATGGTCAGCAGCATCCGGCGCACGTCCGGGTGGTCGATGATCGTGGCGCCGCCGTTGAAGGCCTTGCCCTGCTTGCGGTCCTTGGCGTACGCGATGGCGTTCTGGGTCGCCAGTTCGCACAGGCCGAGGCCCTGCATGCCGACCAGGATGCGGGCCAGATTCATCATCACGAACATGTTCTGGATGCCGGTGTTCTGCGCACCGACCAGCCAGCCCTTGGCACCTTCGAACTGCAGCGAGCAGGTGCACGAGCCGTGGATGCCCATCTTGTGCTCGATCGACGTGCAGCGAATGCCGTTGCGCTCGCCAAGCGAGCCGTCATCGTTGACCAGGAACTTCGGCACCACGAAGGTCGACAGGCCCTTCACGCCGGCCGGCGAATCGGTTGCCCGGGCCAGCACGAAGTGGATGATGTTGTCGGCCATCTGGTGTTCGCCAGAGGTGATGAAGATCTTGCCGCCTTCCAGCGAGAACGAGCCGTCGCCGTTCGGCGTGGCCTTAGTCTTCACGGCGCCGAGATCCGAACCGGCCTGCGGCTCGGTCAGGCACATCGTGCCGGTCCACTCGCCGGTGGCCAGCTTCGGCAGGTACTTCTGCTTGATCTCGTCGGAACCGCTGGCGAGGATGCCCTCGAAGCAGCCGACGGTCAGGCCCGGGTACAGCGCGAAGGCGACGTCCGCCGAGCACAGCATCTCGTCGATGACCTTGGCCAGCGTGTACGGCAGGCCGGCGCCGCCCCACTCGGTCGGGTTGGCAATGCCGACCCAGCCCGCTTCCTGGAACTGCTTGTAGACCTCGACGAAGCCCTTCGGCACCGTCACTTCGCCGTTGCTGAGCGTGCAGCCTTCGGCATCACCGGGTGCGTTCAGCGGAGCGACCTGCCCCTGGATGAACTTGGCGGCTTCCTCGATCAGGCCGTTCAGCGTTTCCGGCGTGGCATCCGCCAGTGCCGGCATTTCGGTCAGGGAGCCGACGTTCAGCACGTCGTTGAGGACAAACTGGATTTCGCGCACGGGCGCAGCGTAGGTCGCCATGTAAGAGCAACTCCGGACGATGGAAGGGAAATGGGTTTATCGGTGGCGCCGGTTTCAAAACCGCCAGCGGCACGGATAAACCCACCGAAACAGCAGGCAAAAGGGTAGCACGCCGGGGTGCCTGCGAGACTGGAACGGGACCTTGCCGACGCATTCCAGCCGCGCGGCGCAGGCCGCCCGGCGACGGCCTCAGACCGGCGGGACCGGCTCCGGATAGGCAACGAAACGCAGTTCGACGCGAGCGGCCTGGGCGGCGCTGGCCACTGCATCCCGGTCGCTGTCCGGACCGAGGTAGATCAGGATCATGCCGCTCAAGTCTTCGCCACGCTGCGCGTCGAATGCGGCGAGCAGCGTGCGGCGGTTGCGTTGCGCATCGGGTCCGGCAACGCCGAGGTAGTCGCGTTCGCGAGCGGCGGCCTGCATCTTGGCCCCCAGTTCGGCGATGTCCTGCGCTTCCGGCGCCGGTTCGAGCATCGCGAAGAAATAGAAGCTTTCGAGTTCGGGCGGCACCTGATTACCGGCCAGGCGCATTGCGACATTCAGATCGAAGGACGCATCCAGTGTGGCCGCCGCGGGTGCTTCGGCCGCAATCGCGGCAGTAGCGACTGGCGCAGGCGGCAGATCGGTCGGCGACCGCCATGCCAGCAGCAGCGCTGCAGCAATGACAACCAGGATCGTCGCGGCCGTTCTGGCATCGCGGGAGGGCAGCGGAGCAGGGTCAGTCATCGGATCAGCGGGGTAGGGCCGGGACGGCATGCTAGCACCGCGAACTGTGGCTTCCAGTGGGCGGCAAACCGCCACTGCCGGACGCCAGCGCAGGCCCCGCGCGCCGGGAAGTCGGCGAAAGGCCGTGTGGCATAATCCAGCCCCTTTCGTTGCCTGCTCAGGTTTCCGACGTGCTGGAATTGCTCGATCTGCTGATCCCGGTTGCCCACGCTCAGGCCGCTGCACCGCAGCCGCCGGGCCTGCTCGCCACCACCTGGCCGCTGCTGGTGATGCTGCCGCTGTTCTACTTCTTCCTGCTGCGTCCGCAGATGAGGCGCTCCAAGGAAGCCCGCGACATGCTCGCGAAGCTCGCCAAGGGTGACGAAGTGGTATCGAGCGGCGGCCTGGCCGGCCGAGTCACGTCGATCGGCGAGAACTATCTGACCGTCGAAATCGCCGACAAGGTCGAAGTCAAGTTCCAGAAGGCCGCCGTCACCACGGTGCTGCCCAAGGGCACGCTGAAGAATCTTTGAAGCTTCCTGCCGGCGCGGAGGTCGTCCCGGACAGTCATCCGGGCGGCTTCCGGCGCCGGCCGAGCATCCCGGGCCGGTGTCGCCGACGCCAGCCCCCCGCAGCCTGACGGATCGCCATGCATCACTACCCCTTCTGGAAGCCCGTGACGCTCGTCATCGTCACGCTGCTCGGCGCGCTCTACGCGCTGCCGAACCTGTATGGCGAAGACCTGGCGGTGCAGATCAGCACCAGTTCCGGCGATCCGCTGCCGGCCAGCTTCGGCGAGACCGTCACCAAGACGCTCGACACCGAGAAGCTCAGCGCATCGGGCTCGGCGCTTGAAGGCAACCAGTGGGTGGTGCGCTTCGACACGCCGGAAGCGCAGCTGAAGGCGGTCGACGCGCTGAAGCGCGATCTTGACGGTCAGGGCTATGTGACGGCGCTGAATCTGGCGTCGAAGACGCCGAAGTGGCTGTCCGCCGTCGGCGGCAAGCCGATGGCGCTCGGCCTCGATCTGCGCGGCGGTGTTCACTTCCTGTTGCAGGTCGCGGTGGAAGACGTCAAGAAGGCGGCAGTCGAGCGCCTGATCAACGACGTGCCGAAGCTGTTGCGCGACAAGGACATCCGCTACACCGGCCGACGCAAGGCCGGCGAAGCGATCGTCATCGAGTTCGCCGACGCCGAACGGCTCGACAAGGCGCGCAGCGTCATCGCCAAGGACAACCCGGACCTGACGCTGAGCACGCCGCCTGACGCCACCGGCCCGGCCTTGCAGGTGTCGCTGTCCGATATCGCTGCCAAGAAGCTGATCGACGACGCCGTCGACAAGAACCTGATCACCCTGCGCAACCGCGTCAACCAGTTCGGCGTTGCCGAGCCGATCGTGCAGCGCCAGGGTGCCGACCGCATCGTCGTCCAGCTGCCGGGCGTGCAGGACCCGACCCGCGTGAAGGAACTGCTCGGCGCCACCGCCACGCTGGAATACCGCGCCGTCGACGAGAACGCCGACGCCATTGCCGCTGCCGCCAGCGGCGTGATTCCGCTCGGCGACGAGCTGTACTACGAGCGCGGCACGCGCCGGCCGTATCTGCTGAAGCGCGAAGCGATCGCCAGCGGTGCCGAGCTGACCAGCGCCCAGCCGACGGTCGACCAGGAATCCGGCACGCCGGCGGTCAGCGTCACGCTTGACGCCAGCGGCGCCAAGCGGATGCTCGATTTCACGTCGAAGAACGTCGGCAAGCTGATGGCCGTCGTCTATCGCGAGACCGAGATCAAGACCACCTACAACGCGCGTGGCGACGCGATCCGCGAACGCCGCGACGTGCAGGAAGTGATTTCCGCCGCGACCATCCGTGGCGTGTTCGGCAGCCGCTTCCAGACCACCGGCCTGTCGAGCCGCGAAGCGCGCGACCTGGCCGATCTGCTGAAGGCCGGCGCGCTGGTCGCGCCGATCGAGATCATCGAGGAACGCACCATCGGCCCGAGCCTCGGCGCCGACAACATTCGCCGCGGCATGTCGGCGGCGCTGCTGGGCCTCGCGCTGGTGATGGTGTTCATGGTCGTCTACTACCGCGTGTTCGGGTTGTTCGCGATCGCCGCACTCACCGTCAACCTGCTGCTGCTGACCGCCGTGCTGTCGCTGTTCCAGGCGACGCTGACCATGCCCGGCATTGCCGGCATCGTGCTGCACATGGGTATCGCGGTTGACGCCAACGTGCTGATCTACGAGCGCATCCGCGAAGAACTGCGGGCGGGCCTGAAGCCGCACCAGGCGATCGATGCCGGGTACGACCGCGCGTTCCTGACCATCGCCGATGCCAACGTCACCGTGCTGATCGGCACGCTGATCCTGTTCTTCCTCGGCGCCGGTGCGCTGAAGGGCTTCGCGATCACGCTGGCGATCGGCATCGTGACCTCGCAGTTCACCGCCATCGTCGGCAGCCGCACGCTGGCCCACTGGGTTTTCGGCAAGCGCCAGAACCTCAAAGATCTGCCGATCTGGTAACCC
>Ga0114983_1000259_pt1 | contig 22044 bp, 17 predicted proteins | sample Shrwel_input2_RT_FD_87182 | JGI IMG/M metagenome (GOLD analysis project Ga0114983, IMG submission 87182) | Subsurface microbial communities from deep shales in Ohio, USA - Utica-3 well 1 S input2 RT | ecosystem: Environmental > Aquatic > Deep subsurface > Shale gas/oil reservoir > Produced... | reverse complement strand
GCGAAAAACCCGATTGTTATCGGCAGCGCCCTGGGCGTTGCCGTCTCGGCATCCGGTATGGCTCTGCCGGATGGGATAGAGATGATGATAAGCCAGATAGGCGCCACCTCCAGCCCCTGTGCCCTGTTTGCCATCGGCATGGTGTTGGCCAAGGCGACCCGGGTTCGCGGCGCCACCCGTGTACCTGGGCCTTGGCAGTTGGCCGAGCTTTTTGGTATCAACGCCTGCAAGCTACTGCTGCAACCTCTGCTGGCTTATCTGTTATTGAAAGCCATGGGGATCAGCGGCACCAATCTGCAGATGGGCGTTATCCTTGCGGCCCTGCCTACGGCAGCGAGTGTATACTTACTGGCGCAGCGTTATGACACCAAGGCCGGGGTCAGTGCTCAGGGGATACTACTGGGCACGCTGATCACCTTTATCAGTTTGCCTTTGATAGCGGCATGGGCTGTTTAGGGAAGAACACAGGGAATAATTAATCGACAGATATTTACTGTATAAAAAATCAGTATATACTGTTTATCAATACAGTGTTTTGGGAATTCATTATGCTTTGCCAACTCAGCATCAATAACTTTGCCATAGTGCGTTTTCTGGAGCTGGACTTCCGTCCGGGAATGACCAGCATTACCGGCGAGACCGGGGCGGGTAAATCCATTGCCATCGATGCCCTGGGGCTTTGTCTCGGCAACCGGGCTGATGCCGCCAGTGTGCGTCCCGGTGCCAGCAAGACGGAAGTCAGTGCCCGTTTCTCTCTGGCGGATGTCCCTCTGGCCAAGCGTTGGCTGGAAGATAATGACCTCGAACTCGAAGATGAATGTATTCTCCGGCGCACCATTGGCAGCGATGGCCGCTCCCGCGCCTATATCAATGGTAACCCTGTGCCGCTGACTCAGCTCAAGGCGTTGGGACCCTTGCTGGTGGGGATCCACGGCCAGCATGCTCATCACGCCATGCTCAAGACAGAGCAGCAACTTTACCTGCTGGACAGCTATGCCAATCATAAGCTGTTGCTCGATGGTGTCAGCAGTGCCTATCAGCGTTATCGCCAAATCGAGCAGGAACTGCGGCAACTGGTGCTGTCGCAGCAGGAGAGAATTGCCCGTAAGCAGTTACTCAGTTATCAGGTGGAAGAACTCAACGACTTTGCCCTCGGGGAGCATGAATTTGCCGAGATAGAGCAGGAGCACAAGCGTCTGGCCAACAGCACGGCGCTGATCGAGTCCTGTCAGTTGGCCCTGATGCTGCTTAGCGAGGGCGAAGAGGCCAACATAGAGTCATTGCTGAACCGGGCCGTGCATATCAGTGCCGAGCTGGAGAGTGTCGATGCTGAGCTGGCCAATGTCGGCGGTATGCTCAACGATGCCCTGATCCAGGTGCAGGAAAGCAGCAGCGAGCTGCAGCGCTATCTGGACAAACTCGAGTTGGATCCTGAACACTTTGCCATGCTGGAGGCGCGACTTTCCAAGGCGATGCAATTGGCGCGCAAGCATCAGGTGATGCCCTCAGAGTTGTATCAACACCATCAGCAGTTGCTGGCCGAACTGGGTAGCCTCGACTCAGATGAGCAGAAGCTCGAAGAGATAGAGCAGCAATTGGAAGCCAGCAAACAGAATTATCTGACCCAGGCGCAGAAACTCAGTCAGAGCCGCAGCCGCTATGCCAAAGAGTTGGACAAGTTGGTCACGGCTTCCATCCATGAACTCAATATGCCCAAGGGCAAGTTCAGCATAGCGGTGGAGTTTAATCCTGAGCAGATGTCGGTCAATGGCAGTGACAGGGTGGAGTTTCTGGTGACCACCAACCCGGGACAACCCCTGCAGAGCCTGGCCAAGGTGGCCTCGGGGGGCGAGCTTTCCCGTATCGGCTTGGGTATTCAGGTGATAACTGCCCGTAAGGTAGCTACCCCGACACTGATTTTTGACGAGGTGGATGTGGGGATTTCCGGGCCAACGGCGGCCGTGGTGGGCCGCATGTTGCGCACCTTGGGAGAATCGACCCAGGTATTGTGTGTGACTCATCTGCCGCAGGTGGCAGGTAACGGCCATCAGCATATGTTTGTTGCCAAACATGCCAAGGGCAGTGGTACTGAAACCTCTATGGTGGCGCTGGATAAAGAGCAGCGGGTACAGGAGTTGGCCAGGTTGCTTGGTGGCGATACCATTACCAGCAATACTCTGGCCAATGCCCGAGAGTTGCTGAGCAGTTAAAAGCGACGTTTTGCAAGTTTTGAGATAAAACAGCCACAACCAATATTATCCGCGGGATTTTTGAGTCGCGATGGCGACTCAAAAACTATGGTCCGCTGAAAATCGGCCCGGTCAATGTCGGCCTATTGAGAGTCACAATAGGCCTCAGAGACTTAATTTCTTACAAGATCATCTCTGGCACATGTTCGGGGACGATAAGCTTGCCGGCGGTTTTGGCAACTATCTCCTCGACACTCACACCTGGTGCCCGCTCCAGCAGGTGGAAGGCGCCATCCTTGATTTCGATAAAGGCCAGGTCTGTCAGTACCCGCTTGATGCAGCCGTAACCCGTGAGCGGCAACTCGCATTTGCTCAGCAGTTTGGAATTGCCGTGTTTGTCGGCGTGCATCATGGTGACTATGATATTGTCGGCGCCGGCCACCAAGTCCATGGCGCCGCCCATGCCTTTAACCAGCTTTCCGGGGATCATCCATGAGGCGATAGAGCCTTCGACATCCACCTCGAACGCGCCCAGCACAGTGAGATCCACATGCCCGCCACGGATCATGGCGAAGCTCTCGGCGCTGGAGAAGAAAGACGCGCCCTTGACGGCGGTAACGGTTTGCTTGCCGGCGTTGATCAGATCCGGATCTATAGTGTCTTCGGTGGGGAATTCACCCATCCCCAAGAGGCCGTTTTCCGATTGCAGCATCACCTGCATGCCCTCGGGGATATAGTTGGCCACCAGAGTGGGGATACCTATCCCCAAGTTGACGTAGTAACCGTTTTTGAGTTCCTTGGCGACGCGTTGGGCCAGTTGTTCTCTTGAAAGTGCCATTTTGCTCTCCTGCCCTTATGCCTGTTTGACTGTGCGCTGTTCGATACGCTTCTCGAACACACCCTTGATGACGCGATCCACATAGATGCCCGGGGTGTGGATATGATCCGGGTCCAGCTCACCCGGCTCGACTATCTCTTCCACTTCCACCACAGTTATCTTGCCGGCGGTGGCCATCATGGGGTTGAAGTTGGCGGCTGTTTTGCGAAATACCAGGTTACCCATGGTATCGGCCTTCCAGGCGCGGATCAGCGCGAAGTCGGCGGTCAGTGCCTCTTCCAGCACATAGTGGCGGCCATTGATTTCGCGGGTCTCTTTGCCATCGGCCACAGGGGTGCCGTAGCCGGTGGCGGTAAAGAAGGCGGGGATCCCGGCGCCGCCGGCGCGGATCTTCTCCGCCAGAGTGCCTTGCGGAGTGAGGATCACATTGAGCTCGCCGCTGAGCATCTGCCGCTCAAAGGTGGCGTTTTCACCCACATAGGAGGCGATCATTGTGCTTATCTGCTTATGTCGCAGCAGCAGCCCCAGTCCGAAGTCGTCCACCCCGGCGTTATTGGAGATGGCGGTCAGGCCGCTAACGCCCAGCTTGACCATTTGATTGATAAGACCTTCGGGAATGCCGCAAAGGCCAAAACCGCCCACCATGACTGTCATATCATTGGTGAGACCTGCGAGCGCTTCGTCGTAGCTGCCGACGACTTTATTGAGTCCTGCCATAGTGATGTCCTTGCTGTTTATTATCTGTCGTTATACTGCTTATCTGTTGTGCCACCTGGAGGCCTTAAACTCCCAGGGCTCTGGCTACTTTTGAACCGGTTTTCCGGCCAAGCTGCTGGCTTATCTGCCGTCCGGCCCGGGCCAGTTTGTTGAGATCTATGCCTGTGTCTATACCCATACCATGCAGCATGTAGACAAGATCTTCACTGGCCAGATTACCGGATGCGCCTTTGGCATAGGGGCAGCCACCGAGTCCGGCGACCGAGGTATCTATTACACTGACGCCGGTTTCCAGGCAGGCGAGAATGTTGGCCAGCGCCTGACCGTAGGTATCATGGAAGTGTAGCGCCAAGCGCTCTATCGGTACGCGCTCGGCCACGGTTTCCAGCATTTTGCGGGCCTTGAGCGGTGTACCTACGCCTATGGTGTCGCCGAGGGATATCTCATAGCAGCCCAATTGATGCAGAATGTCGGCGACCCGAGCCACTTCTGCCGGGGCGATTTCACCATCATAGGGGCAACCCAGTACGCAGGAAACATAGCCGCGAACCCGAATGCCTTGCTCCTTGGCCCGGCTCAGCAGGGGCTCGAAGCGGGCGATGGACTCTTCGATGGAGCAGTTGATGTTCTTCTGGCTGAAGCCTTCGGAGGCGGCGGCAAATACCGCCACTTCATCGGCGTCGGCATCCAGCGCCAACTCCAGGCCCTTGAGATTGGGAGTCAGGGCGCTGTAGCAGACGCCGGCGCGGCGTGAAATGCCGCGTAGCACCTCGCCCGAGTCTGCCATTTGCGGCACCCACTTGGGCGACACAAAGCTGGCGGCTTCGATGCGCTTCACCCCGGCATCGGCCAGCGCTTCAATCAGGGCTATCTTGGCTTGAGTGCTGACCGAGGTTTCATTTTGCAGGCCGTCTCTTGGGCCCACTTCAAACAGGCTTACCTTGGGAGGCAGCATTTTTAAGCCTCCTTGAGTTGTTCGCTGAGCTCCAACAACTGGGCGCCATCGCTGACCAGTTCGCCGGGCTGGAAGAAAAACTCACTCACAGTGCCATCGAAAGGCGCGGCTATGGTGTATTCCATCTTCATCGCTTCCATCACCATCAGCCCTTGGCCGGCCTTAACGTTATCGCCTACAGCCACCAGGTGGGTGACTATGGTGCCGTTCATCGGCGCCTTGAGCAGATCGGCATGGTTGGCCTGCTCCTCTTCCAGCTCATTCTGAATGGCGCGGAAATGGCAGGCGCTAAGCTCGCCGGAGCGGCCAAGCAGGGTAAAGTCCATGCCCTGGCGGCTGATTCGCTGGCTGCTGATATGCCCATCGACCACACAGCGAAGCGTGTCACCACCGGCCTCATCTGTGCTCAACTCGCCTTCGATAACCAGGGTTTGGCCATCCAGTGTCAGTTGCCAGCTATCGGCCTTGGCCAGCTCAGTCAGTTGCAGGTGATGAATATGGTGTTCATCGTCCATCAGGGCAATATCGTGGCGCTTGGCGCTGTTGAGTCTAAAGCCACTGGCGCTGCCCCAGGGCGAGGAAGGGTCCTGACTGTTTGCCTGTTTGGCCCGGGAGTCGCGTTTGCGCCACAGCATTTCATACAGGGCGGCTTTGGCCAGCAGCGGCAAGGGCTGGGCGCTGTCTTTCGCTTGAGGCAGCAGCTGTGCTTGATAGCGCTCAATAAAATCTGTGCTGAAGTCGGCGCCGGCAAAGGCCGGGTGAGCGGCGATTTTACCCAGGAAACCGATATTGTGTTTCAGGCCGGTGAGCTGGAAGTCATCCAGAGCCCTCTGCAGGCGCTGCAGCGCTCTTGGGCGTGATTCATCCCAGACAATCAGCTTGGCTATCATGGGGTCGTAGAAGTTGGATATTTCATCGCCTTCACGGACACCCGAGTCGATACGCACATGGCGCGATGGCTTGGGCTCGCGCAGGAAGTTGAGCTTGCCGCTGGCAGGCAGGAAGTCGTTATCCGGATCTTCGGCATAAATTCGCACTTCAAAGGCATGGCCCTTAATGGCAACTTGCTCCTGAGTCAGGGGCAGAGGCTCTCCGGCGGCGACCAGCAGCTGCCAGTGCACCAGATCTGTCTCGGTCACCAGCTCGGTAACCGGATGCTCTACCTGCAAACGGGTATTCATCTCCATAAAGAAGAAGCTGCCGTCTTCCTCTGTGGCATGGGTGTCCAGCAGAAACTCGACCGTGCCTGCACCCACATAGTCGATGGCGCGGGCGGCCGCCACGGCGGCTTCACCCATGCGGCGACGCAGGGCGTCGCTGAGGCCGGGGGCCGGCGCTTCTTCCACCACTTTCTGGTGGCGGCGCTGAATCGAGCAGTCCCTGTCTGACAGATAGATGGCATTGCCTTGGGTGTCGGCAAATACCTGCACTTCCACATGGCGCGGCTGCTCCAGGTAACGCTCCATCAACAGCTTGTCATTGCCAAAACTGGAGGCGGCTTCACGGCGGGCCGAGTCGATGGCCGACTTGACTTCCGTCAGGCTGCGGACAATCCGCATTCCTTTACCGCCGCCACCGAAGGCGGCCTTGATCAGCAGCGGGAAACCGATTTTCTCGGCTTCACTGAGCAGCACTTCATCGCTCTGGTCATCACCGTGATAGCCGGGCACCAGCGGCACTCCGGCGCGGCCCATGATGAGTTTGGCGGCGCTCTTGCTGCCCATGGCTTCTATGGAATCGGCCTTGGGACCGATAAAGGCGATATTGGCCCGTTCACAGGCAGCGGCAAAAGCGGCGTTTTCCGACAAAAAACCATAACCCGGGTGGATCGCCTCGGCGCCACAGGCCTTGGCGATATCGATAATGGCATCGCCCCTGAGGTAGGAGTCGGCAGGCGCCGAGCCCCCAAGATAAAAGGCTTCATCGGCCATGGCCACATGGGCGGCATGGCGATCGGCATCCGAGAACAGAGCGACAGAGCGCACACCCAATGACCTGGCGGTACGTATGATGCGACAGGCAATTTCGCCGCGGTTGGCAATCAGAATCTTGTTGAACATCTTACATCCTTCCTTAGTCACGGCGCTGTGGCGGGTTCGAGCTATTGCCTGGATTGCAACTGGAGTTGCTGCCCGTATTGTTACTTGTGCCTTGCCAGTTCGGCGGGCGTTTTTCGAAAAAGGCGTTCAGCCCTTCCTGGCCTTCAGCAGACACCCGGATCCGGGCGATGGCCTCGCCGGTGAGCGCCAGCGTCTGTTCATCTATCAGTCCGTGGCGGATATCGCTTATCAGCTGTTTGCACCTGTTGAGCGCCTGCGGACTGTTGCCCAGCAGCGACTCGATAAGGGGCGCTGCGGCGGCCTCGAGATCGTCTGCTACCTGATGCACCAGTTGTAAAGTCTTGGCGACTTCGGCATCGAAACGCTCTGCGGTCAACATATAGCGTCTCGCCTGACGCTCGCCCATGGCGCGGCGCACATAGGGGCTGATAACCGCCGGGATCAGGCCAAGTTTCACCTCTGACAGGCAAAAGCTGGCCTTGGGCGTCGCAATGGCTATATCGCAGCAACACACCAGCCCCAGCGCCCCACCAAAGGCTGCGCCCTGTACCAGTGCCAACGACGGCTTGGGGAATTGATCCAGAGTGGCCATCAACCGTGCCAGCTCGGCGGCGTCTTTGAGGTTGTCGTCAAAGTCCATCGCCGCTTGTTTGCGCATCCAGTTCAGGTCGGCGCCGGCGCTGAAATGTTTGCCGTTGGCTTTCAGCAGCAGCACCCGGCAGGCGGGATCCCGGGCCAGGGACTCCAGCGCATCAATGAGCTCGGCAATCATCACTTCATCGAAGGCGTTGGCCAGCTGCGGGCGATTCATCACCAGGGATGAAACGCCGCGGGAGTCGGTGGTTAATGTCAGATATTGATAATCCATACCGGCCTCCATTACATGCGGAACACGCCGAAACGTGTGTCCTCTATGGGCGCATTCAGCGCCGCCGACAATGCCAGGCCAACCACATCCCGGGTCTGGGCCGGGTCGATAATGCCGTCGTCCCACAAACGGGCGCTGGCATGGTAGGGGTGCCCCTCTTTATCGTATTGGGCTATCACCGGAGCCTTGAAGGCGGCTTCTTCCTCGGCGCTCATGGTCTGCCCCTTGCGGGCCAGGCCGTCTTTACGCACTGTGGCCAGCACTCCGGCGGCTTGTTCGCCCCCCATGACTGAGATGCGGGCGTTGGGCCACATCCACATCATGGTGGGTTCAAAGGCGCGGCCGCACATGCCGTAGTTACCGGCGCCGTAGGAACCGCCGATGATCACGGTAAACTTGGGCACAGTGGCGCAGGATACAGCGGTCACCATCTTGGCGCCGTGTTTGGCTATGCCTTCATGCTCATATTTCTTGCCGACCATAAAGCCGGTGATGTTTTGCAAAAACAGCAGCGGGATCTTGCGCTGGCAGCAAAGCTCGATGAAGTGCGCGCCTTTTTGCGCCGACTCGGAAAACAGAATGCCGTTGTTGGCCACTATGCCTACCGGGTAGCCATGAATACGGGCAAAACCGCACACCAGAGTGGCACCGTAACCGGCCTTGAACTCGTCGAAGTCCGAGTCATCGACGATGCGGGCAATCACTTCTTTGACATCGAAGGGCTTTTTCAAGTCGGTGCCGACTATGCCGTAGAGCTCATGAATATCGTACTTGGGTGGCTTTACCTGGCTCAGAGTCTGGGCAATCTGCTTTTGGTGATTGAGGCGGGAGACGGCATTGCGGGCCAACTCCAGCGCGTGGTCGTCGTTTTGCGCCAGATGATCGGCCACACCGCTTATCTTGGTGTGTACCTCGGCGCCGCCGAGCTCTTCGGCACTGACCTCTTCACCTGTGGCGGCTTTCACCAGCGGCGGGCCGGCCAAAAAGATGGTGCCCTGTTCACGGACAATAATCGATTCATCGGCCATCGCCGGCACATAGGCGCCACCTGCGGTACACAGGCCCATGACCACGGCGATTTGCGGGATCCCTTTGGAGGACATGCGGGCCTGATTGAAGAAGATACGGCCGAAGTGATCCCTGTCCGGAAATACTTCATCCTGGCGCGGCAGGTTGGCACCGCCCGAGTCCACCAGATAGATGCAGGGCAGGTGACAGCGCTCGGCTATTTCCTGAGCCCGCAGGTGTTTTTTCACCGTTAGCGGGTAGTAAGTGCCGCCTTTGACTGTGGCGTCGTTGGCGATAATCATGCACTCGACTCCGCTGACCCGGCCGATCCCGGCTATGATGCCGGCGGCGGGCACTTCTTCGTCATAGACTTCGAAGGCGGCAAACTGGCTCAGTTCCAGAAATGGCGAGCCGGGATCCAGAAGTTTCTCTACCCGGGTACGCGGCGCCAGTTTACCGCGGGACAGATGGCGCTCCATGGCCACAGGGCCACCGCCTTCGACTATCTTGTTGAGCTTTTGTTGGACATCGGCCACCAGGTGGGACATGGCGGCTTGTTTTTCCCTGAATTCATCGCTGCGGGCGTTGATTCTACTGCTGATTTGAGGCACGGCTTGTCATCCTTTTCGACTGAATGGGGGAGCGTGAAGGGCCGCTTGAACGGCCCCGGCATTCGCCATTACTTGGTTTCGTTGAACAGCTCGCGGCCGATGAGCATGCGGCGGATTTCCGAAGTACCGGCGCCGATTTCATAGAGCTTGGCATCGCGTAGTAGGCGACCTGTAGCGTATTCATTGATATAGCCGTTGCCGCCCAGCAGCTGAATGGCGTCCAGTGCCATCTTGGTGGCGAGCTCGGCGCTGTAGAGAATGGCTCCGGCGGCATCTTTACGTGTGGTTTCGCCGCGATCGCAGGACTTGGCGACGTTATAGATATAGGATTTGGCGGCATTCATGCCTGTATACATGTCGGCCAGTTTGCCCTGCACCAGTTGGAATTCGCCGATGGATTTGCCGAACTGCACCCGCTCGTGCATATAGGGCATCACTATGTCCATGCAGGCGGTCATTATCCCAAGAGGGCCGCCGCTGAGCACCACCCGTTCGTAGTCCAGGCCACTCATCAGTACCTTCACCCCCTGGTTGAGGCCGCCGAGAATATTTTCTTCCGGGACTTCGCAGTCTTCGAATACCAGTTCACAGGTGTTGGAGCCGCGCATTCCCAGCTTGTCGAGCTTCTGCGCCTGAGAGAAGCCTTTGAAGCCGCGCTCGACGATAAAGGCAGTGATCCCGTGCGGGCCCTTGTCCAAGTCGGTTTTGGCATAAATCACATAGGTGTGGGCATCCGGGCCATTGGTGATCCACATCTTGTTGCCGTTGAGAATGTAACGGTCGCCTTCCTTGCGGGCATGCAGCTTCATGGAAACCACGTCCGAACCTGCGTTGGGTTCACTCATCGCCAGTGCGCCTATATGTTCGCCGCTGACCAGCTTGGGCAGATATTTTTCCTTCTGGGCCTGATTGCCGTTGCGGTTTATCTGGTTGACGCACAGGTTGGAGTGGGCGCCGTAGGACAAACCTATGGACGCCGACGCGCGGGAGATCTCTTCCATGGCGACGACGTGCGCCAGATAACCCATGTTGGCACCGCCGAACTCTTCGGGGACTGTGATCCCAAGCAGCCCCATGTCGCCGAACTGAGGCCAAAGCTCATTGGGGAAGGCGTTGTCCTGATCCACCTTGGCGGCAATGGGGGCAATTTCATTGGCGGCGAAACCGTTGACTGCATCCCGCAGCATATCGATTTCTTCACCGAGTCCAAAGTTGAGGCTTGAGTAGAGAGAGTTCATTGGCTTGATGTCCTGTAAGTTAATATTTTTTATTTATTATTATGGTGTTTGGTCAATGGCTCAGGCTTTTTCCTGCTCCATGTCATCCAGCGCCTGACGGCACTGAAGTTCGGCAGAATTGAGTTCCATCAACACCACCTTGATATCGTCCATCTGTTGTTGCAGTGAAGTTTTCTTCTCTTCGATCAGGGCCAACATGGTATTGAGCTGAGCATGGCTGCTCTTGTCGGCATCGTAGAGTTCAAACAGTCGGCGGGTTTCCGCCAAGGAAAAGCCCAGACGCTTGCCGCGCAGAATAAGTTTCAGTCTGACTCTGTCCTTGAGACTGTAGATACGGGTCTGGCCACGGCGCCTGGGTTTGAGCAGCCCCTGATCTTCATAGAAGCGGATGCTACGGGTGGTGATATCAAATTCCTTTGATAGATCACTGATGGAGTAAGTGGTTTGTGGATTGTGGTTTGCGCTCATCGATAACACCATAAAATTGAACCTGTTTGGCAAGATATATGAAGTTTACGTAAAGGTAAAGTTTGTTGTGTGTTTTTGCGACTGTGTGGGTGTCCACCGCCGCTGCCATCAGCCTTTGCCCGTATTGAAACACTTGCTTCATTAACCTGTTTATTTGTCTTCCAATCTGGGTAACGGTGCATGGCACCCTTCACTATGCATGTTTGCATTCCAATGGTTGTGATCGCCGGAGCGGATGAGCAGCAAAATACCCGCAAGTCAAAAGGCGCAGTTCGAGCGGGGTTTTAGGCTAACGTCTAATTGGGTACAAGGCCAAAAAGGACTTTAATTGTCCCAGGAAGGAAGGGAACGCAGTGCCGTCGCAGAACGGCGTCCTTTGGGAGGACAGATAATGATAGATCCGGGTTTAGCCCTGCATAAGGCGTCACTCGAGGACAAGACACAGTTTTGGGGCGAGTGTGCCCGTGCCATAGATTGGCAACAGCCCTGGGAGCAGGTGCTGGATGAGAGTGAGGCGCCATTTTACCGCTGGTTTAGCGGTGGCATGCTCAACACCTGCTATAACGCGGTGGACCGGCATGTGGCCGCAGGGCGTGGCGAACAGACCGCCATTCAATATGTCAGTCCGGTAACAGATACCGAGTACGGCATCAGCTATAACGAATTACAGCAGCAGGTGAGCCGTCTGGCGGGCTGGATGCAATCTGTCGGGATCAATAAGGGCGACAGAGTCGTTATCTATATGCCTATGGTGCCGGAAACCCTGTTTGCCATGCTGGCCTGTGCCCGCATAGGGGCAATACATTCGGTGGTGTTCGGCGGCTTTGCCGCCAATGAACTGGCAACCCGGATCAACGATGCCAAACCCCGGCTGGTATTGTCCGCCTCCTGCGGCATTGAACCCTCAGGTGTTGTGCCTTATAAGCCCCTGCTGGACAAGGCGCTGGATCAGTCTGAGCATAAGGTGGAAAACTGCCTTATTCTCGGCCGCAGTCAGTATCAGGCCGAGTTGCAGCCAGGGCGGGATCATGACTGGCAGAGTGCTATCTGTCAGGCGACTCCTGTCGATTGTGTGGCGGTCGAAGCCACTCATCCCCTGTACATTCTCTATACCTCAGGCACCACAGGCCAGCCAAAGGGGGTGGTGCGTGATAACGGTGGCCATGCCGTAGCGCTGGCCTGGTCGATGAAGGCCATCTATGACATAGAACCTGGTGATGTCTTCTGGGCCGCCTCTGATGTGGGTTGGGTGGTGGGTCACTCCTATATTGTCTATGCACCGCTGCTGGTAGGTGCCACCACCTTGCTGTTTGAAGGCAAACCTGTGGGCACCCCGGATCCCGGCACTTTTTGGCGCACCATAGCCAAGTACAAGGTCAAGAGTTTCTTTACTGCACCGACGGCGATTCGTGCCATCAAACGTGAGGACCCTGAGGCAAGCTATGTGGCTCAAAGCGATCTCTCTTGCCTGAAGAACGTGTTTCTGGCCGGCGAGCGTTGTGACCCGGATACCTTGAAGTGGGCGTCAGAGAAGCTGGCCAAGCCAGTGATAGATCACTGGTGGCAAACCGAAACAGGATGGGCCATTGCCGCCAACTTGATGGGAGTGGCGCCTATTCCGGTCAAAGCCGGGTCACCGGCCAGAGCCGTGCCCGGTTATCAGGTGGAAGTATTGGACGAAATGGGGGAGCAGGTGGCTCCCGGGCAATCGGGCAATGTGGTGATTAAGCTGCCTCTGCCGCCCGGAACCCTGACTACCTTGTGGCAAAACGATAAGCGTTACCATGACAGCTATCTGGCCATGTATCCCGGTTACTATCTTACCGGGGATGCCGGCTATATGGATGAAGAGGGCTATCTCTACATCATGAGTCGTATTGATGACATCATTAATGTGGCCGGTCACAGATTATCGACCGGGCGTTTTGAAGAGGTACTTTGTCAGCATCCGGCGGTGGCTGAAGCGGCGGTTATCGGTGTGGAAGATAAGCTCAAGGGGCAGGTGCCGCTGGGGTTGGTGGTGCTCAAGATGGGGAATACCCTGAGCGAAGAACAGCTGCACAAGGAGCTGGTGGCCCTGGTGCGCCAGGAAATAGGCCCGGTGGCGGCGTTCCGTTTGGTGAGCGCTGTGCCCAAGTTGCCCAAGACCCGCTCCGGCAAGATACTGCGTGGCACCATGCGTAAAATTGCCGACAACCAGGAGTTCAAGGCGCCGGCAACCATAGAGGATCCCGGCACTCTGGATCTGGTACGCACCGCACTGACCCGCATGGGCTATGCCGATTCTCTGGTGAAAGAGCACGCCTGAGGTTGACTTTCTCCTTTTGCGCCTGCCGCTGGCAGGCGTTTTTTTAGCTGTTTTTCATGTTGTAAAGGCGCGCCTCTTACACTTTGCCCTTTTAGTCGGCCTTTGCTAAGATGCCGCTGCTCCGTTCGGGGCAACAACAAGTAGTTACATACAAAGTAGTAGCATCCAAGTTTTACATTCAGGCTTGCAACTCAAGCTCACTATGTAGCCTTATCATTCCGGCCGCAGGGACGACCCTGCAAGCGCCTTTTCCACTATCGGGGACGACCCCTCTTTAAAAAGGGATGGGTTCATGAACTGGTTACTCTTAATCCTCGCAGGTTTGTTTGAAATCGGTTGGGCCATAGGCCTTAAATATACCCAGGGTTTTACCAAGTTAATTCCGAGTCTGTTGACCTTGGGCGCTATGGCCATCAGTGTCGGTTTGCTTGGGCTGGCGACCAAGTCATTGCCTATAGGCACGGCTTACGGTGTTTGGGTAGGCATTGGCGCTATGGGCACGGCATTGGTGGGTATCTGGCTATTCGGCGAGAGTGCCAGTCTGATGAAAATCGGCAGTTTGCTGTTGATTTTTATCGGTGTTTTGGGACTGAAACTGGCTAATTGAACCCGGATGTTTGTCTGTTAATCGTGTTTTTCAAACAAGGTTATCGTCAAGGGCGGCTGGTAATTAACTTTCGTTAATCAGTATAATTAATCCACTCAAGGCCGGTTGTTGGCTCACAAAATGGCCGGCTCCTCTGCTACCCGTGGAATTAATAACAATGCAAACCCACAAGCATCTTTCTGACATCGGGGTCATAGGCCTGGGTGTTATGGGCAAGAATCTCGCTCTCAATATCATAGATAACGGCTATCGGGTCGCGGCGTTCGATCTGGACAGTCGCAAAGTGACAGCTGCCGAAAACCAGGCCAAGACGGAAGTGACCGAGAGGGAACAATTGCTGTTTGGCTGTAATAATCTTACTGATTTGATGGCAAATTTAGCAACACCGCGCATCTTGCTGCTGTCCATTCCGGCCGGTGCGGCGGTCGATGCCGTATGCCAATCCCTGCTCGATGCCGGGATTGAGCGCGAGGATATAGTCATAGACACGGGCAATAGCCTGTGGACAGACACTATAGCGCGGGAACAGCGCTATCGCGATCAGTTTATCTTCTTCAGCTCAGCTGTGTCCGGCGGTGAGGTGGGGGCTAGATTCGGGCCTTCTCTGATGCCAAGTGGTGATATCAAGGCCTGGAAGCGGGCTGCTCCCATTTGGCGGGCGATAGCTGCCAAGGTGGATGGTGACACCGGATTGCCGCTGGAACGATTTGAGCCCGGCAACCCGGTTACCCAAGGGGAGCCCTGCACGGCTTACATAGGCCCGGCCGGTAGCGGTCACTATGTGAAGATGGTGCACAACGGCATTGAATATGCCGACATGCAGTTGATTTGCGAGGCTTATCATTTGCTAAGCCAAGTGCTGTGCCTTGATGCCTATGCCATTGCCCAGGTGTTCGAGCGCTGGAATACAGGTGTGCTCTCCAGTTATCTGATGGAAATCAGCGCCGAGGTCTTGCGGCAACAGGACCCATTAAGCGGCAAGCCTCTGGTTGAGATGATCCTTGATAAGGCAGGGCAGAAGGGCACAGGTCTGTGGACGGCTGTCAGCAGCCTGCAGATAGGTTGCCCGGCGCCCACTATCGCCGAAGCGGTTTATGCCCGCGCCATCAGCACTCAAAAGGTTCTGCGCCAGAGCTTGGCCACCAAGTTGGTCGGTCCCGAAGCGAGAGGCACTCAACCGGCAGGCTCGGACGAGCAACAAAGTTTTATTGATGGCCTGGAGAGCGCTCTCTATTGCGCCAAGGTGAGCTGTTATGCCCAGGGGTTCCAGTTGATGGCGATGCAGGCTCAGGAGCTGGGATGGCAGTTGGATTTTGCCGCCATCGCCAGGATCTGGCGCGCCGGCTGTATTATTCGCGCCAGATTCCTGCAATCCATAGCCGCAGCCTACGACAGTGAGCCTGAATTGGCCAATTTACTGTTGGCCGATGGCTTTGCTTCAACGCTTTCGGCGCGCCAGCAGGCATGGCGGCAAACAGTTGCCAAGGCGGTACTTGCAGGTGTGCCTGTGCCCTGCATCTCATCGGCGCTTTCTTACTACGACAGTTATCGCACTGAGACGCTGCCGGCCAATCTGTTGCAGGGACAACGGGACTTTTTCGGAGCGCACAGTTTTGAGCGTATAGACCAAGCTGCCAACGAGCGTTATCACCTGGATTGGAGTGACCCCAAGCGGCCGCTGATTAAACTGGATTGAGGGAAAACGGGCCGGGCAGAACACTATCACCGGCCAACGAAAAAGGCTTCCAACTGCGTGGCAGTGGAAGCCTTTGTTATTTCTATCCCTTTTTTATAGCTATACCTGGGTTAAAGGGTAAACACTAAACCTAAGCTGAATAGGGCGCTGAATATCATAGTCAGTTTGGCGGTGCGCCCCAGTAATGGATTCAATGCTGCGCCTGACTCCTGAATAAAATCGCTGGACAGCTTGCGGGCCATTAGCAGCGCAAGCCCCGTCAGCAGCACAGGTAGCCCAGGTAGCAAACCCAGCAGGAAGCCGGCGATAATCAGGCCGAAGGGTAAGTAAACCAGCGCCTGGTACAGCACCTTGGATTGGGCCTCACCTATGCGTACCGCCAAAGTGCGCTTGCCGGCTTTTTCGTCGGTATAGATATCACGGGTGTTGTTAACCAGGCAGATGGCGGCATTGAGCAGGCCTACGGCGCTCCCCAAAATCCAGGCTGCAGTGCTGGTATCACCGGCCTGTAGATAGTAACTGCCGACTACGGCTACCAAGCCAAAGAAGATAAAGGCCGCCACTTCACCCAGGCCGTGTGAGGCCAGCGGGTATGGGCCGCCGCTGTAACCCAGGGCGCCCATAATGGAAGCCGCCGCCAGGATGGCAATCGGCCAGCCACCGTGCCAGATCAGGAAAGATCCCACAGCTAATGCCAGCAAAAGGCAAAAAATCATTGCATTACGCACTTTCAGCGGGTCGAGTAAGCCGCTCTGGGTGACCCTTATCGGCCCAAGTCGCTCCTCGGTATCTATACCATTTTTGAAATCAAAGTAGTCGTTGGCCAGGTTAACGGCAATCTGCAGCAACAGGGCACAGACCATGGATGCCACTGCAATGGTCCAACTAAAACTCTCCAGTTGCAGAGCCAGAATGTTGCCTATCAGCAAGGGGCCTATCGCCGCAGGCAAGGTGCGCGGCCGTGAGGCTAAAATCCAGGGATTCATTTTGTCAATTCTTCAGAGTTAAAGATGGGAAAACATGCTAAGGATACCAATTTTCCACTTGAAAGTTAGCACAATCGGATAAATGCATTTAACAGAGTTTGAGTCAGCGCACATTTGTACCCGTGCGGATTAAAAAAATGCAGCCATAATCAAATAACCTTAGGGGATTATGTGTTCTTATTGTTAAAGAATACCCGGTATTTCATGAGCTTATTACTAAAGCAGAGGTTAATATGATGGGGTTTGGGGGCAGGACAGCCCTTGTCAGCGGTGCCGCCTCGGGGTTGGGGCGCGCCTTTGCCATAGGTTTGGCTCAGCGTGGCGCCAGTCTGGCACTGCTGGACATAGACAGCTGCAAAGATACCTTGAATGCGATTTCTGCTTTGGGGGCCGATGCCAAAGCCTGGCACTGTGATGTTGCCGATGAGCAAGATGTTGCTTTGGTGCTGCAGGAAGCCTGTGACCACTTTGGCACTATAGAGTTGTTGGTGGCCTGTGCCGGGATCCATACCCCCTGCTCATTTGAAAAACTGACACCACAGCAGTGGCGACGGCAGTTGCAGGTGGATCTGGATGGCAGCTTCTTTCTCTGTCACGGACTCTGGTCGCGAATGAAGGCACAGGAGTATGGCCGGATCCTTTTGTTGGGTGGTGTTAGTGGACTGTTCGGAGATCTTTTCGAAAGTGCCTGGGCCAGTGCCAAGATGGCATTGTTTGGATTAACCAATAGTCTCAGTCGAGAAGGTGGCAATCATAACATCCGTGTCAACAGTCTCTATCCTTTGGCTACCACCCCAATGACGGAGCAACACCTGGCACTGCCGGTACAACCTTTATTTGGTTTGAACGCGCCATTGGCAGCCGGATTGTTTCTGCTCAGCGAGCAGGCGCCCAATGGGCAACATTTGTTGGCTGCAGCTGGCAGTATCAGTCGGGTGAGAATAGCGCAGACAGAGCCGGGTTACTTTAATGCCGATGCTTGTACTCCTGAACTTTTGGCCAGAGCTTGGCCAGAGTTAAGCGTGGCTACGCCACTGGGGTTCAGCGACAGCGGCGAGGCGCAAATTGTTAACTGGGCCAGACAAGCTGCCGCCGAGCATGATATAGAGATAGAGTAAAGTCATCTGGTCACGAAGGGCGGTTCTGGGTTAATCTTTGCGGTATATGTCAGCCAGTTAATAGAGTTTTATGAGCCAGGTTTTAGATGATCTCTTGTCACTGCTCGCGCTTGAACAGATAGAAATCGGACTTTATCGGGGCCAGAGCCAGGATCTGGGTTTTGGTCATGTGTTTGGTGGTCAGGTCATGGGCCAGGCCCTCAGCGCTGCCCGTCGTACTGTGCCGCAAGAGCGCCAGGTGCATTCACTACATTCCTATTTTTTACGGGCAGGCGATGAAAAGTTGCCGATAGTCTACGAAGTCGAAAACATGCGTGATGGCGGCAGTTTCAGCGCCCGTCAGGTGAAGGCGATTCAGAAAGGGCGGCCGATTTTCTACATGACCTGTTCCTTCCAGGAGCCGGAAGTTGGCTTCAGCCATCAGGCCGAAATGCCAGAGGTTCCCGGCCCTGATGGGATACTCAATCAGCAGGAGTTGGCGATGACCATGAGGGATAAGGTGCCCTCCAGGATGCTGGAAAAGTTTATGGCCGATGCCCCCATCGAGATGCGTCTGGTCAATCCGCTTAACCCTGTAGCTCCAGCGGCCACTGAACCCGTTCGACATGTATGGATGCGGGCAAATGGTGCCTTGCCGCCCGAACATGAAATGCACGACTACCTGTTGGCATATGCTTCGGATTTCAACTTTTTGGTGACGGCGGCTCAGCCTCATGGAGTGTCATTTTTGACCCCGGGGATGCGGATGGCCACTATAGATCATTCACTCTGGTTCCACAGACCTGTCAATATGGGGGAGTGGCTGCTGTATGCCATAGAGAGTCCCAATGCCAGTGGTGGTCGGGGATATGTGAGAGGGCAATTCTTTAATCAACAGGGCGAGCTGGTGGCTTCGGCCACTCAGGAAGGCTTGATGAGAATGACCGCCAAATAAGGGAAAGCAAGATGATTAAGTATGTGAAAGGACTGGTAATTGCTGCCGGGATAGCGTTTCTCGGCGCTTGTGTCACTGTTGACCCCAAAGCACCTATTATCGTTAACGGGGCTGCTGGTTACTTGGAAAGAGTGGCTTTGCCTCAAGGGTCCAGTATCACAATCGCCATCATAGATTTGGACACCCCCGGGGTAATAGTGGCGCAAAAGAGCTTTGATATCGCCAGGGCACCGGTGCCGTTTAAGTTCATTTTACCGGCTGAAACCCTTGAGTCTGATGTCAACTATGGTGTAGTCGCCATGATCCAGTATCAAGGACGGGTGATTTTCCAAACCTACGACAGATACCCGGTGATCAACAATGACAAGTTCACCACCGAAGTGTTGATGAAGGCGGTGCCAATACCTCAGTTGGAACAACAACCTTGATTATTTGATATTGGTGCTAGGATCCCTGTTCGCGTGATGCCGTTTACTTTTGTAAACGGCATTTTTATGGTTACTGATGAGGCGGGCTGCGAAGGGGGGCTGTTTATTTCGGTAACCTGATATTAGCCGATTCTGCCAGGCTGGCTTACGACTCTAGCCTTGGCGACTTGTCTATTGAAACCATTTTCTCGCCAATAGATGTGCCAAAATTCATTATTCCCAACTAACGCCACGAAACCAAGGGGAAAATTAACCATGGTGTTCAGTCTTTATCAGCTTGCCGAACTGGTCATAGAAGTTCCAGTCGCCTGACTCGCGATTGCTGATATAGCTGCCTTCGGTACGCTTCTCGCCATTGGTCCAGAAGGTCTGCCACAGCCCTTCTTTTCTGTCCCTGAGGAAGCTACCTTTCTCGGCCAACTTGCCGTTGTTGTGGAAGTAACTGGCTTTACCCTCTTTCTGGCCTTTGAGCCACTGCTCATGGCTCTGTGGCTTGCCATTTTGGAAGTACTGGCTCAGTTTGCCATCGAGTTTTCCCTGCCAGTAGTTGGCTTGCTGCTTTAACTGACCGTTGCTGTAGTACTGCTCAGACTTGCCGTGCAGTACATCGTCCTTGAACTCCTGACTGGCGGCGAGCATGCCATCTTCAAACCAGCTTTGCCACTGGCCGGTTTTAGCTCCTTTTAGCAACTCGCCGGCCAGTTTCTGCTGCCCATTATCGACATAGTACTCGCTGTAGCTGCCGGTCTTGTCGCCATTGGCATAGGTTTCCTTGCGATAAAGGACGCCCTTGAAGCTGTAGTGCTCGCGTGTACCGTGCAACTTGCCGAGTAACCACTGGCTCTTGATCCTGACATTGCCCTCGGGGATGGTGCCAAAGGTGGGATCCTCCTCTTCGTAGCGGTAGTCTATCCAGCTACCTGTCTTCTTGTTGTTCAGGTACTCCCCCGTGACGCGACGGCGGCCATGATAATACTCGGCATATTGGCCATTGAGTTTGCCTTTGACAAAGGTCTGCTCCCGGCTCTTGACCCCTTCGCGATACTGAATCCAGAGCCCGTCCTTGTCGCCGTTGAGATATATGCCTTCCTCATTGGGATCGCCGTTGGCGTACCAGCGCTTGAAGACGCCATTAAGCGGATAGCGATAATCCTTGGCGGCCTTGTCTTTGGCATAGTGGGCCAACTCCCTGGGGTTGCCATTGTCATAGAAGCTTTCATATTTGCCGACCCACTTACCGTCTATGACTTCGCCCTGTTCCTGCACTGTGCCATCTTCAAAGTAGCGGATGGACTTTCCGGTTTGCTTATCGTGCTGGTATTGCACCAGGCTGCGTTTTTTACCGTTCGGGAAATAGCGGACAAAGTCGCCGTGACGCTCCCCCTGTTGCCATTGGCTGGACTCTTGTAAAACACCGGCGCTGAAACGCTGATACAAGCCGTCACGCAGGCCCATGGCAAACTGGGACTTTTCCAGGGGCTTGCCGTCGATATCGAAACGCTCATACTTGCCATGGCGGGGATACTGACCGTTGTCGCTCACTTGGCTATCGTGAAAGGTTTCCAGCTCAGCTAACTGGCCATTGGGGTGAAAACGCTTCTGTACGCCAGTTTGCAGGCCGTTTTTGTAGTGCTGCTCTATGACCAGCTTGCCTTCACTGTTGAAATACTCTTGGATGCCATCTTTTTCGCCGTCATTGAAATGTTCATTGCCCAGTAGCACGCCTTTATCGTCGAACGTTTGACATTGGCCCTGACGCTTGCCTGCGCGGTAAGCACATTTGACCGCCAGTTCGCCGCCGGGGTGATATTTCAGACTTTCGCCGTCACGTTCTCCGGCGCTGAAACGGGTTTCGCTCTCTTTACTGCCATTATCAAAAAAGCTCTGCCAGACGCCCTGACGTTGGCCATTGGCATCGAATTTACCTTTGACCCTGATGACTCCCTGGGCGTTTTGTTCCAGGTACTCGCCAAAGAGTTGGTTGTTGGCATATTGCTGACTTTGGGCCTGGGTGCCGTTTTCATAGAAGCTCTGCCATTGGCCATGGCGCAGGTTATTGGTATAGGTTTCACTGGCCTTGAGTTTACCGCTGGCGTAGAAGCGTTTGACCTGCTCTTTGTTACCGTTGCGGTAGAATACGCTTTCATCGAGGCGGCCATTGCTGTCAAAGGTTTGCCATTCCCCTTCGGGAACGCCTTTATTGAACACCTGTAATTCGGTCATCTGGCCGCTGAGGTCATACATGCGCCAACTGCCATTTTGATAGCCCTGGTAATACTGGCCTTCAACTAATTTGGTATTGTTGGGGTGAAATACTTGCCAGCGGCCATTGGGTAATCCTTGAGAGAAAGTCGCTTGGGTATAACCTTGGTTATCGCGAACGATGGTGACCTCGCCATTGAGGGGCATGCCACTGGCCAGATTGTAATAATGGGGGATACCGTCCTGCTGCCGGACTTCCACCATTAAGGAAGAGAGGTTTTGTGCCGCCTGCGCCTGTTGCAGCAAAGTCGATGTGCCCACTACCAACATTGTCATGATGGTGAGATGTTTATGCATAGCTTCTCCTTGTTACCGACCACTACAATCCCGTCATTGGGATCCGGTTCTTTCCTTATTTGAGCTCACTCTTGCGGGCTTTTTTATATTGGTACATCTGGTTGTCTGCCAACCTGAGACTCTGTTCCACATTGCCATTGAAAGGTGCGATGCCGGCGCTGAAATACACGGCAACCTTATCGGCGGTCAGCTTGGACTCGACTTGCCGTAAGCGTTCTCTGAGCCAAGTTTCACTGCCGTAACAGAGTAGCACAAACTCATCGCCGCCAAAGCGGCTCACCAGCGACGGTGTGGGGAAACCAAGTTTTAGCTCGGTTGCCAAACGTTTGAGCGCAAAGTCACCGGCACCATGACCCAGACTATCATTGATTTTTTTCAGGTTATCCATATCCAGCAGCACCAGCATGCTTTCTATGTTGTTCTTGGGCTGCCACTTCAGGGCTTGCTCTTCAAAAT
>Ga0114983_1000258_pt1 | contig 22072 bp, 19 predicted proteins | sample Shrwel_input2_RT_FD_87182 | JGI IMG/M metagenome (GOLD analysis project Ga0114983, IMG submission 87182) | Subsurface microbial communities from deep shales in Ohio, USA - Utica-3 well 1 S input2 RT | ecosystem: Environmental > Aquatic > Deep subsurface > Shale gas/oil reservoir > Produced... | reverse complement strand
CGCGGCGAGCTGTTCGTTCTCCACACCCTCGATCACGGTCGCAACATCCGACAGTCGCACCGGCGCGCCATTGCGGTAGGCGACGATCACCGGCCGGTATTCGTCGGCCGACACGATCTGGTCGTTGGAGCCGATCGTGAAGCTCTGCTTCGGACCGTCGAATGTGCCCTTCGGCGCGTTGACGTTGGCTTCGCGCAGCGCCGTGCGGATGTCGCCCAAGCCGAGCTGCAAGCCGGCCAGCGCGGTCGGATTGGCCTGGATGCGCACCGCCGGCCGCTGGTTGCCCTGAATCGATACCAGACCGACGCCGGACACCTGCGACAGCTTCTGCGCCAGTACCGAATCGGCGAAATCGGCGACCTGGTTTTGCGGCAGCACATCGGAGCTGATCGCCAGTTGCAGGATCGGTGCGTCAGCCGGGTTGACCTTGTTGTAGACCGGCGGATACGGCAGGTCGGCCGGCAAGGTGCCGCGCGCCGCGTTGATCGCCGCCTGCACGTCCTGCGCGGCATTGTCGATGTCGCGATCGAGCACGAACTGCAGCGTGATCGTCGACAGCCCGTAGGACGAATCCGAGTTCATCGACGCCAGCCCGGCGATCGTGCCGAACTGCCGCTCCAGCGGTGTCGTGACCAGCGACTCCATCACTTGCGGGCTCGCGCCCGGCAATTGCGTGGTGACCTGGATGGTCGGGAAATCGACGTTCGGCAGTGCCGAGATCGGCAGGCTCCGGTAGCCGAGCGCACCCAGCAGCAGCACCGCGATCATCAGCAGCGTGGTCGCGATCGGGCGGGAAATGAATGGTTCGGAGACGCTCATGGAACGCTTTTCTCACGCAAAGAACGCGGAGTACGCAGAGAAAAACGCGCTCCTGCTGCGCTTGCTGCAAGAATGCGAAAACCCGCAAGGGTCGCAATCCCGAAAAAGCTCCTCGCTGTTCTCTGCGTCCTCTGCGTTCTCCGCGTGAGATCGCTTTTTGCACAAACGCGCATGCTCACTTGCCCGTCGGCTTCGAATCAGACGCCGCCACCGGCTCATCCTTCGCTTCGCGAATCCTGGAACCTGGCTGCAGGCGGTACTGGCCATCGATGACGATGCGCTCGCCATCGTTCAGGCCGCCTACAATCAGCGCCGAACCGTTCTCGCTGCGGGCGATCTTGATATCGCGCTTCTCGGCGACCGCTTCGCCCTTGTCGTTCTTGCCGACCACGTAGACGAAATCGCCGTCCGGGCCACGCTGCACGGCGTTGGCGGGAATCACCAGACCATTGGCCTCGGTCCGTACCAGCAGCCGCATGTTGACGAACTGGCCCGGCCACAAGGCCTTGTCGTCATTGGCGAACGTCGCCTTCATGCGGATGGTGCCGGTGCTCTGATCGATCTGGTTGTCGATCACCGTCAGCTCGCCATGGGCCAGCTGCCTGGCGTTGTCGCGATCGAAGGCCAGCACCGACAGCCCCTGTCCGCCAGCCGCACGGATATCGCCGAGGCTCTGCTCGGGCAAGGTGAACACCACCGAAATCGGCCGGATCTGGGTCACTACCACGAGACCGCCGGTGGTGCCAGCATCGACGAGATTGCCGACATCGACCAGCCGCAAGCCGGTGACACCGCTGATCGGCGCCGTGACCCGCGCGAAGCCCACCGAGATACGGGCGTTCTGCACCGCCGCCTCGCTGGCCTTCACGCTGGCTTCGAGCTGGGCCACCGTCTGCGCCTGGGTGTCGAGCTGCTGCTTCGACACATAGCCATCGCCGACCAGCTCGCGGAAGCGCTGAAGATCGCGCCGAGCGGTGTTCAGCTGGGCTTCGCTCTGGCCCTTCTGGGCCAGCGCCTGCTGCAGCTGGGCGTCAAAACTGCGCGGATCGATCTGCGCCAGCAGATCGCCCTTGTTCACTTCCTGGCCTTCGTGGAACGCGACCGACATCAACTGGCCGCTGACCTGCGGCCGCACGGTGACCGTGTTGAACGCCTGCACGGTGCCGAGGCCATCGAGGTAGATCGGCACGTCACGACGGGCAACCTTACCCAGCGCCACCGGAATCGGGGCATCGAAGTCGCCGCCGCCACCGCGGCGCCCGCGCCGGCCGCTTGCTCCGCCACCGGGGCCCGCTTCGGCCGCGACGGCTGACGCAGCGTCGCCCTCGACGGCCGGCTGACGCACGAAAATCCACCACCCGAGTACGGCGATCACGCCAAGACCCAGCGCGAACGCGACGACTCTGCGCATGCTGTGTTGCTCCGAAATATCGACAGGGGAAGCGGTCGGTGCCTGCGTTTTCAGGACCGCGCCGCGGCCGCTTTGACGCCCTGTTGCAAGGATGCGTTCAACCGAACGCGGGAAAAGTTCTGCCGGTACCTTGCTTGACGGCCACCGACACCGGCAAGCCTCCGGCGCGTGAAGTTCGGTAACGATGGGTGGCGCCGATCGGGCTTCGGCATACTGCCAGCCTTCTCCTCACAGGATCGACACGTGGCCGGTTCCAGCCTCTTCATGCTGATCGATGACATCGCGACCTTGCTCGACGATGTATCGGTGATGACCAAGGTCGCCGCACAAAAGACTGCCGGCGTGCTCGGCGACGATCTGGCGCTGAACGCGCAGCAGGTCAGCGGCGTGGCCGCCGAGCGCGAACTGCCGGTGGTCTGGGCGGTGGCCAAGGGCTCGTTCATCAACAAGCTGATCCTGGTGCCCTCGGCGCTGGCCCTGAGCGCGTTCCTTCCGGTGCTGGTCAAGCCGCTGCTGATGCTCGGCGGCCTGTACCTGTGCTTCGAAGGCGTCGAGAAACTGGCCCACAAGTGGCTGCATCCGGCAGCGGAAGACGAGGCCCACCGCGAGGAACTGGTCAAGGCACTGGCCGATCCGGCGCTCGATGTCGTCGCCTACGAGCGCGACAAGATCAAGGGCGCCATCCGCACCGACTTCGTGCTGTCGGCCGAGATCATCGTCATCAGCCTCGGCACCGTTGCCGCAGCGACCTTGACCGAGCAGCTGGCCGTCCTCGCCGGCATCTCGGTGATCATGACCGTGGGCGTTTATGGCCTCGTCGGTGGCATCGTCAAGCTCGATGATGCCGGGCTGTACCTGAGCCGCCGCGCAAACAGCGCCGCGCAACTGCTTGGACGCGGGCTGCTGCTGGCGGCACCCAAGCTGATGAAGACGCTGTCGGTGCTCGGCACGGTCGCGATGTTCCTGGTCGGCGGCGGCATCCTCGTGCACGGCATTCCCGGCGGTGAGGAAGCGGTGCATCACCTGTTCGATGGCCTTGGCGCTGCCGTGGCGACGGTCGGCAGCATGGTCGCCAATGGCTTGGTCGGCGTGGTCGCCGGAGCCCTGGTGCTGGCAGTCGTGCAGCTGGGCGGCAAGCTGTTCGGTGGCAAGGGCAAGTCCGAAGCCGCTGGCTGAGCCGTCGACGGCCTCGCGGCTGCGCTTATGATTCCGGTGGTTCCGCGCGCGTCCGCGCCCTCACTCCGACGATCCTCATGTCCAGCGATATCGAGATTGCCCGCGCCGCGCGCCTGAAGCCGATCATCCCGCTGGTGCAGGACCGGCTCGGCATTCCGGCCGAGGCGATGGAGCCGTACGGCCACTACAAGGCCAAGCTGTCGCCGGATTACATCGCCAGCCTGCGTGACCGCCCGGACGGCCGGCTGGTGCTGGTCACCGCGATCACCCCGACACCGCCCGGCGAAGGCAAGACGACGACCACCGTCGGCCTCGGCGATGCGCTGAACCGGATCGGCAAGCGCGCCATCACCTGCGTGCGCGAGCCCTCGCTCGGCCCCTGCTTCGGCATGAAGGGCGGCGCCACCGGCGGCGGCCAGAGCCAGGTGCTGCCGATGGAGGACATCAACCTCCATTTCACTGGCGATTTCCACGCGATCGCGCTGGCCAACAACCTGCTGTCGGCGATGCTGGACAACCACATCCACCACGGCAATGCGCTCGCCATCGACGTGCGGCGCATCACCTGGAAGCGCGTCGTCGACATGAACGACCGCGCACTGCGCGACATCGTGGTGTCGCTCGGCGGACCCGCCAACGGCTACCCGCGCGAGGACGGCTTCAACATCGTGGTTGCGTCCGAAGTGATGGCGATCCTGTGTCTGGCGACCTCGCTTTCCGACCTGAAGGCAAGGCTCGGGCGGATCGTCGTCGCGTCGACTCGCGACGGTCTGCCGGTCACCGCGAAGGATCTGAAATGCGATGGCGCGATGGCCGCGCTGCTGAAGGATGCGATCAAGCCGAACCTGGTTCAGACCCTCGCCGGCAACCCGGCGATCATCCACGGCGGGCCGTTCGCGAACATCGCCCACGGCTGCAACTCGGTGATCGCGACCCAGACCGCGCTGAAGCTCGGCGATTATGTGGTGACCGAAGCCGGCTTCGGCGCCGATCTGGGTGCGGAGAAGTTCATCGACATCAAGTGCCGCCAGGCCGGCCTGAAACCGGCTTGCGCGGTGATCGTCGCGACGGTGCGGGCGATCAAGTTCCATGGCGGTGTCGCGATGCCGGACATGGGCCGCGAAAACGTCGAAGCCGTGCGCGCCGGCTTGGCCAACCTGCAGAAGCACGTCAGCAATGTCCGCGAGGTCTATGGCCTGCCGTGCGTGGTGTCGATCAACCATTTCACGGCCGATACGGCGGCTGAACTGGCGGTGATCCGCGACGCCTGTGCAGCGATGGGCGTGGCTTGTGTCGAAGCCCGGCACTGGGCCGACGGTGCAGCAGGCGCCGAAGCGCTGGCGCAGACCGTCGTCGCGCTGTGCGAAGCCAATTCCGCACCGGGTGCCACGCCGGTCTACGCCGATGAACTGCCGCTGCTGGCCAAGATCGAAGCGGTGGCGACGCGCGTTTACGGCGCGTCCGGTGTCAGTGCCGACACGAAGGTCAAAAAGCAGCTGAAGGACTGGGCCGACGCCGGCTACGGCCACTTCCCGGTCTGTATTGCCAAGACCCAGTACTCGTTCTCGACCGACCCGAGTCTGAAAGGTGCACCCATCGGCCATGTGCTGCCGGTGCGCGAGGTGCGACTATCGGCCGGAGCCGGCTTCATCGTCGCCGTCTGCGGCGAGATCATGACCATGCCGGGCCTGCCGGCGCGACCGGCAGCGGAAGTGATCGACGTCGATGCCGACGGGAACATCAGCGGGCTGTTCTGACCGTCACCCGCTCGCCTGTGGATCGGCTGGCGCGGACTGGATACCGGCTTGCGCCGGTATGACTGCGGAGGATGGTGGCGTCCCTGTTCAGGCGTCATCCCGGCGAAAGCCGGGATCCTGCGCCATCGGCGCGGACGCTTCAGGCCGTCAAGGCTGCGATCACCAGATCAGATCGTCCGGCACCTTGTAATCCTTGTACGGATCGTTTTCGTCGACCTCGTCGGACTCGCGATTGATCGTGGCGACCGCATTCGGATCGCGCTCGCGAATCTTGTCGCCAACCGCAGCCGGCACCAGGTAGTAACGGCCTTCGCAGCGGGCAATCGCCAGCCGGCCGTCGATGATCTGCGTGCGCAGTTCAGGCGTCACCGGGATGCGGCGGATGTTGTTCTTGCGGTCGGTGAAGTTGTAGAGCATTTCGCTCGCCACCGGCGGCAGCTTGTTGGCTTCGACCAGCTGCTTGATCTCGGCGTACTTCGCCTTCAGCGCCTGCTTTTCCTTGGCCTTTTCCATCAGCTCGCGATCCTTCGCGGCCTTGGCCTGACGCGCCGCTTCAGCGGCCCGCAGCGCTTCGGCATTCGGGGCCTGAGCGGTCACCGGCTTGCCATGATTGTGCTGACCGCGCGGCTTGTCCTTGCCGGTGGCGGCCTGCGCCTTCTCGGCCTGCTTCTTGGTGATCAGACCGGCCTGCAGCAGCTGGTCGCGCAGCGAAAGACTCATGTCGTTGACTCGTGGAGCGTGGGAGCGGCGACAAAAGCTTATCTCACGCGGAGAACGCGGAGGACGCAGAGAAAACTCGACAAGAAAAATCCGGGGCACAAAGGCACGAAGGTGAAAAGCAAGGACACGAAGGAAAGCGAAGCAAGCCTTTTCCTTGGTGCCCTTGCCGTTGCTGTTCTTCGTGCCTTCGTGCCCCGGAGCTTTGGACTTTTCTCGCTTTCAGCTTTTCTCGCTTCCAGCCTTTCTTCGCGTTCTCAGCGTTCTCCGCGTGAGCAATCGCCTTTCGGGCGTGCGCCCGCTCAGACCATCCGGTAGTCGCGTTCGCGGAAGTTCGCCATCTGCCTGGCGAACTGGGTGGCGAAGCCCGGGAACATCGTCGAGTTGAAGCCGTCGGCCGACAGGTACCAGCTCTTGCAGCCGGAGTTCCAGTTGGTCTTCGCCAGCCGCTTCTGGATGTCGACGTTGAACGCCTTCTGGGCGTCGGCCCGGACGTCGATGTACTTGTGCTTGGCCGCGGCGAGCTTGCCGATCGAGCGGACGATGTAGTCGATCTGCGATTCCATGTAGACCAGTGCGGAATTGTGGCCGGGGCCGGAGTTCGGGCCGAACGTGAAATACAGGTTCGGGTAGCCGGACACCTGCACGCTCTTGTAGGCCTGCGCCCCGCCCGACCATTCGGCATTCAGGTCGCGACCGCCAAGGCCGTGCACCGGGAACGGGGTGCCGTTCTTCGATACCTCGAAGCCGGTGGCGAAGACGATGCAGTCGACCTGATGCTCGATGCCTTCGACACTGCGGATGCCCTTCTCCGAAAGATTGGCGATCGGCCAGGAAATCAGTTCGCAGTTCGGCTTCTGCAGTGCCGGGTAGTAGTCATTGGTCATCAGCACGCGCTTGCAGCCGATCTTGAAGTCCGGCGTCAGCTGGCGGCGCAGCCAGGCGTCCTTGACCTGCGCTTCGCGGAAGCGATTGCCGAGCATTTCCAGCGCCCGGGTCATCGGCGTGTTCCAGATCATGCCGAGCGCCATCGACTCGTGGATCCAGTACATCGCTTCGCGGACCGCGTTCTGCGAGACCGGCAGCTTCGCGAACAGCGTCTTGGCCCAATCCGGCGACTGGAAGTCCAGACGCGGCAACACCCAGCCCGGTGTGCGCTGGAAGACCTTGACCTTGTCGGCCACCTTGACCAGTTCCGGAATGATCTGCACGGCAGATGCACCGGTACCGATCACGGCCACCCGCTTGCCGGTGAAGTCATACGAATGATCCCAGCGAGCGCTGTGGATCTTCTTGCCGGTGAAGCTTTCGATGCCGCGAATGTTCGGGAAGCCGGCGTTCGACAACGGCCCCTGCGCCATCACCACCGAGCGCGCCTTGATTGGCTCGCGGCCGGTCAAGGTGACGGTCCAGACGCCTTCGCCGCCATCGAAATCCAGCGCTTCGACGTTGTGCTCGAAGCGGATCAGCGGCAGCAGATCGTGATCGCGTGCCAGCCCCTTGATGTAGCCGAGGATTTCCCGGCTACCCGAGTAGCCACGCGACCACGCCGGATTCTGGGCGAACGAGAACGAATACAGGTTCGACGGAATGTCGCAGGCCGCGCCCGGGTACTGGTTGTCGCGCCAGGTGCCGCCGACCTCGGTGCCGCGCTCGACGATCGCGATGTCGGTGATGCCAGCCTTTCGCAGCTGAATCGCGCTGCCGAGACCGGCGAAGCCGGCACCGACGATCAAGACCTCGACCACCTTCACTGCGGATGGATCAGCCGCCTTGCGGGAGCGGCGGCCGGCGTCGGGGGCTTTGTCGAGGTACTGGGTCATGGCGATTTCCTGCGGGTACGGGTGACGTGAGTCGAAAGAAGCGGAATCAAAAGTTCAACGCAAAGGCGCGAAGAGAAAGGAAAGGACGCAACGAAAGAAAATCGTGAAGAACGAGGCGAAGCTGAAACTGCCGCTCTCGAGGGTTTCTTTGTTGATTGCCTTTCTTTTCCTTTGCGTCCTCCTGTTTGCCGTTCTTTGCGCCTTTGCGTTTAACGGTTGAAGTTGCTTTGAAGCAGGCGTGCGCGAAATCAGGCCGCCGTCTTCCAGGTCAGGCCCTTGACCCAGGTCGGCGTCGCCTTCAGCAAACGGCGCGGATAGAAATCGGTCAGCCGCACCAGCGCATCGACCGGCACGTGGTAGAGCGACTTGCGGTCCACGACCATCGCCGACTGGTGGCTGATGATCTGGAACCAGGGATTGCGCCGGCCCTGCTCGGTGCGGCCGCCGATGCGCTTGTACTTGTTCATCGCCTCGTACAGGCGCTCTTCCTTGAGGCCGAGCTTCACCAGGTTGTCGCGCATGCGGTTCAGCAGCGGCAGATAGGCGGCGATGCCGATGATCAGCTTCGGGTTCAGCAGGTTGCCGGCCGCCTTGACCAGCAGCTGATGCAGCTTGCCGTGGCCCATCACCTCGAGCATGTGGAAGCCGACGCCGAGATGGCGCGCCTCGTCCTCGTTGATCTTCTCGAACGCGGCGTGGCAGACCGGGTCCTGCACCGTGTCGAGCAGGAACTTGCACAGCGCCCCGTCCAGCGCGATCTCCAGGCTCGGGATCACCGAGCCGAGCACTTCGATCGGCATCTCGTCGCTGTAGGTGTCGAGCCAGTCGATGACCAGCCGCAGGTTGATGTTCGGCTCCGGCAGGATCGGGTTGTCGGCATCGCCTTCGAGCATGCCCCAGCGCTTCATCAGCGCCATCTCGACATTGGCGTGGCGCTGCTCTTCGGCGTGGAAGTAGCGATAGATCTCGGCCAGCGTGTCGTCCGGCGCCTTCTTGGCCATCGCGGCAAACGCGCGCGCGCCGACGTGCTCGATCCACATCAGGTCAGCCATGAACACCTTGAGCTTGGCGTACAGCTCCGGATCGCCGGTTACCAGCTCGGCACCCGGCGCATCCCAGTCGATGTCGGCCAGCGCCCACTGGGTGTTCTTGATCTTGGCCAGCATCTTCGCGGTATCGAGTTGCATCGGAGACTCCTCCAGTCGTTATGAGAATGAATTCGGGGATCAGGCTTTCGCCGTCATCAGGCGGTTGAGCACGCCGGCGCCGCGGGCGTACAGGCCCGGCGCCAGGCGCTTCATGCGCCAGATCGCGCGCGCTTCGAGCTGCGGCAGCACGTACAGCTGATTGCGATCGAGCGCGTCGAGCGTCTGCTTGGCGACACCGTCGGCTTCGATACCGGTCCAGCGCATGACCTTCTCGGCGAAGCCGGAAGTGCCGGCGTCGATCCGGCCGTCCTTGACGATGTTCGTCTTGACGAATGTCGGACACAGGGCCGTGATGTGGATGCCGCTGCCTTGCAGCTCGGCTGCCATCGTTTCGCTGAGCGCAAGCACGGCGGCCTTCGACACGTTGTATGGGCCCATCATTGGCGCGGCGGCGAAGCTCGCCGTGGAGCCGACATTGATGATTCCGCCCCGCCCTGCAGCGCGAAGCCTGGGCGCGAAGACATGGCAGCCGTGGATCACGCCCCAGAGGTTGACGCCAAGCACCCAGTTCCAGTCTTCCATCGACGTGGCACCGACCGGCTTGCCACCGGCGCCGACGCCGGCGTTGTTGATGACCACGGACGCCGGCCCGTTGAACCAGGCCTCGGCCTTCGCCGCCAGTGCTTCGACTTCCTCGAACTTCGAGACATCGCAGCGCAGCGCCGTGCCCGTCGATCCGAAGCTTTCGATCAGCTTCACGGTCTCGTTCGCTGCCGCGGCATTGATGTCGGCGCAAACCACACGGCTGCCGCGGCGTGCGAGTTCCAGCGCGAACGCGCGGCCAATGCCGCTGCCGGCACCGGTGACGACGGCAGTGGCTTCGCGAGTGATCTTGTGTCGGGCCATGGGGTGCTCGAAGGGGTTGATTGCGGACGCAGAACTCCCGTCGGGCTGTCAGGCAGCCCGCTTGGGAGATCAGCAGAGGGAGCCGGCCGCCGGGCCGTTCGAAGCTCGGCGGCCGGCGGCTTACGCGGCCTTCAGGTAAGCCGCTCGCGGCGTTCGGAAGGCTTCGGTGAAGGCTTCGACTTCGGCCAGGTAGTGGCTGTTGTCGTCATCCCACGGATGGAAATCCGGGCGGAAGTAGTCGAACCAGGGGCGCACCATCTTGCGCAGGAAGCCGACCTCGCCGAACGCCAGGCGATAGAACGACGACCAGCCCTTGCGATCGGTCAACTTGCCTTCCTGACGCACGAAATTGAGGAAGTGCGGCGCCACCATCGCCCAGAAGATCGACGTCGCCAGCACCAGGCCGAACGCGCGCACGGTGTAGGCCAGCGGGCCCTTGCCCTGCGTCGCTTCCCAGACGTCGTAGGCCACGCCCTTGTGCTCGGTTTCCTCGAGCGCGTGCCAGCGCCACAGCGACGCGTAGCCGCGCTCCGCGTTCTCGCTGACCCGTGGCTCCTTCAGCAGCCCGTCGGCCATGATCGCGGTGATGTGTTCAAGCGCAATCGTCGCCGACAGACGCATCGCCGGCGGCGTATTGCCCTGCATCCAGTCGAGCAGCGCCTTGACCCGCTTTTCGAACACCGCCGCCGACGGAAGGCGCTTGATCACGCGATCGTTGTATTCGTCGTGCTCGCGGCCGTGCATCGCTTCCTGACCGATGAATGCGGTGGCAGCCTTCTTAAGATCGGGATCGGTGATCTGGTCGCGGTAGTGCCGGACGGCATCGATGAAGAAGCGCTCGCCAACCGGAATCACCAGCGACATGGTGTTCATCAGATGCGTGAACTGCACGCCGCCATCACCAATCCAGTCATGCGCGCGTTCGGCAGGCAGCGGGAACTGCGCGTCGCGGCGAACCGGCATCACGGACTTCGACTTGGCGTTGCGGGCGGGCTTCTGGCTGTGGGTGGTGCTCATCTTCTGTCTCCTGTGGAACCCCGAAAAAGGCGGGCCTTCATCGGGTATACAATCGTCTACCTGCACAGTAGACGACTGTAGACAACGACGTCAACATCGTCTGTGACATTATTTGATGGCAATAATATAAACCCCTGATATGGCGAAAAATTCAGACGGTCGCGGCAACAAGGACAAGCCCGTCGAGCGTTCGACGAACGGCCGTCAGAAGCTGATGGAAGCGGCACTGGAACTGGCTGCGACCACCCGCAGCCTGGCGTCGCTCGGCCTGCGCGAAGTGGCCCGGCATGCCGGTCTGAACCCGAACACGTTCTATCGCCACTTCAAGGATTTCGATGACCTGGGCGTGGCGATGCTCGACGAGCTGGGTACCGAGCTTCGTGCCGGGCTGCGTGAAGCGCGGATGCGGCCAGCGAAGAAGGGCTTCCGGCTGTCCGACTTCTCGAACCCGGCCGAGGGCCTCGCACAGGCACAGGCACTGGCTCGCGAATCGGTCGGCCTGGTGCTCGATTTCGTGATGGATCACCGCGAGGCCTATACCGTCGGCATCCGCGAACTGCATGGCACCAGCGCGGTGATGCGCCAGGCGATGCAGGGATTGCTCGATGGCATCGCCACCGACATGACCGAAGACCTGCTCGGTGTTCTGATGCTGCCGGCGGTCTCGCACGAGGAGTTGACAGCCGTGGCGCGCGTGATCGTGCGCCAGATGGTGTTTTTCTCGATGGATTATCTGGAGCAGCCGTCTCGGCACGCCGAAATCAAGCGCGAGGCCGAGCGCTTCATCCTGCTGCTGTTCTGGGGTGCGATCGCGGCCCGCGCTCCGGATCTGCTGTCGCAGGCCAATCTCAAGTTTCCGAAGGTCTGACGCGTCGTCGCCAGCGTCGATCGGAACGCCAGCCAGCGATCAGGCGGAAACGCGCCGCTCCACTGCATCGGCACGCTTCACCGCGTCGACAAAATCGTTGGGCCGCACGACGATCGGGTGGTTACAGCCGTCGCAGGCCAATTCGTCGTGCTCTTTCAACCAGCCGAGCAACGCTGCCTTGATCTGGCCGCAATGCTCGCAGCGCAGCCCTATCAGTTGGCTGTCGGTCTTCGTCTTCATCGTGAGGGGCCGGCGGGAATGACGTTCGCAAGCGTAACCAGTCAAGCGAATCGGGTCAGCCACCAGCCATCAGATGACAGATTGATGACAGCTTGCGAACGCGGGCCCTGCCCCTGTCCGCATAGCCGTTCCTGACTTCACCGCGTTCAGCGCGACCGTCGGCCCAGGCACTCGATGCATTTCAGCGCAAAAAAAAGAACCCCCGTTTCCATGAGGAAACGGGGGTTCAGGCCAGCTCCGACGGCAGTGCTACCGCCGGTGCTGTTGCTGCGGAGCTTTATCCAGGCTGTCGCTTGGACACTTGCGCGTCACTCATGGAACTGGTCACTGCCGGAGCGGCTGGCGCCGGCGCTGCTTCACCTTCCGCCGGCACTGCTTCAGCCGGCGGCGCAACTGCGGGCGGGGGAATCGGCGCCGCAAGCGCGGTCACGTAGTCCTTCAACATGCTCGCGCCATAGAGCGGCTTGTAGGCACCTTGATGGCAGGTCGAGCAGTTCAGCTTCGCCACGTCACCCAGCGCGCCCTTGCGATGAGCCGGGAACACATCGGTCAGCGGCACCATGTAGTCGTTGTTGAGCGAACGCGCCATCCGGATGCCATACCAGGCGGTCGTACGCTGCGGCGGACTCTGCGACCAGTCGTTGAATGCACGGCTGTTATGGCAGTACGTGCAATTGACGCCGAGCCCCTGCGACATGTGGGTCATCAGCGAGAACGTCCACTCGGCCTGCTTGATCGACTTGCGGTTGCCGGTCGGCAGTGCGGTCGCGCCGGTGAAGCGGATCGGCTCGGCACCAAGCAGGAACGGCGTGAACGGATCGGACGGCAGTGACGCACCGTTGATCGCCGCCGTCGAGCGGTTCTGGCCGGCACGATTGCCGAGACCGCCGGCCGCCGTGTTGTCGACATCCTTGAACCAGACGTACTCCGGTACCGGCTTGCCGCGATGGCAGGTGTAGCAGGTGACGCCGGTCGCCTGGACATGCGGCTTCCAGTCGGCGTTGATCTTCTGCGTCATCTGCAACATCTTTCGCGCAACGACCTTGGTGTACTTCGAGTCATCCGCGAAGTTCGCACCGACATGGCAGTAGTTGCACCCTGCTTCCGTCGCTGCCGCGTCCTTCGGAACAACCCAGGTCGTGATCGCCGTCATCGTCCGGGTGAACTCGCCAATCGACAGCCCGCCGAGTACCTGCACGTTCTGGTAGATCGTGCCCGCCAGCGGACCGCCTTCGGCAGCTGCCGGCAATGCAGCCGGCACCACGTTATGGGTGGCTTGCTCGGCAAGCACGCGCGGGTTGTAGACCTGCACCATCGCCGTGCCGCGGTAACCGCCCTGCACCTCGTCGATCGGCGGTCGTTCGCAACCGGCAGTGACGAGCGTCGCCAGCACCAAGGCAGCGGCGACTTTCAAGCTGCTTGCGGTCGTTCTCATGGCGCAGCTCCCGGCAGCGTGGTCGGATCAACAGTCGGAGCAGCCCAGACCTGCGGATAGGCGGCGACGATGTGGTGCTTGATGCCCCACAGATACCAGTTGTCGACGACGGTACCCGTCAGCAGGATGCCGATGCCGCCCGTGATCGGGCACAGGATGGCGAACCACCAGGCCCAGCGATGCACCGATTCCATCGTCGCGTTGAAGCCCATCGTCCAGCGCCAGAACAGGGCGGCGCGCTCGGATGCCGTACCGCGGTCGACGATCTGCTCAAGCTCGCGCTCGCCGCCGTAACGGCTGACTGCGAGGATGGTGGCTGCATGCATGGCGAACAGCAGCGTTGCGCCATACAGGAAGACGATCGACAGCATGTGGAACGGGTTGTAGAACAGGTTGCCGTAGCGAATCGAGAACGCGGCAGTCCAGTCCAGATGCGGGAAGATGCCGAACGGCACCGCTTCGCCCCAGCTGCCCATCAGGATCGGCCGGAAGAAACCGAGTACCAGATACAGCCAGATCGCAGCGCCAAACGCCCATGCGATATGCGGTCCCATGCCATGGGCTTTCGCCCGCTGGTAGGTGCGCAACCACCAGAGCAGCACCGACGCAGTCAGGAAGAAGCCGGCGATCAGCCACCAGCCGCCCTGATTCAACGGCGGGAAACTCAAGCCATAGGACGGCGGCGGCGGCTCCAGCGCCAGCCAGGGCAACTGGCGGACGAACTCGATCCAGTTCCAGCCGACCGAGGCCAGCATGTTCAGACCGATGATCTCGAAGGCGATGAAGCCGAACAGGATCGAAGTGACTCCGGTCCAGCCCAGATAGATCGGACCGATCTGCGCATCGCCGAACTTGCCGACCAGATACTGCAGGAAGCCTTTGCCTTCGCGGCCGCCGATCGAACCGTCGTTCGGTAGCGGCACGCCCGGATAAGGGGGTGCTGTCACCTGCACGCGGGTGAAGATGTTTTGGTATTCAGCCATGACTGCCCCCTTAGCCCCAGATCGGAAGATTGAGCCACCAGCTCCACCACTCCGGCCAACCATGGGTCCAGAACGGGCCGCTGATGACGATGCAGACCGCGCTCCAGAACACCGCGCTCAAAGCCAGGAACAGGCCCAGACGGTGAATGCCAAGCGCGCCGATCGAGTAGCCGATGATGTCGCGGAACAGCGTGTTTTCATGCTCTGCAGTCTTGACCGGCTCACCCTTGCGAGGGTTCGTGGCGGACAGGATCAACGAGCCGTGCAGCGATAGCGCAAGCGTGGTGGCGAAGAAGAACGTGATCGCCAGCATGTGCGCCGGGTTGTAATGAAAATGCAGGTACTGGTAACCGGTGTTCGATACCCAGTCGAGATGACTGAGGATGCCGTACGGAAACCCGTGACCCCAGGCACCGAGCAGCACCGGCCTGACCACCACCAGCGTGAAATAGGCAAGGATCGCGAAGCCGAACGCGAACGGCACGTGGTAGCCCATGCCGAGCTTCCGGCAGATCTCCACTTCCCGCAGCGCCCATGAAACGAAGGAACCCAGTGCGCAGACCGTGATGATCTGCCACAAGCCTCCTTGCGCCAGTGGTGCGATGCCGAGCCCATACGACAGATCCGGCGGCGCGATATTGATCTGCCAGATGTTCCACGTCGGCCCGAGCGAGGCGCCGTAGATGATCAGCGCCGTGCCAAGTGCCGCGAAGAATGCCGTAGTGACACCAAAGAAGCCGACATAGAACGGCCCCACCCAGAAGTCGAACAGATCACCCCCCAGCAGGGTTCCTCCGCGGACTCGATATTTTCTTTCAAAGCTGAGCATCGCCATGACGAAGACCCCCTGGTCTGTCGGCTAGATGGGTACATAAAGCACTGCTTCCGGCGGCGGAATCAGCTGAAGCTGTTCCAGCTTCATCCGCCACCGGCTGCAGGCATTGCCGTTACGACTGTCCTGCAGACCCCGTCGACGCCGGCATCGGCGACAACTGCGAGGTGGTCGCCGGTGCAGCCGACGCGCCGCCAAGCCAGTTGTAACGCGGGGTGCCGAGCAGGATGAAGTGAATCAGAATTGCCAGCACAAACAGGAACGTACCCAACGCGACCAGGATGCGGCGCGGGTCGAAAAGCAGCCAGATTCTCCACATGGTTAAGCCTCCTATAACGATTTGAACAACGGACACCCGATGATCGAGCAAGGCGCCCGCTCATCGATTCCAACCATGCGGCAAATCAGCCCCAGGGCTTCCAGCTCCACACGAGGAAATGCGCAACCACCGCAATCGCCGTGAAGAGAATGAAGCTGGCAACGAACACACCGTGAAACTCCTTCGCTTCCTTCTCCGACAAACCGGACAAGGAGCCGCTTCTTTCTTCAGCCATTTCCAGAACCTCCACTCAGGCCTTGACGGCCGTTACCGCGCTACCCGCGCGGCAGGGATCCTCGAAGCGGATCACTCCACTTCGCCGATACGTGCGGCGACCGTTGCCGGTCGCTGCTGTGATGAAAACCGCAGGGCGCCGCTCATGCGGCTGCGCCTTCGGTCAGTGCGCGACGGGACGCCAGCAGTCGCACTGCTGTCACGGCGTCTTCGCCGGCCCGGCGGGCGTCGGCCTCGGCGCGATCGCGCAGGCGCTTGGCCGCGCTGATCCGCACCAATACCGGCTGCAATTCCAGCCATTCATCGAGTTCCGCCTTGGCGTCGTCGAGCCATGGCATTTCAGAGATCAGCCGCGATGGCGTTGCTTCGACGCGATCCATGTCCGTACCCAGCGGCAGGATGTGGAACAGCGCGTCGAACAGCGCGTTGCAGAACTCCTGGATCAGATAGGTCGCACCGGCATAGCCCATGAATGGCGTACCGGTATGGCGACGAATGATCGCGCCCGGGAACGAGGCCGGAATGTAGGTCGCCTTCATCATTCCACCGCCACCGGACTCGGCCAGATACATCCGTTCGTTGTAGCTGCCGTACAGCACCAGCGGCGGCTTGTCCTTGATCAGCTGCCTGACCGCGTCGTTGTCGGTCTTGGCACCGGCAATCCGCGAGATCGCGAAGTTGCACGGCAGGCCCATCTCGTCTTCGAGAAAATTGCGAACGCCACGGGCATAGGTGTCGTTGGCGACGATGCCGAAGCTTGCGGTGCCGTAGAAGTCCTGGGTCACCGAGCGCCACAGATCCCAGATCGGCTTGATCGTGGTGTGCTTCTCGCGCTCGATGAACGGCTCCGGATCGAGCCCCAGCAGCTCGCCGAGCTTGCGCAGGAACTTGGTCGTCGAGTGCAAGCCGATCGGCGCCTGCAGATAGGGACGTTCCAGGGTCTCGCAAAGCAGTCGGCCGAACTCGCGATACATACAGATGTTGACGTCGGCGTTGATCAGCTTCGGCACATCGGCCAGATGGCTGCCGAGCGGAAACGCCAGATTCACTTCGGCACCGATGCCTTCGACCAGCCGCCGGATCTCGGCGAGGTCGCTCGGCATGTTGAAGGTGCCGTAGCAGGGTCCGATGATGTTGACCCGTGGCTTTTCGCCTTCCTTGCGGGGCTTGCGCTCTGGAATCTTTTTCAGCCCGTACTGCGTCCACAGCCAGTTCATCGACCGGTTGGCGCACTGCCACTGGTCCTCATCGATGGTGCGCGGCAGGAAGCGCAGCAGGCCGGTACCTTCGGGTGTGACGCCACCGCCAATCATCTCGGCGATCGAGCCGGTGACGACCACGGCCGGCATGTCTGGATCGAGCGCGGCATGGGCACGCTTCATCGAGCCTTCGGTGCCTTCCCGACCCAACTGCTCTTCGGCAAGGCCGGTGACAACGATCGGCAGTTCGTGCGGCGGCAGCGCATCGGTGTAATGCAACACCGAAGTGACCGGCAGGTTCTCGCAGCCCACGGGGCCGTCGATGACCACCTGCAAGCCCTTGATCGCCGTGAATACGTACACAGCACCCCAATAGCCACCGGCGCGGTCATGATCGAGAACGAGCATCAGATCGGCTCCTCGACTTTCGAGGCCTTGCGGGCCTTTTCCATTTTTTTCGCGTAAGCAGCGCGGAACTCGGGGCGCAGCTTCGGTGTGTCTTCCCAGACCCCGGCCTTGTCGCCGTTGCCGACACCGTCGAAGAAGGCATCCATGGCCAGGAAGCGATCGCGATTGCCGAGTGCGGCATTGATCACCGTCGCCAGCGAGCCAGCACCGGCCGGGCCCATCAGCGGACGTGCCGAAATCAGGTTGGTGAAGTACAGCCCCGGCGTCTTGCGCTCCTTGGCGTACTGCACCACCGGTGTCGTGCCGATCGCGATGTCGGGCTTGAATTCGTTGAATGCAGCGAGGTCCTGTTCCAGCGACGCGCGGTACTGCACGTGCACGCCCTTGGCCTGCAGCCATTCGCGGTCAGGATCACTCCACTGCGTTTGCGGGCACGCGGTGCCGACGTAGCGAAGGTCGGCTCCACTTTCGACCAGCAGTCGCGCCACCAGCAATTCCGAGCCTTCGTAGCCGGACATCGTGATGCGGCCCTTGATCGGCATCTTGGCGAGCGCGCCCTTGATGGCCGGCAGGAAGCGGTTCTTCGCAGCGTCGATCTGGGCCTGAGCGATATTGGTGGCCTGCCCGATCGCCTGCAGCCAGGCTTCGGTACCGTCATGGCCGACCGGTGCCGAAGCGACAACCTTGCGGCCTGCGGCATGGAATTCGCGGACGCTGGCGGTGTAGAACGGATGGATCGCCGCAACCGCCGCGCAGTCCAGCGCCGAATACAGTTCGCGCCATTCGCGGGTCGGCACGACCGGACCGGCGGCAAGGCCCATCGGCTCCAGCATCATGCCGATGATCACCGGGTCGGCCGGGAACATCTCGCCGAGCAGGGTGATCGTCGGCTTCGCGCTGATGCCGCCGCGCGGTGCCGCGACCGGGCCGGCTTCGGCCTCGCTGCGTGCGTACTTGAGCATCGCGCCGGCCAGCACGTCTTTCGCTTCGGCATGCGTCGGCACGCCGAAACCGGGCACATCGATGCCGATCACGCGGACGCCATTGATCTCTTTCGGCAGAATCTGCAGCGGCACGCCGCTGGCGGTCGGCACGCACAGATTGATGATGACGATCGCGTCGTAGCTGGCCGGATCGGCGAGCTTGAACACCGCTTCGCGGATGTCCTCGAACAGCTTGCCGGTGACCAGGGTTTCCGAGTTGAACGGCACATAGCCAACAGTGCGCCGAGCACCATAGAAATGGCTGGTGAACGTCAGGCCATAGACGCAGCACGCCGAACCGCTGAGCACCGTAGCCGTGCGGCGCATGCGCAGGCCTACGCGCAAGCTGCCGAAGGCCGGGCACATCGACTGCGGCTGATCATGCGGGCCTTTCGGATAGTCCTTCGCGTACTGCTCCAGCGTGATCGTCTTGCCAGCCGCCTTGGCGGCTTCGACCATCTGGTTCTTGCCCGAATGACAGCCGACGCCATCGCCGCTCAGGGCTTGCGGATTCACGATCAGCGGCGCGTCGTCGGCCATGGCGTGCGTGCTCTGATTCAGACGTTGTCGTAGACGACTTCGAGCGAGGTCTTGACGATCTCGGTCTTGCCGCACATGTCGAATTCGGTGGCCGGCGTCAGCACGTAGTCGCGGCCGGTCGAGTGCGCCGAGAACAGCCCCAGCAGCCCGTCCTGGCTCAGCGGCGTTGGCCGCATCGGAATGCTGGTGTGAACGTTTTCGGCGAGCTCGGCGAACATCGGGCCCCAGACCGAATCGGGCCGGCCGACGATCTCGTAGTTCGCGCTCTTGCGGCGAATGTCGTCGTTGGCCGGAATCGTTGCCAGCACCGGAATGCCGACCGCGCTTGCGAACGCCGCCGCTTCGCCGGTGCCGTCATCGCGGTTGATGACCATGCCGGCCACGCCGACATTGCCGCCGAGCTTGCGGAAGTACTCCACTGCCGAGCAGACGTTGTTGGCGACGTACAGGCTCTGCAAATCGTTGGAGCCGACGACGATGACCTTCTGGCACATGTCGCGGGCGATCGGCAGGCCGAAGCCGCCGCAGACCACGTCGCCGAGGAAATCGAGCAGCACGTAGTCGAAGCCCCACTCGTGGAAGCCGAGCTTCTCGAGCGTTTCGAAACCATGGATGATGCCGCGCCCGCCGCAACCGCGGCCGACTTCCGGACCACCGAGCTCCATCGCGAAGACGCCATCGCGCTTGAAGCAGACATCGCCGATCTTCACTTCCTCACCGGCCAGCTTCTTCTTCGAGCTGGTCTCGATGATCGTCGGGCAGGCCTTGCCGCCGAACAGCAGCGAGGTGGTGTCGGACTTCGGATCGCAGCCGATCAGCAGAACCTTCTTGCCCTGCTGCGCCATCATGTAGCTGAGGTTGGCCAGCGTGAAGCTCTTGCCGATGCCGCCCTTGCCGTAGATCGCGATGATCTGCGTTTCCTTGGTCACCGGACCGGTGTAGATCGCGTCCGGCTCCTTCGCCGCTTCCGCGCGCAGGTAGTCGGTCAGCTGGCTCAATGGAATCGCGGAAACACCGTCGTCGGGTGCGCTCATTGCGGCGTGCTCCAGTCGAGAATCATCTTCAGGCAGGCGGAATCGCCGAAGGCCGTGCGATAGGCGCTGTCCGCGCTCGCGATCGGCTGCCGATGGGTAATGAGTCCTGCGAGCGACAGCGCGCCGGTTTCGGCGAGTTGCTGTGCGGCCAGCAGGTCTTGCGGCTGCCACTGCGCTGCAACGCGCAGGCGCGCTTCGCGCATGAAGGCCGGCGGGAATGCGAAATCGAGACGCTCGCTGTAGAACCCGGCCAGCACGATCTCGCCGCCGATCGCCAGGCGGCCGATCAGCGTGTCGAGCAGCTTCGCGTCGCCCGACACGTCACAGATCGTCTGGTAGTCGCGGCGCGGATCGCTGGACGGATCGACGACCGGATAACCCAGCGCGCCATCGGCACGGTCAGCATTGGTTTCCCAGACGGTGGGTGCGGCACCACCGAGCGCGATCGTCATCCGGGCCAGCAGCCGACCGAGCACGCCGTGACCGACGATCAGATCCGGCAGCTTCGAGTGGGGTGCGACCAGCGCGTGATGAGCGGTCGCGGCCAGCGCCAGAAGCGTGGCATCGGCGCCAAGGTGCGGGGCGACAACCAGCGCCTTGGCACCCGGAATCACCACCGTGTTGGCTGCGCCGCCGAACAGACCGCGGACGTCACCGAAACACTTCGCACCCGGCACGAAAACCAGGTCACCCACCGTCGCGCCGGAGTGGTTGCCGGCTTCGCGAATCCGGCCGACCGATTCGTAGCCGGGCACCAGCGGGTAACCCATGCCCGGGAACATCGGCATCTTGCCGGTCCACAGCAGGCGTTCGGTACCGGTGGAAATGCCGCTCCAGCAGATATCGACCACCACATCGTCCGCGCAGGGCTCGGAGAGCGTCAGGCGCGTCAGCGCTAGGCGTTCCGGCTGCTCGAAGACGACTGCGATGGTGTCGATGCCCGTTCCTCCGGTGCGCTCAGCGATTGTTCGGGTCCGTTGATCGGACTTCTGTTGCTGGTGTTAGTTTAGTCTGACATTCCAAACTGTCAATCTAAATTGACGATTAATTTCCACTTCCGGTCGAACGACCTGACAGTCGGTGTGTCGCGACATCGGCGACGACCACGGAGGTCTGCATCGGCATTGCCGTAGGAATCAGGCGCGGCTCGGAAAAGCCGGCTGCGACGAGCATTTCGGCAATCCGCGCCGGGGTTCTCGGCCGACCGCGCCCCATCGCCAGCAGATAGAAGCCGAAGTAGGCGTCGCCGACGGCTTCGGAGCCTGGTGTCGCCGACATCGGCTCGGCGATCAGCACCCGGCCATCACTGGGCAGTGCAGCGCGGGCTGCACGCAGGACGGTCATCACCGAGTCGTCGTCGTGGTCGTGCAGCACGCGCACCAGCGTCACCAGATCCGCACCGAGCGGCAGCGGCTGATGCAGGAAGCTGCCGCCGACCGCCAGCGTCCGCGACCGCAGGCCCAGCGCGGCGAAACGCGCGGTGGCCCGTTCGGCGACGGGCGGCAGATCGAACAGGAAGCCATCAAGCTGCGACCAGCGCGCAACGACGGCAGCGAGGAAGGTGCCCTCGCCGCCGCCAACATCGAGCACGCGGCGGTGACGACGCATCGGATAGGCGTCGAGCACTTCGTTGGCGATCAGCGTCTGCGATGCCGACATCAGCCGGCTGTAGGCGGCGACCCGATCAGGTGCAAAGCCTTCGCCACTGCGATTTGCGCAATACGGCCAGTAGCGCGCCAGTTCACCATCGGCGCGCGCACCCTCGCGCAGCAGCGCCACCGGATCGCGGAGATCGGCATAGAACAGCGCGTGGTGCTCGACAAGGGCGGCGATGCCGGCATCGCCGGCAATCGGGGCGCCGACACTGCCGAGCCGGACACGACCATCACGGTTGCGCGCCACCAGCTTCAGCGCGATGGCGGCATCGACCAGGCGCTGCGTGCCGTCGATCGGCAGACCGATCCGCAAGCTCAGATCGGCCAACGTGGCCGGGCCCTCGGACAGCACGGCCAGCACGTTCAAGCGCACGCAGGCCAGCAGTACCTGCGAGTAGACGAAACCGGACACCAGATCGAAGACCGCCTGCGCGCGTCTCCGCGCCACCGGACGGGTCAGCGGGAAACTGGCCGCGAAACGCCGAAACTTCGGGCTGGCGATCGCGCTATTGCAGGCCGCCTGGAAGCGGTCCAGCCATGCGCCGGATTCCGGTGCGGCACCCAGAGT
>Ga0114983_1000255_pt1 | contig 22116 bp, 17 predicted proteins | sample Shrwel_input2_RT_FD_87182 | JGI IMG/M metagenome (GOLD analysis project Ga0114983, IMG submission 87182) | Subsurface microbial communities from deep shales in Ohio, USA - Utica-3 well 1 S input2 RT | ecosystem: Environmental > Aquatic > Deep subsurface > Shale gas/oil reservoir > Produced... | reverse complement strand
TACGATTACGGGATTGCAAAAATATGGACACGGCGAGTAACCGCATACGCTTTGGGGATTTTTTCTTTTTTAGAGAGGCAAAGCAAGCTTTCGGCAGTTTCAGATTTCATGGGCCAACCATAAGTGTTGAGTTGCCTACCATTAGATCAGACTTCAATGCGGATTGGTATAAAAAGCCAGCTTAGGTGGCTGGCTTATGGGTTAGCGGGGGAACTCTACAAGGATTTTATCTAGGATTGGTTGGCGTCCGGGAGTTTGTTCAGAGTTATCCTTTCTCTTGCTGCTATACCAGTTATCCAGAGTAGAACCAGATTATAAGTAAAAGCCAGTTCCTGAACTGGCTTTTTATGAGAACTACCGGCAGTTTCCCTGATGAAAGTGTCCTCAAAACGGCAAGCTGAAGCCTATGCTGACAGTACGACCCATGCCTTTGAAGTAACGATTGTCGTTAGCCATAGTCTGTGAGTAGTAACTGTAGTAGTCCTTATTCAGCAGATTCTGTAGCCCCAATGTCAAAGTGCCTTGGTACAAAGGCATAGAGAAGGAGGCATCAACCGTGACATAGCCGTCAAACTCGGCGTACTCTTCACCATTGGCCTTTTTAAAGCTACGGTCCATATAGTAGTTGGCCTGAATCCGCCCACTCATCTCGGCATTGAACCTGTGTTCCCAGAACAGGTTAAGACGATTGGGTGCTATGTTGGCGCCGTCGAGATCTGTGTCTGTGCTGCCATCTTTATTGGAATCATACTCCCCTTGCTGCAGCGCCAGGTTCAGCCCCAGATCGTCGTCATTACCCAGGTAAGCCGTGACATTGGCTTCCAGTCCTTGGATCACGCTCTTTTCCCGTTTCACATTGTAGAAGCCGTCTTCATTCAGGGCCAAGCGGGCACCCAGTTTGGCCTCGGAGCGATACAGTGCCAGCTTGGCTGCCAACAACTCGCCTTGATAGTCCAAGCCCAGTTCATAGTTATCTGTGACCACGGGCTCCAGCGTCAAAGAGCCTTCCACGCTGGGGTTTTGGTCCGGGAAGCTGTTGCCGTCACGCAGAATTCGCCCTATGTCTGCCATACCAAAACCTTGGCTGTAACTGGTATAGAGGCGCAGCGCTGAGGTGAAGTTATAGCTGGCACCTATATTGAACAGGGTTTCATTGAAATCCGGTTCGCCACCGGCAACCTGTTTGTGGCCAGAGGCCCACAGGGTTTGGAAATCATCGACCTTGAGTTTGGCATATTCATAACGAATGCCGCCGGAAAGGGTCAGGGCATCTGCAGGTGAGAAGCTCAATTGGGCATAGGGGGCGATATTGTCGTAACGGGTCTCGGGTACCCAGGCGCGTCCGGTCTGCACCAGATCCTGCTCTGTGGTATCGCTGAAAAGGTCTACACCATAGGCCAGATCCACGCCGCTGTCGGCCAGATTATTGGCGATCATTGACGCCTTGAGGCCCCACTTGTTGGACTTGTTGCGTGACTGGTCATAGAAGTACTGCTCGCCATTGGCGCCGGTATCACAGGTTGTCAGATTCGCTGCACCTTCGAAGGCCGGATCATAGAAGCTGCCGAAACAGCCACCGCCATAGACACCCTTGAAGTTCTGGTTGAACAGTTGCAGTTCCAACTGCTGCCCGGCGATGTTGCGATGCTTATAGGTGAGGCTGCTGGTGGTGACCTTGTTGTTGGCTGCCTGCCAGGGTTGTTGCTGTTTTACCGCCGATGTAGGAGTATCTGTGGTGACATTGCCTTTGACCGGCATCCAATCACCATTGTTGTCCATATCGTAGTGGTTGACCATCAGCTCCAGTCGCGACTCGCTGAACTCATAGCCCAACTTGAGAAAGAAGTCCTTGCTCTGGCTGTCCATCGACTCGCCCTGGGTGGTGTCGACACCTATGACATCATCGTTGGCATCATAGTAAACACCATTGCTGTGGTATCCCACTGAACCCAGCATATCCAGGTTGCCGCTTTGGCCGGAGAAGGCATAGTTGGCACCAAAACTCAGGCTGTCGGATTCGAAGCTGGTGGGGGAGGACAGATCAAAACTTACCCGGCTTTCGTTGTCGCCGCTGGGTTTCTTGGTGATGTAGTTGATTATGCCGCCCTGAGCGCCAAGGCCGTGCATGGCATTGGCGCCATGGATGATTTCAATTCGCTCTATCATCATGGGATCTATGGTTTGACCCGAGCGACCACCACTGCGTAGAGGGTTTGACTGAGGCACGCCATCTATCATGATGAGGGGAGCTCGGCCGCGCAGGGTTTCACCGGTATTGGTCATTTTCTGGCGGCTGGGGGAGAAGCTGGGGGCCAGGTTGCCCAAAATGGTCGATAAGTCCCGGGTGGTGGCCAGCTGTTGCTTGAGCTGTTCCTGGTCTATGACTGTCACAGTATTGGGGATGGCACTGAGTGGTTTTTCCATCCGACTGGAAGTGATGACCATGGTTTCCATTTGGGACTCTTTGGCATAAGCCACCTGGGCTGCCAGTCCGGAAAGTACTGACAGAGCGACAAGGGAGCGAGTGAATTTCATCGTTATTCCTAATGTTTGCCATCTTGGAAGACGGCTTATTGGTTTGCGGTTTCCGGCGCTCCTTGCCGATTAGATAAATACAAATCATTGTTATTTGCATAACGGCCAAGAAGTATAAAATAGGCTGGTTTTCTCTGTCCATAGTTGTGATGAATTTTTGTAAAGAGTGTCAAGGTGCTAAACCTGGGATGTGATTAGCTGGCTAAAGGCTGGAATCTCGCTCTCCGGCTATGAAACTTTCAGGCTGGCTGTGGTATGGTTGGCGCATCTGAATTTTGTTAATCCAACAGATCCTTACTATGCATAATATTGCTCAGATTATTGCCCAGGAGCTGAACGTTCGTGAGCAGCAGGTTGCTGCTACCATCAGCTTGCTGGATGAAGGCGCTACAGTGCCTTTTGTGGCCCGTTACCGTAAAGAGGTGACGGGGGGGCTGGATGATACCCAGCTGCGTAACCTGCACACTCGTCTCGGTTATTTGCGGGAGCTCAATGATAGGCGTCAGGTGATCCTTTCCTCGATTGAAGCCCAAGGAAAACTGACCGCCGAACTGAAGTACGCCATCAATGAAGCCGACAGCAAGACCCGGCTTGAAGATCTGTACCTGCCCTATAAACCCAAGCGCCGTACCAAGGGCCAAATTGCCATTGAAGCCGGTATCGAGCCCTTGGCTGATGCCCTCTATGCCGCCGCCGGCAGCGCCTCCATGGATCCTGAACAGGCCGCCGAGGCCTATCTCAATCCGGAAGCCGGTTTTGCCGATACCAAGGCGGTGTTGGATGGTGCCCGTTATATCCTGATGGAGCGGATCGCCGAAGATGCCGAGTTGCTGGCCAAGGTGCGTAACCATCTGCAACAGTCGGCTGTCATTGAAAGCCGACTGGTCTCCGGCAAGGAGAAGGAAGGCGCCAAGTTTCGCGACTATTTTGAGCACACTGAAAAACTCAGCTCAGTGCCTTCTCACCGGGCGCTGGCTATACTGCGCGGCCGTAATGAAGGCGTGTTGAGTCTATCGATGAATGCCGATCCTGAGGCAGAAGCCAAAGCGGGGAGCTATTGTGAGGTGATTATCGCTGAGCACTTGCGTCTTAAGCTGAGTGACAATGCTCTGGATAACTGGCTGAAGACGGTTGTCACAGCCACTTGGCGGATCAAAATCGCTCTGCAGATGGAAACCGAGTTTATCACCAGAATGCGTGAAGCGGCGGAAACCGAGGCGATTAAAGTCTTTGCCCGTAACCTGGGCGACTTGCTGATGGCACCTCCTGCCGGAGCCAAGGCCACCATGGGACTGGATCCCGGGTTGCGTACCGGGGTTAAGGTGGCTGTGGTCAACGACACAGGCAAGTTGGTGGGCCATACCACTATCTTCCCTCATGCGCCGCAAAATCAGTGGGATAAGTCGATACGCACTCTGGCTAATCTGGTCAATATGCACAAGGTGGAGCTGATCGCCATAGGTAACGGTACCGCTTCCCGTGAAACCGACAAGCTGGCAGGTGAAGTGATTGCCATGGTCAAAGACAGCAATCCCGGCATCACTAAGGTGATGGTCAGTGAAGCCGGAGCCTCTGTTTATTCTGCCTCTGAGCTGGCGGCCAATGAGTTTCCGGATCTCGATGTTTCACTGCGTGGCGCCGTATCCATCGCCAGAAGGCTGCAGGATCCGCTGGCGGAGTTGGTTAAGATTGAACCCAAGTCCATTGGTGTGGGCCAGTATCAACACGATGTCAGCCAAAGTCAGCTGTCGGCTTCATTGGAAGCTGTGGTTGAAGATTGTGTAAACGGTGTCGGCGTTGATGTAAACATGGCGTCCATGCCGCTGCTGAGTCAGGTGGCCGGTCTTAACCGCACCTTGGCCAAAAATCTGGTGGAATATCGCGACGAACACGGTCGCTTCAACGACCGTAAAGAACTGCTCAAGGTGCCACGCCTGGGGCCCAAGGCCTTCGAACAGGCCGCCGGCTTCCTGCGGATCCGTGAAGGCAGCAATCCGCTGGATGCATCGGCCGTTCACCCTGAGGCTTATTCGCTGGTAGAAAATATTGCCAAGCTCAAGGGTAAACCTGTTGCCGAACTGATAGGCAACAGTGAACTGCTGAGCAATATCAATCCGGCCGAATTCATCACTGATGCATTCGGTTTGCCGACAGTAACGGATATCCTCAAGGAGTTGGATAAGCCAGGTCGGGATCCCCGGGGCGAGTTCAAGACCGCCAAATTCAAAGATGGGGTTGAGGCACTAAAGGATCTTAAACCAGAGATGATCCTCGAAGGCGTGGTGACCAATGTCACTAACTTTGGTGCCTTTGTCGATATCGGCGTGCATCAGGATGGACTGGTGCACATATCTTCTCTGACCGACAAGTTTGTCAGCGATCCTCATACCGTGGTCAAGGCCGGTGATGTGGTCAAGGTAAAGGTCATGGAGGTAGATATTGAGCGTAAGCGTATAGGTCTGTCGATGCGCCTGGACGAAAAGATTGAGCCAGGCAAGCCACAACAAAGAGCCGGCAAGCCGCAAGCCAAGGGCAATAAACCAGGTCAGGGCAAACAACGTCCTGCCACCAAGCCACAGCCAGTGAATGCCGCTATGGGCAATGCCTTTGCCGATGCCTTTGCCAAGCTGAAGAAAAGCTGATCGACAAGTTGTTGAATATCTATTAACGGTCCGACAATAGATGAATCCCTCGATAATTATCGGGGGATTTTTTTACCCGCGATTTTTTGTTGCTAATACTCGAGCCAATAGTGCTGTTTCTCGCTAACCATGAATTCTGCCACTTTTACTATCTTTTGCGAACGGCTTCACCCTCTGGCGCGATAGACAATAACAAACAAATGTTAATGAAACTTTATCTTAGTCTTTCTGTCATAATTGCGCGGCAAATCGGCTCTTTCTGGGGGTTGGCGTGCGGTAAATTGTCAATTTTTTAACAAACGCCAAGGCAAAAAAGTGGTGAGGAACCCTGGAAATGATGTTTTCTCGTTTTAAGTTTACCGGACCGTTTCGCGGTGTACTGATTTTCAGTTTATTGGCTTTGTTGTGCCTGATGTTGAGCCGAATTGGGCTGGGGCTTTGGCAATACGAACGGGTAGTAGCCGTTGGTGGTTGGAGCCATCTGTTGTTGCAGGGGGTCAGGGTAGATGTGGCCATGCTTTGTTGGCTTTGGGGTGTTGTGGCGCTGGGTACCGCCTTGTTTGGCGGCGATCATTGGCTCGGGCGTTGCTGGTCTTGGATACAACGTCTGTGGCTGACTCTCGGGCTTTGGTATTTGTTGTTCTTGGAGTTGTCTACTCCCTCCTTTATTGAAGAGTACGGTGTCAGGCCAAATCGCCTCTATGTTGAGTATCTTATTTATCCCAAAGAAGTACTTTCCATGCTCTGGAGCGGCCGCAAGCTGGAGCTGATTATTTCAGTGGTTTTGTCTGGAGTCATCCTTTGGAGCGGCTGGAAACTCTCAGGTTATCTCTGTCGCAATTGTCGTTTCCCCAAGTGGTATTGGCGCCCTGTGCTCGGTGTGCTGATCATTGTCTTGTCTTTGGCTGGGGCCAGATCCACTCTTGGTCATAGACCGTTGAATCCGGCCATGGTGGCCTTCGCCGATGATCCACTCGTCAACTCGTTGGTGGTCAATTCAGGTTACTCGCTGGCTTTTGCTATCAGCCAAATGAATAACGAGGCCGACACATCGTGGATCTATGGCGATATGGACAGAAAGGAGATCTATCAGATAATCCGCCAGGAGACTGGCCGTGCGCCAGCTGACTTTATATCAGACCAGTATCCCAGTTTGAGTCAGAACCAGGCCAGCTATCGTGGTAAACCCAAGAATATAGTCATCATATTGCAGGAGAGCCTGGGTGCTCGTTTCGTTGGCAGTTTGGGGGGCTTACCGCTGACCCCAAATCTGGACGCTTTGGCCAATGAAGGCTGGTATTTCGAGAGCCTGTATGCCACGGGTACACGTTCAGTTCGAGGCATAGAGGCGGTGACCACTGGTTTCACCCCAACGCCGGCGCGTTCTGTGGTCAAACTCGGCAAGAGTCAAAGTGGTTTCTTCAGTCTTGCTGCATTGCTGCAGGCTCAAGGGTATTCCACTTCCTTTATCTACGGTGGTGAAAGCCATTTTGACAATATGCGCAGCTTCTTCCTCGGTAATGGCTTTAGCACCATAGTCGACCAGAAAGACTATCCTAAACCTGCCTTTGTCGGCTCCTGGGGGGCTTCAGATGAAGATCTAATGCGCAAGGCCGACTCAGAGTTCAAGCGCCTTCATGCCGAGGGAAAACCTTTCTTTAGCCTGGTGTTCAGTTCGAGCAATCATGATCCCTTTGAATTTCCTGATGGCCGTATCGAACTGTATGAACAGCCAAAACAGACCCGTAACAATGCTGCCAAGTATGCCGATTACGCCATAGGTGAGTTTTTTCGACTGGCGAAAGAGGCTGACTATTGGCGTGACACCCTGTTTCTGGTGGTGGCCGATCATGACAGCCGGGTTTCCGGGGCTTCCTTGGTGCCAGTGCCCAGATTCAGGATCCCCGGTTTATTATTGGGTGAAGGGATAACGGCTAAACGGGACCCGCGGGTAGTGAGTCAGATAGATCTGCCGCCAACTCTGTTGTCTTTGGCCGGCATAGATGCCACTTACCCTATGTTAGGGAGGGATTTGACAAAGATGCCCGACAACTGGACTGGCAGGGCCTTGATGCAATACAACAAAAATTTTGCCTATATGGAGGATAACAAGGTCACCATATTACAGCCGGAGAAAGCGCCTATGACCTTTGATTATGATCCTGTAAAGGAGCAACTGCACGCCGCGCCACTCTCTGATTCAATGGCTCGCACGGCGCTTGGGTTGGCACTCTGGGGTAGCATGGCATATCAGGATGGCTTATATAAGCTGCCGCCAAAGTTGGATCAAGCCAGTGCAGAGATACCGGCTGCGGGCATAGGCTCGGTGCATTGATGGTAAAAGGTATCGATTCTCTGCCCCAGCTCACGATAAAACTGCGGTGTTTCATTCGGCATGGGATGAGGTCCGCTATTTAATGCAACTGCGGGTTTGGGATACGCCGAGGCTTCAAGCTGGCGGTTACGGATATCGCGGCGATCCAGAGCCGGCTTGCTGAACAGGTTCAGCCGCAGAGGCTTACTGCCTTGGCGTTGCTGTTGCTCTTGTTGCTGCTGTTGTTGACCAGACTGTTGTTGGCGCTCCTGGACTCTATCGGCTAGTTTGGCCTGTTGCTGCGCCGAGTCTGCTGTGCGTTCATGCTGCGGGTTGAATGCCCTTTCTTCATGGCCTTTACTGGGTTGCTGGGGCGGAATGACCGGCGGTCTTTGTTGACTCTCTACCCGAGCGGCATCGGTCGCAGGATTACTGGTCGCGATCGGTACCTGTGGGTAGTGGGAGACAAGCTGCATAGGGCATTCCTTATATTGCTGTCCAAATAATAGTCAATCAGGGCAAGGAATTAAAGTCTTTCTCTGTTAGCCAGCTATTTAGCCCCTGAATAAACTCCTGAGGATGGGAAATAAAGGGGGCGTGTGATGCCTTGGCCAGCAGTAAATCTGTGGTTGATGCGTTACCCGGCAAGAGGTTAGCGATTCTTCTGGGCACCAGCCCATCCAGCCTGCCCCAAACCCTGAGCCAGGGAAGGGCGAGTCGTTCCAGTCCGGGGCGTAGATCCACCTTGGCCAGCATCTCTAAGCCTTGCGCCAGAGCCTGTTCATTGGGTAGCGGACGTGCCAGAACCAGCTCGCGAATGGTGCGAATATCGTCACGGGCGCTATCGCTGCCCATAGCTTGGATCGCTAGAAATCTTTCTATGGTTCGCTGCAGATCCTGTTGCAGTTGCTCGGCAAACTGAGTCAGCACATTCGGTGCTATTCCTGGCCATTGGTTGTCGCTCCTGGCCATAAAGCAGGGAGATGAGGCGACAGTGATAAGTCCGGCAACTCGTTCTGGAAAGCGCTGAGCTACCCGGGTGGCGACCAGGCCTCCGAGCGACCAGCCCAACCATACTGCCTGCTCGGGCAGAGCGGCCACCAGGGCGTCCACCCAGTCGTCTATTTCCCCGTCAATGGTCTGGCTAAAACCAAATCCCGGCAGGTCGACACAGTGGACTCTATACTGAGATAAGCCAGGCAGCAGAGGATGAAAAACGGCACTGTTGACGCCCCAACCGTGGAGTAAGATCAGATCCCGTCCCTGTCCCTGGCTTTCGATATACAGACTCACTGAAACACCTCATGGAAGATTTGTTATGTGGAGCCCTCTATTGGCAGGATGCCGGGCCCTATTGGCCGCCAGTTTACCCAACCGTTGCCTACTGTGTCACCAGCAGATCCCGTCAGCTAGTCAGGGTTTGTGTCCCTGCTGTCTTGCTGCCAGCTGCTACCGACAACCTATCTGCCTCGGCTGTGGTCGGGAGTTGGCTGTCATTGCCCGCTATTGTGGTTCCTGCATGAAACACAGTCCTATCCCTGTAGTGGCACCGGCCAGCTATCACTCCGCATTGGGGCCATTAGTCGGCCGAGTCAAATACCAGCAGGATTTTGCTCCACTGCCGACATTGGTCCGGGCTTTATCTTCCAGAGTAAAGACGTTGGCGACTGCTGGACTTATCTGTTGGCCACAGGCCTTGGTGCCTATTCCTTTGCATCCGGCGAGGCTGCAACAGCGGGGCTTCAATCAGGCCTGGGTGATTGCATCCATGTTGAGTCAAGAGTTGGCGCTGCCGCTGGAGGATTCTTTGCTGCTGCGGGTCGCGGATACCGCACCCCAGGCCGGTCTCAGCGGCAAGGCTCGTAGGCGGAATCTGGCCAAGGCGTTTGCAGTGAGGGGGGAATTACAGTGGCAACGGTTGGTATTGGTGGATGATGTGGTGACGACAGGCACCACTATCCGGGAAGCGGCCAGGGCTTTAGCTCCCTGGTCACCGGATGTTCAGGTGTGGTGTCTGGCCAGAGCCGAAGCGCCCGGATTGAGCCATAGCTCCTGAGCGGTTAAAGGCGGTAAGTATGGTGACAACTAAAGATCAAGATTCGACTTGAAATTGTGGAAGATAAAATCGAGATCCCGACAACAAAAAACTCAGCTCTATCGCTTTCGGGACTACAAAGCGCATGGCAGTCGGAGTATGATAGCTCTAATTCTTACTAATTTACTCAGGTTTACCCTGACGGAGCAGGTTGTCATGATTACCATTTCCGAAGCAGCTCAGGCGCACTTTGTTAAACTCCTGGATGGTCAGCCGGAAGGCACTCATATTCGGGTCTTTGTTATCAGCCCTGGGACTCCTCAGGCCGAATGTGGCGTTTCATATTGCCCACCGGATGCAGTTGAAGCCGACGATATCGAATTGGAATTCAATGGCTTTAAGGCCATGGTCGATGAAAAAAGCGCCCCTTTCCTGGAAGAAGCCAGCATTGACCTGGTGGCCGATCAGTTGGGTTCACAACTGACTTTGAAAGCGCCCAACGCTAAGATGCGTAAAGTGTCTGACGATGCTCCACTGACCGAGCGCTTGGAGTATATGATCCAAGCCGAGATTAACCCCCAGCTGGCCAGTCACGGCGGTCATATCATGCTGGTGGAGATCACTGATGACGGCGTGGCGGTACTGCAGTTCGGCGGTGGTTGTAACGGCTGCTCCATGGTCGATGTGACCCTGAAAGACGGCATTGAGACTCAGTTGCTGGAGCGTTTCCCCGGCGAATTGACCGGTGTTCGTGACGTAACAGATCACCAGCATGGCGACCATTCTTACCAGTAATACTGGTACTTGGCGCCAAAGAAAAGGACAGTATTGAACTGTCCTTTTTTATTGCCATCAGGCTGGGATAAAGTGGTGTTGGCGCCAGAGAAAGTGCAGCCCGAGACTCAGGCTACGCGCCAGCATAAAGGCACTCATCGCAACCCAGAGAGCATGGTTACCCAGAGGTTGCAGTATGAACCAGACCGGAAAAAATACTGCCAAGCTGGCGAAAATCATGCTGTTGCGCATCACTTTACCTTTGGTGGCACCAATATAGACACCGTCAAATAAATAGGAAGCAAATGCCAGCAGTGGCAGGGCGATAAGCCATGGCAGGTAGAGCAGGGCGGTGTGGCGAACCTCGGGAATATTAGTCAGTATGCCGATGAGTTGCTCACCGAAAATCCAGAAACAGCCACTGAACCCCAAGGCTATGATGGCCGACCAGCTAAACGCCAGGGCGACCGCTTGCCTGAGTGCATCCAAGTGTTTTTGTCCCATAGCTCGGCCTACTTCGGCCTCGGCATAGTAGGCTATACCGTCCAAAGCGTAAGAGATTAGCAGCAACATATTCAATAACACGGCATTGGCCGCGACAGTTTCATCACCGAGCCCGGCGCCCTTGAAGGTCATAAAGGCGAAGGTTGCCTGCAAACACAAGCTGCGGATAAAGATATCCAGGTTCAGGCTCAAGAGGCGACTAAAGTCGCGGGGATGTAACTGCCCGAGCAACTCGGCAAGAGGCGGCAGATTGAACTGTTTTAACTGGCGCAACACCATAGTACAGGCTACGGCACAGGCGGTCATATCGGCGATGACGGATGCCAGGGCTGCGCCTTCTACGCCCCAACCCAAACCTATAACAAACAGCAGATCTAGGGCAATATTGGCACTGTTGGCGATGATCAACTGCCACATGGCGGCCTTGGGTTGCTGACGGCCCAGCAACCAGCCAAGTAGAGCCAGGTTCAGCAATGCAAATGGGGCTGACCAGATACGAATGGAAAAGTAGCTGGCGGCGTAGTGGCTGACCTGCTCACTGGCATCGGATAAACTGGCGGCCAGGCTGAGTATCGGCCCTTGCAACAGCAGAGCCAATAAGCCGAGAAAAAGTGCCAGCGAGCCGGCCTGCATCAACAGCTGCAGTTGCCGTGGTTTGTCATCGGCGCCATAGGCTTGGGCAACCATGCCTGTGGTGGCCATACGCAGAAACCCCAGTAACCAGAACAGCAGTGTTATAATGGTCGAACCAACGGCGACGCCCCCGAGATAATAGGCGTCACTCAAGTGCCCTATGACAGCCGTATCCACCAGACCCAGTAGCGGCACTGTGATGTTGGACAGTATCATTGGAAGCGCCAGCGCAAACAGCTGGCGGTTTTTTTGCCTGTCGAACAGGCCAATGCTGGTGGTCATAATTTCTCAGAGGTTAATGATGTTGAAAAAGCTGTGCTTTTTGCTCTGCAGTTGTCTTGGGCTAATAAGTTCACCCGCTCTGGCGGCAGTTATTCTACAGTATCACCATGTTTCTGACAGCTCGCCGGCCAGTACCAGTGTGACTCCGGCCCAGTTTCGGGAGCAGATGCAGTATCTGGCGGACCATGATTTCAATGTGGTGCCGCTGACCCAAGTGATAGAGACGATTCGTCAGTCCAAAACATTGGCACCGAGAACGGTTGCCATCACCTTCGACGACGGTTACCTCAACATTGCCGAGGCGGCGCATCCAATACTGAAAGAGTTTGGCTTTCCCTACACACTGTTTGTGGCGATAGAACCGATAGAAAAGGGTTACCGTGAGATGATGAGCTGGGAGCAGCTCAGAACACTGGCGGCAGAAGGCGCCGAGATTGCCAACCACAGTTGGGGGCATGAGCATCTGATCCGCCGCAATACCACCGAAACCGAGGAGCAGTGGCTGGCGCGAATCGAGGACAATCTGCTTGAGACCGAGGCCCGAATTGCCAAAGAAACCGGCGACAATCTGAAGATACTCGCCTATCCCTACGGTGAATATAACAGCCAGTTGGAGGCCTTGTTGCAGCGTCTGGGGTTTGTTGGCTTGGGGCAGCAGTCCGGTGCGGCAGGCCCTCACTCTGCTTTAACCTCTTTGCCGCGTTTCCCCGTGGCCGGTGCCTATGCTGATATGAATGCTCTCAAGGTGAAACTGCATAGCCTGAATATGCCGGTGCAGGCCATCTCTCCCAGTAACCCTGAGTTACCTATGGGCCAGTGGCGGCCCGAACTTGAGGTGACTCTGGACATGAGCGATATCAATCAGTCGCAGCTCATGTGTTATGTGCAGGGGCAGGGGGCCAAGAAGCCGCAATGGTTGTCGGCGAATCGTTTCCGTATTCAGGCTGAACTGGACTTGCCGCCGGGGCGATCCAGATACAACTGTACCGCCCCCAGCAAACGTCACGGCAGTTATTATTGGTTTTCCCAGGCATGGGTTAGGCCAAAGGATGACGGCAGCTGGGTCAAGGAGTAGTCAGTAATTGCAACAACCTGGCCGGGATATTCACCAGTGGCAACTGCTCGTTGCAGGCATTGAGTGCCACGGCCGAGCCAGGCATACCCCAAACCACGGAGCTGGCCTCATCCTGGGCTATGGTGTGGGCTCCCGCTTGATGCATTTTCAGCAGGCCTGCCGCACCGTCTTTACCCATGCCCGTGAGAATCACCCCTATCGCCGACTTAGCGGCAATCTCGGCAATGCTGTTGAATAGCACATCCACCGAGGGCTTATGGCGGTTGACGTTTGCTGTGTCCAGCAGTCTGGTATAGATATGGGCCCCACGGCGTTCGAGTACCAAGTGGGCATGGCCCGGTGCCAGATAGGCAACGCCCTGAGTCAATCTTTCCCCGCCCTGTGCCTCTATCACTTCCATGCTGGCGTATTGGTTGAGACGACGGGCAAATGAAGCGCTGAAGGCTGCGGGAATATGCTGGGCTATGACTATGGGGGGGGTATTGGCCGGCAGCGGCGCCACTACTCGTTGAATGGCTTCAGTACCGCCGGTGGAAGCACCTATGGCTATGATACGGTGCTTGAGTTTGGTGTCACAGCAGAGCGGCACCGAGCTGCCATATTGCGGGGTGACATGGCTGGCGGCGGCCAAATGCACTTTATCGATCAGCTCTTGCTGATAGTCCAGAAGCCTATTGGTCAAGTCCTGTTTAGGTTTGGCGATAAAGTCGACCGCTCCGAGGGACAAGGCCTCTAAGGTCACTTCGGCGCCGCGCTCGGTTAAGGACGACACCATCACCACTGGCATGGGTCTTAGGCGCATCAAGTTACGTAGAAAGGCCAGGCCATCCATCTTGGGCATTTCTACATCCAGGGTCAATACATCCGGCTGCAGTACTTTAATCATCTCTCTGGCTTTATAGGGGTCTTCGGCACAGCCGACGACAATGATGTCTTCGGCCTGGCTGAGCATATGACTCAGCAACTGGCGCACTAGCGCTGAGTCGTCGATAACCAGTACTCTTACCATGATTAATATGACTCCTTCCTTCCTGATGCGTCGAACTGTCGCGGCAGAATTGAGTTCTGATGCCGCAGGCGATAGGTGGTTTGAGCGACGGTTTCAAACTCACGGGAGATATTGGTCAAGCTTTCCGAGTGACCGATAAACAACACGCCATCATCGGCCAGGAGTTTTCTGAAGCCGGCCACTATCTTCTGCTTGGTGTTCTGGTCGAAATAGATCAGCACATTACGGCAGAAGATGGCATCGAATGGGCCCTGCATCGGCCAGGGCTCCAGTAAGTTGAGCTGCTTGAAGAAGAGTAATTTTTTGATCTGGCAGCTAATGCTGAACTCTTCCGCTGCGCCTTGCAGATAGTGATGCAACCGCTTGGGGATGGCCTCCAGTCCAGCCTGGGGATAAACTCCTGCTTCGGCTCTGGCCAACACATTGGTATCGAGATCGGTTGCCAATATTTTCAGATCCCAGCCAGAGGCTGCGGGAAAGTGCTCTGCCAAGGTCATGGCTATGCTGTAGGGTTCTTCGCCGCTGGAGCAGGCTGCCGACCAAACTCTCAGCCTGCGCTGCTTGCGCTGCTGCCAATAGGGCGCCAGTTCGGTTTCCAGAAAGTTGAAGTGGTGCCGCTCACGGAAAAAGGAGGTCAGATTGGTGGTCAACGCGTTGATAAATGGCGCCAGTTCCAGAGGGTCGTTTTGCAGCTTGAGGCAGTATTCCTCGAAGTTGGCCAGCCGCAACAATCTCAGTCGGCGGCTGAGCCTGGAATACACCATATGGCGCTTGCGCTCGGGTAACACTATCCCTGTGTGTTGATAGGCCAGCTCGCGGATAATGCCAAAGTCCGCGGCTGTCATCGGGAATGCCTTCTCTTCATCGAAGCTCAATCAGTATCTCCTAGAACTCGCTCCACTCTTCTGAACTGACACGGATCTTGGGGGACTTATCCCCGGCGATCAGGGTCAGGGGCTTGCCGGCGCCCTTTTCCAGATTGGCGGTATTGAAGAAGCCCAATTGACGCTTCATGCTTCTGGCCTGTTCGGCCATGGCATCTCCTGCTGCCGAGACCTGTTCCACCAAGGCGGCGTTTTGCTGAGTCATTTCATCCATCTGCGATACCGCCTTATTGACCTCCTGGATCCCAACCGACTGCTGCTCTGCGGCTATGCTGATCTGGTTGATCATGTCGGCAACTTTAGAAACGGCCTGCACTATCTCCTGCAGGGTTTCACCGGATTGATTGACCAACTGGGTTCCATCTGTGACCTTGTTGACGCTGTCGCGGATCAGCTCCTTAATCTCTTTGGCGGCACCGGCGCTGCGCTGTGCCAGGTTACGTACCTCTCCGGCCACTACGGCAAAACCACGGCCTTGTTCTCCGGCTCTGGCAGCCTCGACCGCAGCATTCAGCGCCAGCAGGTTGGTCTGAAAGGCGATTTCATCTATCACGCTGATGATGTCGGCAATGCGTTTGCTCGAGGTGTTGATCTCCTCCATGGCGCTGACGGCCTGTTTGACTACCTTGCCGCCTTCGCCTGCCTTCTCGCTGGCCTCCTGAGCTAAGTTGTTGGCCAGAGTGGCATTTTCGGCGCTTTGCTTCACAGTAGCTGTCATCTCCTCCATGCTGGAGGCGGTTTGCTCCAGGGAGGCGGCCTGCTCTTCGGTACGCTGGCTAAGGTCGGCGTTGCCTTGAGCTATCTCTTCGGCTCCCGAAGTGACAGTATTGGCTGAGTCATTGATGCCCCCAATCACTTCGGTCAACTTACTGATGGTGGCATTGGCATCTTGCTGCAGCTTGGCAAACTGACCCTGATATTCGCCGTCAAGTTTTCGATCCAGTTGCCCCTTGGCCAGGCCATCGAAGATATCGGCGATTTTGGAGATGACATTATCGGCTATGCCGACCAAGCGGTTGAGGCCGCTGGAGAGATTAAGGAAGAAGCCTTCCTTGTTGTGAATATCCAGGCGGCGGCTCAGATCGCCGTCGTTGGCCGCCGTGATAATGGCGTCAATCTCCTGCTCTATGGCCACTTCATCGGTACGGTCGGCCCATTCAACCACAGTGCCAATTCGCCCCTGTTCCGGGTCCAGTATCGGGTTGGCGATGATCCTGAAGGTACGGCCACCAACTTGCAGCTGGCTGTCGTAGGTCTCGGTCAATCCGGCGAGAATATTGCGCTGGTGGCTGGGGACCTTGTGGAAACCATCGATATTTTGTCCCAGCAGTTTGCCGGCATTGAACTTGGGCAGGTCGCGGAGAATATCTTTCTCGGCCGCCTGAAACATATTCTGCACAGCTTGGTTGAGGTAGATGATATTGCCGTCGTTATCCGCCACCATGGTATTTGAACTGACATTATCCAATGCCTGACGAATGCGGGCATTTTCGGCCGCCAGCTGTTTTTCCTGCTGCTCTCTGGCCAGGCTGGCGGTGATATCCTGCCACTCCACAACTGTGCCGGTACGCTTGCCCTGTTCAAATACCGGGGTGGCAATCAGGTTGAATGTCAGCCCGGCCACCTTGATGCGGGTGTTATAGCTGTCGGTGAGCTGGTCCAGCAATTGTCGCTGATGCTCAGGATGGCGATGGAAGATATCGATATTGCTGCCAATCAGCTTGCTCATGTTGAAGGCCTGCAACTCCTGTTGCAGCTTTTGCTCATTGCCGGCCAGCATTTCATTCAGTGAGTCGTTCAGGTAGATGATGTTGTAGTCGGTATCGGCGACCATCACATTGGCCTGGCAGACATTGAGGGCCTGCTTGATACGGGTGTTTTCTGTAGCGCTTTGCTGCTCCAATTGTTGTTTGCCAAGGGCTTCGGTGAGATCTTGCCATTCGACCACAGTGGCAATACGCTTTTTGTTTTCGTCGAATACCGGCGAAGCTATCAGGCTGAAGGTACGACGACCTACCTTGATTTGAGTCGAGTAAACCTGCTCCAAGCCGGCGATCAATTTCCTTTGATGCTCAGGGTTGCGGTGGAAAACATCCATATTGGCGCCCTGCAGCTTGTCGGCCTGGAATTTGGGCAACACCTCTTGAATGTCGGCCTCGGCGTCCTGCATGGTTTGTTGCAGCGAGTGGTTGAAGTAGAGAATGTCACCGGCAGGATTGGCCACCATCACATTGGCCTGGCATATATCCAGAGCCTTGAGAATGGCCTGCTGCTGTTGCTGACCCTGACGCCAACGATTGAGCTCCTCCAGCAGTGGCTGCCAGCCCGGCAGATCAAGCTCGGCAAACTGCTGCGTGCCGTCTTTCAGCAACCTCTGTAGTTGGTTGATGGCGCTATCCAGGGTGCCTTTGTGCTTGAGTGAGTGCAATAGCCCAAGCAGTATGCAAACCAGGGTGACACCCTGCAGAATAATAATGATATTGGGATCTTGGCCTAGCAGCATGAGCGCCATCACGGCGATGCCCGTGATTAAGCCAAGCAGATTCCAGGGATTGCTGTTGATTATGTTGGCATTGGCGGCATCCATTCTTCTTTCCTCGATGTCTTAAAGGTTGGCAGCCTGAGGCTGTTCCAAGTCCAGTTGCTGCAGCAAACTGGAAAGTTGTGATGCATCCGGCAGCACTTCATTACCGAGTAACATATTGATATTCAATAGTATGACCATCTTATCGGCCACACAGGTGAGCCCATGGATGAAACGCATGTCCGTGTCCTGGCCAAAATCGGGCGCACTGCGGATCTCGCTTTGGGTGATACTGAAAACATCGGAAACGGCATCCACCACTATGCCCATCACCTTGTACTGTTTATCCAGGTGCACCTTCAGCACTATTACTACTGTGGTTGGGCCATATGCCAGGGTCTTGATACCGAACCTTTGGCGCAGATCTATGATGGGAACTATGGTGCCGCGCAGATTGATCACCCCTTTGACATGGGGCGGTGCATTGGGAATCACCGTGGTTGCTTCCCAGCCACGGATCTCCTGCACCGAGAGAATATCGACGCCATATTCCTCATCGGCCATCATAAAGGTGAGGTATTGCTGTGATTGATCTTTTGCAGCTGCTGATGTTGCAGGGTTGGATTCTGTCATTGCGCTTCCCTTCTAGGCTGCATGTTCCTGAGTTTGATTGAGGCCAGACATGGTCACGAGTCCGGGAATATCCACTATCAGCGCTACCCGGCCGTCACCGAGAATGGTGGCACCGGACACCCCGGGCACTTTGGCGTAGTTGTCTTCCAGACTCTTGATCACCACTTGTTGCTGCGCCAGCAACTCATCGACCAGCAGGCCGACTTTTTGGTTGTTGTTGTCCACCACCATCACCAGCCCCTCTTTGACCTCTTTGGCCTGAGCCAGGTGATTGAACTCCTGATAAACGCGGATGACCGGCAGGTACTCGTCTCGCAGGCGGATCACTTCGTGCTCTTCAGACAGCTTGTTGACCTTGCTGCTTTCCACTTGCAACGACTCATAGATGGAGACCAGCGGCACCACATAAGTATGCTCGCCGACCCTCACCAACTGGCCGTCGAGAATAGCCAGGGTCAAAGGCAAGCGAATGGTAAAACGGCTACCCTTGCCGGGCGTTGAGGCCAGCTCCACACTGCCGCTGAGTGCTTGAATGTTGCGTCTGACCACATCCATACCCACGCCCCGGCCAGAGAGGTCGGAGACGCTGTCGGCGGTAGAAAAGCCGGGTTTAAAGATGAGCTGCTGAATCGCCTCTGTGCTGAGTTCCTCTTCAGCACCGACCAAGCCTTTATCTCTGGCCTTGGCGAGAATTCTGCCGGTATCCAATCCGGCGCCGTCGTCGGTTATTTCTATGACGATATTGCCGCCTTGATGGAAGGCGTTGAGGGTGATCCTGCCGGTTTCCGGTTTACCCTTGGCACTGCGCACGGCAGGGGATTCAATGCCGTGATCCAAGGAGTTACGTACCAGATGCACCATGGGGTCGACAATTTTCTCCATCACTGTCTTGTCGAGCTCTGTCTCCTCACCTTTGAGGATCAGCTCGACCTTCTTGCCCAGCTGCTGACCTATATCGCGTACCAAGCGGGGGAAACGGTTGAAGGCGAAGCTGATAGGCAGCATGCGGATCTGCATCACGCTTTCCTGCAGATCCCGGGTGTGATTGGCCAATTGCTCCAGCCCCTGCTGCAGTGACAGCAGGGCGTTATCGTCAATGTGTTCCTGTTGGCCTATCTGCCCCAGCATAGCCTGGGTGATCACCAGCTCACCCACCATATTGATCAGCATGTCTATCTTGTCGGTGCTGACCCGGATAGAACTGGTTTCCGCCGTTTTGGCAACAGCCTTGCCGGACTCCACTTTGGCTGTGGTGGCTGCCCCTTGGGAGTCTGGGGCAGAAGTCGAGATAGGGGCTTGTTCCTGCGGTGAGACACCTTCCACAAGCTGTGTCTTGGCGGGCAACTGCTGATAATGGATTTCGCAGTCGTCCTCGACCCACTCAAACACCTCTTTTATCCGCTCAAGTGGCGCCTCTGTGTCGAGTTGCAGCTGCCAATACAGACGGCAGGATTCGGGGTCCAGGTCTTCAAACTCAGGCAGTTCCTGCGCTGGCAGGCTGACCTTTAGCTCACCCAGCTCGGCGAGTTCGTTGAACATCAAAATGGGGTCGTTGCCGCATCTGAGAATGTCGGCGCCGGCATGGAAATCTATCTGCCAGCTGAGCCCAGTTTCTTTGGTTTCAGACTCTTTGGTTTCAGAATCTTTGGTTTCTGATACTTTGGCTGCTGACTTTTCATTGCTTTGGCTGGCGTTATCCGGTGCTTCTTCGACCCCGGCAACTTCGGACAGTTCCTGATTGAAGCGGTTTTCCAGCTCTTGTTGCTGGGGCGATTCAAAGCTTTGACCTGCCATCAAGGCCTGCAGCATGTTGCGCAGCAGATCCACCGACAAGAGCAACATATCCTGATGATTGGCGGTCATTTCCCGGCGGCCATCACGGATTTCATCCAACAGGGTTTCCAGTAAGTGGGTGAATCCGGCGACCTGGTTGAAACCAAAAGTGGCGCTGCCTCCCTTAATCGAATGGGCGGCACGAAAAATGGTATTTATGGTTTCCGGATCCGGTTGCGGCACGGTCAGTTTCAGCAGCTCAGATTCCATGACCTCCAGGCCTTCGAGGCTTTCTTCAAAGAACACTTGGGTGAATTGGCTCAGATCTATGTCCATATATCCGCTCCTTGCCGGAGGCTAACCCAATACTTTGCGAACCGTGGCCAACAGCTGATCCGGGTTGAAGGGTTTGACTATCCAACCTGTGGCTCCGGCGGCTCGTCCCTGTTGCTTCTTGTCTGAGGTCGACTCTGTGGTCAGCATCAACATGGGCACAAACTTGTAGTTGGGTAGCTCGCGCAAGTTACGTATCAGCTCGATACCATCCATAATTGGCATGTTGACGTCCGATATCACCAGGTCAAACTCTCTGCCTTGGGCTACTTTCAACGCTTCCTCGCCATTGTTGGCTTCGGTCACGTCGAAACCTGCTGTCTTGAGGGTAAAGCTCACCATTTGCCGCATGGAGGCTGAATCATCAACTGCGAGGATTGTCTTCATTGAGCGTTTCCTTTTCAAAATCCGAATCGAGTGTCGGGATCCTGATACCCAGGCGCATCAGTTGAGCGATAAAGGCGGGTTGAGCCTGTTGCCATGACAGTTTCAACCCTCGCTTGTCGCAACTCAGCGCAAACAGGTACAGCAACTGGGCGCCGGCAGTATCCACCTTGTGCAACTCACCAGCATCCAGGATCAATTCATCGACCCGATGCAGGAGTTCCAATAATTGTTGGTAGAGTGGCTGAATATTACGAATGTTTATTTCTGTTCCCAGTGCCAGTGTGTCGATGGACATAGTGCTTCCCTGTTTTCCCAACACACAAAAGATAGTCGGCAAATTTCACTTCTGCCTATTTTCAAAAGAAAAATGGTATATGAATCTACTAGGCTCTTTAGGGAGTTAGTGAGGCTCTTGATACTGAGTAACCAGAGTGCGAAAGTCGGCCAGCAGTTCATCGTTGCGGATTTGCGGCAGTTGTCCGGGTGTCTGTGAACTGGGCTTGATGGTGGCGTAGCGGCGGCCGTCTGGCGAGATCAGAATCAAAGAGGCGCTGTGATCCACTTGGTAGTCAGGGCCATCGCCGACCAGCGAATACACCAGGCCCAGATCGCGGCTGAAGGGCAGTAATGCCGGGTGCTCGGCCCGCAAACCTATGAATTCGGGATTAAAGAAGGCCAGGTAGTCTTTGAGTTTACTTTGGCTGTCACGCTCAGGGTCGACACTAAGCAGTATCACCTGTATCGGTGCCACTTGTGCCAGTTTCGGGTAGACGGCACTGAGTTTGCCAAGGGTGGTGGGACATACGTCCGGGCAGGAGGTGTAACCGGCGAAAATCAGACTCCATTTCTGTTTTAGCTTGTCATTATCGAATTGATGACCGTTTTGGTCCTGCAACTCAAAGGGCTGCAGTGGCCTTGGAGTTTCATATTGAAAGCTGGTTTTCAGTGCCTGCGGCGGCTGAGACGAAGGTCGGTGAAACAGCTGCACACTGGCCAAACCGCCAAGACCTATGAGTAAAATACCCGCCACCAAGATGCGTTTCTTCATGATTCAACTCCAGAGGTAATGATCCACAAGCAGGGCAATAAACAGCAGCATCAGCTGATAGATGGAGAAACGGAACACGGCCATCGCCAGCCCGGGGCGGTCGGCAAACTTGAGTTGCCAGGCCTTGTAGATAAACAGGCAACTGAGAATGGTGGAAGCCAGCAGATAGACGGGGCCACTCAAGCCAACCAAAACCGGCAATAAGCAGGCGATGGCCAGCAGAAGGGTGTAGAGCAGAATACAGGTCTTGGTAAATTCTACCCCGTGAGTCACAGGCAACATGGGGATATCCACCTTGGCGTACTCTTTTTGACGGTGAATGGCCAAGGCCCAGAAATGAGGTGGAGTCCAGGTGAAAATAATGATCACCAACAGCCAGGCGTGGCCGTGAAAGTCATTGGTTACCGCCGTCCAACCCAGCAGTGGCGGCATGGCACCGGCAAGGCCACCTATCACGATATTTTGGGGGGTTGCCCGCTTTAAATAGGCGGTATAGATAAGGGCGTAGCCAATCAGGCTGGCACAGGTCAACCAGGCGGTGAGTGGATTCACCAGCCAATAGAGTAGGGTAAAGCCCGCCAATCCAAGCAAGACGGCAAAGCTCAAGGCTCGGCTCACGCTCACTCGTCCCTTGGGTAAGGGGCGGTTATAAGTGCGGGCCATCAGGCCATCAATGCGTCGATCGATAAGGTGATTCAAGGCGGCCGCCGAGCCCGCCATCATGGCAATTC
>Ga0114983_1000254_pt1 | contig 22124 bp, 17 predicted proteins | sample Shrwel_input2_RT_FD_87182 | JGI IMG/M metagenome (GOLD analysis project Ga0114983, IMG submission 87182) | Subsurface microbial communities from deep shales in Ohio, USA - Utica-3 well 1 S input2 RT | ecosystem: Environmental > Aquatic > Deep subsurface > Shale gas/oil reservoir > Produced... | reverse complement strand
GCTGATTCTCGAGCCCGACTATGGCTCGGTGGTGGTGATAACCGGCTGCGTGATGGGCATGCTGCTGATGGCAGGGGCGCCGATGTGGCGCTTCCTGCTGCTGTTGGTGCTGTTGGCGGCTCTGGGGCTTCTGCTCGCGATCGCCGAACCCTATCGCATGGCGAGGCTGACCAGTTTCTCAGACCCCTGGGCGGATCAGTTCGCCAGCGGCTATCAGCTGACCCAGGCGTTGATTGCCTATGGCCGCGGTCACTGGTTCGGTCTGGGACTGGGTAACAGCGTGCAGAAGCTTTTCTACCTGCCTGAGGCACATACCGATTTCGTCTTCGCGGTCATTGCCGAAGAGCTGGGTCTGGTAGGCGCCATAACGGTGGTTGGGCTCTTTGCCCTGCTGGTCATTCGGGCGCTGGCGGTGGGGCGGCGCGCGGAGCTGGCCAAATTGCCGTTCGCTGCCTATCTCAGCTACGGTATTGCTCTGATCATCGGCGCTCAGGCTTTCATTAACATCGCGGTGAGTACCGGCATGCTGCCGACCAAGGGCCTGACCCTGCCGCTTCTGAGCTACGGCGGCTCGAGCCTGGTGATCAGCGCCGTCATGGTGGCGCTGCTGCTGAGGGTCGATATCGAGACTCGACAGGCCGTGCGTCGGGCTCGCCCGACGGCTCCCAAGCCCTCGCCGGGCAAGGCCCAGCCTAACCAGACACCGACCCGCAGGGAGAGCGCGCGTGAACGAACCAAGACTTGAGCGGGTGCTGATCATGGCCGGCGGCACCGGCGGGCATGTGATCCCGGCGCTGTCGCTGGCTCGCGGCCTCGAGGCCCGTGGCGTGCGCGTCGAGTGGCTCGGCAGCCCGCGGGGCATCGAGAATCGCCTAGTGCCCGAGGCCGATATTACGCTTCACCACATCGACATTGCCGGCCTGCGCGGCAACGGGCCGGCGGGATGGCTTTCGGCCCCCTGGCGGCTGAGCCGAGCCATCTGGCAGGCCCGGGGGGTGATCGCCCGTTTCAAGCCGGACCTGGTGGTGGGAATGGGCGGTTTTGCCAGTGGCCCTGGCGGCCTGGCGGCCTGGCTGACCCGTTGTCCGCTGCTGATCCACGAACAGAATGCCGTGGCCGGCATGACCAACAAGGCGCTTTCTCGGCTTGCGCGGCGGGTCTATGCCGCCTTCCCGGGCGCCTTTTCAGGCCATGCCGAGGTGATCGGCAACCCGGTGCGCCCCGAGATCGCCGCCCTGGGCGAGACGCCCCGGGATGAGGCCACGCTGCGCAGTCGTCCGCTTCGCCTGCTGGTAGTGGGGGGGTCTCTGGGTGCCAAGGCGCTCAACGATCATCTGCCGGCGGCGCTTTCCAAGCTCGCACCGGAAAAACGACCCGAGGTTCGTCATCAGGCCGGGCGCGACAAGGACGCGGCGACCCGCGAGAGCTATGCCGCCCAGGGCGTCAGCGCCGAGGTCAGTGCCTTTATCGACGACATGGCCGCCGCCTATGACTGGGCCGATCTGGTGGTATGTCGTGCAGGCGCCCTGACCGTGGCTGAGCTGGCGGCGGCCGCCAAGCCTGCGCTGCTGGTGCCTTTCCCGCATGCGGTGGATGACCACCAGACTGCCAATGCCCGGGTGCTGCTGGATGTCGGCGCCGGTGAACTGATGCCTCAGGCTGAGATCACGCCGGCCGCGCTCGCCGCGCGGCTCGAGACGCTCTTGGTCCCCGATACCCTGGCCACCATGGCGAGCCGCGCCCGAGCCAACGCTCGGCTGGATGCCGTCGATCGCCTGGTGGCCGGTTGCATGGAGATAGACAGTGAACGATAGCAAGCAATCCCCGCTGGCTGGCGGTGACGTCCGAGGGCCCGGCATGCGGCGCATCCGGCGCATCCATTTTGTCGGCATCGGTGGCGCCGGCATGTGCGGCATCGCCGAGGTGCTGGCCAATCAGGGCTACCAGGTCAGCGGTAGCGATGTGAAGGAATCCCCGGTGGTCGCCCATCTTCGCCAATGCGGCATCCGCGTGGCGCTGGGGCACGCCGCCGAGAACGTCGAGCAGGCCGATGTGGTAGTAGTCTCCACGGCCATCGATCCTTCGAATCCGGAGATTCGCTGGGCCCAGGAGCACCGCGTGCCGGTGGTGCGCCGCGCCGAGATGCTCGCCGAGCTGATGCGCTTTCGCCACGGCATCGCCGTGGCCGGCACCCATGGCAAGACCACCACCACCAGTATCACCTCGACGCTGCTGGCCGAGGGCGGGCTGGACCCGACCTTCGTGATCGGTGGCAAGCTGACCAGTGCCGGTACCAATGCGCGTCTCGGCGAAGGTGACTATCTGGTCGCCGAGGCCGACGAATCGGACGCGTCTTTCCTGCATTTGCAGCCGATGGTGTCCATCGTCACCAACATCGACGCCGACCACATGAGCACCTACGGCGGCGACTTCGAACGCCTCAAGGGCACCTTCGTCGAGTTCCTGCACAATCTGCCGTTCTACGGTCTGGCCGTGCTGTGTATCGACGACGAGCACGTGCGGGGCCTGTTGAGCCAAGTGCATCGCCAGTTCGTCACCTACGGCTTCAGCGAAGACGCCGACTATCGCATCACCGAGTTCGTCCAGGACGCCGGTGAAGTGCGTTTTACCGCGCTGCGCCCGGACGGTCAGTCGCCGCTGGCGGTGCGCCTGGCGATGCCGGGTGAGCACAATGCCCTCAATGCCCTGGCGGCGATCGCCGTGGCCTGCGATGCCGGTGTCTCTGACGCCGCTATCCTCAGCGGCTTGGCCAGCTTTGCTGGCGTCGGTCGCCGCTTCCAGGTGCATGGCAACTTTCCGGCGCCGAGCGGTGAGGGCGAGGTCATGCTGGTTGATGACTACGGCCACCATCCCCGCGAAGTGGAAATGGTGATTCGGGCGATCCGTGCCGGCTGGCCCGAGCGGCGACTGGTGATGGTCTATCAGCCGCACCGCTATTCGCGTACCCGTGACCTGTACGAGGACTTCGTGCGGGTGCTGTCGGGGGTCGATACGTTGGTGTTGCTGGACGTCTATGCCGCAGGCGAGACGCCGATTCCCGGCGCCGAGGGCAAGACGCTGGCCGGTTCGATTCGCCAGCGCGGTCGGGTCGATCCGCTGTTCGTCGAACACAAGGCGGAACTGCCCGACCTGCTCAAGCGCATTCTGCGCCCCGACGATATCCTGATCACCCAGGGCGCCGGCGATGTCGGCGGCATCGCGCTGGGGCTCGCCGAACAACGCCTCGAGCTCGATAAGGTGGTGCTATGACGGATGATGCAATGATGACGAGCCCAGGAACGGGCGCCGAGCGCTTTGGCCGGGTGGTCGTCGTTTATGGTGGTGCATCCGCCGAGCGCGAGGTGTCGCTGATCAGCGGCAGTGCGATCCTTGCCTCTCTCAAGCGTAGCGGCGTCGATGCCATTGGCTATGACCTGGCCGAAAACGGCCTGCCGGGCCTGCAGGCGCTGGAACCGGATCGGGTCTTCATCGCCCTGCACGGGGGCGTAGGCGAAGACGGCACCCTCCAGGGGGCGCTGTCGCTGCTCGAAATTCCCTTTACCGGCAGCGGCGTGCTGGCCTCTGCGCTGGGCATGGACAAGCAGCGCACCAAGGCCGTCTGGCACAATGCCGGGCTGCCCACGCCCGAGAGCCTGAACCTGGACGCTGCATCTGACTGGCGGGCCGTCTGCGAAACGCTGGGTCTGCCGCTGATCGTCAAGCCGGTACACGAGGGGTCGACTCTGGGTATCACCATCGTCGAGAGCCCCGAAGCCCTCGAGGCCGCGTATCGTGACGCCTCGCGTTTCGATGCCGCCGTGATGGCGGAACGCTTCGTCAGGGGCCCCGAATATACGGTGTCGCTGCTTGGCGACAGCGTGCTGCCGGCGATCCGGGTTGAAGTCCCTAGCGGCTTCTATGACTACGAGGCCAAGTATCTTTCCAACGAGACCCTGTATCATCTGCCGTGCGGCCTCGGTGCTGAAGACGAAGCGGCGCTTGGCGACTTGAGCCGTCACGCCTTCGAGGCTATCGGAGCTGACGGCTGGGGGCGGGTCGATGTGATGCGTGACGCCGACGGGCATTTCTGGCTGCTCGAGGTCAACACCGTGCCGGGCATGACCGATCATAGCCTGGTGCCGCAAGCGGCGGCTCATGCGGGCATCGGCTTCGATTCGCTGGTGCTGCGCATTCTCGAAAGCAGCCTCAACGCTGCGCGGGAGACCTGACCGGTAATGGAGCGCTCCCGAGGGCCCTGGCTGGGCCTGATCCTGTTCATCGTGCTGCTGGTAGCCGGCGGCCGCGTGATGTGGCTGTGGCTGGACCGCCCCATTGAGCGAGTATCGATTCGTGGCGAGCTCGAGCACGTCAACGCCGACTATCTGCGTGACCAGCTGGCGCCGCTGGTTGAAGGGCAGTCGTGGCTGGCACTTGATCTCGGCGATCTGCGTCAGCGAGTGCGTGATATCGGCTGGCTTGACGAGGTGAGGGTGTCGCGTCAGTGGCCTGATGCCCTGACCCTAGAGCTCTTCGAGCAGGAACCGGTGGCACGCTGGCATGATGATGAACTGCTCAATTCCCGCGGTGAGCCCTTCGCTTTCGGCTCGGTGGCCCCCCCTGAGGGGCTGCCCGACTTGGCTGGGCCGGATGGCAGTGGGGCTGAAGTACTGGCTTATTATGACCGTTTGCGGCAACAGCTCGCGACGCTGGGCGTCGACATTCGTCAGCTGCGCCTTGAGCCTCGAGGGGCCTGGCGCATGCAGTTCGGTAGCGGTGTCTGGATCATGCTGGGGCGCAGCGATCGGGATGCTCGGCTGGCACGACTCGAGTCTGCATGGCGTCGTCAATTGGGAAGCGAGGCGTCGCAAATCCGCTACATCGATCTGCGATACCCCAACGGCGTGGCGGTTGCCTGGCACGGTGAGACTGCACCAGTCGAGCCGTGAAGATTGAATGAGGACGGACACCTTTTTTCGGTGCAGCTCCCGTCAGGTGGGAGTTCAAGGTGTTTCTTTCCGTGAAAAAACCGCTTATTGTGTGGCAGGTTTTTATGCTGGGGTGGTGAAAGTAGGGTAGTTGTTCCTATAATTGCCTCAATGCAACTTTTTTGCGGATTCACGGATGATCATCCGGACAGTTTCTAGGAGTATTCCCGACCCATGGCAGGACATTCCAACGCTTCTAATATGGTAGTCGGGCTGGATATCGGAACATCCAAGGTGGTGGCGATCGTCGGTCAGCCCAGCGACGATGGCGGCATCGAAATTGCCGGCATCGGGTCGCATCCCTCCCGGGGGATGAAGAAGGGTGTGGTGATCAATATCGAATCGACCGTTCAATCGATTCAGCGAGCCGTCGAGGAAGCCGAGTTGATGGCCGGCTGCGACATTCATTCGGTCTATGTCGGGATTGCCGGTAGTCATATCAGTTCGATGAATTCCGATGGCGTAGTCGCCATCAAGGATCGCGAAGTGTCCTATTCCGACATCGAGCGCGTGATTGATTCGGCGCGAGCGAGAGCGATATCCGAGGGCCAGCGTGTGCTGCACGTGTTGCCTCAGGAGTTTGCCATCGATACCCAGGAAGGCATTCGCGAGCCGCTGGGGATGTCGGGTGTGCGCCTCGAGGCACGGGTGCATCTGGTAACGGCGGCGCTCAATGCCGTGCAGAACATCGAGAAATGCGTGCGGCGCTGCGGTCTCGAAGTCGATGCGATCATCCTTGAGCAACTGGCATCAAGCCATGCGGTGCTCACCGAAGATGAGCGGGAACTCGGTGTCTGCATGGTCGATATCGGCGGCGGAACGACCGATATAGCGGTCTTCACCGAGGGGGCGATTCGCCATACGGCGGTCATCCCCATTGCCGGTGATCAGGTTACCAATGACATCGCCATGGCCCTGCGTACGCCGACCCAGTATGCAGAGAACATCAAGGTCAAGTATGCCTGCGCGCTGACCCAGTTGGCCGCCAGCGATGAGATGATCAAGGTGCCGAGCGTCGGCGACCGCCCCGCACGAGACCTGTCGCGACAGGCGCTGGCCGAGGTGGTCGAGCCACGCTACGAGGAACTGTTTACGCTAGTCCGAGAAGAGTTGCGCCGCAGTGGATTCGAAGACCTGGTCGCTGCTGGGGTAGTGCTGACAGGCGGCACATCACGCATGGAAGGCGTGGTGGAGCTTGCCGAAGAGATCTTCCACATGCCTGTGCGTATCGCTTGCCCTCAAAACGTTCGAGGGCTCGCCGATGTGGTGCGTAACCCGATTTATTCGACAGGAGTCGGTTTGCTACATTACGGCATGCGTGATGCTAGGCAGGGTCAGGGCCGGGTCGTTTCGGCGCAGCCGAAAAGGGAGGACGTCTCCCGGGGATTCAAGGAAGCGATGCCGGCCCTAGAGAAAATCAAGGGCTGGTTCAAAGGAAATTTCTGACACGGACCGCATGCGGTCCAGGAGACGGGGCATATGTTCGAACTGGTTGATAACGCACCTTCAAGCAGTGCGGTCATCAAAGTGGTCGGTGTTGGTGGCGGTGGTGGCAATGCCGTCAATCACATGGTCGAGAGCAATATCGAGGGCGTAGAGTTCATCTGTGCCAATACCGATGCTCAGGCCCTCAAGCGTGTGGCCGCCAAGACTGTCCTCCAACTGGGTAGCGAGATTACCAAAGGACTTGGCGCGGGTGCCAATCCTGAGGTTGGTCGCCAGGCAGCGATGGAAGATCGCGAGCGCATCGCCGAGTTGCTGGAAGGTGCCGACATGGTGTTCATCACCGCCGGCATGGGCGGTGGCACCGGCACCGGCGGTGCACCGGTGGTCGCTCAGGTGGCCAAGGAGCTTGGCATCCTGACCGTTGCCGTGGTGACCCGCCCGTTCCCCTTCGAGGGACCCAAGCGCATGCGCGCAGCCGAGGAGGGCATGAAAGAGCTCTCCGAACACGTCGACTCGCTGATCACCATTCCCAACGAGAAGCTGCTGTCGGTGCTTGGCAAGAGCGCCAGCCTGCTGACCGCTTTCAGCGCCGCCAATGACGTGCTGCTGGGCGCCGTCCAGGGTATCGCCGAGCTGATCACCAGCCCCGGTATCATCAACGTCGACTTTGCTGACGTGCGAACCGTGATGTCAGAGATGGGCATGGCGATGATGGGCACGGGTGGTGCTACTGGCGAGAACCGTGCGCGAGAGGCCGCAGAAAAGGCGATTCGCAGCCCGCTGCTCGAAGATATCGATCTGCATGGTGCCCGCGGCATTCTGGTCAACATCACGGCAGGTCCGGATCTGTCCATCGGCGAGTTCAATGACGTCGGTGCGACCGTTCAGGAGTTTGCCTCTCAGGATGCCACCATCGTGGTCGGAACTTCCATTGACATGGAAATGTCCGACGAGCTGCGTGTCACTGTGGTGGCAGCGGGTCTCGATGGTCGCGCACCCAAGACAGCCTCTGCTCCGCGTGAAACGGCAGCTTCGCGTCCTGAGGCCACCGATTATCGCACCCTGCAGCAGCAGCCTGCGGTGATGCGTCAGCAGGCCGCTAAGACGGCCGACCAGGAAGCCGCCAAGGCTCGCGCCGATCAGCGCAAGGCCAAGGATATGGATGACTACCTGGATATCCCGGCATTTCTGCGTCGTCAGGCCGATTAAGCCAATCTATTGTTGACATAGGGTTCGCCGGGGTGAGTTTTCTTTGTTGAAACATTCGTTCGATGGTATAGTGAACACTGTTTGATAACTACATATCACGGCTCGGCGATTGCCCATGATTAAGCAACGTACTCTCAAGAACACCATCCGCGCCACTGGCGTGGGTCTACATTCGGGCGAAAAGGTCTGTTTGACCCTGCGTCCGGCACCGGTCAATACCGGCGTTATCTTCGTTCGTACCGATCTCACCCCCGAGGTGCAGATACCGGCGAATGCCAACCTCGTGACCGACACTTCGCTGTGCACGTCCCTGTCTCAGGGTGACGTCAAGGTAGCGACGGTCGAGCACTTGATGTCTGCCTTTGCAGGCCTGGGTATCGACAACGTCTTTGTCGAACTGAGCGCCGGCGAGGTCCCGATAATGGACGGCAGCGCGGGTCCCTTCGTGTTCCTGATCCAGTCAGCAGGTATCGAAGAGCAGGCGGCGGCCAAGACCTTCATTCGCATCAAGCGCGAAGTAGTGGTCCGCGATGGCGATAAGGAAGCCATTTTCCTGCCTCATCACGGTTTCAAGGTTTCCTTCTCCATCGACTTCGATCATCCCGTGTCGGAGCTGCGTAACCAGACGGCGGTCGTGGACTTCTCCACCACCTCCTTCGTCAAGGAAGTGTCCCGGGCCCGTACCTTCGGTTTCATGCGTGATCTGGAATTCCTGCGCTCCCAGAACCTGGCGCTGGGCGGCAGCCTGGACAACGCGGTGGTGGTTGATGATTACCGCATCATCAACGAAGGCGGCCTGCGTTACGACGACGAGTTCGTCAAGCACAAGGTGCTGGACGCCATCGGCGATCTCTATCAGCTCGGTCACAGCCTGATTGGCGAATTCCGCGGTGTGAAGTCCGGCCATGCGCTCAACAACCAGCTTTGTCGTGCCATGCTGGCTCAGACTGACGCTTGGGAGCTGGTGACCTTCGAGGATGCTCACCAGACCTCTCCGATCTCCTACGCGGCTCCGGCCATGGCTTGATACTTCGGGGCACATACCCCTCGCCGAGTCGTTGTCATGGCAGGCAAGATAGCCGCTGATGACATGATTGCTTGACGCCGTTTCCCGTTTGGGAAGCGGCGTTTTTTGTGGGTGCCCAGGACACGGCGCTCGCAAACCGGGCTAGTGAGTGGCGTTTGGGAGGCGTCGTGCGGGACACGTCGTGTGGGCTAGGTTGTATGGGATGGGGCGTGCCTGGGATAGATCGTGTGGGATGGATCGTGCGGGCTATGCCGAAGCGTGATAGGGCGAGGTTGATAGTTCGTGGTTGATAGTTCGTGGTTGATAGTTCGTGGTTGATAGTTCGTGGCGAAAGGTCATGAGCGGAAGGTCGTGCCGAAAGCCCACGTAGGTCAAATCAGTCCGGCTGGCTAGTCCTTGTCCTTGTCCGCGCCTTTGTCCTGGTCGTCAGCGTGGGAAGCCAGGCGCTCGAGGGCGCGCTTTAGCCGTGGGTCTTCGGTATCTTCGGCGCAGCTGGCGATCTCTCCGGCGGCGCTGGTCGACAGCCGCCGGCTATGACGCGGCGGGGCCTTGGGAGGGCGGACCGGGCGGACCTTGAGCGTAAACCCCAGCACGGCTTCGAATTCTGGCCGACGTCTCAGCAGGTCCAACAGCCGGGGTTGTTCGTAGCGCAGCCAGGTGAGCCAGACCGCGCGATCGGTGATCAGGGTCAGCTTACCGTCCCGGTAACCGCCCACGAACACGTGCTCGCGGACTTCCTCGGGAAGATGCTCGCGCAGTTCCTGCTGGGCCCGGTCGATCAGGCCGGCCATGCGCATCAGGCCGCCGAGCTCACCGCGGCCGCCGAGCAGCGACGTGACGGGCTGGGCGCGGAAACGCTTAACCTTTATACTCATGGGCTGCACTTTTGACGCCAAACGATAACCGGCAATCTATCATGCCCGCGAGACCTCCAACAGCATGAACGGCTCTACTAACGCTAGCCCAAGTCGGCCTGCCGATACGGCTTCGCGCCGTCGCACGCGCTGGTGGCTGGCAGGCTTGCTGGTGGGCTGCCTGTTGCCGGCGGGCCTGGTACAGGCGGACGGCGTGCGCCTGATCGAGCGGGTGGTGCATATCTGTTGGCTAGCGCCGGCGGTCATCCGTGCCGAAAGCCGCCGTCAGGCGAGTCAACGCCGCTGGCGGCCGCTTCGTCGCTGGCGCCTTCAGTTGCCGAATCGCCCGCTGCCACGCAAGGTGGTGCGGGTTCCCGCCGCCGCCCATGATGTGCTGACCCGTCGCGGCCCCCCTTGCCAAACCGTCTGATATGCCCGCCCGCTGGGCGGATAGTGGGCGCCAGTGCCTGGCCAAGGTGCTCGGGCCCGTATTCGGATGCTTGGTAGAGAACGGACGTTTCATGATTAATAATTTATTGCGCAAAGTGGTCGGCTCCAAGAACGACCGCGAGGTCAAACGCTTTGGCAAGGTCGTTGCCAAGATCAATGCCATGGAGGCGGAGTTCGAGGCCCTCGACGATGCCAGCCTCCGGGCCAAGACCAGTGAGTTTCGCGAGCGTCTGGCGGCGGGAGAGTCACTCGACGCGCTGCTGCCCGAGGCCTTCGCCGTGGTGCGTGAGGCCAGCAAACGCGTCATGGGCATGCGCCATTTCGATGTGCAGATGATCGGCGGCCTGGCGCTGAACACCGGGCGTATTGCCGAGATGAAGACCGGCGAGGGCAAGACGCTGGTGGCCACCCTTTCCGTGTACCTGAATGCGCTGCCCGCCAAGGGCGTGCACGTGGTCACGGTCAACGACTATCTGGCGCGCCGTGACGCCGAGTGGATGCGTCCGCTCTACGAACGCCTGGATTTGACGGTGGGGTCGATCTATTCCGGCCAGAATTCCGATGAAAAGCGCCAGTCCTATGCCTGCGATATTACCTACGGCACCAACAACGAGTACGGCTTCGACTACCTGCGCGATAACATGGCCTTCTCCCTCGAGGACAAGGTTCAGCGCGGGCTTCACTACGCCATCGTCGATGAGGTCGACTCCATCCTTATCGATGAGGCGCGCACGCCGCTGATCATCTCCGGCCCGGTGGAAGAAAACACCGAGCTCTACAAGGTGATCAACCGCCTGTCGACTGACCTGGTGCGAGGCGAGCAGAGCGAAGACGATGATGTGCCGCCGGATGGCGACTTCGTGCTCGATGAGAAGCAGAAGCAGGTCGATATTACCGAGGAAGGCCACCACAAGGTGGAAGCGCTGCTGCGCGGCGAAGAGCTGCTCGGTGAGGATGAATCCCTCTACGCCGCCCAGAACCTCAACCTGCTTCAGCACATGCATTCTGCGCTGCGTGCGCGGCATCTCTACCAGCGCGACGTCGACTACATCATCGACGACGGCCAGGTGGTGATCGTCGATGAGCACACTGGGCGCAGCATGCCTGGCCGTCGCTGGTCCGAGGGGCTGCACCAGGCGGTCGAGGCTAAGGAAGGCGTCACCGTTCAGCGCGAGAGCCAGACGCTGGCCTCGACCACGTTCCAGAACTACTTCCGCCTCTACGAGAAGCTTTCCGGCATGACCGGGACCGCCGATACCGAGGCCTTCGAGTTCCGCCAGATCTACAGCCTGGATGTGATGGTGATTCCCACCAACCGCCCGCTGATTCGTCGCGATCTTAACGATCTGGTCTATCTCACCGGCGAGGAGAAGTTCGAAGCGATCATCAAGGATGTTCAGGCCGAAACCGAGGCCGGTCGTCCGGTGTTGGTGGGTACTGCCTCGATCGAAACCTCGGAGTATCTGGCCGATCTGATGCGCAAGGCCGGCATGAACTTCAACGTGCTCAACGCCAAACAGCACCAGAGCGAGGCGCAGATCATTGCCCAGGCCGGTCGCCCCGGCGCGGTGACCATCGCCACCAACATGGCCGGTCGCGGTACCGACATCATGCTCGGCGGCAGTTGGGAAGCTGAAGTCGCCGAGCTCGAGAGCCCCGACGAGGCTAAGATCGCGGCCATCAAGGCCGCCTGGCAGGAACGTCATGATGCCGTGCTGGCCGCCGGTGGCCTGCATGTGGTCGGCTCCGAACGCCACGAGTCACGGCGCATCGACAACCAGCTTCGCGGCCGCTCCGGCCGTCAGGGGGACCCGGGTTCGACGCGCTTCTTCCTGTCGCTGGAAGACAACCTGATGCGTCTGTTCGGTTCCGATCGGGTACAGCGATTAATGCAGGCGCTGGGGCTCGAACGGGGTGAGGCCATCGAGCACAAGATGGTCTCCAACGCCGTCGAGCGTGCCCAGAAGAAGGTCGAGGGTCGCAACTTCGATATCCGCAAGCAGCTGCTTGAATACGACGACGTGGCCAACGACCAGCGTCGCGTGATTTACGAGCAGCGCAACGACATCCTCGAGGCCGAAGAGGTCTCCGAGAACGTGCTGGGCATTCGCGACGAGGTGCTGGACGAAGCGATCAGCGACTTCGTGCCGCCCCAGAGTCTGCCCGAGCAGTGGGACCTGACCGGGCTAGAGGCCCACCTCAAGGCCGAGTTCAACCTCGATACCCCGGTGACCCAATGGTCCGCCGAGGATGCCCGCCTCAGCGAAGAGCAGCTGCGCGAGCGTCTGCATGAGGCGCACCGCAAGCTGTATGAGGAAAAGGTGGCCGCGGTCGGTGAGCCCCTGATGCGCCGCTTCGAGAAGCAGGTGATGTTGCAGGTGCTGGATACTCGCTGGAAGGAGCACCTCCAGTCGATGGATCATCTGCGTCGCGGTATCCATCTGCGCGGCTACGCCCAGAAGAATCCCAAGCAGGAATACAAGCGCGAAGCGTTCGAGCTGTTCCAGGGGCTGCTCGCCAACATCAAGGCCGATATCACGCGCATCCTGAGCCACGTCCAGGTGCGTCGCCAGGAAGAGGTCGAGGAGCTCGAACAGCAGCGCCGTGAGACGCTGGCTCGTGAGCAGGCCGGCGCCGCCAGCCGCCATGACGAAGCCGCGGCGAGCGCCGCTGAGGCGCCTGCCGATCAGCCGGCTACCGAGGGTGGCGATGGTCGTCCGGTGCGTCGCGAGGGGCCCAAGGTGGGGCGCAACGAGCCTTGCCCCTGCGGGTCCGGCAAGAAGTACAAGCAGTGTCACGGCACGCTTAATTGATCGCTGCCGGCGTCGTCGCCGGCGGACAACGAACGAGGGAGTAAATGCATGGCAGTGGGTGAAACGGTCTTTCCGCAGATGCCGGTGATCAAGGGCCTGCGTCTTGGCACCACCAGTGCGGGTATCAAGAAACCGGGGCGTCGCGACCTGGTCGTGATCGAGGTGCCGGAGGGCGCCAGCGTCGCCGGCACCTTTACCCGCAATGCATTCTGTGCGGCGCCGGTTCAGGTGGCCAAGCGTCACCTGGCGGCACGCTGCGAGCGGGGCCTGGCCCCGCGCTACTTCGTGATCAATACCGGCAATGCCAATGCCGGGACCGGTGCCGCCGGCATGCGTGATGCGAAGGCCAGCTGCGACGAGCTCGCACGGCTGGCCGGCGTCGAGGGCGAGGCGGTGTTGCCGTTCTCAACCGGTGTGATCGGCGAGCCCATGCCCATGGAGCGACTGCTGGGAGCATTGCCCCAGGCTCTCGAGGCGCTTCGCGAGGATGGCTGGGAGGATGCAGCCGAGGGTATTCTGACCACCGATACCCGGCCCAAGGGCGCGACCCGTACGCTCACCATCGAGGGCGAGACGGTGACCCTCGCCGGCATCAGCAAAGGGTCGGGGATGATCCAGCCCAACATGGCCACCATGCTCGGGTTCGTGGCGACCGACGCCGCCATTCCCCAGCGGCGGCTTGAAGCCTTGTTGCGCGACGGCGTCAGCCGCTCCTTCAACTGCATCACCGTGGACAGTGATACCTCCACCAACGATGCCTGCATGCTGGTGGCTACCGGGCAGGGTGCGACGCTCGAGAGCGACGAAGCGCTCGAGGCGTTCCGCGCCGCCCTCGATGAGGTGCTGATCGAACTTGCTCAGGCGGTCATCCGCGACGGTGAGGGGGCGACCAAGTTCGTTACCCTCGAGGTCGAGGAGGCCACCTCGCGTCAGGAGGCCCTGGACGTGGCCTTCACGGTGGCGCATTCCCCGCTGGTCAAGACCGCGCTCTATGCCTCGGATGCCAACTGGGGTCGCATTCTGGCCGCGGTGGGGCGTGCCCCGGTCGCTGACTTCGATGTCGACCGAGTGGTGATCGACTTGGGCGACGTGCGACTGGTCGAGCAGGGCGGACGTGCCGACGGCTATACGGAGGCCGCCGGCAGCGCCGTGATGGCGGGCGAGGAGATTCCCATCCGCATTCGATTGGGACGCGGAGAGGCCCAGGCCACCGTCTGGACCTCTGATCTGTCCCACGACTATGTCTCCATCAACGCCGACTACCGCAGCTAGGCCTGGCCTGCTGTTGCCGCGATGCCCCTCAGGGCGCACTGCGGGTCGCGCGTTATTCATGTTTGAAAGGTAATACACACAATGGTCAAGAGAAGGGTACATGTGGCTGCCGCCGCCATCGTCAGCGAGGATACGACCCAGGTGTTGATCGCCCGGCGCCCCTCCAACGTCGATCAGGGCGGCCTGTGGGAATTTCCCGGCGGCAAGCTGGCGCCCTATGAAACCGGCTTCGAGGCCCTGAAGCGTGAGCTGCACGAAGAGCTCGGCGTCGAGATTCAGCGCGCCCAGCCGTTGATCCGGGTCAATCATGAGTATCCCGACAAGCATATCCTGCTGGACGTGTGGCAGGTGCATGCCTTTTCCGGCGAGCCGTTCGGTCGTGAGGGTCAGGCCGTGCGCTGGGTCGACAAGAATGACCTGTTCAACTATCCCTTCCCGGCGGCCAACCTGCCGATCCTGCGGGCGGTGATCCTGCCTACCGAGTGTCTGATCACCGCGGAGGAGGACGACGATGAGGTCTTCTTCACCAAGCTCGAGCGGGCGCTGCTCGAAGATAAGGTGCGTCTAGTGCAGTTGCGTGCCAAGCAACTGGATCGCGATGCCTATCTGGCTCGCGCCGAGGGCGCTCTGGCGCTGTGCCGGAAGCATGGTGCTCGCCTGCAGCTCAATGGTGAACCCGAGCTTCTTGATGAGGTGGACGCCGACGGCATTCACCTGACCAGCGAGCGGCTGATGAGTCTCGAGCGCCGCCCGCTGGCCCAGGGCAAGTGGCAGTCTGCCTCGACCCACAACAGTGAGCAGCTTGAGCAGGCCGGCCGAATCGGCTGTGATTTCGTGACGCTGTCGCCGTTGCGCACCACGCCGACCCACCCGGATGCGGCGCCGCTTGGCTGGCACGACTTCCAGCAGCTGGTGGAGACCGCTGCCATGCCGGTCTTCGCACTGGGTGGCATGACCCGCTTCGATGCCAACCATGCGCGTGCCGTAGGTGCCCAGGGGATCGCCTCCATACGCGATTTCTGGAAGTAAGCGCTTACGCGTTTAAGGGCCGCAGCGCCGCGGCCCGGCACGATAGTCAGTACCAAGAACCCCCGTCAGGCATCCTGGCGGGGGTTCTTGGTGTGGGCGGCGCAGGGCTAGACCGGGAGGGAAGGCTCAGGTGGGCAGCACGGGGCTGGTTCAGTCCCTGAAGCGTCGGCTCAGATCGCCGTAGGCATCGATGCGCCGATCGCGCAGGAAGGGCCAGATGCGTCGCGTGTCTTCGGCGCGGCTCATGTCGACTTCGACCAGCAGGCGCTGGCTGTCTTCGCCGGCATGGGCCAGCAGCTCGCCCTGAGGACCGCAAACGAAGCTGCCGCCCCAGAAGTCGATGCCGTCGCTGGCACCGCTGTGGTCGGGTTCGTGGCCAACGCGATTGGCGACCAACACCGGCAGGCCGTTGGCGACGCCATGGGCGCGCTGGATGAGCGTCCAGGCGTCCTTCTGGCGGGCTTTCTCGTCGGCCTCGTCGGCGGGCGTCCAGCCGATGGCGGTGGGATAGAGCAGCAGTTCGGCGCCGGCCAGGGCCATCAGGCGGGCCGCCTCCGGGTACCACTGATCCCAGCAGACCAGCAGACCCAGGCGACCGACCGAGGTGTCGATGGGCGCAAAACCGCCCAGCGTGTCCCCGGCGGTGACGCCCTCGGCGTCTCCGGGGGTGAAGTAGAATTTCTCGTAAAACCCGGGATCGTCGGGAATATGCATTTTGCGGTAGTGGCCGACGGCGCCCTGCGCCCGGTCATAGACCACTGCGGTATTGTGATAGAGTCCGGCGGCTCGGCGCTCGAACAGCGAACCGACCAGCACGATATCGAGCTCGGCGGCCAGCGCCGCCAGCCGGCTGCCGGTGGTGCCGTCCAGCGGCTCGGCCAGATCGAATACCGCCGGGTCCTCGTACTGACAGAAATAGTGGCTGGCATGCAGCTCCTGGAGCAGCACCAGCTCGGCGCCCCGGGCTGCGAGCTCGCGGACACCCGCTTCGGTCTCATCGAGGCTTTGTGCCTTGTCGGGCCAGGCGCGCTGCTGGACCAGGCCAACGGTTAAGGTCTGGGACATGCGATCACTCCTGAGCGTCGGCGGCTGAATGGTTGTCAGCGTCGTGGCTAGCGTCGCTGGCAAGGTGAGAGGCGGTCAGGCTGCCCTGAGGCAGCTGCATGGTCAGGCAATGCAGGCTGCCGTGCTGACGGATCACCTCACGACAGTCGATGGGCACCAGATCGCGGTCGGGGAAGGCGGTGGCCAATGCGCTAAGCGCGATGCTGTCTGTGGCATCGCCATAGGTTGGCACCAGCACGGCGCCGTTGATGATCAGAAAGTTGGCGTAGGTGGCCGGCAGGCGGTGGCCGTCCTCTGGATCGAAGCAGGGCCGTGGCCAGGGCAGCGGGATCAGCCGGTAGGGCGTACCGTCGGCCTGGCGCAGCGCCCTGAGTTCATCTTCCATGGCGCAAAGCGCGGCATAGTGCGCATCCTCGGGGTCATCACAGCGCACATAGGCGATGGTCTGCGGGTCGCAGAAGCGCGCCAGGGTGTCGACATGGCTGTCGGTGTCATCGCCTTCCAGATGGCCGTGTGCGAGCCACAGCACCCGGGTCACGCCGAAGTCCTCGGCGAGCCGGGCCTCGATGGCTGCCCGGTCCAATTCAGGGTTGCGGTTTTCATTGAGTAGGCAGGCTTCGGTGGTTAAAAGCGTGCCTTCGCCATCGCTCTCGATGGCGCCGCCTTCAAGAATCAGCTCGCGGGATTCAAGCGGTGCGGCGAAGACGCCCTGATCGGCCAGTGCACGATTCAGGGCATCGTCACGCGCGGCGGGAAACTTGCCGCCCCAGCCGGTGAAGCGGTAGTCGAGCAGGGTGAGCCTGCCATCACGCTCGACTGCGATCGGCCCGTGGTCCCGCGCCCAGCTGTCATCGCTTGGCACCACGCAGAACACAAGTCTGTGCGCGGGGACACCGAGATGGGCAAAGGTGGCCGCCAGGCGCCTGTGGGTGTCGATATCGGCGACACTGATCAGCACGCGCTGGTAGCGGGCGATGGCCACGACCATACGCTCGAGCGTGGCTTCGATCCGCGACAGCATGGGGCCCCAGTCGCTGTCGGCACCCGGCCAGGTCAGTTGCACGGCATCTTGTTGATGCCATTCGGGGAACAAGCGGTTAGCCATCGCAGTCTTCTCACGGGTATGCTCATCGGGGCCTTGCCCCGGGGACGGCGCAATGTAGGGTGGGCGCCGCCGGGATGCAAGGGATCCGACGCAGGATAATCGCCTTGCTCCTCGTGGCGCACATGCGTCGCCAGGCAAAAAACCGTACCATGAGCGCCCGCTGACAAGGAACCGATCGCGATGCTCGACCGTCTGCCATTTATGCTTGGGCTGCGCTACGTGCGCGCCAAGCGACGCAATCACTTTATTTCCTTCATTTCCCTGACCTCGATGCTTGGGTTGATGCTCGGTGTCGCCGTGCTGATCCTGGTGCTGTCGGTGATGAACGGCTTCGATCACGAACTGCGATCCCGGGTGCTGGGCATGGTGCCCCACACCCGCATCGAGGCGCCGTCAGGGATGACCGACTGGCAGCCGCTGGCTGAGCACCTGATGCAGCGCGAGCGGGTGATCGGCGCCGCGCCCTATGTGCAGCAGCAGGGCATGTTCTCGATCGGCGGGCGCAATGAAGGCGCCATGGTCAATGGCATCGACCCGGATGCCGAGGCCAAGGTGTCGATCATCGATGAGAACATGGTTCAGGGTAGCCTCAACGACCTGAAGCCCGGGGAATGGAAGGTGGTGCTCGGTGAGCTACTGGCCAGGCGGCTGGGCGTCGGAGTGGGCGACCGCGTCACCCTGCTGGTACCCGAGGCCTCGATCACCCCGGGCGGGGTCTTCCCACGCCTGAAGCGCTTCACCGTGAGCGGGATCTTCAGCGTCGGCGCCGACCTGGACGCCAGCCTGGCCTATGCCCATATCGCCGACATGCAGACCCTGGCGAGGATGGGCGATGCCGTCGGAGGGCTGCGCCTGGAGTTCGATGACCTCTTCGCTGCCCATGGCGAGACCCGCAAGATCATCGATGAACTGGGGCCAGGCTATCGCGGCATCGACTGGACCCAGACCCACGGCAACCTCTTCCAGGCGATCCAGATGGAGAAGCGCATGATCGGTCTGCTGTTGGCCGTGATCGTCGCCGTCGCCGCCTTCAATATCGTCTCGACCCTGGTCATGGTGGTCACTGACAAGAAGGCGGATATCGCCATTCTGCGCACCATCGGCGCGACGCCTGGCTCGATCATGGGCATCTTCATCGTCCAGGGGCTGGCGATTGGCATCATCGGTATCCTGATTGGTCTGGGCGTCGGGGTGACACTGGCGCTGACGATTGCCGACCTGATCGCCTGGTTCGAGGCGGCCACTGGCATCCATTTCCTGGACGCCAACGTCTACTTCATCAGCTACCTACCGTCTCGCCTGGAATGGTCCGATGTGGGCGTGATTATCTCGGCGGCCTTCGGGTTGACCTTCCTGTCCACCCTGTATCCGGCCTGGCGCGCCTCGCGCATCCAGCCGGCTGATGTGCTGCGCTACGAATGAGGCCCTCGATGAGTAAGGAGACAATCATGACCGAGGAGCATGCCTCCCCCAAGGCTGGCCAGGTGCTGCTTGAGTGCCAGGGACTGACCCGGACCTATCATGAAGGGCCCCAGGATGTGACGGTGCTCGAGAATCTGGATCTTGAGGTGCGCGCCGGTGAGCGGGTGGCCGTGGTTGGCAGCTCTGGTTCGGGCAAAACGACCCTGCTTAACCTGCTGGGTGGTCTGGACCGGCCCAGCGCTGGCACCGTCAAGGTGGCGGGGCAGTCACTGGCCGAGCTGGGCGAAAGCCAGCTTGGGCGCTTTCGTAACCGCCATATCGGCTTCGTCTACCAGTTCCACCATTTGTTAGCCGAGCTCACTGCTCTGGAAAACGCCGCACTGCCGCTGATCGTGCGCGGTCAGTCGCGTAAGCAGGCCTGCGAGCGTGCCGCACAGATTCTCGAGCACGTCGGCATGGCCAAGCGAAGCGATCACAAGCCCGGTGAACTCTCCGGGGGTGAGCGTCAGCGGGTGGCGATTGCCCGTGCATTGATCACTGATCCCAGCCTGGTGCTCATGGATGAGCCCACTGGCAATCTCGACAAGACCACCGCGGCTAGCATCCTTGCAATGATGGACGAGCTCGCCAAGACGACCGCCTGTGCCTTTGTAGTGGTGACGCATGATACCGGTCTCGCCGCCCATCAGGATCGGGTGATGAAGCTGGATAACGGCCAGTTGAGCGTAGACGGCTGAGGTTGGATCGCGATGCGTAGATAGCTGGGCCTGGATAGCCAAGCTTGGATAACTACCCTTTGATAGCTAACGTGGCTATCTACCACCCAGGCCTCAGCATCGCCAGAGGAAGCAGCGGCTAAAGCGATCGGCTGATCAGTGACGAATCGACGCGCACAGCCTTGACCAGCTGATCAACTGATCAGCAGTCATCGTTGCGGCCTTTGCCGGTCAGTGCGGCCCTCAGGCGGCGCTGCTTTCGGCGTCGCTGCCAGCTGCGTGAGACCTGCCAGCGCCAGATCAACCGGATGCCGGCGTTGGCGGCGAGGCCGGCGACCACCGCCGCGACCAGCGAGCCCAGCGCCAGGGCCGGCAGGATGTCGACAAGCTGTTCGGCTACCCACTGCGTCGACAGGGTATCGGGTGCCGCTCTTGGCGGAGTGGCAAGCAACCAGGCGCCTAGACGATAGTTGCCGTAGAAGATGATCGGCATGGTCAAGGGGTTGGTGATCCATACCAGCCCGATCGAGAGCGGCAGGTTGCAGCGCAGCAGGCAGGCTCCGCCAGCGGCCAGGACCATCTGAAAGGGGATCGGCAACAGGGCGCAGAACACGCCGACCATGAAGGCATTGGCCACCGCGCGGCGCGACAGCATCCACAGCGAGGCATCGCCGATCAAATGGCGCATGAAGCGCAGCGAGCGATTACCCTTGAGGGCATCGGGATGGGGCATGTAGCGCTGTAGGAAGCGGCGCGGCATGGCAGGCTCGCAGGCGATGGGTGGTACGGATTACACGATCCGCAGCCATTATCCATACAAGCCATGCCCCTCGCCACGGCTTCGGCCGGTTCGAGGGTGAGACAGGGCCAGGGAGGGCCGAAGACTGTCATGCGTACCATGCGCAGTGGGCTTGGCATGCCGTTGGCGATCGCCGCCATGGTGGGGGCCGGGCTCGCCATCCAAACACCGGACGGGCTCTTGGCGGCCTGGGGCGTGGCGGGGCTGCTGATTCTTGCGCGGTTGCCCCGGCAGTGGCCTCACCTGGTGCTGTTCGTCACCGCCACCCTGGTCGGTGGCTCGCTGCTGCTGACGCGGGACGCCGAACTGCCCCGAGGCCTGGTCGGGCAAGAGCTCCGGCTCGAGGGGCGCATCCTCGCCTATCAGGCCGGTCAACCGGCGAGCCGGCTGCGCTTTGCCGTAGATGATTGCCATACTCTGGAACCTGGCCTTGCAAGCTGTGACGCCCTCGAGCGGGTGCGACTGTCGGTTTACGACGGCCCCGCCATGGCGGTGGGTGAGCGCTGGCGCCTGACGGTGCGGCTGCGCCCGCCATCGGGTTTCGCCAACCCCGGCACCTTCGACTATCGCGCCTGGCTGTGGCGCGAGGGGCTGGGAGCAACCGGCTATGTGCGGCACTCACCGCCGGCCGAGCGCCTGGCCGGCGCGCCTTTTTCACCTCGTCAGGCGGCTCTGACCTTTCTCGATAGCCATTATCCCGAAGGTCTTGGTCGCCGCTGGCTGGCGGCCCTGACGCTGGGAGCCGATGAGCGACTCAATGATGATGACTGGGCGCTCTTGAATGCCAGTGGCACCACGCACCTGGTGGTGGTGTCGGGGCTGCATGTGGGACTGGTCGCGACCTGCGTTTTATGGCTGATGCGCGGTCTGGCCCGCTGGGTGACGCCCGGACGCTGGCGCATGGCGGTCTGGCCCTGGGTGCTGGCCGGCGCGGCGGCCGGCGGTTATGCCTGGCTGGCGGGTCTCGAGCCGCCTGCGCTTCGTGCCTTGATCATGACCCTGGTTGGCCTCTGGGTCGCCTGCGGGCGTCACGCGCCCGGACCCTGGCAGGCCTGGTGGCTGGCGTTTTCGATGGTCGTGCTGGTCGACCCCCTGTCGCTCTGGCGACCGGGGCTGTGGCTGTCCTTTCTGGCCGTGGCCTGGCTCATCCTGATCTGGCAGGGGCGTTCCCGACCCCAAGGCCTCAAGGGCTGGGCCTGGGCGCTGGTTCGCACCCAGCTACTGCTGGCCCCGCTTATGGCCGCCGCCGTGGTGATCGCCTTCGGACGGCTGGCGCCGGGGTCGGCCATCATCAATCTGCTGGCAGTCCCATGGGTCAGCATGCTGATGGTGCCGCTGGGTCTGCTGGTCTGGGTGCTAAGTGGGGTGCCGCCCCTGGCCCATGTCTGCTGGCTGCTTTTCGAGGCGTTGACGACGCTGCTGCATGCCGGCTTGAGCGACGCCGTGGCGGTCACGCCCTTGCTTTCGCTGCCAGCCTGGCAACGTCTGCCGGTGGCGCTGTGTCTCGCCGGTTTCGCCCTGGCCTGGGGGCTGCCGGGAGTGACACGGTCACTGCGAATGGCGGTGTCACTGCTGATGGTTGCCGTGCCTGTCACCCTTGAGGCGCCGCTGCCTGCCCAAGGGAGTCTGCGGATGCAGGTCTATGATGTGGGCCAGGGTCAGGCGATTGAACTGACGACTGACTCTCGCAGTACTGATATTCGCACCAGTATTCGCCCCCGTGCCGACGACAGCGTGAATGACGGTACACAGGGTGGCCGTGATGGCGATGCTGATAACGGCATCCAGACAACGCGGCTCTTGTACGATACCGGGCCGCGTTTCAGCTCTGGCTTCATGCCGCTAGCCGGACTCTGGCCCCCTGGGCAGGCGTTCTCGCGGGTCATCGTTAGTCACGGCGATCAGGACCATGCGGGCGGCGTGCCGGCGCTT
>Ga0114983_1000253_pt1 | contig 22186 bp, 15 predicted proteins | sample Shrwel_input2_RT_FD_87182 | JGI IMG/M metagenome (GOLD analysis project Ga0114983, IMG submission 87182) | Subsurface microbial communities from deep shales in Ohio, USA - Utica-3 well 1 S input2 RT | ecosystem: Environmental > Aquatic > Deep subsurface > Shale gas/oil reservoir > Produced... | reverse complement strand
GTTTTAAGGCGCCGAGCATGCCATGGTAAGCCGTACCGACACCCGGGTAGACAAAGCAGAGGCGAGCCGGGCCCAGCGGCTGGGCGCAAAAAACGCTGCCATTTGGCGTAATAAGCTCAAGCTCTGGCAGTTTGGCCAAAGACGTTATTTTTTGAAGCTGACCCAGGAGCAATTCGCTCTCGGCAATAAGCTCGGCGGCATCTCGGCCAATAAGCGCCAGCGAATAGTATTCGCCGCCCTCGGGCGCTGTGCCTGAAAAGCTCTGCTCCAGGGTTTTCAATTCATCCGTCAGCCAGCGCGCCAGAGCATCTGCGCTCATCGATTGGCTCAGGCGACTTTGGGCCTGCTGCAGCGCAGTTTGCGCCTCACTGAGCAGAGTCTTTGGGTTGGCAATCAAGGTCAGCGGTAAAAGCCAGGGTGCTCCTTGGGAACAAAGGCCAGAGCTTGATTCTTTTCCAAAAGCCAAGCCGCTCACACAAAAGCTGCTCACGCAAGAGTCGCTCAAGGCTGTTTTATCATAAGAGTCGCTCAAGGCTGTTTTATTATAAGAGCCGCTCAAGGCTGTTTCATCGCAATAACCGCTCAAGGCTGTGCCTTGGCTGAGGATCAGCGCCATAGCAGGGGAACTGAAGACCAGCGCCAGAGATTTGCCTTGAAAAGGCAACCCCGCCATTTTCTGCGCCAGGCGCCGCTTGGCAAATGCCTCCAGTTGCAGGCATAACGGCTCAAGCTGCAATGGTTGCTCCAGAAACAGAGTGTCCCTTTCCTCCACCTCCGGGCGTTTTGCCTGCTGCCAGGCCTGCTTAAGAAGCTGCTGCGGCTTGTGAGCGCCATGGCTTAAGGCCTGCAGCAAGGCTTGCGGATGCAGTCTTGCTTGCGCCGCATCGACTGCGCTTAGCAGCAATAGCCGCTGCTTTGATGGCAGCACCAGGCTCAGGCTTGCCCCGGCCTTGACTTCGGCCACCAGCCAAGGCCAGTCGGGAACCTGATTACTATCAAACGCGATAGTGCGCAAGGCAGCCCGAAGCTTGGGCGCCAGGCTTTGCTCCTCTTCGACCAGGCACAGCGCCAGCCGCAGCGGCTTTACTCCAATGTGAGGCATAGGGCCTATCGCTTTGCTCAAGGCCTTTCTCTATTACCTGTGGCGGCCTTGGCCGGTTCAAAGGCGGCATTGAGCCCCTTGCTAATGGTGACCTTGGCATTTTCCAGCCCGGTTTGCAGCTGGCCCTCGGCGTTGAACAGGGCCAGATCGGCGCTGAGCTGACGGCTGGAGTGCTTGGTCACCTGCAGGCGAATAAGGCCGGTGTCATTTTCAGGCAGCAGGGCGTTTTGCCAGAGCGCCGCCAGTGAGGAGGGCAGGCTGGCGGCATCGTATTTGAGCCGGGCCCAGATCAACATGGCCTGCAGCAGTGCGTCTTGCTGGATCAGGGCGCGATCTTCGCTCGATGCGGCATCCGGTAGCCGGTATCGGCAGCTAAGCCCTTGATCGTCAAACTGCAGTACCTCAGTAATGGCCTGCAGCTGCGGGCCATGGAACAGGGCGCCGCTGTGATAAAACTCACTGCCTTGACGCACTTGGGGCTCACCTTCGCCTATCTCAGTCATAGAAACATGTGCCAGTGGCTGACTGGCATGCTGCGGCATTAACGGCTGCTGGATTAACGGCTGCTGTATTAACGGCAGTAAGGTCGCCTGGTACTGAGGCCGCTCATCACAGCTGATGCTCGCCTGCAGCTCGCCGTCGGTTCCCAGAGTCAGGCTGAGCTGCAATCGCTTTTCATCAGTGTCAAATACCACGCCTTTGAGCAGCTTATAGTCCACGGCGCGCCAATCGCCGCCAAAGAGGCTCTGGGCACATTGCAGCATCCACTGGAGCGCGCAGACAGTCGGCCATACCGGATTGCCACCTATGCAGTGATCTTCCAGCAGCGCCAGCTCCTGGCGCTTGATGCTGCGACTCAGGATTTGGGGGCTAGCTTGGGCCTCTGGCACATCTGTGTGGTTCAGGCCTTGTTTGTCCCCCGGGCCTTGCATACTGGAGCCAATCAACAGCTGCGGCTCCGAGCGGGCCAGAATCGCCTCGGCAAACAGCTTGGCACCGGCTTCTCTTGGGATCACATAGACGCCGCGGGACTCAAACATCTGCTTCAGCGCCGCATTGACCATGCCGCCATCCCAGGGGCCCCAGTTGAAACTGATCACTCGGGTGGTTGGCAACTCATGATGCAGCCGATGAGCGGTTTTATTGAGAATTTCATTGGCCATGGCGTAGTCGCTCTGGCCTGTGTTGCCGTAGAAACCGGCGGCGGAGGAAAACAGCGCCAACAGTTTTAAGTGCTCGGCGGCCTTTTTGTTTGGCGCCAAGGTACTGAGTAAGGCGGAGAGGCCGCCAACCTTGGTGCCTGTAACCAATTCGAGTTCGGCGAGGGTCTTGTCGGCGATGTGTTTATCGGCCAACACCCCGGCGCCGTGAATCAGCCCGCTGATAGGCGCCAATGCCTGAATGGGCGCCAGTGTGGACGCGACCGCATCCGGGTTACTGACATCCAGACTCAGGTATTCGGCGCTGGCACCTATAGCCTCAAAGCGCTTGAGCGCTGCGTGAATTTCCAGCGCGTTGACAAGAGGTTTTATCAGGGCTTCCACTTCCTTGGGCGAGGGCTTTTTCCCCTTGGCCATTAGCGCGGTGATTGCGGCTGCTTTTAACTGACCGCTCTCAAGCCCCTTGGCCCAATCGGGAAATGCTTCCAATGCCAAGGCCTTGCTGCGACCGGCGAGAATAAAGTGACTGCCACTTTGGCGGGCCAGCGCCAGGGCACAGTCCAGGGTGACGCCTTTTGCGCCCCCGGTCACCAGTATTTTATCTGAACTATCGAGCCTGCATGGCGCCATGCCTGTATCGGTGGCAATCTGGTCATAGGCCGAAGTCGCTACCAGGGTCACTCTGCCGGCGGCGCTTTTGCCCCACTCCAACGGATCCTGACTCGGGCTGTAGAGCGCATCCATGACTTGCGAGGCCAGCGCCGAGGCATCAAGCTCAGGAGTAAGATCCAACGCGCGGCAATGCACCTGAGGCCATTCCTGCGCCAGGGTCTTGGTTAAGCCAAACAGGGCGCTCTGATTCAATTCACAGGGCTGACCGCTGAAACCCAGCTGACCATCCATGCGCGCCACAGTGATAAAGGCGCGGCGGCCTTTTGTCGGCACTTGCCAGGTTGGGCTCAAATGCTTGGCGAACAGGAAGCTCAGTTGTACCTGAGTCTTGGCCGTGATGTTGAGCGGCATCAACTCCTCGAGTTGTTCCTGCGGCAGTTGTGGCTGCAGATGGATATAGATGGCCACTTGCTGTTTGAGCCCGGCGATGAGCGCCTTGACTCCGGCATCATCATTGCTGGCCAGAGTCAGGATTGGCAGCTTGCTGTCCAGCGCCGATTGCGAATCGGTTGCCGCCGGGCGCACCAGAGTGACACTGATGCCACTGTCTGTCAGTTTCTTGGCCAGGACACCGGCATTGTGGCCGTCATCGAGCAGCAGCGCACAGCTGTTCGCGGCAAACAGAGCCTCGGCGCTTGCGCCTGAGAATCTATCTGCCGCCGGCAGCTTTTTTAGGCTGACTCCCGAATGGGGCGGCAAGGCCACACTCGGCTGAGTGTTTGGCATCTCATAGGTTTGGGTTAGCGGCTCGGCTGTATGCTCAGCGTTTGAGCCGGCAAAACAATCTATTATCTGCCCCAAGGTGCGGCATTCGCTTAAGCTTGCGGCGTCCAGCAGCGGCAGCTCAGGCAGTTTGTCCTGCACTGTGCCGAGAATTTCTACCCGCTTGATGGAGTCGATACCGAGGTCGGCCTCCATATCCATCCCCAGTTCGAGCATTTCGGCCGGGTAGCCGGTCTTGTCGGCCACTACCTGCAGCATGATTGCCGTGACATCACTAGCTGTGTTTGATTGAGCTGTGTTTGACTGGGCAGGGCTCGGCTGAATTGGTTCAGGCTGCACACTGGCGTTCACTCCGGCGCTTTGCTGTAGATAATCGACTATCTGCCCCAGGGTGCGGCATTCGCTTAAGGTGGCTGCATCCAGCGGCGGCAGCTCTGGCAATTGGTCCTGCACTGTGCCGAGAATTTCCACCCGCTTGATGGAATCGATACCGAGGTCGGCCTCCATATCCATCCCCAGCTCGAGCATTTCGGCTGGATAGCCGGTTTTGTCGGCCACTACCTGCAGCATCAGTGCCGTGACATCATTTTGATTTGAAACTGGCTCAGGCTGCACACTGGCGTTCACTTCGGCGCTTTGCTGCAGATAATCGACAATCTGCCCCAGGGTGCGGCATCCGCTTAGAGTTGCGGCATCCGGCGGCGGCAGCTCAGGCAGGTGATCTTGCACTGTGCCGAGAATTTCCACCCGCTTGATGGAATCGATACCGAGATCGGCCTCCATATCCATCCCCAGCTCGAGCATCTCTGTGGGGTAGCCGGTTTTGTCGGCCACCACCTGCAGCATCAGTGCCGTCACATCACTAGCCGTGTTTGACTGGGCAGAACTCGGCTGAATTGGCTCGGGTTGCACGCTGGAATCCACACCGGCGCTTTGCTGCAGATAAGCGACTATCTGCCCCAGGGTGCGGCATTCACTTAGAGTTGCGGCATCCAATTGTGGCAAGTTGGGCAATTGATCTTGCACTGTGCCGAGAATTTCCACTCGCTTGATGGAGTCGATACCGAGATCGGCCTCCATATCCATCCCCAGCTCCAGCATTTCTGTGGGGTAGCCGGTTTTGTCGGCCACCACTTGCAACATCAGCTCTTCGACACCTGTGCTTGGCTTGGCTGTGGTTACGGCTACTGCTGGGGCTGGAGCTTGAGGCCGGCTTTGTAGCACTTGGCTCGGTTGCTGTGGCGTGCTTGCTGCTTTGACTGGCGCTGCGGCGTGAGTTAAAGGCGCTGCAGCCTGGACGGGCACTGGCACAGACACTGCTACTGCTTGGGCCTGCTCTATCTTGGGCAATACAGCATTGGTCAACACAGAATTTGGTAACACAGCACCGCCCTGAAGTTGTTGCAACAACTGCTGGGCGCCGAGATTTTGCGACTGAATAAAGTCGTTGTGGATCTTTAAAGTCTCGGCCTGGTGCTGGTGGAACATGGCCAGGGTCTGATTGAGGCTGTCAGGAATCGCTTTGCCGGCCGTCGCCAGTTTTACTTGCTCTGCGAGCAGTTGCTGCACACTGTTGCCATATTGCAGTGGGATATTCAGAAACTGCTGATGCAGCTCGGCCAACTGTTGCTGGGCGCTGAAAAACTGCTGTAATCCGCTGCCGCTGTTTGCTGGGAGGCCGTTTGCAGCTTGTGGCGCTGTAGCTTGGCTCGGTTGACTCGGGTTCTGGCTTGCGACCGCTACTGGGATCTCGACTATTTTTTCCACGACTTTCTCGACTATTTTTGTCTGTTGACTGACCCGGCCCTCTTTGAGTGAGGCCGCCATCTTCTGGGCGGTCGCCGGGCTGATATAGTTACTGGCACCGAGCTTGATAGTCATCGGTGAGGCCTTGTGTTTGGCCTGGGTTTGTACGGCGCGATAGGCATCGGGATCTGTCAGAGGCAGGCCCGCCAATGCCAGGCTGAGCAGGGCTTGCTTCAGCTCAGTGTCGGCGGCCAGGGAATCGATACAGCTTGGGCTGTCCAGCGACAGGAACAGGCATTCGGCGGCGCGATCGCCCAAGGTGGCTTGTGCCAACCTGGCCAGGGTGTTTTTCGGGCCAAACTCGACAAATATTCTGGCGCCGTCCCGGTACATGCTCTCTATCTGCTCACTGAAGCGCACCTGCTTGAGCATATGCTGCTCCAGGTTGGCTCTGAGGCTTTCGGCATCCTGTGCCAGCTTGTCACCTGTGGCATTGACATACAGAGGCGTTTTCGCATCGCTCAAGCCCTGGTGGGCAATCGCCTCGGCAAAGGGTTGCTGCGCATGGGCCACCTGCGGAGTGTGGAAGGCACCGGATACCGGCAGCGCTATGGCGCGCAAACCTGCCTCGTTCAGCTTGAGGTTGAGCCGGGTCACCGCTTCACTCGCGCCGGCAATCACAAGCTGAACCGGGCTGTTGATATTGGCTATCTGCACCTCGGGTTCAGTCTGCAGCAGCTGCTCGAGAGTATTGCGCTCAGCGGCCGAGGGCAGAATAACGGCGCTCATGGCGCCCGGGTCTTTATCTTCGGGGACGCTGGCCATGGCATCGCCACGGGCGAAGGCCAGCGCGTAATAGCTCTCACGGCTCAAGGCACCAGCGGCGCGCAGCGCCGACAGCTCACCAAAGCTGTGACCGGCCAGCATATCTGCCTGGAATCCGGCCTGACAAAGCAGAGTGAACTGTCCCATGCCGAGGGCGCCGATGGCGCTTTGGGCAAAGCGGGTATTGGCCAGTGCCAGTTCATCCTCTTTGTTGGCCTGGGGCGTGAATTTGGCTATCGGGAACACCCGCGCCGACAAGGGGCCCATGCCGTACTTATCGGCTACGCCCTGGCGGGAAAACTCTCGGTCGGCGGCGGCAAATTCGGCGCGAAGCTCGGGATAGAGCTGGGTTAGCCCAGAGCCCATCTGTAGATACTGACTGCCTTGACCGGCAAACAGGGCGGCGGTCTTGGCCTCAGTCAAAGGTGCGCTGCGGTACTCGACTCCCTGCTGTTGCCAACGGGTTTGCGGCTGTTCTTCCGCCGTGCTTTGCAGCTTGTTCAAGGCCTGTTGCAGCTTTTGCTGCAGCTCTATGGTGTCGCAGGCAAGCAGTCCCAGCCTGGGGCCTTGTACCTGTGTCTGGCTGCCGAGGCGATAGGGCGCACATAGGGTTTCAAGGTCGCCATGGGCATCTGACTCCAGCGTCTTGAGCAGAGCGGTTATCTCTTGCTCCAGCGCCGGTTTGTCCGGAGCGCAAAACAGCAGCGGCAAAGGCGTGCGCCTCAGGCGAGAGGGTTGCTTGGGTAATTCGGGGCTGTGCTCTTCCAATACCAGGTGGAAGTTGGTGCCACCAAAGCCAAAGGAGCTGACGGCGGCGCGCCTTGGCGTACCGTCGGTTCTTGGCATCCAGGGGCGGGTTTGAGTGTTGAGATAGAAGGGCGATTGCTCCACTGCCATCTTGGGGTTGGGCTGCTTCACATTGATGGTGGGCGGCAACACCTTGTGATGCAGCGCCAATGCCGCCTTGATCACCCCGGCGGTGCCGGCGGTCGACTTGGTATGGCCCACCTGTGACTTGATTGAACCCAGGGCGATATGTTGCAGCTCAGGATTATCCTGACTCATTACGGCGTTGAGGCCGCTGAATTCGGCCACATCACCGGCGGCCGTACCTGTGCCGTGGGCTTCCATCAGGCCCAGAGTATGGGGCGGGAACCCGGCATCATCATAGGCCCGCTGCAGCGCCTTGGCCTGGCCTTCGGGGCGCGGCGCGTAAATGCTCTTGAACTTACCGTCGCTGGAGGCGCCAACCCCCTTGATCACCGCATAGATGCGGTCACCGTCGCGCTCGGCATCCTCCAGGCGTTTCAGCGCCACCATGCCTATGCCTTCGCCTATCATCATGCCGCGGGAGTCGGCGTCGAACGGCTTTATCTGCTCGTCGCTGGTAAAGGCCGGGGTCTTGGAGAAGCTCATGTACATATAGGCGGAGTTGTCGGTGCAGACGCCTCCGGTGAGCATCATATCGCTGCGGCCCTCGGTCAGCTCGGTGAGCGCCATTCGCATTGCCGCCAGCGAGCCGGCACAGGCGGCATCGACCACACAGTTCATGCCGCCGAGATCGAAACGGTTGGCAATCCGACCGGCGATAACATTGCCGAGTGACCCAGGGAAGGAGTTTTCCTCCCAGTGTATATATTGGTCCTGGAATTTGCGGATCAGCATTTCGCTGTCCTGCTCACTGACGCCACTCTCGCGAAACACCTTTTTCAGCACAGGGTATTGCAGCCTGGCATTGAGGCTTTGGCTGATCTTCTGGCCACCGCCAATCCCCAAGGTGATACCGATGCGGTCGCGGTCATAGTCCGAGCCTTCATGGATACCTGCATCCTCCAACACCTCTTTGGCTACCACCAGCGACAGCAGCTGCGAGGTGTCGGTCAGTTCGAGGATATTAGGCGGCAGACCAAACTCCATCGGGTTGAAATCCACTTCCGGGATAAAGCCGCCGCGCTTGCAGTAACTCTTGTCGGCGGCTTTCTTGTCGGGGTCAAAATAGTCTGCCACTTGCCAGCGGTCGGCGGGCACTTGGGTGATGGCATCTATCTTGTCGCAGATCAGATCCCAAAACTGGTTCAGATAACGACTGCCGGCAAACAGGCTCGCCATGCCGACTATGGCAATCGGCGTGTCTTTCAGCCTTTTGTTGAGGCGTTTGTCTATCTGAGAGGCTTGTGCTTGGCTCATTGAGCATCTCCATTGGTGGCTGCAAGTTGCGGCCTGGGTTTGCGCCCTGCCTTGGCGGCAGCGGGAAACCTGGATTGGAAAATATGATAGTTGCGTACCAGCAAGCGGCGCAGTGCAAACGGGGCTCGCTTGAGGACGTAGGCTATGTAGCGGTCGGCGGCGTGGGTGTCGTCATCCTGATAGATGTCGACATAGACCCAGCCGCTGACGGGATCCATCCCTATGAGTACCGAATGGGTCTGTTGGCCAATGGGAATACTCATGGCTTCGACCTGAACCACAGTGTGTTCATCGGTACTGGGCAGCATCAACGCATCGGCGAGCGTTTGGCTGTTGAGGGTGTAGGTTTGCATCTTGCTGCCGCTGTAGACCGGCAGTTTATTGAAGTGTTTCGGCGGCAGCGAGTGCGCGGCATCGATATTGTCGAGCCGGGATGCGCCGTGGCGTTTCAGACAGCGGGCCAGCCCGGAGCGCGAAACATGGGGATTGATAAACTCCTGGGTGACTTGCAACAGCCTGTCCAGCGGCAGCTTGAGCTGCCAGCGCAGTCCGACAACCACATACTCCTGAATATCGCTCAGAGTGGTATTCAGATGATGCGGGGTGTGGGATTGATCCTGGGTCGACTCGCGTTTACGCCACTTGCGAACGGTTGCTTCACTGATATTCAGTAACCGTGCCAGTTGGCTGACATTGAGCTCTGACTCCTGGATAAAGCGGCGCATTTCCGGGGTGGTGGTGGCATTACGATGACGCCGTTTTCCGGTTTGAGTTTGCTTCATAATCAGCTGGGACTGGGCCCTTGGGCTTCCTTTCTCGCCTGTCTGCCATGGTTGCAAACTTCCACAATACTGAGCGTCAGGCTGTTATTTCAGTAACAGGTGAAGCAGATTACCAGTGCCTGTTGCTCGATACAATCATCTGGGACTGAAAATCCTGCTTTTGTTTTAAAGCACTTACTTGCAAATGAGTCCGGAATGGCTTGTTGTTGATTTGTTTTTAAATTGATATAAATTGGTTGTTTTGGTTTTTTGTGCTGTAAAAATGGATATCTGATACCTATTTATCCCTAATCCCCAGTGGTCTGTTGCAGCTTATATTGCAGCTTATGTTACAACCTGGGTATCTGCCTTTAGGGCAACTGGATGAACTGGCATCAGCAACAGAAATGGAGAGTGTCAGGTGTATTTAACAAAAAATAATCTATTGGGAATGGCGAGTGCGGCCTTGTTTACAGTACTCGGCGCCGGTTGCAGTGGTACCAGTGCCACGACCGCCGAGTTGTCGCCAGAGGACGCGGCCCGTCAACAAAGACTCGATGAACAGGGATACCGCTGCGATCGGGTTAGGGTCACCGGCAGCAATATTCCCAACCGCCGCTGTACAACCGCCCAGCAACGGGAAAGAGAGCGGGAAGAGGCGAGAGCCTATGTCGATAAAATGAATCAGCAAAACATGAACGATTAGCACTTGAGACCGAGGGGGAGCCCAAGGCAAAATAGCCTACTCCCCCTTGGTTTTTTGGAGCCTCCCATCAACGCCGTGCAACTCTTTTTGTATCCCTTACGCCAGAGTGAGCCTTTAAAACTCAAAGATCTGGCGCTGTGCCTGACACCGGCCGAGCGGGAAAAGTTTGCCCGAATAAGCCATAAAGAGGTTAAGCAACGAGCAATAACAAGCCGCGCCTTGCTGAGAAAGACCCTGAGTACTCAAGCGCCGCTTGCAGCCCGCGAGTGGTGTTTCGATTATGGTCCCCAGGGTAAGCCGCGCCTTTGTGATGAGCAGTTTCAACAGACTCAGCTGCATTTTAACCTCAGTCACAGCGGTGATTGGCTGCTGTTGGCATTGCTGAAACATCCTTCTCCTGAGTTGCAACTCGGAGTCGATATAGAGCGTTTACGGATGCGCACGGCTATCGATACTGTGATGCGCCACTATTTTGCGCCTTTTGAGCTGCAGCAGTTACGAGATCTGGATGATGCCACGCGGCGAGAGGCGTTTTTCGACCTCTGGGCCTTGAAAGAGTCTTATATCAAAGCGACCGGCAAGGGGTTGGCGCAGCCGCTCGATGGGTTTGCGTTTGACTTGAGCTCAGGGGAAGCCTGCTCGGCCGAGCGGCCAGCCGAGATTGTTTCGATGCGCCGTGGGCTTTTGCTAAAGCCTAAGGAAAACACCCAATGGCAGAGTTGGCTTGGCCATATGGAGCCGGGTTATCGATTGGCCCTGACTCTGGGAGCCCCTGCAGCCATCAACTGGCAACTGCACTGGCACCTTGGTCAGTAGCACTCTGAAATAGGTTACCGGCAAGAATGAAAAAGCGGCTTTAAAGCCGCTTTATGTTCGATTACTGTCTTGCCAGGCGTTGGCTTTCCGGCACGTGCTCAAAGTCACTGCGGAACGGGTTGATGTCCAATCCGCCTCTGCGGGTGTAGCGGGCGTAGACGGTCAATTTACTGCAATGGCAGAAACGCTTCAGATCGGTGAATATCCGCTCCACACACTGCTCATGGAACTCGTTATGCTGGCGGAAAGAGATCAGATAACGCAGCAGTTTTTCCCTGTCTATCTTGGGGCCCTGGTAGCGGATCATCACGCTGCCCCAATCAGGCTGTGAGGTGATCAAACAGTTGGACTTAAGCAGGTTGGAGTTCAAGGTCTCGGCAACTATCTGCTTGTCGTCTGTACTGTCCTCGAGCCATTTGGGGTTGAACTCATAGTCGCTGACTTCAATATCCAGATCGTCAATGCAGTGCCCCGGCAGCTCAACAACTCTCTGGCTGTTGAAGTGCTTGGGCTCAATCACTCTGACTTTTACCTCGCCATTGGCACAGCGGCTCAGATCTTGGGTAAGGGTCTGCTCGACGGCTTCAGTACTGTCAAAGCGAGTTTGATTGAAACTGTTCAGATAGAGCTTGAAGGATTTGGACTCAATTAAATGCTCGCTGTTGAGATCCAGCTGGAACTCGGCGATGGCCACCATGGGCTTGCCCTTGGCATTGAGCCAGGAGAGTTCATAGCCGGTCCAGATATCGGCGCCCTGAAACGGCAGAGGCGTACTCAGGTTGATTGCATCACGGTTGAGTTTGCGGGGCACACCCTGCAACAGCTCTGGGGCGTAATGCTCTTGATAATCTGTCTGCTGACCCAGTGTCAGGCCAGATAAGGCTTCGGCGTTCCGGTAAGGGTCGTGATTCTGTGTCATCAAGCGGGTTTCCGTGTCAAAATAGGCCACCATTATACCTGAATTTGGAAGTGCGATAAGTGTCTTGTGCCCAGGCGTTGGAGCAATTTCTCAGCCGTTATCATCAAAGTTACCAGTCGAGTCTGGGGGAAGGCCCCAGATGTTATGCCAGGGGAGAAGCCTCGCCCTGTGTGCTGCAGGAGGATGGTGAAGATCCGCAACTGTGGCAGACTATTCGTCGTGAGCAGCCAGGCAGTTTTGCCAATGTCAGTCATGCGCTGGAGTTGCCGCTGCATGCCGATATCGACGAGTTTTATGGGCAGTTTTTTGCCGCGCATCTGTTGTTTGAAGCCGATTTCGGCGAAGGGGAACTATTGCAGCCCTGGAGTCAGGATGATTTTGAGTTCCTGCAGCAGAATCTGATTGGGCACCTGATGATGAAACGCAAGCTCAAGCAGCCACCGACCTGGTTTATCGGCCTATTGGGGCAAGGTGATGAGATGATCTGCGTGGATAACGAAACCGGTGCTGTCTGGCGTGAGACCCCGGGTGAGCTCCCCTCAAAGAAGCTGGCAGATAGCCTGGAAGAGTTTCTTGTTATGCTGCGCCCCAGAGTGGCGCCGGCAGTTGAGCCTGTGGAGCCGACCATGGCGGATGTTGACCATCCCGGTCTCTGGGCGCGGATGAAGCTTATGTGGCAACACCTGTTTTCCCGCCGCTGATAGCCGGGGTTGCCACAATCACTATTGATTGATGATCACTGCTATTGATGAGCCTAGGCTATTGATGATCCCAGGAGAGGTTGGAGACTATCCGGCAGTTGTCACAGCGGAAATGAAACAGATCCAGCAACGGGCTGGGCTGGCGCCAGTCCGGGTTGCCGCAGCGGGGACAGGGACGGGCCAATTCGGCTTGCTTACTCTCTCCCCCGACCCGGTAAAGGTAGTAATAGGTAGGAATTTGGGTCAGATATTCGATACGGCCACGCAAATCCCAGCCGCGGCGAAACAGATCGCTATCCGGGCTGGAAAGCTCCTCAAGTGCGGCAAACTCGGCCTTGGTTGCTGCGGCCATCTGCAGTTCATCACAGGCTTGCCACTCGGTTTGCCAACGGATCACCCGCTTGTGATCGCCGTTGAAGGTCGCGGGAATGCGGTAGAGTGGAATGGGTAGCAAGTTATCGCCGCTGCGCAGTGGTGAGCACATATGCACATAGCTGGTATAAAGCAGCTGCCAACTTGGGGGCTCCAGGGTGCTGACCTCGGAATTGATATCCTGACCTATGAGCTTTTCCTTGGGGGCCAGCAGTTTGGCCTCGGTTAACTGCTGCAACGCCTGTTTGGCCCAGGGACTGTTGTGCCTGTTGGCCAGACTGGTTTCTTCAGGTAGCAGTAGCCTGACTCTGAACTCTCCGTCCCTAAAGGCCACCGCAAATTCCCGTCCCAATACCTGACCGTTGGCCCGCCAGGCTTCAAGCAGGGTATTGATGGCTTTTTCTGCGGCGCTGATCGTGGTGTTGGCAAAGCATTCAAACCTGAGTTCGCAGACAAACATTATTGCTGGCCCTCAAGCTTGGTGAGCCTTTGTTGCAAGGCCGCGAATTCTTGCTTCAGTTGCTGCTGTTCCTGGCGTAGCTGGCTGATCTCCTGCTGGAGGACTTCTACTGTGGGGACAGGTTTCTGTGGTGCAGCTTCATCCTGCCGAGGTTCGCTTTGAGTTAGTTTTTCCCGTTCACTCTCCGGAAGGGATTTGAAGCGCTGCAGACCTTCAACCAGCAGTGGCATTGGTAACTTGTTGCTGAGTCTTGCCTTAATCAGTGCCAGAGAGGGAGTATGGCCGCTTTGGGCTACTGCCGCCGCAGCGGCCATGACCTGTTCCAGTGGAGTGGACATTTTGGTAAAAAACCTCACTTTTTCGCCAATAGCTACATAGTGCAGCAGTTATTTGTTTTTATCTTTTTGATATTTATCAGTTTATTTGTTGGCCTGCATGTTGCATAGCGCTTGCTGTATTTACTTAACAAAAATTAACATTTGATAAATATAACAAGGAGTGACAATGAACAAGTTATTACTGCCACTGATGGGGATAGCAAGCTTAGGGCTTAGTGCCTGTGTGGTCAATGTCGGCGATCACGAAGCCAACTGGGATGAAAAGGAGTCCTGGCAGCTGCAGCAACAGCAAAATCAGCAACAACTGGCCAAGTTGACTCTGGGGATGGATCAGCAACAGGTGCAGCATCTCATGGGGCAGGCCGACTTCAATGAAGCCTTTCTCTCCAATGAGCAGCAAGTACAGGTACTATTTTACCGTACCCGCCACAGACACAGTGATGGCAAGACCACCAAGGATGAATGCACCCCCTTGGTGTTTCGCGATCAACAACTGATTGGCTGGGGCGATAAGGCCTACGCGCAGCTGTAATTCACACTCATCCCAATTTCAATCAACTCCTGAGCTGGGCGTCCAAATGGTCTATGGTGTCTGACCATTGGGCGTCCTCGGCCAGAGCCTCTGTTAAAAAAGTGCGCTGAGCTTCATTCCAGAATGGTGCATCCACCAGTTTGACTCCCTCGGGGATAGAATGTGTGCCGATAAAACCTTCTATCGCCTCGCTGCTGCTGGGGAGTCCCAATTGCTCAAATAAATGGGCCAAGTCTGTGTGGGTGGTATCCATATTCTGACCTCCAGAAGTCCTGGCATATCTTGCCAAGGTGATGGGTGAACAAGCCTTCATAAAACAGATAGTAAGCTTTATTCCTTCCCTTTAGCTTATACCAATCGAACCGCAGATCCATTGCTTTAAATCGGCAGAGCTTATTATCTCTATGGGAATGGTGCCCACGGCAGTAGTCGAACGGCTTGACAAGCAAAAGATTGTACTTTGATCCAAAATTGTTAAATTGGAAATTACCCTTTTGGCTGACAAGGACAACAACAAATGGAAACCCAGACTCCCGATTCCCTGCGTGCTGTTTACCTGACGGCGGAAGATTTGCGCCTGGCCGCATCAATTCTCTATAACGCCTATCACTATGATGCGTTTTTTCAGCAGACCTTGCCGGCCGCCAACGCCGCCGAATATGAACAAAAGCTCAGAGCCGCAATTCGTGAAGAGCTCAATGAGCTTTGGCAACAGGAGCAGCCCCTTATTGGGTTGTTCGATGATGAGCGCTTGATTGGGGTTGCCTGCGTGGTGACCTCATCACTTCCCCAGGGGGAGGGGCGCTATTGGCATTGGCGTTTGAAAATGCTGCTGGGGACAGGTTGGCAATCGACGCAGAAGTTGATGCAGAAGGAGAATTCAATTCTGGAGCACCTGCCGGCTACTGAATACGGCATTATACAGTTCATTGCAGTAGCTTTAACCGAGCAGCGCAAGGGTTATGGCAAGTTGCTCGTCCAGGCGGTATTGGGTTGGTGTGATGAGCAGCCGGAGCTGGAAGGGGTTGGAGTCTTTGTGACTGAGGATGGCCATTCTCATCTGTTCCGAGAGCAAGGCTTTGTACCCGTGGTTGAGCTGAATATCGGGCAGTTAACCGGAGAGTTGCTCTTTTACCACAGTCATACTGATGATGACGTCTACCAATAACAGGAGTTAAGCATGGAGCAAAAGTACAAGAGTTTTGCTGAGTTTTATCCTTTCTACCTGTCACAGCATTCCGATCCCGTATGCCGAGGTTTGCATTATCTAGGTTCGATACTGGTATTGCTTCTTCTGTTATTCAGCCTGCTTAGTGGACAATTTGTATGGCTCTTGGCTCTGCCTGTGGTGGGTTATGGCTTTGCCTGGATTGGTCACTTTGGTTTTGAACACAATAAGCCGGCGACCTTTCAATACCCAGTCTATAGCTTGATGGCTGACTGGGTCATGTTGGCCCAATTTGTCAGTGGCAAACGTCGTTTCTGAGTGTTTTTGGTTATTTACCAGTACCAATGTGAGATATGTCTCACAAAGCTGTGCGATAAACATAAGACTTATTGGCTGTTCTTACTGGCGAATAATTAAATGTCGTTAATAAACAAGTGATTAGGATTTTATTAGCGACTGCTGAATATTTGTCATTCCTAGCCTGTTCTAAAATCGACCATCTCAAAGAGGGGGCCTTGGGTACACTTAAGTTGTGGTCAGGGCAGGATGCTTTGACAGAGCTTCCAAGGAAAGGAGCTGGAGTTACAAGCTTCAAGGAAGAGGGAGCCTCAAGGAAGAGGGAGCTACAAGGAAAGCAACGCCAAGGAGTTTAAGGAGGCAGCCAGGGCAAGTGTCAGGATGACGCGTTTGGGAAAGGCCTATGCAAGGACGAGCTGCAAGGAAGCCTGCTAAATGGATTTCAGTCATGGATGACAATCAAGACAGGACGTCTTGAAACCATTTTAGGGAAGTTCAAGCCAAGGAAACGGCTCGCAGGGAAGCAGTATCCAGGATGGATACACAGAAGATTTTTCCGGTAATAAGGAAATTGCCGCGCCAGGAAAGGCCATTTGAGACAGGAAGGTCTGCTAAGGAAAGCGTTCAGGACGAAGTAGAGGACAGGCTCAGGGATGCCAGCCTTTGGGTTAAGGGAAAACCCAACTCATGGACGACAACAAGCTCGTGGATGGGCAAACATGGAAGATGAGTGCCAGGAGGCCACAAGGAGGCTCAAGGGAATTGAGCAGATACCAGGATGGTTGTCAGCAAGGATGAAAAGATAGCTTGGAAGCTGTCATCACTGAGACAAGGTGTCCACAGGAAGAAATTCATACGCATGGAAGGTGCAGGGAGCACAACTCAGCGGGATGGCTGACAGCAGTAAATAGGGCGCGTCTTAGGACGCGCCTTTTCTTTGTGTGCCGGGCATGGCGCGCAGCCTGTTAAGTTGATGCTGGTAGGATGCCATTGTAAGCTCGCTGTAAGCCCGGTCAGGGGCGTCATTTGCTGCACAGTGAGGGCGCGCATCTTGAGGTGGGAACGGAATAATGTGGAAAATAGCTCATAGAACTGACGAACAGGAATTGAATAGATCTACCTGCAATGGTTGAAATAAGTGGATTAAAGTTCTGCATTGAATCGTCACCAATCACCCAGTCACTTCAGCCGCTCTTTCAGTGGAATGAAATGGCATTTACACCATCTTTTGTACTGTTTGAAATCCGGATGAAGGGATGAATTCTCACGCTTCGTGAGATAACAGCATTTTTTCATCTGTTTTCCCTTGACGAGAAGGTACAACAAACATTGGATAAAGAAACCTTCAAGCATGGTGGATTGTTACTTTTTGTCATCCTAACTATTTGATGATTTGGCGATTTTGCTGTTTACGACAAGTGAGCCAAGCTTGGCATTTAAACTTAGACAAAGCACACATGGAAACCGTTTGCTGTTTCCTTGGCAATAAAGATGAAAATTTTTCCGGTTTCGCCCTTGATCTCCCGCTTCAGTCTCGGCATAGTGTAATGCCGTAATGGTGTACCGCTACAGTGGTGCGTTCAGGTATGCCGCACAAAATAATTTCAGGTGATCAGAATGCAGTCCAGTAACATAGAGAATGTGCACATCAGTGCCGAACAAGTCCTCATAACCCCCGAAGAACTCAAGCAGCAGTTGCCACTTTCTGATCATGGCTATCGCTATATTCTTAGTGCCCGCAAGACGGTTTCCGACATAGTTCACAAGCGTGACAACCGGGTGTTGGTCGTCACCGGCCCTTGCTCTATTCACGATATTGAGTCGGCCAAGGAATATGCCCTCAAACTGAAAAAGCTCCATGACGAGCTCAAGGATCAGTTTTTTATCCTGATGCGGGTCTACTTTGAAAAACCTCGAACCACAGTGGGCTGGAAAGGGATGATCAATGATCCCGATATGGATGAGTCCTTCAATATTGAAAAAGGGTTGCGGATGGCGCGGGAGTTGATGTTGTTTCTGGCCGAACTCGAGTTGCCGGTTGCCACCGAAGCGCTGGATCCCATCAGTCCGCAATATATTTCCGAACTGGTGACCTGGTCAGCCATAGGCGCCAGAACCACAGAATCACAAACCCACAGGGAGATGGCCTCCGGGCTTTCCATGCCGGTAGGGTTCAAGAATGGCACGGATGGCAATCTGGGGGTGGCCATTAACGCCCTCAAGTCGGCGGCCAGCAGTCACAGATTCATGGGGATCAATCAACAAGGGCAGGTGGCTTTGCTGCAAACCGCCGGTAACCCGGATGGGCATGTGATCCTGCGAGGTGGGGCGGGCCCCAACTATGATGCCGATTCGGTGGCCGAGTGTGAACGGCAGCTGCATGATGCCGGGCTCAATGCCAGACTGATTATCGACTGTAGTCATGGCAACTCCAACAAAGATCATCGGCGGCAACTGCCTGTGTGCCGGGATGTATTTGACCAGATAGCGGCGGGCAATCGCTCCATCATAGGTTTGATGTTGGAAAGCCATCTGTTTGCCGGTAGTCAGGCCTGTGACAAGCCGCTTGCCGAGCTTGACTATGGGGTTTCGGTCACTGATGCCTGCATAGATTGGCAGGATACGGAGCAACTGCTCAGGCAAGGGGCGGCGCAACTGAGTTCTATTTTACCCACTCGCTTTGATATGCTCAGGGTGGCAAATGGCTGACGGAAGATTTGAGATGAGTGAGAAAACCACGGCAGAGCTGGAGAAGTTACGCGGACTGATTGACGGCGTCGACCAAGAGTTACTCAAGTTGCTGCGTCAGCGGCTGGATCTGGTGGCCCAGGTCGGCGCGGTCAAACACAACGCCGGCCTGCCCATTTATGCACCGCAGCGGGAGGCCGCCATGTTGGCCAAGCGCCGCGTAGAAGCCGAAAGTCTGGGGGTATCGCCGCAGTTGATAGAAGATGTGCTCAGGCGCCTGATGCGGGAATCCTATCTCAATGAGAAGGATGTGGGTTTCAAGCAGGTGAACCCGGATATCAACAAGGTGGTGATCATTGGCGGTCGTGGCCAGCTGGGCACCCTGTTTGCCCAGATGCTGACACTCTCCGGTTATCCAGTACATCTGCTCGATAAAGATGATTGGGATAATGCCGATGCTATCCTTGCCGGAGCCGGTCTGGTATTGGTCACTGTGCCGATTGCCATTACCTGTGAGCTTATTCGCTCCCGTTTACAAGGCTTGCCCAAGGATTGCATTCTTGCGGATCTGACCTCGATAAAGTCGCAGCCGCTACAAGCCATGCTCGAGACCCACTGCGGGCCTGTGGTGGGGCTTCATCCCATGTTTGGCCCGGATGTGGGCAGCCTCGCCAAGCAGGTTGTCGTGGTGTGCCATGGTCGGCAGAGTGAGGCCTATGCCTGGCTGCTGGAGCAGATAGCTATTTGGGGAGCACGGCTGGTGGAAGCGGATGCCGGCAAGCATGATAAGGCGATGCAACTGGTGCAGGCGATGCGCCACTTCTCCAGCTTTGTCTATGGCCTGAACTTGTGCCGGGAGCAGGCCGATCTTGATAGTCTGCTGCAGTTCAGCTCGCCGATTTACCGGCTGGAGTTGGCCATGGTGGGTCGCTTGTTTGCTCAAAGCCCAGAGCTTTACGCCGATATCATCTTCGCCCAGCAAGAGAGCCTGGGGGCTATTTCCGACTATCTGAACAACTATGCCGGCGCTTTAGCCATGCTCAAGGCCGGTGACAGAGACGGCTTTGTGCGCCAGTTCCGTGAGGTGGCCGAATGGTTCGGTGACTTTGCACCACAGTTTCGCAGCGAGAGCCGCAGCATGCTGCAGTCGGTCAATGATATGAAGAGTCACTGATCTCAAGGCGGTCAACTCCGCTGGCAGTGCAACGCGATTTATCCAAGGGAGCCTTTTAGGCTCCTTTTTCATTTGTATCAGTAAGATAGAAGTCAAAAAGCCATTTATTCAGCAATTGCTTAAGGTGATCTCCTTCAAGCTTTATGACTCACGTTCTTTCGTCTGAGCGATGAAAGAGTACACTGATTTTAAACATGCAAAAATAAAGCATGATTAAAGGAGATATGCCGTGTTTTGTATTCAGTGTGAGCAAACCATTCGAACCCCGGCCGGTAATGGCTGCAGCTATGCCCAGGGGATGTGCGGTAAATTGGCCGCGACCTCGGATCTGCAGGATCTGTTGATTTACATGTTGCAGGGGCTGTCCGCCTATGCCGTCAAACTCCGGGAGTTTGAGGTTATCGATCCGCAAGTCGATACCTTTGTGCCCAAGGCATTTTTCGCCACTCTGACCAATGTCAACTTCGACGATGAGCGGATTACCGAATATGCAAAGGAGGCCGCTCGCTTGCGAGACCAGCTAAAGCAGCGCTATCTGGAGCTTTGTGAACAAAGGGGCGTGACACCCGAGCCTATGTCCGCCGCGGCGACTCTGCTGCTGGGGGCGTCCAAGGCCGAGCTGTTACAACAGGCCAAAGTGGCTGCGCCCAACCGAGGTGATGACCTCAATGAAGATATTCTCGGTCTGCGACTCCTGTGCCTCTACGGCCTGAAAGGGGCGGCTGCCTATATGGAACACGCCCGGGTTCTGGATCAGACCAGCAGCGAAGTGGCCGGTCGTTTCCACGAGATCATGGCCTTTCTGGCGACCGACAGCACAGATGCTGACAAGCTGTTTGCCACTGCGATGGAGATAGGTCAGCTCAACTATTCTGTGATGGCTATGCTAGATGCCGGTGAAACCGCGGCCTTTGGTCATCCAGAGCCGACTCAGGTCAACACCAAGCCGGTGAAGGGCAAGGCAATCTTGGTCTCGGGCCACGATATGAAAGATCTCGAGCTCATCCTGCAACAGACAGAAGGCAAGGGCATCAATGTCTATACCCATGGTGAGATGTTGCCGGCGCTGGCCTATCCTGAACTGAAGAAATACCCGCATCTGGTGGGGAACTACGGCAGCGCCTGGCAAAATCAACAGAAGGAATTTGCCAACTTCCCCGGCGCCGTGGTGATGACCTCCAACTGCATTATCGATCCCAATGTCGGTCAGTATGCCGACCGCATCTTTACCCGCAGTATCGTTGGTTGGCCGGGCGTGACTCACCTGACCGGCGACGATTTCAGTGCCGTTATCGACAAGGCACTGGCGCTTGAAGGCTTTGCCTATGATGAGATCCCCCATATGATCACCATAGGTTTTGCCCGCAACGCTTTGATGAATGCGGCGCCTGCTGTGGTTGAAAACGTCAAGAACGGCAATATCCGCCACTTCTTCCTGATTGGCGGCTGTGATGGTGACAAGGCCGAGCGCAGCTACTTCACCGACCTTGCCAAGGCGGCCCCCAAAGACAGCCTGATCCTGACCCTGGGCTGTGGCAAGTACAAGTTCAACAAGCTCGAATTCGGTGATATCAACGGTATCCCCAGACTGCTGGATATCGGCCAGTGTAACGACGCCTACTCGGCGATTCAGCTGGCGCTGGCACTGTCTGAGATATTTGAGTGTGATATCAACGAATTGCCGCTGAGTCTGGTGCTGTCCTGGTTTGAGCAGAAGGCGATAGTGGTCCTGTTGACCTTGCTGTCACTGGGAGTGAAGAACATACGTACCGGCCCAACTCCGCCGGCCTTCCTGACCGCCAATTTGCTGAAGGTACTGGAAGATAAGTTCGGCCTGCGCAATGTTGGCACGGTCGAGGAAGACCTGAAGGCGATTCTCGGCGCCGCTTGATGCGTATCTCTTGAGGCCGGAATGCCTGCGGCATTCCGGCCATTTCTTTCTCTGTAGAGGGAGTTTCGATGACACTCAATCCATTACAAGTTTCGCCGGCAATCAGTCAATATCAGGCTGGTCAATGGGTTCCCGGAGAGCTGCGGCTCATTTGTGTCGCCCGCTGGCAGGAAACCCCGGATGTGGTGAGTTTTCGTTTTAAAGCGGCTCAGCCGCTGTCTTTTCATTTCAAGCCCGGGCAGTTTGTAGCATTGCAATTGGAGATTGCCGGTGAGGAGTATCGCCGCTGTTATACCATCTCCTCTTCGCCATCTCGGCCCAATTCTTTGATGCTGACCATTAAGAGGGTTGAGGGCGGCAAAATTTCCAACTACCTTATCGATAATCTTAAGCCGGGCCACAGCCTAATGGCTTCCGGGCCTTACGGCCAGTTCAACCTTATCGATATACCGGCCGAGCGCTATCTGTTTTTAAGCGCCGGTTGTGGCATTACGCCGATGTTTTCCATGAGTCGTTTTCTGACCGACAGCTATCTTGACAGCGATATCGCTTTTATTCACAGTGCCAGAAGCGAGCAGGATCTCATCTTCCGAGACAGTTTGCGGGCTATGAACAGCCGTCACGATAACTTTAAGCTGGGCTATCTGCTGGAGCAGGGAGGTGAGACTGCCTCAGTCTCCGGGGAGCTTGCCGAGTGCCCTATGTTACCGGGACGCTTGAGCTTGGCGGCACTGGAACAACTGGTGCCGGATTATCGTCAGCGCACCGTGTATGTCTGTGGCCCAGAGGCTTACATGGCGGCCACAGAGCAGATGCTGGCGCAAGCAGATTTCGATATGACGCGTTTTCACAAGGAAAGCTTTGCTGAAAATACCTCGGCGCCTGCGGGTGACGGTTCGGCCAATTACCGCTTGAGTGTTGCCGGCCTTGAGCTCAGCATCAATGGCG